>Ga0065711_1029452_pt1 | contig 36148 bp, 23 predicted proteins | sample Hoacrofraction12_FD_59098 | JGI IMG/M metagenome (GOLD analysis project Ga0065711, IMG submission 59098) | Hoatzin crop microbial communities from Cojedes, Venezuela - Epithelial fraction 12 v2 (version 2) | ecosystem: Host-associated > Birds > Digestive system > Esophagus > Crop | place...
CTCCTTCTCTGGAGATATTCAAGACCCGCCTGGACAAGGTCCTGTGCAGCCTGCTGTAGGTGGCCCTGCTTCGGCAGGAGGGTTGGACTAGATGACCCACAGAGGTCCTTTCCAATCCCTACCATTCTGTGATTCTGTGATTCTGTGATTCTGTGATTCTGTGATTCTCCACTGACTGCAAAGGAAACCTGAATGATGGCTTAGGTGGGGGCTTCACATTTAATGGCTGTGTTATTCTTTAACCTGCAAAATCTTACCTCACCTCCCTTGTGTTTCTTCGCAGCCAGATGATGGATAGTGGATGGTCTACCAATCCGTATAAATACCTAACTCATTTTCTAATCTTCAAAAAGCCCTGACTTTACCTTGGGGCAAAGACTTCTTAAGGTTAATTACACATCACATAAAACTCTTTCAAAATCTTATTTAAGTTAGGTGTCTTTCAATTTCCCAGAGTACTTTCTCCTTCAGTGATGAGAAAGTATTGTTCACATCACCTTCTATACTCCTGTGATATTTCCAGACCAATACTTTTTTCAAAAAGTTTCTAAAATTAGCTACTTATATCCTTGTTTAGATGCTTAAGGAATTTCAAAATCAATGCATCCTAAGCTCAGAAACTCCTTTTGCACTGCCTATCCTTTCAAAAAACCTAACAGGTACCTTTTTGACATATGGCGACTGAATTGCCAGAATATACGCTGACAGGCCAATACAGAGGCACACACAATCTGCGACTCACATTATATGGTGCAAACAACTTCCATATATCTAGATTAGCAATATCCTGGATTGCTAAAGCCTTCATTTTTTTTGCAGCAGAAAAAGTAATGTGAGAGTTTACCTTCACACGCAAATTGGTCCTAAAATTCTGCTGAACAGAGAAAGCTGGTTATCAAAAAGCAGCTATTCAGCTCTTGTTTAAAAAGCATAATGTCTGGTCTTTTACATTTTTAAAAGAGTTACTTTTTTTTTTTAAATATATATTTAACAGTCTCATTTTTGAGCCACATTTAGAGTAAAACTGGGCCTTTAATACAACCCTACAAAACAAATCAACTTCAGGTGTTATAATTTTATTCAGCCCTTCATGGTTTAACTTTCCCTAACTCGAATTTATTAGTCTTTTGACAATTCCAAGTATTTTCCCATCTCTCTGATAGCAGGAAGAGGCTCACTAAGTGCATGGACTCAGTACTCAGGCCCCAAAATAACACAGTTTGGCTAGCAAGCAAAAATGCCAAAGTGAGTACACAGGACCTTTAGTAGCTGTTACAGGTGATGAAACCCAAATAAAAACAGATGGATGGTGTGCCCCCTCAAAAGCATTCGGAAAGACTTGTGGAATTCATTTTAATACGGAACAAATAAAGCAGAGACAGACGTTTCCTGCAGGCAAGCACAAGAGAGACACAAAATAAAGCATGCTATTATGTCTCCCCACTGCTTGCCAATATGAGGCAGTAGGGATGTTTGTTTTCTTTTCCCTTTTTTTTTTAAATTTCAAGGATTAGAAAAGATTGATTTATTGAACTGCTAAAAATCTACAGGAAGGAGTTGGAAAGCCCAGCACTCCCTTCGTAAAGCAAACGGGTTCATCGCTAATTAGTGAAGGAGCATCTTCATGGTGAGAAAAATCAATTGCAAGCAATAAAAGAGTGCTTAAAGGATTTTGCCTTCGCATTTCATGACAAAGTTACCACCTTGATGGCACGAAGCCAAATGTCTTCCTAATTGCCTTCCTTAGGCTGCTGGCATTCATCACATGGCTTTCTAAGCCTTCATTTCCAAGTCTCATCTTCTGGCTACTGCACTATCTTTGACAGGAGGTGGCTGGTCCCCTGAAGACCTCTGTAACCATCTCAGGGGTCAGCAGGTCTGTGACAGCTTCACCTGAAGAAGAAATCCCTGGCTTTACCTGCCTTGGAGATCTGTAAAGGTTGGGGTCCTACCTCCTGGCATAAGGGAAACTTTATATGGATTTAAAGCCACTTCTGATTTCCACCGGTAGCTCTGACAATTTTATCCAGACAAAAGAGGTCAAATCTTCCTTGGCCCTGCGTGATGCCCGCACCCAGGATTTGGGGCAACCTATGCCTGTTTTTTTCTGCCAAAGGCAAAGCAGCATCCGTTTCCCCCTCAACTCATCTGGGGAAGTCACGGCGTGCTTTCTGAGATTTGTTCTTAATTATTGCAAGTGGAAAGAGCAATTCCGTTAAGCTCATCTCATTTTCTGCAAGTAATTAATTACCCTCAGAATTGCTTACCCTCTTTATTTCCTTCCTCCTAACTTTGCAAAGGCATGATTATTCAAACCACACTGATGCGTAACCACATATCTGATTGTTCCCACATGATACAGATTCAGCAAAGCCTTTAGACAAATTTGTATTATCCAAATAGAACCAGCAGAGCTTGCTGACAAAATACTTAAAATGTCTGGCCTTTTAAAACAATAATCATGATTTATGGGTTCACAGAAAGACCTTAGGTATTTAATATCTTCCAGGACAGTCTCTCAAATCAATAATCACTGATTGATTTTTTTTTTTAATTGGGAAAGGATGACACCTGTCAGTGGGGAGATTAGTGCTTTACAATCACCATTCAACATTGACAGAGCCATCACAAAAACCATTGATAAACAAATAAAACCTAAAGCAAAAACAGTCAGATATTAACCAAACCCTTCTGTGCAAAACTAAAACAGCAGTAGATTGCAACAAACAAAATTAGATGCTGCCATCAACATCACTGGGCAAAAAAGGCACCCAGATACATGTGCAAATTCAGATGTTTTTCAGCATTGGCAGGGTTTCTGCCTCTGAGGTGCTCACAGACTCTGCACTCTAGCAAAATATAAATGCGCCGCATCTTTTCTTCGTAAGAAGCTTGTAAATACTTCAGTTTGTGCCAACTCCAAGTGATTTTTCTGAGTTTGCCTTAGGCTGCCTGTTCAAAGTTTGTTCATGCAGAGATGCAGATGAAGGCTATACAGGAGCAGCACTGAGCTACCCAGGGGACTAAGAAGCATGGCGCTTTCTTACACAGGATCCCGGGAGATGCTAAGCTGGCCGTTGGGCTTACAAAGGCATGGTATTCTCTCTCAAGGCCATGAAACACACAGATCATAGCCTGAGTTCCTGTGCAAGGAAAGTGAGGCAGGCAGTTTCCAACGCCCAGCTCAGTACTCCGTAGCTAACATCTAAATTTTGCACAGGGGGAGGTATTCCAAGGGAGAAAAAAAGCTACTCCTCATTTTCGGAAGTACCCAGATCATTTGGTCATCCTTGCAGAACATTCCTGTCAAGTTTTCTGGTGACAGAGAACATGCTGCTTGCACTTCCCAAGCAATGTTAAAACACACACTTCATTGCTCATCCAAGTTTGTCCAGACCCAAACACTGACTTGGGGACTCCTCGTTCCCTAGGATCAGATTATCCTCTTCTGGAGCGGGAATCCAGGGAGGACTCCTCTCTAAAAGGCATCCCTGGAGCTGTTGTGCTCCAAGCCTGCTGTCCCCAGAAGTCAGAGGAGTCAAGAAATCCTGCATATAGCACTGCTGGCTGGGAAGGAGAGATTTTCAATGCCCTATCCTTGAGCAGCCTGTTCAGTTAGTCTTCCTATTCTGTTAGTAGGGCTGTATGAAAACCTTAACAGAAAGCTCATTCTTTACAGGCACTGCCATTTTATTTAACATTCTAGGTTAAAGTTCTAGGCAATGGCCAGTCAGGATTTTGGGTCATGTTTCACAGAGGTTCACTGTGGCTTCTGTAAGTGTTTGCACTCACTAGCTTATGTTTCAAAGCCTTTGTACCTTGTCCTTTCCACCACTTACGCCAATGCTCACACCTTCTTGAAGCTGCACGGGTGCATGTAACCTCCTCTCCCCGCTTGCCACTCTAAAGAAAGAGTCTGCACATGGCCACAGACCCTCAGCCCTCACTTCACTGGGAACTGACAATGCTGAAGATACAGGATCGGGTCTTCTGCACCCAGATGCTGTGCTGGGCACGCTCCCAAGAGCTGGACCCCTTTGTTGTACCATGTCCTCGCTGTGCACTCCCAAGCAACCTCAAATTCAGAAGTAATGAAGGATTAAAGTCTGCTGCTCTGCAAGTCAAGTGCCCCAGGTGAACCCAACGCAATACTCAATTTCAGACCCTTTGACATCGCTAACTATTTCCAAGTTGTAGCATCTTACGATTAGGCAAAAAACATCTGGAAACTGATAGATGAGTTTAAATCGCAACAGAAAAAGATGAAATAATCCTTGTTGTCTCCCTACATTCACTTGTTTCTAAAATGGCTAGAATATAGCACAAATTAACCTTCCTTTAGTAAAAGGATACTGGCTACAAATTATTGTTCTGCATTGGTAATGTAAGCTCTTCCTACCAAAGGAGAAGAAATCTTGCATTTTCAAAAGTCTAACTCGTTCCTCACTGCACCAAACCCAGGATGTTTACTCTTCTGCATTTCAATCAGCTGAGTAAATAAAACTAGACTGGTAAACCTCTGTTCCTGTCAGCACAATACCGCCGTGTTAAACCAAGGATTTAATTTAAACATTTCTGCAGATGATTTTTGGAAGTTCTATTTAACCTTTGTTTTCAATTTTCTACCTAACTCTGAGGACTTTTTTATGACTTAAGAAAACCCACAGGACTGAAACAACAAGCTAATCTTGGGGCTGGGATTAGTCATGTCTCTTTAAATAAAATACATATGTTTAAGCAAGAAAATGAGCAGATAATCACTTACACCCATACAACATATGGGGAGAGTGAGATACGGCAACAGTTTGTAAAGGAGGCACATTTTCAAAAGGGACTTCTCAGTTTTGTGTCCGATGCTCCTCACCTCTCGCCTCCCTCAGCCTGGGCTGGACTCCCTAAAAGAGCCCAGACTGGCAATAATCACTGTTGAGTCTTTGCATGTGGCTCCTGCTTTTGGCTTTTAGGTTGCACATTCTCAGATTTATTTCTGTAAGCCTGCAAGCAAAAGACTCCCATGGAAAAAAAGTAAAAAATAAGGGAGTACGGTGTGAGCTTTGTTTCAAGTCAGAAACTTGGGAGAACATATACTTTTTTATTTATCCATTAAATCAGGGCTGTGTGCCTTTAGCCCCAGATGATCTGAAGCTCCCACAGCAGCCAGCGAGACGAGGGGGGGTCATTTTGGTCATTTGGAGATTGATTTCTGAGGGCTGCAGTGCAGGACATTTCTGCATCATCCCCATTAATGGGATTTCAGCATGTGTTCTTCTGAATCCAGCCACAATACCTAAAAACATTCTCTCCTGCATGTTTGGAATAAATAAATTTTTACAGGGAATTTCAGGTTTTTGATATGGTGCTTATTCTATTGTTGCAGAAGGTTTCCACAACAGGGAAGAAAGCTGCAATAAAACTACAGTGATTAATGCCAGATTTAAACTATCTCAAGACCCCTAATTAACAGTGCCTCTTTAGCAACAAAAGGAGCTCCCAGTAAAGACTCTGGGTGTCTCTGTCTGAAAGAAAGAAAATTAAATTTCTAGGATGACTTTGGGGTGGGTTTCTATTGCACTGAATGAGCTTTTCCAACAAACTAAGGACTACAGCCTGACACACTCCTCTTTGAAGAGGTCCCCATGAGCTGTGCTTTCTAAAGAGCACGCAGGTGGCCTATGGCACAAGCCAAGCTACACCCTGGCTAGCATGCAATGCACACAACCAGAAGTGAGCTGACAAAGTCTTTTGCCTCCTGCTTTCTTTCTAGTGGGTCCGCAACTGTGCTTGGCAGCCACAGTCGATGCATCTCACTTCCAAAGTAAATAAAATAAAGTCTCATTGCCACATACCGCAGTGCAGAAGAATGCCAGGAAGCCTGGTGTGGCCGGGGGAAACGCTAACAAATCCAACCGCAGCCAGGCAGTGCTGGGGGTAGAGGGGACAGGTGCCCATGGGAACCTCAAAGGAAAGGTTATGACTACGCAAAAGAGAAAGGATGGTTTCTGCTCTCTGCTAGGAGAAAGGAGGTTTCACCCTCTCCCCTCCAGCCATTTGGAGATGCCCTGTCTAACTTCAGGCACGGCAGCTGCTTGGCCCCATTGATGAATCCTTTCAACGTGTTTATAGGACTTGCCTTTTGTTAACCAAATAACTGCTCTCGTCACCCAATTTTCTACCAGTTTTTCATGTCAGTAACCAATGTACCCCATATTGTGCACAGTAACAGCATACAGAAAGGCAGGACCTCAGATTTCAGTAGACATGGTGAAGAGCACATCTGAATTACCATCGGTGTAGCCCCTCTTTTCTTCCCTTTACTAATGCACGATGACTCGAATAAGCAACATTTAAATGGCTGCAGAACAAGCACTGTACTCCCACACAACACAAAGTCATATGGGGAGGGGGTTCATCTGAAACCCTCCGTTTTGCACAGAGAATGGAGGTTAAGTATCCAGAAACACGTGGATGGTTTGTTGTGCTGCAGCATCTGGCATGGGTCAGATAAAAACCGGGTGTGTGAGGACCACAAGTAGCCACACTACATGTGTGACCACCAGAAAAGGAGCTGATGGATGGAAAACTGAAGAACTGTGCTGGACTATTCACATATAGATGTATTTTCCTTTGCGACATAAGGCTTCCTACAGGAATGCGAATATAAAAAAGATTCAGTGTACTCCTGTCTACGACAGTCTGAGACATTTCGCACATCTAACATCTACCCAGCACAACAGAAAAGTGCGAAGGAGAGACTTCGAGCTGCTCGACTCCAGAAATCACTCCATGTGGCAGCAACCTCCAGTAAAACAGCCTCACAGCTGCTCTAACGTATTCCAGCTGGTAACACGTCCTCACAAGGAGCCATCTGCTAGCAAGAGTGCATCAATACTGCAGTGATACACCTATAGTCTCCACTTTGCAGGCTGCAGATGCAAGCGACACAGCAGGCTTTTGCCATCCAAAATGCTTGCATAGTCCCTGGTGTGAAAGATCTGTCTTCCCTGCAAGCTTGCAAGGGCTGGGGGAATCAATCCCCCGAAACAACGCCTTACCAGACACATTTGTTGACAGTCAATCCGTTTGTGCTCACAAGCAATTTTGTGCACCCTTTGCATCCCACTTATGCTCTCAGATTGGCCATGACTGAGACAGAAGTGATGTGGGCAGAGCTACCACAGACTAAATGCTGCTCCTCACTGCCCATCTCTGCTCAGCTATGCTTGCCAACAAGCCACAAAGAGATGAAAGAGCGATGCCCACAGTGGACCTTGAGTGCCCAGGAACAGCCATTGGAAAAGGCTGGGAAGGAAAATCCCCTCCTGCACCACGTTTGGGAAGGCATAGGTAGAAGCTACATGCACCATCCAAGAGGCAGCCATTTCGGCATCCTTGTCTGTGTTGCTTCATACTAAAGAGATCTTTAAAAGACAGAAGAGATCTGCACCCTGTGTGAACCCTTAAAATTTCTGTTTTGAAGGAAGGAGTCAATCTGAACTTTTCCAAAAGGTCCTAGGTAAAAGCATGCTACTCTTGGTGATGGCACCTGTTGTGAAATGGGAACCAGTCTGCCCTCCTGGCACCAGCAGCAGGCACAGAAACTCTTGCAGCTCTGAACAACATATCCCACATACACAAACTCACGTCTTCTCCTGGCTTCATGCCTCAAAAGCAGGACTAGAGCATGAACCTCGCTGTCTCAGTGGGCGCAGCCCACTGAATTGGTTCAGTACCAATTGGTTCGGGGGTTGGACTAGATGATCCAAGAGGTCCCTTCCAACCCTACAATTCTGTGATTCTGTGATACCAGTGTGCCATACAGGGAGGATGCTCTCAGCACGGGGGAAGGACCCACATATGTGGCTACTCCCCTCTCGAAAGTGCCGGGCTAAGCTGGAAAAGTTAATGTGGGTAAAAAATAAACCAGCTCTGTACTCATCAAATCTCTTGCTGGGTAACCCCTGGGTAACCAGTGCTCCACCGCAGGAATGTCAGATTCTCCCATGCTGGCACAATAATACAGGGACTGTTCCTGAAGGTTAGAGAAGTTTATTTTTACAACTTTACACAGTGCCTACAAATCTTTCAGCCACACAGCATCTGGTTAAGGCACTGCCCTTTGAATGGCTTTTCTGTTGGTGCAGTAATTAAAGGTATCCCAGGTGACACCTGATCCCTTATCAAGTTCATTAATTTAAGTGGAGTTATTTGGCTCTCTATTTTCTATACTTCATAATGTATTTCTAACCTTTAAAGTGACATAGGCAAGCACCAGATTGCAGAGGCGCATATTAACAGCCTATTAAAATATTTTATGGCCTTTATTTTTACGTTGCCATAGGGAATCGAGTATTTTGCTGTTGTTAAACAGGCTCAGGATTTATATTGCGAGAGCTTCACCATGGCTTAACACAGACCAGTGCTAGGAAATGAACTGGGAGAACAAACTCCCTTTCAGCTTCCCGCATGCTGTAAAGCTGTCACACACAGATTGCAGCAAGGGGCCCTCCAATGCGGGCCCTTGGTTTGGTTTGTTTTTTTAAATACAAACTGGTAAGACAAGATGCAAGGTTCTGGGACCATGCTGACAGCCAGCAAAGGCAGTGCATCTTGACAAACTGATCTGGGTGTCTTTTCACCAACCGTACAGACCCATGGTGGTGAGCTCAGAAAGGATCTTCCTGGTCACCTGTGAAATAACATGGTCTGTGGCTTTTTACTCCAGAGCTGCTGTACCACATCCACATTTTGCAACTGAGTTAGAACCAATGACTTTGGAAGAAGACCACGATCTTACATAGAAGACTATGATTTTACCTAGAAAATGACTATGGTCTTACCTAAAAGTTTTACAGAGATTGCAAGCCCCTCACCTCCCTAGGAAAGCTCCCTCAAAGGTGAATTCCCTTTTCTGTTAAAAATCGTCACCTTCTCCTAACTCAAGCACATCCAATAGTGAGACAACACATGCCTTCGATTTAGAGCCTGAACTTTGTCCTGCTTAGGTATTCAGCAACTACAATCAGGTCCCTTCTGAAATTGGTCTTTCCAAGTTTATATTACGTTTCTCTTATTTTTTCAAGCATAAAGAAATAATTTGTTAATGAAGCAACACGTTTGGAATGGTATCAGCAACACACTTAAAAGTATTTTAATTGCTTGTGTTTTCAAGATGTTTTAATGAAGTCAAATCAGGAATAGACACTTATCTGCCAAAGAACCTATAAAATATTTTACAATGACATTATAATTGATGTAACTGGTTGTATAAATTCCTGGCATTTTAAACAAAGATACTAGAGACTAGCACAAGCAAGATTCTTCAGCAGGCAATTATAATTTCTGCTTTAATTATAAGGGCTTTGTTTTTTTTTCTCCCAGTTTTTAATTTAAATGTCATACTGCAAGGTTTTCTAGAAAGAGTTTGTGTGGGTAACCTTGTTCTCAGTGAGCAATTCCACAGCACTGATACGTGACGAGTAGTCATATTAATAAATGTTATTAAATGTACCATGCCTTTAATGCCTCATCCAAGACCGAATGAAAGACTATCACGTTGGGATCAGTCCTGGACGTCCAGGAGGGACTGCTCCTCCAATTTCATCTGATAGCTGAGCGATGGCAGAAGAAAGAGAGGCACACTGCAGAGCAGCCTGCCCGCAACCTGGGCAGCAACAGACACGGTGACTGAGCGTCCTGCAGGTCCCTGAGCTCACTGCAGTCTCCTGCGTTTGTACAGGCTCCAATCCCCTTTCCTCTCAACCCTCAAAGAAGAAGCTGCACCTAAGAAGCTAAAACTTCACCGAAAGGGCCATGCTATATCATGACATGCCAGTGGCATTGCAAGCCTTGCCTGCTGGTGAAGTTTTAAGGGGGGACTGAACTTGTTTAAATTAAAACTGCATCTGCGAGAGCAGATCAGCAGTAAGAGCAATAACTGTGCTGAGAACTGCCTTGCAACTGTGCAATTCTGTCATCTGTTAACGAGCTGCCCTTGTGCCTCTTCTCCCGCTCCCACCACAGAAGAGAGGGGAAAACCAATTTCCAGCCATGTCGCACAACATTCTCCCTTCCTGGGCGGGCAGTAAAGTGCTGGCTCCCAACAATTTCCTCCTCCTGAAGTTCATTAGATGGTTTTGTTAATTAGCAGGCTCCCCATCTTACAACGTGCTGCACCTCATATCCCACTTGTATTTTTGAAGCGAGTAATTAAAACCAGAGGTACTTGAATAAACAGACACTGATGGAGACTAATATTCTATCAATATAATGAAGCAGCTTGCTAGACAGTAAGATGCCTGGGCTCAGACACTACCAGACTCCAAGGGCAAAACATGCCTTGGCTGGCAAGCACATCCTCTGATGTGGGCACCCCCAGGTAAACCCCCGGTAACTGTGCTGAAACTAATCAGATTCTGGGGAGAATTTGGGTCATTAAATCTGTCAGGGGCCAAAACAAACAGAAAAGAAGAAAGGCTGCCACCTTCAGAGCACAGAGAAATAGTAATGATCAACAATTTCAACACCTTCCCTGTAGAGACTGCAATAATTAGCTGGTAATTCTGGGGCACGATTTCCTTTTACCTAGAGGGACTAGGAGGTTACCTGCTTCAAGGACAGCAAATGTAATTTCGCTTCCTTCATGCAAAATCGAATGGAAAATGCCACCACTGGCAACCAAATCCCAGTAAGGACAGTGCTTCATCATCAGCCACTTGTTGGTACCTCTTAGCAACCACCCTGCAGTGCCATAAGCCAGTGTACCGCCCCTGGTTATCCCTGCTGCCAGCAGAGTTGGCTCCCCTGTACGTTCCTCAGAGAGGAACGGGGGCATAAACAGCAAAAGACACCAACAGGCAGAGAGAAAGAAAAAAACCAAACCACTTACTTGATATTGTCAAGACATCCAGATTCGGGTTTCAGTATGGCAGTATGATGAAACATTTTATAGAGAGCAATTCCAAGGAAGATGACATTAAGCTGCGAAGGAGGTGCAGGGAAAAAAAAAGGGTTACATGACATGGCACCACACGATGGGGAGAAAGTCAGCTGCTTCTCCCTAACAGATGAGTTGCTGTAGGAAATTAGCTCTCACTACAGTTTTATAGTGACAGAATCACAGAAAATTGCCAAGCATTTTATAAGATGAGCTGGTGATGCCACAGTGCTACCAAAGCCATGGTCCTGCATACGTTACTGATACAGGGCTGGTTCTAACATCAACTGTAGTGCTTCAGATGAGATTATGGAAAATTAGAAATATTTGCTGTTAACGGCTTTTCTGTGACTGAGAGGTGCACAGTCATGAGAAGTCATTCCAAGCATCTTGCTTAGCTGGCCCCATCGTAATGAAGCAAAAAAGCATCTTTTTCTGTAAATATATCTTTTAAATATGGCGTAACAGGGGAGAGGGGCAGAGAAATCACAGCTGCTGAAGATGCTCAGCGCAATTCAAAGTTGAAAACTAAAAAAAAAAAAAAGTGTTTGATTTGCTCTGTAAAAGATGTGATAGTATTTCAATGTGTGTTAACAAGGCTGCCAACTCCTGGAAAGGACTTCCTCCAAAAGCCCAGGCCAGGGTTTGAGGCATAATCAAAAAGGAAAGATATCTTTTTATGAATGAATTGCTTAAGGGGACAAAACCAACAGTTGTAGCTAGTGGTGTGGCCCCCTCCCTGATCTGGAAGGCTGCTGAAATGGCCCCCGGTTGCAGGAGAAGCAGGGACAATGTCTGCATTGAATTGAGAGCGCCTGGTTTGTTGTGTTAGCCAAACTGTAGTCTATTCAAAACAAAGGACGGTTTATTTAAGCCATATTGTAGCGATTAAAGGATAAGAAAACTCCAGCTGCCTCTAAAGGTTTTCTACCTTGTTCCTGTGTTAGCTGATATGCTGGCAATATGCTAACCGTGAAGTCACACAAGCTTCAACTTCTGCTGGGGAGGCAAAAACCCCATCAAACCTCTCCTCCAGTTTGGACTTCATTTCATTCCCCCCACCCCAAAGTTCCCTTCATTGCATGATCTATGCAAAGCTCTGGAATTCAAAAGGGGGGGTGGGGGGGTGGAAGGGGCAGTGACTGGCACCAAAATAGAGTTTGACACTTCTAAATGTCCAACAGTAGAAATCAAACTCTGCAATTGCCTACTCTGAAGCTCCCCAGCCCATTTTGATCAAGTATTTTGCAATGCCAAGAGCCTCTCATAATGACGATCTAATTGCTTGTGCCAGGTGGGGTCAAAGAAGAACATGCCTTTCTCAAATTAATCTGTGTAAATTAAAGATAAAGAGTAAAGGGACAGCAAAAGTTTTATTTCTTGACCTGAGAGATGGAGTAGTTAATTAGGAGTTCTTACCATAATTATCAAGGTCGCTGGTCCTATAAAGCTCCAAATGAAGTAGGTGTCAAGTCGGAGCCAACATCTGTAATGAAACACAGGGGAGAGAAGGCATTCAAGGACTGCACCCAGGATATACATCAAGAGTGAGAGTGACAGAGAAGAACGTGAGCTGCAAAACACGCCAGTGGGAGACAGGAAATATTACATTGCTTGTTCATTTAAATGCTGAATTATGTGCCCAATTTCTGACAGTGCTATTGATGGAGTAAGATAATTACCTCTGGAGGAAGCAGGCAGAAAATGGCACAAGGCCTAGATGCTAAGGCTTTCTGCATCTGTTGGGAAAAAACCTTAAAACTGTGGGATTTTTAAGGAAGTGGTCTGATGAGCATCCATGGAGCTGCTTCTTTGCTTTAAGCTCCTCTTCCTTCTCCAGCTCCAGCAACACAAGCTGCCTGTCAACTGTCCAGCGAGATGAGATTTCTCCGGGAAGCAGATCAGAGCAAATTTGGTGCAAATAGGAAGCACAAGTTGGATAACAGAAAGCTGAGGTTTAATTAGGTTCAGCAACTTCCACTTTAGAGCGTTTTATTTCCCTGAACCTCCGGAGTGTTTTGTTTCCACTAATGTTTTGAGGGTTGCATATGGTCTGCACTATCACATGAAGTTGATTCATTGCCTAAGAGTAAATTATTAATCGCTTAATTTCAACCGCATTTAATACTCTCCACATTTTTTAAAGCCCCTGGGAAATTACATTTCCATTCCTAGTTCATTCCAGGCGACAGGAAGATAAAATGGAAGTGACTGCTTACAAGACAGACGAATATAAATTCCAAGAAACTTTCGTACGATGTTTAAAATAATAATATCTTGTCGTGTTTGCAAGGCTGCAAATCACAGCTCCGTTTATACACAGAGGACTAAGAAAGCATAAAACTACTCTTATACTAAACATCCGATGGAATTTCATAATTAGGCAAGTGACAGGAACTGTATATATGAATTTATCATGGTGGAACAGAGAGCAGTTCTCACAAAGGACAGCTCTAGTGCACGTGCTGAGTGTTTTTTCCCTTCCAATGGACTTTGCAACAGGCAGAAAGGTCTGTGTCAGCAGCCCCACGGAAGAGATCAGCAGGAGCCGCCTGCCGAGAGAATAAAACATGCCCTGAACCTCTGCGACTGGAAGAAGTCACGATACGAATAAATTCAAAGATGTAGATAAAGCTTCTCACTTCCCTCCCTGACCATACATATTTCAGGCTTTGTCAGTGTTGAAGATGTATTGATATATATATGGCTGTACTGCTATTTGTAACAAATGAAAATACCGTCACTTCCGTGACCGTCACTCCTGAACTGCCTCTGCAGCTGTTCATCCAAAATCTTCATGTGACAGCATCAAAACCTTAATGCCAGAAGCAAACAGAGGCTTTCAGAGTGACTGCAGAGAAATCTTGTTTCCTCTGTGACTGCTGAAGTTCAAGGTGATTTAGATTGAGCTGGTAATGGAACAACATGAGTGACTAAAAACTATTTGAGTCTGATTTCCTATAGGAAAGGGTTTATGCAATCACGACATCCACGTATCACCCATAATAACATTTGAAATGCCGCCCAATTGCAACTAGGTTTGACAGAGGAATAGAGGTTTTGAGGATAACGAAGTCCTTCTAAAAAGTCCTTCCCCCATCCCTGAAAAAGGATGTCCACATAGCAGCAGCTCACACATTACACGGCCCTTCAGACTTTCTACCTACCCCATCCCACCGGAAAAAAATGTAACTAGCACGTATGCCTCATCTGTCACGTACAAACCAGGGAATACACAGACCCGCAAATTTTTTCTACCAGTAATAAAAGTGCTGGTGTGTGGGAAAGGACTCAGGGGTTTGTTTTTTTCAAATTAAAACCTTTTGAGATTTTTTGCCCGTTTAACATTCAAAACATCCCCTAGCCCCTGCTGCACAGGAGTCGGGAGCACAGTGTATTTTAATCACCAAGTAACTTTGCTTTCCTTCAGTACAAAGAGCGAGCTGGCTCTTCGAAAGCCCAGGTAAGAGGAAAGACATAAACCCTCTCTTTACTCCTTAAAGTACGATGGCCAGCCATATGGTTGCACTTGACGCAGCTGTTTTTGAATGCATATAGCTTGGGACACGGGGAAAACCAGGGAAAGCTGAAATACAGCATGAGGGAAAAGCTGTGCCAGGATCAGCAAAGAAGTGCAAAGCAACTGGTTTCCCTTCCAGCTAGCCAAATGGATGAAATTTTCCACCCCGTTTGCCTAGAAAATCTGTCTCTTGTTGTGGAGCACAATTCAGTGATGCTGTGGATGGGAAACAGGATCTTGCCTTCGGGATAAGCGAGGGACAGGCATGGAGCAAAAAGGTCCCCTTCCAACGAGAGACAGCTTCATCTAAGCAAGAGTACAGCTTGCGAAAAAAAGATAAGGCTTTTTTTTGCCTCTCTGCATGCTTTAAAGAACGTGATGTCATTCTTTATTTGTTTGAATAGAAAAATCGCCTTTCTATGAAACCGTATACGACACTCAGTCGTGGGCAACTCAACGGAAAGCTGCAGGATTGCCCCTAATCCGCAGAGGGACTTTAAAACACCACTTTTCTTGTGGTCATCAGGAAGAGATGCAACTTTGAACCCATTTAAGTCATACTTCATTAAAAATGTAAATTAAGACCAAAACACCAAACACAGGCTTCCCGCCAATTGCATTGAGGAGCTGTAAATTGCTAATCAGACAAGTACCACACTGAGCTTTTCTTCCCTTGAAAGACAAAAACCCACATACACAATGAGCTGCATAAATGAGCTCCTCAAAACAAGTAAGCAATCAGGCAACTCACTTCCCAAAGTTGCTAATCTTGGGCTGCCGAGTTGCTTCTCACCCACCATGCGCAGCTGCACCGTGAACACGGACTTGCCGCATTACAAGTTTAGACTTCGCTGCCATTAAGCAAACGAGCCGCTTCAGGGCTCAGGATAAGGCAGAGCGGATTATCTGAAAGTCTGTGGATGTAGGGAATGCTGCTCAAAACCCCACTGCTTCTTCCCAGAGTCACACCAGTGTATTCAGTGCTCGTAACAAGCTCTGTGGTGCTACTTTCCTTTACTTTTTAATTTCCTCCTTTTCCACAGTGACAAGTCGCTATATTCACCTAAAGCTTTTCCCAAGTAATAAAGACTACAAAGAGTTTACTCTATTTTCTGCATGAAGAGAAATCAAACACTAAACTATCCCTGGTGTGCATTAAATATAACCAATAAACAATCATTAGCTGCCATTGGACCATAAAATTTGAAGAGCCCTAAACATATCATGTTCGTCGGAGCTGAGCGGTTTGTTTCACGTGGCTATAGAGCCTCCTTGTCTGGGTGTGGTAACGGGATATGTATGCACAAGACGTGCCTTTCAAGGGTGCAATATAGGTTCTGCTTAATGCAGTCCGGTGTCCACATTGCTCGTGCTTCCTCCTCCAAATACCTGGCATGAACGCTGAAAATAAAAGAAGTTCAGTGGAGCCACCCAAGACAGACTGCCTTGTTAGAAGCTATTTTCTGAGCAACATTAACATGCACAAAATGTCGGCGGCTGGCTGATGGACTTGGAGGCTGTGTACATACACTGGGCTTTCATTTTGCTTTCTGACAGCTGGATAGCTTCCCATGTATATCCTGCTTTATAGCATACCAAAAGGGGGAAGGGGGGGGAGAAACAATAGAGAGATTCCTGTCATGGTGAATTTGATCACCAGTGGATTAATATACCTACAAGTATGTTTTGTAAAACATATTGAACTGTTCAAAGTGTAGCTGCTTTCCTCTGAGATTTTAAGAAGCATTGATACGACAGTATGAGAATATGGAATAGCTTTTGCTGTGGATTTTGGACGGCCTGCTACTTGAATGAGTCCTCAAAGGGAGGCGGCTAAAGTCTTAATCCAGCTTTTACTGAATTTTAGACACAAGTTATTTTCAAACACTAACAACAAATGCAAATGCTATTTTCCCTCTGCATGTTGCAGGATTGCCCACCACGATGCTTGAATTCAGATCTGGCCAGGAGATGGATGGATTTGGTTAACACGCCGGACAAGGAAAATGATGTAACTCTTTAAAACTGCAATCCCAGTATCTTCTTTTTTTGCAGCAAAACTTGAGACATGGCTATTTCAGGCTCAGCAGCCAAAGACGTGACCCGTGAGAAACAGTCACTTGGAAGTTCACTGCCAGAATCGCTTTGGCCATGTTGGGGGACCACACCGTCTGCAGTGAGGCTTCCTGCTTTTTACCTTTACTTTAGAAATTACAGTCAGAACAAGGTGAGATGCAACTTTTCTGACTTATTTGGGGGAAAAGGGCCAAACAGGGCTCAGCTTGCTCACATGAATAGTCCCTGCTGGCCTGAATGGGATGATTTTTTAATGGAATCACTATGCTGCTGCTTGGTTATAAAAGCAAAATAATTTCTTTATATTAGTGGTTTGAACTGCTCTTAAACAAAGAAATAGTAAAAGGAAAAGGATCAATTCCAATCCTTGCAATAATTATGGGTAAGAGAGTATCTTTACTGGGCAGCTACTCCAAAGCACCAATACGAATACTAGGACATGGGATGCTTCAGAAAATCACAAGCACCAGGCGATGAGCAAAGAAACAGAGAGGAACAACTGCCTGTTCCTGGCTATGTAATCTGGGCATGTGTTACAGGAGGGTTGGATTTAGAAAGGAAAATGAAATACAGAAAACCTACATTGGGTGTCTAAGCAAATCATTCTGAAATGTATGAATGGTGGCACCAAATGCCAAGCAAAAAACAAATAACGCTAACAGCTCCATAAGTCCTGCTTAAATAAATGCAATAAATAATGGAGGGAGGCAAGTAATATATTCCAGAGGATGTTTTACAAAACCCAGCAAAACCAAGCAACTTCTTGCAATCAAATTATGTATGCCTGGCATATAGTTCACTACAAATTCTAATCAGTTCTACCCTTCTAATAACATTATACAGAAAAATACATCATCATCCATCAACCAGATGGAGCATGATAGTTATACAAAACATACTGTATGTTTTTTATTTTCCACTATTAGAACGTGATAGAATTGTGCACTCTCGAATCAGAGATTATAAATAAATATTTTAGGCTCTGCAAATCTCTGTAAATGTTTATTTGCAAAATATTATATATACATGTTTAATCATTAAAAATACTAATTTATGCTGTGGGGAGGGAGAGAGATTTTACTGGCATAGACATAGGATTGCTGCCTCCTCAACACAAAGACAGCAAAGTTTTGTTGTTCGCCTCCAGTGAATTACAGACAAACTTTCTGCCTGTACCTCCCATGCCATTGAAACATCTGGGTACCCAGCGCCTGTTGGGAAAAGGCAGTGTATCTCATGGAACTTGTTTACTTCGCTGTGCTTCAGAAAGGTCCATATATTAATTAAACAGGAGCGGAAACATTTCAGCAATACAAAGTTGCCATGGTGCTTTACAGGAGCTGTGGTTAGGTGCCATATACTCCCACTCTCTACAGCCATCCTGCTGCGTTCTGCTATCTCCCACAACCCGGGCTGGTGCTCTGGTTGTCCCTACAGAGCATCACAAACCCACGCTGGTGCTCTAATTGTCCCTGCAGAGCATCACAAAGGAACTTTGCAAATATGAGGGTGGATGCAAATGAACTGCTAGCTCATGTCCAAAGTGACACCCTGGGCTTGGGAATGTCCTTTTACTACAAGAGAGTGAAGATAACAGTTACAGAGCACTGTAAGAGAATGCAGTTGGTGCTAGGTTTCATTGCAAACTAGCTGCAATGTTGGGTTTTCTTAGTAGGCAGTCCAAAACGTTGAGAGACCAGTCAAAAGAACTGCTCTGGAGCTACAAGCCCTGCGACAGTAATGCTGCGGAAGCCACAGAGTAAACAGCATGGAAGGCAGCCACTAAAACACCAGACTGTGAACTGGACCAGTGGGGACACAGCTCCAGTGATGCCAGATGTGTGGGAGCATCTCAGCTGCCTTTCCAGGGAGCCAGACTCATGGCCCTTCAACTGTAACATTTCTGAGGCTCAACATGCCCTATGTAAGCCACTGTGAGGAGATTTGTCCTCCGTAGTAACACCACAGTAAGAATAAATTTGTCTAAAGGGACAAGGCAGAATGTTTCAATACCTGATTCAATGGGGGCGGGGCTTATATATTGCTCAGGAGGGGATGTGAACAGAAGAGCTGGATGGGGCAGAAAGCAGGTGGCAGCTGATGGAAACAGTGATGGAAACAGAAACTGTGATCAGCTGTTGTGTTACCTTTTCTTTGCCTTGTAGGCCTGTCAAAGTTGGTCAAACTACTTTGGATAATTGGTAAAGATCCCTGAAAACTTACCCCCTCCTACCTTTACCTACGTGGGCCATTTCCTTTCCACAAAGTATGACGTTTATATAAATACAGGCTGCTATTCTCCTACTCCCAGGAGACACACAACGCATTTATCCAACTGGGATCCAAGCCTACCCGCTGGCATGGTAATGGATCATGAGCAGCTGCACAGCTCTATAGATTTGCTCCCACAAGGAATCAGGTGCATATATACCAATAAGCTTTCAGGTAAAAATTTTGCAGCTGAGTTTAACAGAATATCAACTGCTGCCACGGCCTGACCTGACCTATGCTAAACAGAGCTTTAAAAATGCCACTGGCTTATGGATACGCATGCATTCAGATTGAGCCCTCAACTCAGTTAAAATGACGGGGAAAGGCAGCCTGACAAGAGAAAGCAAAAAAAGAAAAAAAAAAAAAAGTCAATAAAACTACATTGTTAGAGCTATGGTAACAACACTGGCAAATAAAATCAAAAGTTTGATTTTCCCTTTATTTTCCATTAGATGCTGTTGCACAGTCATCTATGTTGTGCTTTGATGCCAGCTTCAGCAATGTTGAAAACATTTAAGAATATTCATAACGATAAATGATGTAGCTGTTCCAATTTGCAAAGAGTCTAGTGCACTGCACAGTCACCACCTATTTTGCTTGCAGGCTCTGTTAATTTGATACAACACTTAGAAAAGAGGAAGAAGAAAGCAGTGTTTCATCATCCAAACGAGAAATACTCTTTAGTTAAAGAAGAAGGATGACCTTGCTGATACAGTACGAAACTGAGACTTGGGACAGTCACCTCTGCTGATGTTATCCAATGATGTGATAAAATTTTCCCTGACTGACTTGCCCAAGAAAATACCTTTGCAAATCATTTCATAGTGAGGAATTTGTCTTCAAACAAGGAGATAAGGCAAGGCGTGCCTCCTGGCTGAGCTCTTCCTGCGCAAGCCTCCTTTGCCTGTCAGGTCCCTGGGCTCTTCACTTCGCTTTGTCGTCCCCACTCTCATCCCTCCTGACCAGGTCCAAGCAGTGCCAAGCCCCACTCACACTTTGTCCGTGCCGTAGCTCCGGTAGTCCACCGCTGCTGATACGGCCACAATCAGTGCAGGCATGCCGTAGCCAACCAAATAGAAATACTTCCTCCGGGAGTGTTCACTCTCAAAAACCTCCACCAGCATGATGTAGAGCTGCACCCCCTCCAGGAACATCCAGGTGAAAGCCGCCAGGAAGAAGAAGTGCAGGAGGGCAGCAAAGACGGCACAGGCAATCTGTGTGCAGATCGAAAAGAGCAAGGGAAGGTGTTTGTACCATGCTGAATTAATGCAACCGTCAGGATTCCACTCACTGGGAGGTTTAATAAGAATGAGGGAGTTCTTATCTTCCCTTCTCCAAAGGAATAACTTTTTCTTCCCTTTGAAAATGTGTGTGAACTATTTTAAAACTGACACATCTCTGCATTTATAAATTATATTCAAAGATATAAAGGTAGGTACATACACAATCTGGCAAATAATCATATAAAGATGTACATAGTATAAGCGCATTTTTACAACCTGCTTATTAAACATACACACACGCATTATTTACAAACAATGCACATACAGCCTCTGATATCACAGCAGGCATCAGCATTTGACTCCCATTTAGCAACCAGGGGCCCAACCCTGTGAGGACTCCTGCATGGAATTAAGGCAGCACTGGAATATATCTCACTGCATGGTCAAACATCCCCTATGCACTGAGATGAGAGCTTGTGACAGCAGCAGAAAGTGCTTTGCCTCTTACCGGCTGGTCAGTCCGGTTGATGCCGATGAGGAAGAGGAGTTCTGCCACGAAAAGGCTGATGCACAAGTTCTTATGGATCGTGTTGCGGTCGCTCTGCAGCCCACGGAAGAAGCAGAAGGTGAAGATGCAGATCAGGAGGCAGACCAATGACAGCAGGATGCCAACCCACGTGATAAAGTCCAGGAGCAGGTCATGGACTGCATCGCTGTGCTGGAGATAAAACCCAAATAAACCATCAGTCGCATGCTGCATGACTTCTAATTCATCCTAGACACAGAGTGAGGTTGTCTGAGACCCTTCACCAAGTATTTGTATCCACTCATCAAGCTGTGGCACAATGGCCCAGTAGTAAAAAGACTAAATGGACCTAGACTTGAATCCCACATCAAGAAAGCTGCAACCTGAAACACAGACGCCAAAGCGTCTGGAAAGCTGCAGGTGCCCTGAACGGACTCAGACCCCAAAATATCCTGGAAACAACGATGCTGTTGTTGAAAATACCGAGATGTCATAGCCAGTGTTGCGTGCAGCTCCACCTTTCGGAAACATGGCAAAGGAGTGGACGTACAGTATAAAGAACCATCGAACACTGTGATTTAACGGTAAAAATGTTTCATGGTAACAACACTATGGATATTACAAGCACAAGTCCATTACACCCATTTACCAACAGTGAATAAAGACTCTCTTTAAATGTTCACAGAGATGTATGAGCTTGGAGGCTCTTGGACAGAAAGAGATCGCTTAAATATCTTGTTTGGGTTTTTTTTTTTATCCACCAGGGATGGAGAAAGAAAGTTTGATTTTTCTTTTCCAAGCCTGGAGCTACATTTTAAAACTCCTGGGAAGTAGGCCGATCCCTGGAACGCTACCCAGAAAAAGACATTTTAACATGAACTTGCTTTTAAACTGTAACAGAACAGTGATTTCAAGACACCCTGCAAAGGGAGTGATTCTCTGTGACGAACTTGGAACATGGTTTTACCCCAAAGCCACGCAAACATGGCCATTGCAGTGGCAAGGTTAGGTAGCCCAGCAACAAAGTTTTGTGAGGGGCAGCATAGGTGCTCCTTGGCTCTGCTGATACAAGGAGGCCAGACTGCTCCTGGGCTTACACTGCATATCCCTCCCAGAAAGAATAGGGGGGTGCGGGGACCCTGACACTGAAGATATCCCATCACCTTACTCCTTATTAAGGCTGTAAAACTAGCCCGTAACTCCTCAAGTTTCCACCAGATGCTGTGAAATTAGAGATATCATTACTTACTAAAATGTAAATAAGAAATACATGGTGAGTCATGAGACGGCTGCTCAGGGTTAAGTGGTTACAGTCAATGAGCTGAGGGAAAGATTGGCTGGAAACCTCTGGGGGCTTTTCAAAAAGACCAGAGGCTTGAAACCCAGCTTTGTGGTCCACTAGGCTGTGTTATAAGTAGTACTCACATTCCCCTCCACTTCTAGCATTTTGATGACTTAGGCATTATGTAGTCTGGCAAATACAATAGTGTCACACTTCAAAAAGCCAGGACAAACTGGAAACATTTTCCTCCCTGTGGGATAAAAGCTTATGATAGATGGAGGGAAAAGGTGATTAATTTATCCATTTTCTTTGCCTGCTGGCCAATGATAAAGCCACATCAAATGTCAGGCCTTTCCTGATATACACTCTGCTACGTCAGCACCCGTGAGAAACAACTCAAACCTTTCAGCTCTTTGACTTTATCAGCGTAAGTGATAGGCATCAAATGATAATGCAAGATGGGGAGTAACTTTCCTCTACATCTCTTCTGTGCTGGATTTTTTCTCTCCAGGGAGAGTTAACTGTGGGGAGATGAGGGCTCCTCTCCCAAAACACTCTTGCAGCTCTTCCTGAGTGCTTCCAATATCTAAGGAACTAGGGGTCACAAGTCCAACAGAGAGGCAAGTAATCATTGTACGCTTACTGTAGATCACGACAGAATTGCCTATTCCAGCCAGCTCCTCCAGCAGCACCCAGAAAACTGAGAAGATGAAGTGCACGTCATTTTCCTGGCTGCCATGCATTGCTTTATCTCAGTGCCACTCCAGCTCATCCATCCCTCTTAACTCAGTGCAAAAAAATGTTAATGCAAACCTTGCACTTTGCAAATCATCCTTTCTTTCACCTGTGGCTGCTGGGGAATGGCAGGAGAACATCTCCCTGAACCACGCCCGCCAGCTCACTTGATTAGATCGCGCTGCCAGGCTGGTGACCAAGAGCTCTTGGGCTGGGCAAGTGGGGCAAGGCAGCTACTGAGGGCAGTTGCAAGGAGAAAGAAGCCAGGCAGACTTTGGACAGATGCATCCACCCCATTCAGGTGCGGCCAACAGCACAGATTCATCTACCCCAAGACAAAGTTAGCCTGGCACAGGGAAAGCTCTCCAAGGGCTTTTTCCCATACCTGAGATGAATCTCACAGGTCTCAGCTCCTGTACCTCTATCATGAAACCATAAGTTTGCTAACTTTAAGACATAATGCAGCAATTACGGGTGTTTTTGCTTCTGGAGAGGGATCCTGCCATCGAGGTTCATGGTCTTCCTCAGGGAACAGCCACATGCCCATGAAGCTCACCATGCTTAGCAAGAAACACAGACTCCATTGCTGTATTATTATTATTATTACTCTTACTATTCTTCTTTTTAATATTAATCGTAATGATAATGCTGTTTTTATGTACAGAACACCCGTCCCTGGAGCGCTGGGAAACAACCATAAAAACAACTTCTCTGTAATTACAACCTCCCTCCCCAAACTCAACAAACTCACAAAAGAACAGACTAAAAGGAATAATAACAATAAACCAGGAACAAGAGCAATTTAAAAACACCTCAAGGGAAAAATATGAATTTGTAGCTTTTCTAGTAAAGTCCAAGAAAAGTGAGCTGGATTTCAAAGGCTGGGTGCACTCTGTCCTGTCTGGGAACCCCAGTTGCAGGTGCCATGGCAGAGGTGATGGGTCAGGGAAGAGCTGTTACCACTTGCACTTGCATCCTTCCCATGGCAGTCCCAACTGCCCCGAGGCCAGGCATATCCAGAGCTTTTTACACCACCAAGTCCAACCAAAAGGAATTTGCCTTTTGCTGGAGACTGAAACTTGTAAAACACTGTGCTGCCACAGGCGACAAAGCAGAATAATGTGAGAGAAGGAGGAATCGTGGTAATCACTCCATGCCATGAGCTTATCCTTGCCATTGCCTGATTGCTATGTGACAAATAAAGGATCAATGTACCTGGTTTACACAGTTGGTATATGATGTTCCAGTGTTAAGTATGATAAATAGCACACCAAGATTTTGTACCTGGGCCACAGCCTCCAAGCCTGGTCCCTCAACCGCAGAGATATGCAAGAGGAGCAAATCTTCTCTTTGCCCTGTTCAGCACTGTTCAAGGACTCCCTGACTGAAGATAAAACAACTTTGATGTATGTGCTAACGACCTCCTTCCAGCACCCCACAAGCCCTAGCATCCCTAAGGCATGCAAAATACATCTGAAACCACCAGCATATTGGTAACAGTCAACTCCTGCTTCTCAATAATCTCCCCAAAGACCTGGGCAATTGGAAGAGCCCATGGGAGACACCAGACATCAGTCCAAGAGACAATCTCCTGACAGCATCAATCAAACACCTCCTTGCGCAAATGCACCACGGCTGTCAAGACCGGTGCTACATGGCCCAGCATGTAAGCCACTGACTTTTGTTACCACTAAGCTATGCCTGCTTTACAGGTAAGCTGACATGCAGATTGTTTTCAGTACAGGAATGACTTCTTGAGTAACTGAAATATAACAATTCACTTCAGTGAAAGGGCTTCTATATTATTTCTATATTACATTTTACATTTATGATTTAGGCATGAGCCTGACCCAAAGCCCACTGAAAGAAGATTTCCCTGGCTTTGGAATAAAGCCCTGCTTTTGCTCTGGTAGGGCCAAGAGTGGCAGGAGGAGAGCGCTGGTGGAAACCTGTGTAGAAGGAGTTACCGGAGTCCTGGTAGCAACCATAGCAGGGTGAACATGTGGCCCAGACAGTATCCAGGCTGAGAAAATCAATGAGCAGCTCTGGCAGTGCCTGTACACCAGAGCTGAGCTAATAAAAACAAATCCCAGGGAATGTCAGCTTATGACAGAATGGCTCTCTCCAAGATGAACAGCCATTTCCTCCCTTATTAAAAACATCAGTAGAAAAAAACAGCAACCAAACTGAGCTGCCAGCAGCAAAGGACACATTCCTTTGCCTAATCTGTCCCTCCAGGAATTGAAAGAGTAATATGTTTGGGGGTGAAGGAATAAGCAAGCAGTAAATAAAAATACAGTGTCAACAACTAGCTTGGATATGACCGCTTGGTGCCCGGTGGGAGCTGGCAGTGTGCTGGGCTGGGCAGAGACCCAGGCTGGACAGGTTTGAACTCCTGTGCCTTGCTGATGCTGCTCCTTGGATTTGTAGCTATATGGGGCCACGTAGGCTCCCCTCTGCCCTTTTTCCCCCCATTGCTGGTGTTGAGAGAGATGCAATGACCTGGCTGTAATGCTTCCTGGGTATGTGCAAAGGGCTACTTAAGCAGCAAATGGTTTTGTATATGTGCCAAAACCATCAGCTGGGGTACATGGACCAGGAGGGAACCGCAAGGGCACCCACAGCGTGCCTGGGCTGGCTAATAGCATCTCCAAGCGTGGCTATGCAGGCACAAGAGGTTTCTTGAGGGCTTTCCCCTCTCTGTGGCCAAGACGGATACATGCTCAAGCGATCCCACTGCTTTAGCACCCATCCTCTCCCTCTTCCCCAAGGATGCACTGAGGAAGGCAGGCAGCTCTGCTCTACAGCGGACACAGCACCCACAGACCTGGTACCTATACACTATGTACTCTGCAAAGGTGATGCTGTCATGGGCATCATCAGGTCCTAACTCGGGTATAAAGGGAGCTTAATTCCCACCTGAAGCCCCAGTGCAACACCACTGTCTTCTGACTACTGCCATTTAAAATAAGGCTCAGATCCCTGAGCATTCCTACAAGGTGGTTTAGCTACCTTTCCTCTCCTTGCCTTAGTCCTCAAAACTGCTTTCATATTCTGCATGGGCCATACAGACCATCTTGCTGCTTCCTCGGCAAGATGAAGGCCTCCCTGCCGAACCCTTTCCCACAAACTTCTCCCCAAAATGCAACAGCCTTCCAGTGACTGCCAGAAGCAGCCACCAGTGCAAGGCGCAGAAACCCGCATGGTCAGAATAAAGCAATACGAGGGCAGGTATGCACAGAGAAATGGGCACAGACCTCACCTTGACATGTGGTACAAATGCTACCAGGGACAGGGCGTGTAGCAAGAGACCAGTGTTTCTATCGTACTCACCAACACCACTGCAACCGAGATGCAGCTGAGGTGAGATTCAGTTGTGGAGAGGGGGACAGGCTTGGGACAATAATTGCATCCATTCTCCTGCCCTCCTGCGCTGGATGGATTTAGTAAAGCGGCGCAGCTCTAGTTACTCCTAAGCGTCTCCAACACGATAAATCAGCTACGGTAGCTGTGCCAAACTCAGTGTAGACATCTACCCAGCCAAGCTGCTGGCTTGTTAATTTGAGTTGCTGGAAAAAATCTGGTCGCAGCACCGTCAGCTTCTGCTGTCATACTGATGGTCTTACCCAGCCCAGTGCCAGGAGACAGCTGGGACATGGCTCCATCACACCATGGCCACTACCTTCACTTTGGTCCTCCCATTCACACTGCTCTCATCCAGAAGGGAAGATGGTAGCAAGAAATAGGGCAAGGCTTAGTGTTTGCCAACAGAAGCTACTTGAATTGTGCATTTTAGGACAGAGGATCAGGAAACCCTGCAGGGTCAGGCTGCCGCCCATGCTCTGTGGCACAGCTCCTTACTGTACAGCTAGCCCAGGCTCGCAGATCAGAGAGTTGACAAGGGTGATGCTAAGCAAATATGTACCCATTGGACTAGGGGGAAAGCAAGCCATGCCTAATAAGCTGCCGTGTGCTCAAATTTCTGACACCTGTATGCACTGAGCTAAGAAACTGCAAATTCAAGGGCTCGGAGTATGTCCTTCTGAAGCCAGGCTCTAGATGTTTTCAGGTTGGTCACCCAAAAGTGGCTACCTGAGAATACCTGGGTCAATGCTTCGGTCAACGCACAGACAAGGACCAGCGAGATGTCCAACCTGGCAGAACTAGAAACAGTAAGACACAACTAGGGCTCAACCAAAAATACCATGTGTCAAACTGAGGGTGGGGAACTCAGCAAACTCCCTGAAGTGACTTACTGCCTACCTAGACAGAAAGCTCAAGGACTGCTACCAGGTACAACTCTGAATTGATCCTGCAGGCATAGATTACTTGACCTAGTAGGTATATTTGACCTAAGTTATAACCAAACGTGCTGTTTACAATTCCTTATTCTTGGAGTTCATCGAAGTCACAGATATCTGTTCCTAACACGAGCTCAAATACCGCTGTATTTTGAATTTTAAAATCTGATTGAAGACAAGCACATTTAATAATGTTTCTGATTAATTAAAACAGTTCTTATTTAATAATAGATTAGAATAAGTTACTTTTCATAATGTGCAATGTATCTGTTTTTTTGAGAACTAACCCCTTTGATGGTACAAAACAATTTGTCTTGCAAAATTCATTACATTGCAGTTTCAGTAATTTATATCTGTAGTTAGGGTTTCTTTGCAATCCTGCACCCACTTCTGCTTTCATTCACTGCTGTTCAATCCCACAAGTGCTAATATATGGATAAGCCAGCACTGCAATAACTTCAGCTTGCTCTTTATATCCGAAATGGCTGTATTGCTTTAGGCAATGGACACTGAATTCCATTTAGACTTCATATATTTTTATTCCTTTCTCTCCTTAGCTCACCTTACGCTTCCATTCCCCAAATAATTAGTATGGTGTAATGTGTTTGTGGTATAAAATAACATCTGAAAGCTTCTGATTAATTGCTACAGTTATAATACCTTTCTTCTATCCCCTCTTTCTCTCTTGTTTTATTTATTTATTTATTTTTAGAAGAAGAGTAAGCTCTGGCATTCACTACATACTGATACGTAACATTTATCTACCCTGAGGTACCTTTGCTTATTCTGTTTTGGGTGTTTTTTTTAATTGCATTTTCCCACCAGCTCTGAACTTGCTTTCTGGCTGCATATTTTTCCCATGGTACATTGAAGATGCATCTACTATAATTAATATGATGAAAAGCACAAGCTTGTAAGAAAAACAGCTTGTAATTTTTGAGTAATTCTGCAACAATTACACAGGTAGAATGGCTTAGTTAACTATGGGCTTTGTCTCATGGCATGGGAACCACCATATAGCATTTTTATAGCATTTAAGGGTTATAACAAATATCCTACTGATTCAAATAGGTAGATATTTAACATAGATCTCACCTGTGTTAAACGTATCTCACAATTTAACAAAATAGCTATGACACTGTAATAATTTTCCCATAACATAGGCCAAATGAAGTTCTTCGCTGATGAAAACAGTGATTTGTTTCCAAGTCTTAAAATCTTCCTCCAAAGGGAGGTTCTCATTTTTCCTGGTAAACTGTCTGAAAGGACAATGAGCGCTGCACGTCTGTACAGTCACCCCTTGCCAGGAGGATGCATGAGCAAGGTCCAGCTCACAGGTCATTACGGTCCTGCTGTGCTCTTCCTATGTGGCAGCAGCTGGACTGGTACATGTGGGTGCAGGTCCATCAGTCTTCCCAGCAGCTATGTATCCTGCACAGCAGGAGCTTGGTCCTGGGCACCGTTATTTACCCCACTGAAATATATGGGTGAACAAGGAACTCTGGGCCCAATTAATCTTCAGATTAAAATCTCCTCCTCTTAATCAAGTTCTGTCCTATTAAGACTGGAATTGATCCCAGCAACTTCTACTCTCGAAGCACATCAATAAATCCCTGCCGCTGTGGTCAGCCAATGTCATTTTCTGCCCCTTTGGACAAAGATATATTGCTGTTTCATGATAGAGAGCCAGACAGCCATCACTCACCTCCTCAGTGGCGCTACCTTCCAGCTCCGCCTTGCCACATACGCTTTGCTAATAATTAAACCCCAGCCCATAACTCGCAGAGCAGCCATCGCGGTCTCCTCCGGAGAACATGCTTTTTTGCCGTGTTGACAGGGAAGGAGATCATTCATAAGCAGAAGCGACAGTTGTCAAATTGGTGCTGGCTTTTGATTATGGAGCAGGATTCCAATGTTCGCACCCCATGATGCCCAGTGTTGAGTCTCAGGTAGCATGCCGTGGATACTCATTACACCAAAGGACACTTCCTACAGATCCAAAAATCTGACGAACTGAATTCAGTAAGCCACAAATCTCAATTACATGAGAAAATTATTTCTGTTGCAAAACTCCGAGGATATTATTAATTATTGTGTCTATGACAGACCTCTTTAGGGATCCTAGTCACTGCCCAGAACACTGCTGTAACAGGTCCTCCACAAGCATGCAACATACTTTCCTCAAGAATCATTCCACCTCCAAGAAGAAAGAAGACTAAAAGGTCTCTGAAGGCAAGGAATGCCTTTTTGTATAAGACAAGAGACAACAAAATGGCTCAGAAAGCACGCCTATGAGAGATGAATGTGAGTCAATGAATGACAACCCCCACTATTTTTAAACCTGCACCTTCCCAAACCAGCAGGTATTCTGCTGCCCATCAACTCACTGCAACAGCATAAGGAACGTCATACAAGCAACCTCCCAGATCTGCCAAGAACCACATGGCTCCACCAGCAGACCGGAGCAGGATGGTGCCGCCAGGAAGAGCAAGGTGACAAGCAGCTGGAAAGTAGAGTTGCAGATGTGTTTGCAGGCACCTGCCTTCGCCCTCAGACTGAGATGATTGCTACAGCAGACACGTCAGGAAGTTGTTTGGTTGCATCAGAGTCAACAAAGTGGAACCAATGCGGCTCTCACAGCAATGATACTTTCACTGCAGCCAAATGACAAAACATGACCTGAAAGTCTTGAGCACGCTCGTTAACACCCAGAAACATCCACTAGCTAACAGCACACTGGCTTGGCACTTGGGAAGCTTCCAGCTGTAGCTCTTTCCAACCTGTTGGCTGAGGGTGGGCAAGCAAGGGTCTCACACTATCTCTGCAAGATAAGATAACACCAGTGCTACTAGTCTAATGAGGTTTGGGTGAAATGCCATGCAGACAAGGTCAACCTGCTTGCAGTTTGAGAAGAGACTTGTTCAGCACTAGCCTGTATCTGCACCATGCAGCAGGGATCGCCCTCATTCACATCAGTGGAGTGGAAAGCTATCCGCATTTCACAGGTGCAACCTCTGACTTCAGTGATTCAGGTGTATCTGTTAACTCCAGGCAGGTGGTACTGAGCCAAACACACATTTCTTTTCAAAATTCAAGCAGTTGTAGGAAACTGGCAAAACCAGACTTGGACTGCAGAATGCCATTAACCTGTAAACATGTGCTCTGAATAGGCCATTCCTTCAGACTTCTCCCAGGATAATGCCACAGCCATTTAATGACATGTCTCCTGAACCAGTAGTGACTCCTGCAGAATACAATGGCTATATCATCCTGCAGCAGCAGCAGATCTATCCTGCCTCTCTCAGCTGGACCCAGCTGTTCTGGCAAATGTGCTTCCAGGCTCCCATTTCTTTTTCTGCAGAGCTTTGGTCATGCATGATGGTGCTTTAATATATATTTTTATTGCAGCTCTTCACATTCCTCTTCAGATTACGAAGTGAAACAAAAATATACAAAGGAGTGACACTGGAAGACGATTTGAGAAAAGATCTTTTAAAACCATAATAGCTTTTGTGGTTATGCAGCCATGGAAGTGGCTCTGAAATGTTCTGCCTTCATGGAAGACGCCAGATCCGTATCTAGCTCCGAGCTGTGGATTCTGCTGCAGTTTCTTTCTGCAACACAGAAATCACTAGGCCAAAATACTTTGGGCATCAGGGACTTCTCCTTTCTACACCAGCTGAGACTGTTCTCGACTAAAGACAGCCAAGACAGCTCAGGAAATGGAGGACCATCTCAACCATTCTCCCGCTCTTGAATAAAATCCCAAATGTGCACTTCACTCCCCAAGCAACTGTTACCATGAGGAACATCTACTTTCAGGAGTACCTTCTTTAGCTCCACTGGGGACAGTCATGTGCGAGGCCAGAATTATACCATGGATCTAAATGCAGGCAAGGGAACTAGCTGACCACGTACTGGCTTGGGTAGATGTTGAGTCTATGCAGGATGGTGTAAGGAGCTTACCTTTTATGTGTAGGGAAGACACAGTGAGACACAAAGAATGTATCTTCTTCCCCTAGTTGGAGGCTGGAAGATACTTTTGGCTCCACACACACCTCACACAAATATGCGCGGCAGTGTATCTGCGGCTGCTACAAGCAGAGTACACAACTTCCACCCCATGAGGCAGGCTCTGCATGCTTCTGTCCCACCACCCAGGGTGCTTGCTATTCCCTGGGGGCACAGTGAGGACCCTACCAGCAAAGACCCAGCTAAGTGATGTTTTGCACCAGTAAGGAAAGGATGTGGTAACAGCTAATTCAGTTCACTCACGACCCTCAGCTCAGAGCTGCCCATGCCAGGAGCTCAAGACAGGCTTTGAATTGGTGTGACTATCTCCTGTTTCACCACACAGCAGAAAGAAGATTTACACCAGATGGTTTCTACCATTAGAGTTACCATCACACAGAAATTTCCCTGCTCAGCTCCATTTGCAGTAACAAAACGGTGTTACATTGGCCACTTTTCCTGCCCATTGTATTGGTAGCCTGTGAATCTACAACGCCTACCTTAACCTCCACGTGTGCCATCAGGACTGCAAAGTTGGTTAGGTGATTGCAGGAGCACGTGGTGTGTGTCTTGTTAGTTGTCAGGAGGCGACATCCCTGGGTGGACCAATACCCTGTCATTGTACGCTTTGTATAGCTCCAAAATGAACAGTTCGGATTGAAATTTTCTTCTGACTGCTGCAGGGAAGAAATGAACAAATGCAATAAAAATGATCGGTTTCAGAGATTTCTAAATGCTTTTTTTTTTTTTTTCCGGAGGCGATTTGTAACTCTCACCTTTAATTTTGGACAAACAATCAGCAGTGGTTTATACGTCAAGTATTACCTGTCGATACCAGAGAAAGTTAGATTGTTGCTGCTCTTGTTGCTAATGAAAACTTAGTTCTTTGTTCTTGATTAATTTCAACCATAGACGAAATCCAGCTTTTCAAAACCGGATTGCTTCATTTGCATTGCAGAGCAGAGAAATTAATTGCTTTAAGCAATCAACTTTTGCAATGATTGTGCTTGCCTAACAGGAGGAGTAGCTGTCCTCTTTCACGGTAATTCCACTTTGCTCTAATATCCCCTGCCACCATGATAAAATAATATTATGGTCTATTCTAATATATTGGTAGTTTTTAATTACAGAATGACGTGTGTCAGCAACTGAGCAATAAGCATCAGCTCAAAGGAAAGCTCTTTCTTTGCTTTTATTAATGCAATGTAAAAAAGACACTCTCCATAAATAACACAAATGTGCAAAGGAACAAATGTATAATTCAAAATCTAATCAAAGACTGCTGGGGGCCTCACATCAGCCAACTTTTGTATCACTTTGCTTTAGAAATTGAAAAAAAAACCACTGCTTTTCGAACTTACTCACCTTGATGTGCTTGACAGTAAACACCACAGGATCAGCTAGGTAAACCTTATTGCTGAACTCTTTGTTTATTGCTGCTGTGATGACAGGGGAGTTGACAATGACAGAGTGATTAGTCGACATTGCTTCTGTTCCCAACTTCATGCTGGCATTCTCCGTGGAGAGATAGGTGCCCAAGTTGTTGTACAGCACAAAAGCCACCCTGATTTCACCTAGAAGAGCAGTAAGAGGTTAAATATCCAGGTCAGCGCAGCACGGGTTTTTTTCAGATAACAAATCTCTTCTCTGAGCCAACTTTAAAACTCCTCTGAGAAAATGTGAAAGGACCAAGATGTGGTCCTGCCAATCCCAATGAGCACCACAAGGTGCAACAAGCAGTCCATGGATAAGAAGGGCAGAGCTGCCTCTCGCAAAACAAACTTCTATAAGCAAACAGATCAGCAGAAGACCATCAGAAAAGGTGGGCTTATTTCTAGCGTCAGTGGGTGGGTGTACTGGCTCCAGAGAAAAGAGGCCAGGTGGCCCATTTCCCACCTGACATAACACTTTATTCTCCAGGCTATGCTTGGGAAACATGTTTCATTCTGGCCTGTTGCACAGATGCAGTATAAAACTATAATTTAGTCCATTAATAAATTACGACTACCTCAGAAAAGTGTGGGGACAAATCTGGGAGAAGGAATCCAAAACTTTCCAACACAATTCCAATCTTACATGAAGGGTAAAACAAAATTGCAGAGATTTCATTTTAAAATATCTTTCTTTTCTTAATTTGCCAATCAGAGATCCCCTGTTCCACAAAAAAACACCATTAGGGAGCCTGCAGAAAACCCAGGCTACCAGCCAAGTGATTTTAACTGAAAGCATTGTATTTGCCTTCTGTTTTTCACATTATTTCACAGGCTAGAAATAAAAATTGAATGTCATTAGTTTGCCCTTGTACCTATTAGTTGTGGGGAGGCATTTTTTTGTCTCTATAAGAATCACCTCAGCCTCTGAGGAAGGTGAAGCACTGGTGACTCCAAAAGTCCCTCCCAATCTAAATTATTCTATGATTATTTCTAGCTCTTTGGTGACCTCTGGGCAGGTGCCAAGCTGGTGCAAACTGGTGGGGCTCTTCTGATTTGACCAGAACTCCAGTGATACCACACTTAGAAACACAGACTTTCCCTTTCTTGCTGCTAACCCAGTTTCTCTTTGCCTACTAATCTCCAAAGCCTGCTAGCTGGGCAAAACTCCTGCCCCACTGGAGTTTTGCTATGGATCTCGGGTTTTACACTGTCTCTAAAAGAAATACTTCTCTTCAAATCCTACATGCAAAGGTACCAAACTCCATCAAGAAAGCCAATGGTAAAGCTTTCTTTCTGAACCATCAGACCAAACTTTTCTCTCAACAGTTGTCAGAAAATTTTTGGCAGTTTTAACACATCTGGTCTGGCTGTAATACTGTCCTATCACTCCATGTTTTGCATGCAACGATCAACGCCCGTACTGGAGTGCCTTCCTCCTGCACACAGGTTCAATTTTACAGGAACTCAGAAATAAGGGTATGATAGGCCCATTAATAGAAAGTCTGGGAGTTTGACGTCGGTCTATAGCAGGGCTGTAGAGATCAACAGACGTGTCTGCTCAGGTTCCTGGTCTGGAAATAAATGGCTTGGCAGCATGAAGACCATTCACATATAACATCATCTTTAATTTATGCTGTATCAGAAGGTTCATAAGCTTCAGCGAGAAAGACACTGAAGATTTAGACTCGTAACAGTCAACCAACCTCTTCTGCCATGTTGGCTCATTATTACTATTTGCTACTATTGTTTCTCCCCTGTCCCTTTTCAGATATTTATATAGTGCCCCACTGTGAAGCAGTTCACTCAAACAAGCCTCTTATCCCATCTGATGCCTCCTACTGCAGACAACAGCAGTTAAAAGCACTTCTCTGGACTCAGTGCTGTTCCCCAACAACCACATCATTTAAGGATCTGATGCATTTTTACCAGCATGTAATACTTTTGAAGGCTGTGAATCACTTAGCAACATAATACATTCCTAGTCAGCCAACTCAGCTTGCGGTGAAGGGCATGAGCAACTGATGCTACCATTAACTTAAATATTAATATAGAAACGAGATGATAGGATTTGATAGGACAAGGGGTAATGGCTTTAAACTGAAAAAGGGTAGATTTAGATTAGATGTAAGAAAGAAATTCTTTACTATGAGTGTGGTGAGGCACTGGAACAGGTTGGCCAGAGAAGTTGTGGATGCCTACTCCCTGGAAGTATTCAAGGTCAGGTTGGATGAGGCTTTGAGGAATGTGGACTAGTGGAAGGTGTCCCTGCCCATGGCAGGAGGATTGGAACTAGTGATCTTTAAGGTCCCTTGCAATCTAAACCATTGTATGATTCTATGATTAATACTATACTTACAACTGGTTAAACACAAAACAACAGCACAATTGATTCATGAGGCTGGGATGGCTGGAGGAGCTGGACCTACCGTTTCGACCATTTTGTTTCAAGGTATTTGCTGACAGCTGAATAGCGCTCCCGTGGCCCATGTTCTGGGGAAACTTCAGATCTTCCAGATTCCCATCTGTGCTTAGTCTTGCAACTTCCAGCTCTGTTTGCAAGAGACACCGACACTAAGAAAACTCTCTACCGAAATAATCTTCGACTAGATACTTCAAAGCTACAAAATGGTGTTCTGACCATCTAAGAGCAGATGAATCAACTTGAAATGTTTCATGCTAGACTGTTTTAGCTCATATTTCTTTTTAAACCTTTGCCCTGAAGAAATTTTAAATTTCATTAAAAAAAAAAAAGGCAAATAAATTTTACTCTCTGTGGAAGACAAAAGACAACCGGTTCTTGTAAACAAGAACCTCAGGATATTAAGGACAACAGTTAAAATGAAAATCTGAAAATGCTAGTTCTTTGCCACTGGCGATTGGTACTTTCTGTAAATGTTATCAGTGCTTGGGATCTGTATTCATAGAAACAGAAAGAGTAGTTCTCATTTTACATATGCACAGTGGGAGTGCTGGTACTTTCCATCATGCTTGTTTTTTAATTAAAATCAACAATCAGCCAAATAAAGACACAAATTTGTACGAAATGAAACACAATTGCATTACGATGAACAATCTCCCTGTGAAGCGGTGCTCTCACTGCTCTTGCGCAGATTTTGTCCTCCAAGCCATAAGCAATAAAGGCAGGTTAGGTGCTCATTTTCCATGGGATTTCAAGTGCAGAGATATGCCTTATTTCTTTAGGCTTTTTTGGAAAGACTTATAAGTCCTTCAGACATAGGGCCGAGACATATTTAAGAAATTGCCCTCCAGTTAATCTAGGGGCTAAGACCGAAGCCAGGTTTCCCAGCCTTTACTCTCCCTACAGCTGCTCTTGCTCTTTATGGGATCTGTCCCTTACGGATGTTGTCAGTGTTTTCCCGGACGATGTCTGTCTTCAGCAGGTTATCAGCCAGCACGAAGGCACTGTCCTCCACGGTGTCGAGTAACTTAGTGGCTGCGCGCTGCTGTTCGCTTGTGTTCAGGTCCCTCCATGCATTCAGAGCCTGTGGCTGCAGGAGGTTGTTCACTGTCTCCACCATGGCCTACAAGGGAGAGGGATTAAGTGAGAAAGGGCTCTAGTGAACCTAAAGCATCATTGAGACCTCTGACATACGTTCAGTCCCATCCCCCACACACATCAGTTTATAGGCAGAGGACAGCATCTCATTTCCCCACCCACTGGGGTAGCTTGCAATGGACCTAGGTATCATTTATCCCATCAGATAGGAGAGGGAGGACATGCTGATTTCATTCTAAATGCAGGCTGGGAATAGCGCATTTCTGCTTCCATGATCAGCCAGCTCTGGACTTGGAGTACGAAGGAATTAGGGGGGGGGG
>Ga0065711_1003268_pt1 | contig 36143 bp, 33 predicted proteins | sample Hoacrofraction12_FD_59098 | JGI IMG/M metagenome (GOLD analysis project Ga0065711, IMG submission 59098) | Hoatzin crop microbial communities from Cojedes, Venezuela - Epithelial fraction 12 v2 (version 2) | ecosystem: Host-associated > Birds > Digestive system > Esophagus > Crop | place...
AGCGGAAATACTGCGTACCATGGACGGCGCGCTCGGCTGACGGAGGGCAGGAAGCTTTCCTCCTTGTTCCCGTGGATTCGAATCCTCTCTTGTCTGGGAATTCAAACTTTTCTGGGAGTTTGGTCTTTTTGGAGAGTTTTGCAAAATTCACAATATCCGCAGGTTTGGGGTTCTGCGACCGCAGCTCAGGGACTGGCTGCGAATCAGTCACCAGGTGGTGAGAAAACTGTATTGTATATGGTTTGGTTTACTTATTCATTATTGCTACCATTAGTAGTAGTAGTATGAGTATTTCCCTTGTTGTCTTCTCAACCTGTCTTTATCTCAACCCAGGAATTTCCCCTTTTGCCCATTCTGCCCCGCACCCCGCCGCGGCAGGGGCAGGGGGAGCGAGCGGCTGTCCGGTGCGGAGTTGCCGGCTGCCGGGTTAAACCACGACAGCAGCGCGTCGGCTCATCGCAGAGCGGCAGGTGGAACCCGGGACACGCTTTTCCAATGCTGTGGCATCTACTAAGCTCAGCTGTTTTCACATGCTTTAATACTCCTGCATTTTAAAACAGTAATTTACTCAAGTATCACAGTATTTTGCCAAGAAAAACCTTATCTTAAAATACTGACAGCAGTAAGAAATACTGATTTTACTGATGGGTAAAGCGGGCCCTGGAAAGGTCGAGAAAGCTCCACATCCAATGGCCCCGGTGAGCTGGAGTCCAACCAGCGCGGTGAATGTAAAACAGAATTCTTCCTGTCGACTGAGGAAGTTTATTTTCGTGATGTTCTCGTATCAGAGAATGCTAACGGAGATAAATTTAACTCTGTACTCAGCACCATGGCTCATTCAAATAACAGATTCCTGTCATATTCTAGAGGGTTGATGGTAAAATAACAAATCGGCATAATAAAGTTCTGTTTAAACACACTGATGCCTTCCCTAGGTATTCACTTCAGAAGACCACCAAATGAGAAACATTTTCTGCTGGCTGGCAGAGGCTGCTCAGTTCACAGAGATAACTCTTTATCAGGCCATTCTTCTGCTGCTGCCTTTTCACTCTTCCACGCCCAGGGAACTTCGTTCTCATTCCTAGGGCTTCGCTGCCTTTCAGTGTATGTTACAAGGGAGTAAGAGCAGATTTGCTAAGAAATAGGGTTCACTGCTGGGTTTTTTTAAAGAAATTGTATAGCTAAGTGTCTCCAAAAGAGAGTTCCTTATTGTTAGGGGCAAACAGGCAAAAAAACAGTGACAGGAATTCTCATTTGGAAATTGGCTGAACTAATTCTCAGGTTATCAAATTAAGCAGTCCTAAGTAAAACTGACATCTAAGTCAAGAGAAGGCATTTAAATGAAGATGAATTGGACAAACATCCTTTTATACCTCATTAGACTCTCCAAGCGAGCAAAACTAGACTGCAAATAACTGTCCTGAGAAAGAGCAGGGACTATACAGCCTACCCAGCAAGTTATGATTGCTTCACTACCAACTCTTTAATCCAGAAGGAATTTGCGTTTTCTCCATTTTTAGCTCAAGAATATCACGTTATCACCCAAAGCTTCGATTCCACTGTTGCTGCGGGAAGTCCAGCACCGAGAGACCTTGCACCCTCATGGACAGCGAAGATCAGGCTGGGAGAGCTGGGGCTGGGCAGCCTGGAGAAGAGCAGGCTGCAGGGAGAGCCTGGAGCAGCTGCCAGGGCCTGGAGGGGCTGCGAGAGAGCTGGAGAGGGGCTGGGACAAGGGCACGGAGTGATAGGGCAAGGGGGGATGGCTTTAAACTGAAAGAGGGCAGATTTAGACTGGATATTAGGAAGAAATTCTTCACTCTGAGGGTGGTGAAGCCCTGGCCCAGGCTGCCCAGAGAAGCTGCGGCTCCCCTCTCCCTGGCAGGGCTCAAGGCCAGGCTGGACGGGGCTCTGAGCACCCCGGGCTGGTGGAAGGGGTCCCTGCCCGTGGCAGGGGGGTTGGAACAGGATCATCTTTAATGTCCTTTCCAACCCAAACCGTTCTACGATTCGGTAAGCTGCTGACCTTTGGCTCTGTGACAGAAGAGTTTTCGGAACACAGACACTCGTACAGCATCCCCCACGTTTCAAAATTCACAGAACAGAAGCACTATTTCAAACCTTACCCTATGTTTACGCCAAGACCCACCCAGAGACAAGCTCCCGTTCGCTCCCTGCAGTCCTGCACACCAGGCACTTGCTCTCTGCCCTCCCGGCTCAGCTCCACCGCAGCCCCGAGGCAGCCGGGCTGCCCTCCGGGAGCCCCGCCAGCAGGCACGAACCCCGGTAGCACGGCCACCTCGTACGTACAACGGAGCTCCGGTCTCGGGCCGACCAAGAGCGCGTCCTCCCCACGGTCTGGCCTTGGCCCTTCCACCAACGCTCGCTATAGGTAGGCTGTATCATACCACCACGTGTTACTTACAGGCTGCGGCCAAGCTGCGCTGCGTCGCGCCTCGTACGCAGCGCCCACCCTCTGACCCGGCACCCGCCCGGATGACAGCACCAGAGGCACCGCAGCCCCGGATCGGGAGCACTGCCGGGAGCAGTCGATCCCAGCACCAAACGCCCAGCATCTCGGGGGATTCGCCACGTCTCTGCAGCGATACTGGTCTCCCATTCTCCGCGTGCCTCGGCCGCTCCACGCGATGCCACGCAGGGGGACCCCGCCAACACCACCCCACGGCCTCCCGGCGAGGCCGGACCCCCACGGCAGCGGGCTGCTTCTCTCTCAGCTGGCCACCCCAGCTGGGTACTCACGAGTATTTTGACCCCACGGACACAGCAAAACTCCAAACCATTTCTGTGTTCAACTGCAAAATATTTCTGTTTTGAGTTGCTTCACTGCCTCAGAAAAAGGGAAATTGCTCCAAATGAGCTTTTTCTCCCCAACCAAATACCCTCAGACATACATCACAATCTGAACAAAGTCAGGCAAAATTCAAGTGCAGATAACACATGCTCAGTTAGACACCACCAGCCCAGTCTTCAGGCTCAGATCATCCATAAAGACGGTTCAGAAATTTTCCCTTTCTTTTTTCCTAATTACATAGTGTATATAAAGCACAGATATGTGCAGTTTGGATTTAAATTGTTCACAGGCTCCCTGGAGTAAAATAATTTTTAAACACTGACAGTGTTTAAAATGTAGCTAACTAGCACTGCCACCTTTATGCTAGCTTTTAAAAACAGAGAGAAATACATTACAGAAAAGTTATTTTTTATCAAATTTAATTTGGATTATAAATTTCTGTAATAAATAAAAGCTCACCAAACCACAGTGAGATTTTTTCTTCACCAGGATATTTATTATTTTGTCGCATTCTGAACACTGCCTTCAAGACAATAAAATAAGCATTATTTTATAGGCTATCATCTATGTGAAAAGCAACCCCACTATAAAATAAAGACAAGGGGAGTATTTTCCTACCGCCACCAGACACGTACAAAAGATTTAGTGCTCTGAAGGTGGAGCATCGATGCCCGGTGAGAAGAGTGTCCCTGCCACTAACCCCAGCTAAAGCACCCCGAGCCCCAGCGGGCGCCGGTGCCCGCAGCCTGGCGGCACTGCGGCTGCTGCAGACAGAGGGACGCTCAGGACAGACGGACGAGGCCGTGTCCCTGGACAAGTGCTTCCATCAGAGCTGCTCGCTGCCTCACCCAGCGCTGAAGCACTGCGAACAGGGTTATCCTTTAGGCAGTTGTAATTAGGCTCCAGGGTTAACAGCCCATTCGGAGTTTGGTATTTTGCAGCATGACCAGGAGCGCCTGCCCCGACGACGCAGCCTCAGCGGCGACACAGTGAGTGCGCTCACAGCGCAGCTCCCTGGAACTGCTTTGGGCAAATACTGATGCCTCTGCTACAAAGCCACTCTCGTTTCTCCTTTAAAGGAGTATGCTCCTCCATTTCACATCAACATCAACGCTTTCCTAGCAGAAGAGGATCACACCAGTTAATTTTTAATTTTTTTTTTTAAACAGTTTGAACACCGGATAAATTTTTTACAAGAAAAGATGACGTGAGAAGACTGAATCCTAGCATTCCTTTCAATAAATAAACAAAGAGATCTGTGGAAAGAAGCGTGTTCCTAGGATGAACACGGCACAAAGGGCATCGATTCTCACCCGCGCTAGACCTGCGCCGTTTCCCTTAAACCCAGCAGGCACCAGGGAGCCCGTGCAGCATTCCTGCTCAGCCAGGCTCGCAGGCCATCAGCCAGCAGTGCCCCCGAGCACTGAGTAATTACTGTAGTGCTGGTGCAACATTTGGCAAAGTAAAAACATATACTATGCTGCTTATACACGTGTCAGGACAACGGCTGCGACAGGCTCCAGGGGAACCCTGTTAAACATCTCAATTAACTCCCACCGTTGGAAATTCAGTAACTCACCTGCCCAGTGATGCAAAACAAAGAAAATTGGACTTACTACCAACCGTTTTAGGGAGAGTTTATCTTAATAAAACTGATTTCTGGACTCATCTTAATGTCCTCCATTTCTTCTGAATATTAATGAGCTCGGGGTATGCTACGGAGACTGTGTGCACAGACCACTCCGTTGTCCTGAGGGCAGATTTGCTTTTTTTCCTATCACAGGAATAGTGGGGAACTGACCCCTTCGGGGCTTTCCAGACTGCTGCCTAATCCTCACAGTAGCCAAGAGTGCACACAGATGTCGTCTGCAGTCTCACGACGAAGCAGATGAGACAGAGATTAACTCACTCGCCCAAACTGAAAAATTTAAGTCAATGACACGAGCGACAGACCCAGATCCCCCTACTCAAAAGCTCGTATTCTAGCTTGAGCTTTCTCTCCGTAGGAAGAATTAAACAACCTTCTTTTCATACGGCAAATGAAGATTTCAAAACATCCCCTAAATCCATCATCTCAGAGCAACTGCACTCTGCAATTTTCTTACATAAACCCCCGACCACACGACAGCATTTCTTCCTCACCATTATCTACCCGAGACAAGCAACACAACACAAGACAGATAAGGCAGCCAGAATTGGCAGCCTGCACATGAATCATTACCAGGGCGGGCGCTGGGCTGCAGGTGAGCCCCTGCTCTCCACCCATGCGAGGAAAGCGGCCGCCGCCACGCGTCCACCCCGACCCTCGGGAAGGACGAGAACGAGCAGACGCCCACCGAGCCGCTCCCAGCTCCGCAGCTCTTGCAGAGAAAGGGGCTGCTCGGTCCCCGCAGGTGCCTCAGCCCAGGGCCCGGCGAGGTCTGCGGCCGGCAGCACCTCGCTGCCTCTGCTCTGGAGAACACGGGGACAGCTGGGCACACCCGAGCTGCGAGCACAGCGCCAAAGCAGGGTATTTTGGATTAGAGCTCCCATTTTGTGGCCGTTTCCCTCCATTCTCCCTTGGTTTGCTGCAAGAGTTAAGGATGGATACCAGGCAAGCCCGAGACCCACTCACACCTCTCCAGCTTTTGGCAATATTCACCCTGTCTAGAACCGAGATGAGTAATGAACTGGCACAAAACCTCAAGCATCAGTGGCAGTATTTAAAGCTTACTCCAAGACCTAGTCAACTATTAACAAAATGGAAAAGGCAATGTCACCAGAGGCAGGAGGGACTGACCCTACATTCAGTTCAGCATAAGGTCCCGCAGTAATACTCCGCAGATTTCTGTTAATGCAGAGTTTTCCAGGGGAGAGAGGAAAAAAACTGAAAGGGAAAAAAAAAAAAAGCAACTTCAAAAGCATGCAGTGTATTCCTGCAATGCCTGATGTTCATCCAGTCACACTTCAGTGCTCAGAGCCATGAAAACACTGCTTTTGAGGTGACATTTGTAGCTGCCTCATTACTCTTTTCAAAAGAGTTTTGCATCAAAGAGTCAGAGCTTCAAACAACAGGCCCTACAGGAGTAAAATAACTTATTAACAGCACATGAAACGGAATGGCCAGGAACTGCCGATACCAAAACAAGCAGGGCAGGCGTGTCCTCAGCAGCTGGCCTGCGACCGCGGGCGCGCCGGCTGCCGGCACCCGACAGCTGCAGGAGGGGCCACGGAAAGCCTGGTGATGGGCCACCCCTCCTCCTCGCAGGTGCCTCTCGCCCTCCGTTCAGCTCCTCCACGGCAATAAGTACGATCTGGAAGCACACCTACCTTCGTGTTCTTTCTCAGTTGTTCCAACTTTCTTTATCTTTTTGGGTGATTTCATGAAGAGCGGAAAGATGGTCCTCAGACCAAGAATGTCAACGAACTTGTGGCAGTTGTCCGTGCCCTCCGGTCCAATCATGGCGTGGTCCAGTACTTTCAGGGCACTGCTGCGGGAAATCTTCTTCTCTCTGTGAAAAGAAAGCCGCACGTTAAACTTCTCAGGGACATGAGCAGCTTTGGACCACAGCACTTTAAAGAGACTGCATGAACAGGGAAACAAATGTGACACGGAAAGCGCAAAGAGTCCGAGCACGAGCTCCAGGCCAGATTCTCCTCAAGAAGCCAAAGCATTCTATTGACAAATACCCTCTTTTCAAAACTGTGGCTGAAAATATTCTCTTGATTATTTCTTTCCTAATATCTTCTATTTCTTTTTATTTTCTATTTTCTTTTTATTTCATTTTATGTATTTTATTTTTATGTTTTTATTTTCTTTTTTATTTCTCAGCTATTAAAGACGCTATTTCATCACCACCGTACAAAGACTAGCACAAAATGGCAGGGGAGACTGGGCTGGGTACACGGGTACACAGGGCAAATACTGTCACGCCATGAAGACCAGGATTTAGACCTAGCAATAACTCTGTTTAATAAAGAGCAAGCTTGGTAAGCGTAGCTTGGTGGTCAGCTACAATGCAGAAAACCCCACCTCCAGAAATCCTGGCTGGAAGGAAGCAGACAGATTCTGGGCTATTCTGCTTTACTGCTCGCGCAGAATGCTGCTGCTGGTCACTCACAGCGATAACACACAGGTGGGTCTCAAAACGATCTCCAAAAGCTCTGTACCCCTCAAACCAGAAACAGAGGAATTTAGCATTCATCCAGGGGAAAATTTATAGTATCTTGTGAAACGTGAACTGAAAAAGCAGTTGCAGATGCAGCCCACAAAACCAACAGACGAGGTACACATCAGCAGTGAGCTGCAGAGCGAGAGCCTCCAGCGTCCCCACGGGCCTGGCCAGCCCAGGGGGACACATTCCCCAGGGCAGGAGGGCCACAACCCCCACCACCTCCCACCCCAAGTGCACGGCAATCTCCTCTGATTTCCCCTTCTCTAAGAGAGTTTCTTCTCTAACAAATACATGGCTACATGCACCCACAAAAATCAACCCCCCCCAAAAAACGCCGTGCTCTGCCCCTGGAGAGATGATGAGAGAACAGCTCTCCCTGACGCGTGCTGGTCGCTCAGCGCTACGTAAGGTGCTCAGGTNTCACTCTGGACCTGGAACACGGGTCTGTGCAGACCGAAGCCCTGGCGNGGCGCGGCCCGCTGCTCCTCCGTGGCCGCGGCGGCAGTGCCGGCGCTCCCNTGCACGCCCCGCCGAGCTCAGCAGTGCGGAGCGGCCGGCGCGCAGCCCACGCCAAGCCGAGCACCCACAGCGCGTGGCCATCCGCAGGGTCTTCTCACCCAGGGCTTCCCGAAGCCCACTCTCCAGAGAGCTCTGGAAAACACCTTCCCTTTAGAGATCGAACGTGGTGAACCTCTGACAACACGCAAACTGAAAAACCAGGCATTAACACCCTAGCCTAAAAGAAAGTTACCGACGGGCACGAAGCGGCCACTGCGAGCACCAGGCACAGCTGCGGGTTCTGCACAGGAGCGAAGGGCAGGGTGGCTCAGCACCCCCACCTCCCCTCCACAGGCAGCTAAAAATAAAGCACTTCTTAGCCCAGACAATGCCAGAAATGTTTTCAGGGGAAGTAATTGCATATTGATCAGCATTTAGGAAGGCTGCACAGAGCTGATCTCTGGAATATTCATTGGGTTTAAGTTCAGGCTTTTAGAGATCAATAGCTGCTTGACTGGACTGTCTAGCGTTGATTTTATTTGAAATATTTATTCTGCCAGAGGGCAAGCAGTTTATCTTAGTCTCATCTGTGCTTATAGAGGTAACTTTTAGCTGAACACTAATTCAAAGACAAGCATGCGTGAGTATCGCCAGATAGCGGGTGACCTCAGTCTTCACAGGGACCTCCGAATCACAACTTCATTTGCTAACCGTTGTTTTAATACTTTTACATCTGAGACAACTCTTGGTGCACATATTATTTCAAACAGAAGATGTGCTAACATTATTTGGACTTTTCACACTAGCATAACACAATCTCTCACTTTCCAAACTACTAGCAAAAGTAGAATACTAGATTTCCTGCAAAAATGCTGCATAAAATGGTTCCATTTAATTAACCAGAAGATTTAGTAAAGAGACAGCCTAAGTTTCCATGAGGTCATTAGGAACAGCAGGACAAGAAAACATAAAAGGATTTTAATAATCGTAAAAAACACACCCTGAAATAGCTACAAGCCAAGCTCTGGGGAGCCGCACAGAGTTGCCCATCCTCACCTGTCCGTGCTGCGCAGCAGCAAACGCATTTCTGCGGGTCAGGAAGCGCCCGGCACGGCTGCCGCACAGCAGACCCCGGCACCCCAGCGACGCGCCGTTCCGCCAGCCCCCCTCGCTGCATCTGCCCCTGTGCACATACACACACCTTGGTTAATAACTGGGAAAGCCTCACATCATTTTTCCTGCGCAACAGAGAATCCTCTCGACGCGTCCCCTGGGAACCGAGCGGCTGCGTCTCCTCCAAACCCGACACAGCTCTACAGCAGAAGCAATAAGCTCCTGTCAGTGCGCGCGAGGCAGCTGACACTACAACACTGTTTTTCTCTCTTTTGGTTTTGTAAGGTAAACTGCATTTAGCTTACCAAGGCAAGGCTGAGCGACTGTGTACTAAAAAGTGCTTCCTGACCTAAAAAAAAATTGAATTTAATTCTATGTGACACATCTAAACTTTCCACTGGTGGCCTCCACCTCCATAAACCACCTTATTTTTGATACAGACACTCCATAAAATAAACAAGCCTCCATTGCTGCAGAGATGCAAATCAAATACTTACACACACCCGTGCTCTCCTCCTGCTTCAGCACTGCCCATGCCATTTCTGCTATCACAGGCTCCGCTCTTCTCCCGGACCCTCTGCTCACGTCCCAAATCCCCGCTCGGGAAGCTCCGCTCCCTGAGGCCAGCAGCAAGGCCCCCTCCACACCGCAAGCCCGAGACCCCCCAAAGGCCAGGACACAGCTCGCTACGGACGTGCACGTGAAGACACCCGCCACATTTCAGGTGCAACCACTGTCTCCCATAACCCAGCAGAAGCGCACACAAAACCACACCTTTCGCTGTTGGCCACACGGTTTAAGGCCCAGCGTAACAGAAGCAGTCCCGTTTCCACCACGGCCCACAGGAATCTCTGGAGGATGTTAAATGCTCCACTGAAAGATGCCGTCCTCTCCGAGGTCTGCGTGCACGCCCACCGCTAACAGAACAGCTCGGCCAGATGCACTGGGCAGCAACAGATACAGAGTGCAACGTTCTCCAAGACAGGAACGGAGATTCAAGCCTGATATCTCCATTCTCACACAGCTTATCTATCTCACATCATGTCAATAAACTTTCAGCTTGGCTTCTGTGTCCTTTCATTGCACAGACTACGGTACAATGATTAACCGCCTTCAAAGTGAAAACAAAAAATAACAGATCTCTCCCCCCAGTCTTCAGAGGACGCCGACGGGAGAAAAATATTCTGCCCTGTTTGTGGGCGAGGTGGTCAATCACAACTGAACAGCATTTCTATTTTCTGTTGTTTATCATGAAGATATCATGAAGGTACAGAAGTGCCATTCTCCAGTGCAGCTCTCTAGATCACGACTACCAAGTTCCCTCCCTACAGACAGTGCCAGCCTGCGGTTCCCAAAGCAGCGCTCAGAAAAACCGAGCACCTGTAACAGCTTCTAAGCACACACCAAGAGAACTCCCAGCGATAACAGAGGTTAATAGAATTAATCGCCATTTAATATCTTCTGGATATTAAAATCTGTACAAAAACCCACTAGCAGCAAACACCAAAACCTCGCCGTGTCAGTTGTCAGCCACTTTGCTTTGTGTCTGACAGAAACGTGCTCTGGTTTCCTCACCAAAGCGCCAATCACACCATGATTTTCTACCGTCAATCACACCATGACTCTCATCTCATTCATTCTCTTACTACTTGCTGCTGACAAAGCACCAAAACTTAGAACCCCGAGAGCTGGTTTTCAAGAGACAGCAGAGCTAAGCACTGCGCTCCTGCAGCTCTGCAGCTCGGAGCTAACTACTGAAATAACACCCACAGCCGCAGCCGTGTCGTGCCTGCTGGGAGCAGGCTTCCAGCAAATACCCCACCTACCAGAAGTCAAAGCTTCAGGACAGCAGCGCGGCTCTGACCAGCCAGGCAGTCTGAAGTATGGAAGCAGCTCTAAGCACGTGCTGAGTGCCACCGATTTCACGTGGCTTAGGTTACAGGCATGATGACCTGTGTCAGAATCCTGAAGTTTCATTCGTTAGGAATATTAGACCAAAAAAAACAAACTTGTGTATAGGAATGAACTGACAGGTCAACAACACAGATCATGTGAAATACTAAGAAAAGCAGTTGGCAGCTCTTCAGAAGAGGAAAACCATGAATCAGCACCAGAAGTACTGGCTTAACGCTTTCAACTCCAGCCTGCAGACATCGTTCGAAGCAAGGAGCTCACTCGCTCTGCCCAGCCTGGTGCCGCTCTCTCTGAAGGAGACGTGCAGCGCAGGACAAGTCAGGGCCAGAAGGGAGCTGGCTTGGGGATAAGACTCGGTCAGCTACCAACTCTCATTATCTGCTCCAACAGCCAGGTGAGGAGAACTTTGACTTTTCAACTTATCCGAACTAGATAAGCAGAATTTAAAAAAAAATTAAAAAAAAAAAAAATCTGTCAGCACAGTCTATGCTTACCAGACAACAGCAGTGATGTAAGCTTCTAGAAAATATTCCTTTCTTCCATCGTCACTTTACCAACCCCGTTCAGACTGTAGCCTAAGCCAGGTTCCTAAGCATCAAAGGGTTGAGGTCTTGGAAACCGCTTCCCCTAGACACAGCTGCTGCTGGCGCTTAAGCCATGCCTTGCCCCTGCTAACCCCTTCACAGCTACTGGAGGGGGAGAATGCATCCCGAGAGGAACTTTCCTCTTGCCATAATTTTCCAGCTGGGATCCTGGTACAGAGAATGGCAAACAGTAGAGTCCAAAAATGGGGAAAAAGCTATTAAAAATCCAAACACTGAGTCCCACCCACATGGCACAAGAACTCCAAGTAATTAGTTCTGCAAGGCTAGCTTAGCAGCTTAGCACTCGAGGCAGAGGGAGGTTTCCCCCTCGTTCTTAGTTTTGGAGCTTTTCCTTAATTAGACTCAAGAAAACCCAGTGTTCCTATTTGAATAATCCACGTTTGGTTATTTATTCAGTTCCCTGCTGCTGCACATTACCCAGCCATGCACTGCAGGAATACATCAGTTCTTGTTGGCGTTTGCTAGCCCACCACCGCACGCAGCACACCGGGGAAAGCCCGACAGAGCCCCGCTGGGCCCAGGCCCGGGCTCTGGAGCAGCCAGCCAGCGCGGAACGCACAGCTCGGCGCCAGGCGAGGGAGTGAAAGTGAAGACAGAGCAGAGACGCCCTGGAGACTCACAGTGTGACAAAACACGTCACAAGAAGAAATGCATACTTGTGCCCATTTCACAAAAGCAATTTTTGTATCAACATCCACAAAAACTCACCAGCTGAGAGCACAGACAATACAGTGAATCTTGAACTGGGGAACAAAAGGAAAAACGTTTTCCCGAGAGACACCCAAAGGGTCTCTCTTACCCTCACAGGGGTCTTTCAAATCCTTAGAGGATTAGTGGCCTGACCTACAGCATTCTGTCACCCGGGTGCCTGCCACACGGAGCTGCACTGCAGCCACTGTAGCAACCCCATTTCTCAGGAAACAAAGCTAAAGACAAAGAGCGGAGCTTGTACGTCTGAGCAGGTTCAACTCACACGCTGGAAAAAAAAGAAGTGGAAAACAGGCAAATATGTGAACACAGAAATTTTATAAGCAGAAAATCACAAATATCTAGCCAGAAGTGTTGGTACATCACAATTAGGCAAGAAAGTCACAAAGTCATCTGGGTACCTAAGCATCAGATTCATCAGCTGTAGACCCTCGCCTTTCAGGAAGCGGTCGCGATTGGAACTGAGCATTAGGCAGGAGCAAAGGGAGTCAAACAGGTTCTCCATCATTTCCTGTTCTTCTGCTGTACTGGGGTTGTGTCGTTTAAACACCTGCATGACAAAGAAAACAGAATTACCCCAAAATGGAGGGCTCAATTTGGTCCACACTGGTGCAGAGTATACGTGAACGTTTCACACCGTGAACGTTTCACACCGTGAACGTTCAGCACACGCTATGCGTGAGCCTGCAGTCACCAGGGCAGCAGCGACACACCTCGCTGATGCATCCTCTCTGTAACTGCTGCCCTCCTGACTGTCCTGACCGCGCACCAACAGACGCCTGCTGGAAGGCAACGCGAGGCATCCGAAGGGAAGGGCAGATTCACCGACTGCACAGTTCACAATGTGAATAAGCTGGTTACCAGAGAACTCCTAGGCGTAACACACACCTGAGGCCTGCCCTGCAGCACCCTCACCTACTGACAGCACTGCCTCGAGAAACAGCAGCGAACTAAGAACACATTACCTTCAGCTAGCTCAAATGGAGGCACAAAGCAGCCCAGTGCTTGGAGTGGAGAATACTGAAGATGGCCAAATTCTAACTCTACCTCCAACTTGCCATATAATTATAACAAAATAACCTAATTTCTGCGACCTTTACATTAACATCTGTAAAAAAGGGAGTAACCTCACTTACCGTGGATGATACACTTGCATGGAAGTTACTCAGGGAGTAAACCACCACTAAACATAAAGCACTGCTGTGCTTCAGCATGTACAGACAGCTGGGACAGCGCTACACCCAGAATCTGCTCCACCTCCTCACGCCCAGCCCGTGAGCCTCCCAACCGTAGCGAGGGCGTGTGTGAATTACTCACAGATAACTGCTGAAGCAGCACATCGATCCCATCCAGCTCCCCAAGCAATTCTCTGTTGTCTAGACGGAGGTGGGGGGGAAGGGAGAAAAGAGAGAGAAATATGAAGCTAACTGTCAGATTTTACAGCCATCTAACACTGATACATCAGCGAACAAAATCAATACGGCTTGACAGAGTACAAAAGCTGCAGAGAAAGAGAGGGCGCATGCGTATGCGAGAGCACACGCATGGCAAAGCGAAGCCGGAGGCAGAAGAGTGCTCTTGTGGTCTGAAAGAAGCCCGGATCCCACCCTAACAGGACGTCAATACCAGACACACGTCTCACCATCGTTATTCTGGAGCAAGATAGCCAGCACCTCACTGCAGTACAGCTTGTTGGCGTCGAAAGGCATCTTAGCCTGTTGGTGACGAAGGAACAAGGGACTCATCAGGGCACAGCTCTCTGCTTCATTGATTTGAAGAACACATTAATCAAATCACTGAACGTTATGAGCAACACTTCAACCAAAATACAACAGCAGTAATTTTGCAGGATGCCTCGGTGACAAAACAGCAATAATTCTCCCTGATTCAGGGGTGACAGGGTGTGGGCGGGAGAGGAGTGCGTGTGTATCTCTCTCTGTGTGCCCGTGCACGCACGTGTAGAAACTCAGCTCTGATCCTTCACGCTGTCCTACATAAGTAGGTTTGAACAAGTTGGCTCAGATCCCCCGAGAACAGTCTCCAGTTGTTTGCAACACGGAATCTCTTTCCTGTGATAGATTTTCCAATAATGTTACAGGAGTACAATGGGATCCTGGGGTGCATGAGGAGGAGTGTGGGCAGCAGGCGAGGGAGGGTCTCCTCCCCTTCTGCTCTGCCCTGGTGGGGCCCCATCCGCAGTGCTGTGTCCAGTGCTGGGCTCCCCACTTCAAGAAAGATGAGGAGCTACTGGAGAGAGTCCAGAGGAGGGCTGTCACCAAAAGCAGAATTTCAGAAAATACGTCACAGTAACATTAAACAGCAGCTGCCAGAGTTTTGCAGGAGGATCACAATGTCACAATCAGAAGAACATGAGATGGGTTTAGCCTGCACAGACACACAACTTTCATTTCATACATTCACTCCATACTGAAATATGCTTAAAAAAAAAAATAATCATAACGAAACCAAAATGCAGAATTTGAAGGGAAAAAAAAAGTCCCTGAAGTGGGATTCTGAACTGGATACAGCGTTTTTGCATGCTGCCCAAGCTGCTTCGTTTACAGAAACAGATTAAATATTAAACAATCAGATAATAACACAAGCTGGTTTACTGAAGGAATTCATAACACAAACAAAACAATTTTAAAAATCATCAGTTACCAGCTATTTGCAGTCCCTGGTTTGAGAGGAAAAAAACCAGCAAGCTATAAGTACCAGGCTTAAAACACACCATTTGTCACCCACCATTTTTTCCCCAAATGCAGGACTGCCTGCAGCTTGACGGAGCGAACCCGCCTGCGCCGGGCTGCACGTGGGCCAATTATCCCGCCCCGCCGCCAACGGAAAGGTCGCAAGACACAAGCACCACGCAGCACAAAATCGTGAAAGCAGGAAGATCCCTAATGCCACGGAGTATTGACTTTAAATAAAGCTGCTCATTCCCAGCCATGCCCAGGCACTCTGCAGGTGACAGTATTTCCAGGCACCCCGTCACACCTCCGAGCAGTCAGTGGCACAAGGGGCGGCAGGCAGCAGCCGCTCGGTGCTGAGCAAGCGCTAGGAAATCACGCTCAGTTCTCTCAACGCTGCACACAACATCACCAAACCCTGCCTACGCTTGGAGAAGTGAGCTGCTATGCTCTCCCATCTGAGCTTTCCAAGGTGGGTCTGACAGTCAGAATAGCATTCTGCAACCTGAAACACTGTCAGAACACAGAAATTCACGCTGTGCTGCGTGCCAGATGTCCCCACCGACGCCTAGACAGAACCCAGATATTGAAACCCATCCCACAGACATTCTTCAGCCGCACAACGCTCTGCCCAGATGCTGAGATCCCGGCTTAATCCTTAACACATCTGTCAGGGCGAGAGATTCAAGACCAAGCGCTGCCAGTAGCGACAGCCCCTGGGTGAGGGTTTCATCAGCGCGCAGCTCCCCACGACAGCATCCAAGTGAGCAAAAGCCCTGCCTGCTCACGCACGCCCAAACCCTGACAAAGCTAACACGCGCCAGGGCAAAGGGAAGACACACTCAACACCGAGATTCGAGGGCCCTGAACCTTCATTTTCTGTGGCACTAGCCAGGGGAATCCACGTTGTGACTGTTCTGCTTTCCCAAGCCTTTCAGCCTTTCAGCTGCCAGAGTAATTACAAGACAGGCAGCAGACCTATACTCGGTACACACCCGCCTGGAATAAAATTAACTTCACTTTTCGTTTTTAAGCAAAAGGAATAGAATTATGTCACTACCTGTAGTGAGAAATTATAGGTTACTTCTGCTAACAAGATATGAGGGGCACAGAGGGGTATCTGCACACTTACAAAGCTGAGAGAGTATTTCTGGGATTCAGAGGCCTCCTACCCACACAGACATTTAGATGTGGAAGTGCTAACACCTTCCTAACAGGGTTAGGGAAAAGCCAGAATCAGTCCACCAAATTTCTTTCGCTAGCTCTGTAAGAGAGCTGAACTATCCATTCCTTTCCTACAGTATTTTCCAGGGAATATTTTGGCATCTTTTCACAGAAGACAGAGTTAAACTGTGTAACTCACTGCCACAGGATGTTAAGAATATCAGAAAAGTAATATTGAATTCAAAAGGCAATTAGATGAGTTCGAAGAAAAAGCCACTGCCAGCAGCAGTTAAACAAAGCCATTACTTGAAACTCAAAATAGTGTTAGACATGCAGAGGGTAAAGACGTAAAACAGTCTTTATTAGTTTCCCTGCTCATTGGTCAGCTTTTTACAGTCCCAGAGGTCTCAGCCATGGAGCAGAAATCCACCGTACAGGAATCACACGAACAGGAAAAGACACCTTCTACTGCAAGATGTTTGCAACGTAAAGACAGGACAAAAGTGTGTCCATTTAAACTGAAACCACAGAGGAAAGAAATCCCAAATTCTAACTTTTCGTCCTTAACTTGGCTTCTCCCACCCGCGCACACACGAAACCGGCTTACTGCAAGCAGCGTCCCGAGCTCGTGCTCACCGGTCTGCAGAAGGCGGGCGGGCGCTGGCGGAGCTGTAGCACAGCGGATGCTCCAGCTGGGAACGCGGCGCGGCTGCGGCGCCCGGGACGACCCCCGCAGCGGCTGCAGCCCGAGCGCCGCTTCGGAGCGCTCTGCAGGGAGCGGCTCTGCAGGAACGACCACAGCAGCCAGGACAGGACCAGGGATACGGTACCAAAAAGAAGTCCCACGGAAACAAGTAGAACCCACAGACATTCAGCAAGGCTCAACGTTACAGACACCCCTCCAGGCAAACACCACGAAAATGAGGGTACTTCTGCTCACAGACTTGCACCACGTTGTGTAGAGCTTCTTACGCATAAAGCCAACTCTTTCAATTTTGCTCGCTCATAATGAGTGAAAAGGGACTTACTTCCCAGTTTGAGGAGAGTTTTTAATTCACTGTACTGACAAACGTTAGAACCTGACAGATACCTATACAAACAGAAAGAGCCAATAATAAATCGCCTTGGGCCTTTAATACTGTGCCAAACACTGTCCCAAGCACACCAGCTTCCAGACCCGTGGCCTGTCCATTTTATTGTGATGTCTTCCAAACGACAACAGGAAAACAGGCTCACCTTCAGCCTCTTGAGCAGCCACTGCATGAGGCCCTGCTGCGCAGCTTCTGTGCACATCTCTGGTCGGAACTCTGCCATGTTCTCAACGATTGCTGAGAAGAAAGACCCAGGAAACCATGATTTTTCCCCACCCGCAGTTCAGCTCAGGCCACATCAACACTGCTTTGCCAGCTCCTTCCTAGGGCTGCACTGCTCTTCCAAAGTTACACCTTATTCCCAAAACCACCTTTTTCTTTTCCCCTCTGAGTGAGACTTCAGCTCAGGTCTATGATACTCTCTCAGTTTTCACATTGCCTTCACAGTCCATCCTCAGAGTGACACCAGCTCCCGCTGGAAGAAGCCTAAGATACCTTCCCTTTACTCCAGCAGCAATTCTCATGGCACAAAACTAAACTAACAACAACATTGGAAGTAAAAATTCAAAAACTTTGGCTTCCCGTCTCTCTCATTCTTCCAGTCCTCGGGAGATTCCAGTCCCAAACAACTGAAAGGAGTGGATGAAGGTCTAAATGCTGACAACACACTGCAAAGCAGTCACTGTGCTGTGCAAAGACCGGGGAACAGAGAGGTAACGATGTACTTATATGAAATACAGATGCTTTACTACCTGAAAGCTAAATATATTGCTAAGACAGAAACAGCCCTCGGAATGGAACAAGTAGAGCTCACAGATAAGCACACAGTACACACAGAGGCAGTGGAGCACTCCTCCTGGTGCCGTGCACGGTTTCACCCGTGTACCAGCACCCCCCTACTAATGGCTTCGGGAAGAGGCACCTTACCAGCAGCCACGCGACAGACGCTGGCTCAGGGGACGAGGCTCTGCTGTGAGCTAAAGCTGTGCTTGCACAAAAGCTGCACTAGGTCCTCTGCCCTCGTGTGGGCAGCTCAAGGGGGAGGGAGGGAGGGACGGAAGGGGAGGAATAACCCACCCCCCCTCTGTACAAAACACAGGAGGAAGCGGGAGGCTGGGCAACAGCCACTTACCCAGCGTGTTGTGGACACCGTCAGCTTCCTCTTTCACACTTTCATCCAGGCGCTCTAAATTCTGGACCAACAAGGCCACGACCTGGCCCTCCACCTAAATCACCAGAGTCACGGGAAAGACAAAAATATAAGAAAGACAACTGAAAAAAGGAAGATGAATGAGTAAGGAAGGCAGGGGTTAATAAACACCAATAAGCCCTACTGAAAAATTGCGCCAGACATGATCAGAAGACATTAACAATCCTGCTCTAAAATCTCAGAGGAAGCGAAGGATCACCAACTAAATCTGACACTATGTTTGTCCTAATTAATTAAACAACTTTTGTGTTTTGGATTAAACAGAAAAACACCTGGAGGAAAACATGCACCTTGTCACAGTCTTATTTCCTGAACCAGCCTGATTGATTTATAATCCCTCGGAATTCTTAAGTGCGAGGCACCACGAAGCACCACGGACGCGCTAGCTGTCAGCTCCGCAAGCAGCTCCGCTTTCGACTGCTTACTGCTGGTCTGCCTGCACTTGTGTTATATCTTCCACCTTAACAGGCAGAAAAAGCTGAAGCAACAACGCTCAGACACGCAGGTTCAAATCCAAAAGCTGAATTATCACCAGCTGAAGCCTCGCATTTAAATCCTAGCAAGATGAATTTACCAAGGTGACTTCAGCAAGCGATCGAAACCCAGACAAATGGACAGCGGGAGCAGGAACCCACACTGCAGGTGGAGCCTCCTAACCAAAAAGCCAACACAAGGAGCACGCTTTCCAAGCTGCAGTTGGACAGAGTCCGGCTTGGCTTTGGCTAACTTTCCATTGTGGACATGAGCTTGGAAAAGTTAAACAAAATAACATTTCCAACTCAAACACTGTTAACTAGCTTTGGGCCCAGTGAACACATGGAAAAAATGCTTGCATCAGCTGCTGTGGAAGGCAGTGCAACAATCTTCACAGATACCCTACATTATACCCACTTTCTTTAAAAAAGAAGAAAAAAGTGTAACCTAAAAAGCAGCTATCTAATCATTTCTCCTACAATATACCTGACCTGTTTCCTTCAAAGAGAACAATAAAACCTTTTAAGACTTGGCTATTATCAGTGGGCTGGTGACAAGCAAAACAGAGAAAGAACTTTGCTTGATTTACTACCTCTCTGCACATTTTATAGAAAACATCTTCTCTAGCAGTTCCTCACTACCACTTCATTCAACCAGCAATCTTTCCACCAAGGCAGAGTAATTAAGAACAGGCCAGAGGCCATCGGGAGGAACTCGGCTCAGGCCACTGTCATTAACCTTTAGAAGGTAACCTTATAGTGACTGGACAAGAAGGATTGTAGGAAAACAAAGAGCAGCCAAACATAGCAAATAAAAGAAAACCTGTAATTCCACGCCTTTCAATTTCAACATAATAGTTACAGAACGAGACACAGACAGAGTGATTCACAAACGCAGCACTTCTCTAGCAGAAGCCGCCCAAAGGTAGGAGAGACGTGGAAATCTCCAGTTTGGATGGGCATCATCTCTCTGGCAGGCTTCTGCTCGGTTCGGCACCCTCCTCCCGCAGCCGAGGAGCAGGGGGTATCCAGCGCAAACACCAGGAGAAGGGGAAGTCCACCCCGACGGAGGCCAAGAGGCACTCATGAGAGTTAACCAGGCAGGGAGCACCTAAGACTGAGTAACGCATCTTCTACTGCACGTAGATCATTTTCTGGGGTTGCTTAATGTCTGCACCAAACAGCATCATTACCTCTAATCTCTCCTCCACCCTTTAGATGCATTAACTCCATTACACAAAAACTTCCACGTGTTTACTTCTTGTTAGGAAGGCGTAGCCTCACTGTAACAACCGATGTCCCAGTTCAAGCACAGATTTTTGGATTTGAAACAAGAGTTACTGGGTAGAAGACTACTGGTCTCCCATGCAAGAGGTTAGACTGAAAGATCACAACAGCCCTGCTGTCCTCCAAGTAACAGTCTGAGCCCTGCCACAAACCTCAGTTTTTCGTGTGTGATCAGAGGTCACCCTTCTCCGCAAGAAGGAAGAAAAATGCAAATCAAGCTCCTGTTTTCAACAGGACACTGTCCAAGTCACAAATACTACTGCATTCTCCCTCCCCGCACAAAAAAAAAAAATCTCCCAGTCTACACAAATTTTGCAATATGAGCATGTTCCTTCCAAAAAAGCAGTGGTCTAACAAGGTGCAAGCAAAACGTACTCCCCAAACTCTGGCATTCCATTAAAACCACCCATCGTGGTCCTCAGCAGAGCATTTCGGCTACAAGAGAGCAGGCTCCTGACCTGGCTAACCTCATCATGGTGCTGGCAATACAGACAAGCACACAGTTCAGAGTATTCGCTGCTGTGCTGTGTAAGGCAGACATTGTTCAGGCACTGAAATCATCTGGAGTTTACTACTTACTAGAGCATCTATGAGGACTTCAGCTCCTTCTTCACTCTCATGGAGAGTATCTATATCAGTCAGTTCTTGAAGCAAGTCTACCACAGCTATGGAAACATGTGCTAGGCGTTAAGGACAACCAACCTCGAGGCAGACACTTCATACCAAAAGCAGATACCTGTACAGGAACACCAGAGCCAAGGGCACAGAGGCTCCTTCAGCAGACAGTCCTCATAAGCACCAAAACCAGGGAATTCTAACAATTAGGAAGGATAAAAATAATACATGTGATTGTGTGCTTACCATATGAGGCAATTTTACTGTTTCTTGGCGACACCTTTTTTCCGCCCCCCGAATCAAAATTGCTACAGTCGGTACAAGTAGGCACCACCTTGCACTGTCAAGATTGAATACAAGCAAAGAGAAATGAATTATAATAACCTGATTTGGGTATTCTGCTCACAGCGATACCCCTGCTAACCTGATACAGCACGCAACTAACAAGGCTGCTGCAGGAAGCAGGAGCCACCACTCACTCCTGCCCGGCCCAATTAGGGCAGCATGCTCCTCTAACCGCAGACCTCGCAGAACAGCACAGCTTCTGCCAGCCCAATTTTCACTCATTAACTCTGGGCTGCATAACACACGGTTCCCCTGACTGCTGCACAGCTCTCTTGTACGACAAGACGTATTCCACCTCATTAGACCCACTTTCCTATTCTCTCAGACATGCTGATCAATCTTGCCCGAGTCCCACTGGGGTAGAACAGGATATGCCGTTTTCTGCATGTCCTACGTAACAATTTTGTGATGAATCTCTTTAAAATGCACAGGCTAACAACCCGGGCTCCCAGTTCTCCTATTTGTGCATTCGCTCAGACGCACAAGCAGCAGCAGGAAAAGTATTTTCATGTATCTTTTCTTAGCAAGGTTTCAGTTGTGATTGATCTAGTTTCAGGAAAGACCGTAAGAGAGCTGCCTGTCCCAGTCCCAAGTTAACCTATGTCTAGGCGCTGCAGAAGATGTCTACCAGGAAGACTACCACTCTCTTTATACTCTACAGCAATCCTTAACCAAGCCAAAGCTATCCGTATATTTTCTTGATGGGTAGATGTCACTTCCAGTTGCAAATGCCATCAGGAACCAAACAGAAGGCTCGTTTTTCCCCACCGGGCAGACAGCCACTCCTGCCTATACAGAAACATGGGCAAAGGTGCCAGGGTACAATTTTTAAAAGCAAGTTGGAGTGCAACTCAATAAACAAGTTAAGAGAAAATAACCTACTTTACATTTATTCTGCAAGGAATCAACTGCTAATTAACAAAATCTGGAGGAACAGGCCAAGAAGAACCTCATGAAGTTCAACAGATGTGAAGTCCTGCGCCTGGGAGGGAACCAGCCCCTGCGCTGGGGCTGGCTGGAGAGGTAACCTCTGCAGAAGAGAACCTGGAAGTCGTGGTGGACAAGTTCAAGGCGAGTCAGCAGCGTGGCACTGCAGCAACGAAGGCTAATCACAGACTGCAATGCACCACAAGAGCAAAACCAGCAGGTGAAGAGCAGGGACTCTTACCTGCTGCTTAGCACTCATCAGGCAACATGTAGAATGTTTTGTTCAGTTGTGGGCTCTCCCAGGAGAGAGACACTTTGACATACTGGACTCGGGAGAGTGGGGACCACTGAGGTGCTCAGGGGGCTAGGACATGATGTATGTGGCAAGACTGAGAGAACGGGCTTTGATCAACCCACAGAAGGGAAGGCTAAGGGAGGAACCAGCTGAAGACCACTGCTACCCACTCAGTGTCATAAAGACAACTGAGCCAGATTTTTCTGAGACTGCACAGCGAAGAACTCTAGCAGTTAGAGGAGCTCATCTGGCAGGGCATTCCTGTCTAGGGAGCTTCTGTTGAGGCTTATGGTGAGCGTACAGTTGTCCTATAAAATTCAGGAGGCAGAAAAGCAAAATCTCACTTGAAGCTTTCCTGTCTTTCATGAATAAAATCTTGTCAGTGATCATCTTTCATTCACATGTTTTGTGTAAAACTGCATGAATCATTCAGCAGATTATTTGTTCCCCCCGGACATTGCTTTTGGCGCCTCGCATTAGTCCCTCAAGACACTACATCTATATCGCATCTGAAGAGCCATTGGTTTAGCTCTCTCCTTGAAGAGCTGATTTTTAAAATCTTTTTCCATTTGTTTCAACAAAAAACCATTAGAAAACTTGAGCTGTATCAATCGTTTCACGTCCAGCTGCTTCACATTGTTTCTATTCTGTACATAAGCAGCAGCAGCACAGTGAAGAGGCATTACCACAGCCTACGTCCTGCTTCCCACAGATCTGAAAACACCTCAGCAGTTTTATAACAAGAAATGTATTTTTCCCAAAATTGCAATTCACAGGACAAATTTCTACCCGTAAACTAACTGACAGGCAAGTTGCAAACCAATTAAAAAGAGTTCACAGTGGAAATACTGACAAGTCCTTGACAGCAGCAGTGACCGTAGGACATAGCTTTTCATGGCTGAAAGGACAAAGCAAGCTGTTTTCCTCTGCACTCCAGCTATGAATCAGCTCTGATATCCCGGACAAAATCCCCACACTTCATATTTTCCTCATAAATGAGAAAATCAGTATTGGCTTTTAATGCCATGCACATAGTACACAAAAAGCCTGCAGTGTCCGACAGAAAAATAAGTAACGAAACTACGGTAGCCATGAAACTGGTTAGGCATGGTAGGTGTTTTCCACCGCACAACAGCAAGTTGTTAACAAAGGCTTATTGAGAGTAATTTCCACCACACAGATAAGGAAAGCGGTGGCGTTTGCTGCTTTGCAGGGACCAGCATTCCACCGCATCGAGGGTCAGCTAGATACAAGTCAAAACAGCCAAACATGTAAGCTGTGCTTTCTAATATAAACCGGTGTGCAGTAAAATATTTATGTTTTGGTTTTATCTTCTGATCACTGCACCAACTTAGAAAGAATGAATTATGAATTCTTAATACATAGTACTATAAGGAAAAGTGCTAAAAAAGAAAACCAAGATCTGCGCATCAGACCACAACATTTAGCACTAACAGTCCTTTTAACACTGCATATTTAAAAACACCTCAGAAAAGCTGGGAAGTATTATCTACTTCTTTACACATAAAGCAAAGAAGTAAAGAATAAATTACTTTCCTAAGGTCACGAATCAATGAAAAGGAAAAAAGAAAAGCCTGCCGTAGTCCCAAGTCTAAGCTCAGCGCCCCTTCCACCGGGCTTCACCGCTCCCTCCATTCAATAACGTTTGTCAGGACACAGACACACGATCTCTCAAATCATGCCACAATTTTTCAGCTGAATCTACTGTAGGATATGTTACAAGCACTGCAGACTGAGCTCTCTTTTTGAAGACTGCACAATGGTAAGCCAGGCATAGTTCTATTTATCAGCTGACAGCTAAACATTAAGGCACCGGGACATTAAAAAAAAAAATTACACCGTTTTTGTTCAAAACTACTAAAATCTTTAACAGTATAGAAAGCAAACTCTCTCGGAGATGTGCTCAGATCTTCGGAGGAAGAAGAGACAGGCGCAAGCACTGACCGAGCATGGCAGCGTCTCTGGATATTTACGTCACCAGAGGGGTGACACACAGCCTCAGGCTCTGAGCACACCAAATTAAAGGCAAGGACATACGAAGAATTTCTCACATTTACAAACTAAGGGGTAGCACTGTGATGAGCCAGTAGCAAACAGCTGAGAGCAGACAGCTCGGCTCTCGATAAAACGCGGTAAATCGGTTTCATTTTTACTGGGGGCTACTCCAAAGTTTGCGCGCAGTTCAAGGCTACAAGCTGCTACGCCCGTACCGTAGCTTTGTCTGTATTGTTCATCTGTTCACACTCTAACCCAGCCGCTCAAACTCAGATGAAAGGGTCATAAAACAAGAAAGCAGAATAACAGCACTGAAAAAAATCAGAATCAATATTACTTGAACAAAGCAGGCCTTCACAAGGAGAAATAAAAAAGACATAAATTGAGCGTGATGGGAAAGAAGAGAAAAACATACACAGGAGCCCGTGAAAGCAGGACATAAGAGATTACAGAACAGTCTGTAGCAAGCCTCTCACGTGAGAGCTGTTTCAACAACTGAAGGATATCTGTGTTGTCGTGTCCCAGCAGACCGAGGAGAGACTGCACAGCGTTCAGCTCCACCAGCAGGTGATACAGGTCTGGCATCGTCGCGATCACGTGCATTTCCTGAATGATGTCATTTAAATCCAGTTCGGACTCCATGAACCTGAGGCGAGACAAAAACTGCTTAATAAAAAGGCAAGAAGCACACCGACTGCGCCCAGTGGAGACAGCCCTTTTCAGAACAGAGACCACCACCTGCCAGGAGACCCCAGGTCAGCCTTGTCACCCCAGCTGCACAGGGCCCCAGCACTTCCGATCCTCCGCGTCACGCCAGTGTCACTGAGCCCAGAACCCCAGAGCCAGTCTGTGCCTGCCCCTTGAAGTTTAATCACGTAGTAGCATAAATCTTCCTACTATATCATTTACATGGAGTAAACCAGCACATTTGTTCCAATTCTGCAAATCAGTTAGAACTAAAAAAAAAAAAAAATAAAAATCAAGAGGTTGTAGCTACACACGGAAAAAACCCTGCACGTTTTCTGGAGCGATGCACCTTCCCTAGCTACCACATATTAGTATGTGGGTTGTACTAGTCTGAAGTAAAGTCCACGAAAAGAACAGCAAACTGGACAAAAAATAATGGCATTCAAGTGTAGGAAGAAATTCATTTAATGCGAATAACAAAACTCCACGAAAGGAGGAAGAGGCTCACTAGAACTGCAAACAGAGACGCACAGAGCCTGGCTTCCAGACCCCATCCAGCCGTTTTGCTCACCACAGCACCTGAAAGCTCCATAATATGAAATTATCTTCTTCCCACACAGATTGCTCAGTGCATATCCGAGTCCAATACCTTCACACAAAACGATGGCATGAAATCTTTAATTATCTGGAAAGCAAAACTCACCAGTGCAGGGTCTCGACCTTTCAGCCCACCCCCCAGCGCCTACCACCTGCCTGTCAGTAAGGAAGAGACCCCTGCTCGGAAACAGCGCGGAGCAGGAGCCCCCTGAACGCAGGGGACCGCAGCGGGGCTGGTGGCCCTGCGATGCCGGCCGCCACCAGGACTGACGCGGGGAGAGCTCGCTAGGGCTCACTGTTGAGAACCAAGCCCCTTCAGTGCCCAAACCAAAATTAACAGAACTTTGCTGAAATTCTGCACTCCCAAAGTCAAAACAGCATAAACCTAACTGGGACTGTTCTCTGCATTGCCAATCACTCCCTTCGCGCTGCCAGCCATACACCGGCCCCCACCAGAGCCTCGACAATGCCATTTTTAATTAACAAAGTTAGTTTCAAACACAATTTAGCAGAACTACACGACAATAACTGCAGTTACATAAGCCTTGTGTAACCGAAAGCGCCTGTATATTTAAGAAATTGATTTAGGGCTGAAACATAAAATCAAAGGAAAAAGGGCAATAGAGAGGGACTGGGCATAATCTCACTTCTCTGGATTGTCGGGAAACTTGATCCGCAGCTCCTGGTTTTTGTAAGATCTCTTCTCAAAGGTGAGAATCATCTTCTTCACTGAACTTTCATCCAAAGGCTCCTCCTACCCAAATCGGAAAGGGCAGAAAACAGAGCTTAGCACTGGGATGGTTCTAACAATTCCCCTGCAAAACGCAAAAGAGTGAGTGCAGTGACGCGACGAGAGCACGGCCGGGCCCAGCACCTGCAGGAACCAACGGCCGCCCCGGACGCCTCGCCGCAGAACGCTGCCAGAACTCCTACCCGCTGCCTTTCCTTCACCGATTTACTCCAGCGCTGACCCGAGCAAGCTGGGTTTTTGTAAAGCAGGGGCTTACCAACAGAAGGTTCTTTGGAAAAGCACCAGAGGAGCTTCCCTACGCTTTCTGGAAGCCAGTACCAGTGACAAAAACCCAACAGATTTGCAGTGGCTCATCTTCCCCGAGCTGTTCTTTTCAGCGTGTATTGAGGCTTTTTGCTTCTTACACATTACAGTAAATTTGCATTAGCAGTTTACGCTCATGGGTAGTTTCTTTCCATAAGCCCATTGTGCTCTTTCTTTTTGTAAGTCTACATTTAACTGCCCTGCGTTTATGTTCTTTTGTGTTCTCCTCGCTTGGATAAGCTTTCACTTCTATCGTAAAGTCTTTTTCTAAAGAAAAAAAAATAATCAATATTTTACTCCAGCACTTCCTTTTTATTTCTGAAATTCTTCTGTTTCTCAGTTGGCATTACACATTTACTGTACACCAGTCGTACAACTTTTGTTACCTCCCTGCCACCTACCAACACGATTCTGCTATTTCCCTTGTTTCACGATTTTAATACACTTCTTTTAATAAGACATTGATGATACAAATTTTTTTTGTGTAACCTCTTCCCTCTCCTCTATTTGATGTCACAATCACTATTTAAGAGAAGTTCTCAAAACGAAAAACAAATCAGACCCCTTCACATCTTAAGCCAAGTTTTGTGTCCCATTTCCTGTTCAGATGAAATGAAGAGTGGCTTCTGGTGTGGAAGATTCTCTGTTTAGCGACTCTGTGCAGCAGTCTTGTACAAGGCAGAAAATTTCGCTTTCTTCAGTAAACTCCATGACAATAACAGCACCAACCCAAGCCTTCCCTTATCATTGGCTTTCCCACGCTCTCACAACCAGCCCACCTTAGCACCATCCCACTCCTCTCATCAACACTACAGTGCCCACCCCACGCTCTTCCTGCCATGGGATTCCAGCCCACAGAGATGCTGCCGCACACGCTGACGCTGCTTCCCTCGGTTGCATTTGCTTCTTTGCTTTCTCTAACATATATCACTACAATATCTGCATTAGGATCGGCTTTGTAGCTTGTATTTAATTTGCATTCAATACCACACTGTCCTACAGATTAGCTTCCTTCCATCAAATTTACTGGTACAAAGCGCATTTTGATGGCACTTATGTTAACTGCATTCCAAGATAATAAACAGAGATTCTGACTCTATAGAAACCTTGGACTTCCAGCCCTGAAAATGCCGGGATGGAAGAACTCCACTCAACAAAGACAAGGGGTTCGTACACTGCGGGAGCCCACAAGACTCAACCCAGTCGAGAGGACTTTTGGCTACATCCCTTCATCCGCGCTGGAGCTCAAATGCTACAGAAATCCTGCATTATCTTTCTCCGCTACCAGCAACAACCGCAACGGCAACAGCTCAACATCAAAAAACAAGGGAGATCTTCAGAGACAAATGCTGGCAATGCTGTATACAAAGGACAATGATATTTTACAAACCCACACGATTCTGCAGTGGTGCATATCACTTGGTTTCTTATCAGACAGGACACCGGCAGCAGGAAGCAAATATCTTCTAGATTTATACCAATCCATGTGTCACATTTATAAAGTGATCTTTTCCCTGGCCCTTGGCAGAAAGGCCAATGCTGCATCGGATTTCTGTCTCCAAGGCTTGAAATCATTTACCCTTGACAGCTGCTACCCCCCTCCTCTGACCCAAGACCTTTCTTGTACAGAAGAATGTTTGTTTATTTGCTGCTGCTGCACAGCTACAAAGAGGGGGAGAGCGGGAGAAGCAGCATGGCTGGGGATACTGATGAGAGTAATAGAATTAGGAAACCGTCAAGAATACAGAAACTATTTCCTAAAAATATATGCTGGAAGTTGATGTGGGTATTCTCAGCCTAAAACAGAGATTAGGCTTGAAAGCTTTCCCTTCCCCCTCCCTTTTGCCCCCCCCCCCATTTAAACCTTCAGAGGAGATCTTTGAGAAGCCCCGGCTGAAATTAATGAACACCCTGCAGGGCAGGAGAGTAAAAGCACAACCTTGAGCTGTACGAGCCATGTGAAAACCCCCAGTTAGTCTCATCATCTACATGGTAAGAAATGGAAATCACAGAGAAGTGATTTAATGTTTGCCTGTTTCCCACTGCCTCCCCTTTCCCACAGGACACCAATGATTTACTTCCTCCTCTTCCTCTTCTCCATCCCTCTCAATTATCTGAAGAAGTTTCTTCTTCTCGTCATCAGTTTCTTCCAGCGCAACGGACTCCTCTTCCCTGTGACGACTGTGCTCGCGTGCACTAGCTTGCTTCCGACGTGCTTTGATTTCTTCTTCCTCTTCATCACGGGGTCTTTTTGTCCCTCTGTTGGGCTAAAGTCAGAGAAATAAGGTGAATGAATACCAGTCTTTGGTGACCCTTGCAGGCCAGAATACCAATATTACAAGACACACTGACAAAATTCTTACAAGCTAAAACGTTTGCTTACACAACGCTTAACAACTCCGAAAACTGGAAAGGAAATTAATTTAGCGGAGTGGAACATCACCTGAGCAGATGAACTGCTCTGCCAAGAGCTGCGTCAACATCCTACCTCGTTTGATCTATGAGCACGATTCATGGGACAACATCTCCAGAGGCAGCAGAGATCAGTATCGCAAAGACAAGCAGTGGCCGAACGGAACCGCTGGCTGGCTGCACAGCTGGCCCTCTCAAGGCTCCGGAATCAGCTAAGTCAGCTGAGACAACCTCACATTTTACAGACACAAGACCAATATGCTCAAGCAGATAGCAGTGAAAAGATAATTTTTCACCCACCCAGTATACAAGATTACACTGAATTCTTGTGTCAGTATTGTTGCTTGCTGCAGTTCTGCAGGGGCTTGGCAACAGATTAAGCAGTGCCCATACCTTTACAGTTTGCTTGGAACAACATCTTATTTTATTCCACATTTTCTATTCAGCTGTCAAAATTAAAGGTAATTTGCCAGGGACAAGAAAAAGTCTATTAACTGTAACCCCATGTTTTAACTTAGGCAAAAAGGGATGAAAGCATTTGCGATAGAAGGAAAAACTCTCTCTTCAAAAACTACAAGGATATTAAATTTTGTGTCTCATGTTTTTGAAGGACATCGAAGCTGGAACAGCGGTATTTCATGCTCTATAACTACAGCAAAACAAAGCTTAATTCTTTACTATTTCCTGTGTGCTAAGAACAGTGAAAACGATAAGGAAAACATTTTTACTTTCTATCAGCTGCTCAAGTCGCCTGGTAGATGATTTCGTAACCCCGTCAGGTCTAGCATTTGTCCAGTCCATCCCACAAAACATTACCTGGCACAAAGACTCCACTCTGCTGCTTTGTGGGACCCTTTGTCTAAAATCATAAAAGTCACATCATGCTTTCGTGAACGTAAGAGCTGCTTTTCAACTGAGATTTGGATTCTCCTCCGGCTGATTCAAAGAAAGCAAGCCAGCTGCAGAGGGAATAGGTGACAGTGTCATCCTCCTGCCAGGCCCAGCACGAGCGCTGGCACCAAGGTGGGAAGCTCCAGCTCCCCAGCAGGTTGGGAACTTTTGGTCCCCTGAGGGCAATAAATCTTCCGGGCTCACAAGGCAGCCCCGCTGCGATTCAATTACGATGCGCATGCTGCAGACCAGCTAGGGCTGCTTCTCTGCAGAACCCAGGAGCATTTGCGTATTTCTTTATTTTCTTATAAATAAGAAGCTAGCAAATGAAATATCTGCTCTCAAGAAAACTCTGCTTTCAGGAGAGATGTAAAAAAAAAAAAAAAGACCCCCCCAAAAAGCACTTGAAGCATTAACTACAATGAGAAGTAAACTGGACAGCAGACCGACCGAGATCACGCTGTCTTCAGGGTTACCGTGTTGTCACCGCTGAGCAATATGCAGAATCAAGTTTCCCCGACAACGTATTAGCACAAATCAAAGCGCTAGATGCTTGCTCCCAGCTAGACCTATTCAAACTCGATTATCTGTCTCCTTTCCCCCTCCATCTTCTCTGCTGTTTCCATTACGGCTAGCACATTCCTGACCTCAAACTCTTCTGCAGCACTCCCATGCACTTCTAACGCAGTTACTCAGCTCATAACCCAACAGCTGTGAAGCAGCAGCATACCTGGAGATAGCTGGAAAGCAAAAATCTATTTGCTTGGAGGGTTTTGTGGGTTTGGGTTTTTTTGGTTGCTGGCTATTTTTTTAAAGCAGATTCCTATTACTTATCTTCTAGGTACATTAAAATATAATTCCACATAGATCCATTTGGAAAGGAATGTTTCATTGTCAACAAGCAATAATTCAAACCCTCCCCCAGCAATTAGCAACCCAAGGAAAGAAAAAGAAAAAAGGTGCTCTTCTAAATGACATAATCTAAGCAAAAAAAAACGGTAAACACATTTTCCTTGCTCAGTGCCCTTAATGGCACACAGGCCTCCGTCCTTCCTCCGTCCTTCCATTCACTCCTCGACAATGTCCCATTCATCCTAAACCACCTTCGACAGATTAATGTTACACACACAGATACAGAAGCTAGTGACATAAGAAGTCCCAAAATTTACAGCAAAAAGCCCTGCAAGATTTGCCTTGGATGTTCCTAATTTAGGGAGCCAGAATCTCATTCCTCACTCTCCTTTCTAAACACTAAAAAAGGCACCAAACCCTCAGTGAGACTGCAGCTGTGACGAGGGACCGCGGGAGCCGGCGGTCTGGCAGATGCAAAGTAACCACGGGCAGGGACTGTGCACCAGAAGAAAACCTGAATTAAAACGCCATCACGAAACCAACCCCCTTTCCTCCGAGTACACAATCCTTGGTATCAGAATTTACACCCTGTTTCAATCGCAGTTATTTCATCCTTTTTGTATTTATGCATTGTTGGGGGGGAGGAATCTTCTATAACACATCACAGAAATCATTATGATAAATTATGGAAGTGCCCCGTGTGCAATTATTAACGCTGCCAACATGCTGGCAATAGGCAGTAATTGAATTCCCGGGCAAACGCGATTAAGCAGGCATTAAGGTTTTTCCTTTCGTTATTGATGATATGCAAAACCTTACTCAGAACATTGCGGTTCTCCGACCAGCACTATTAAAAACTAAGAAATCAAGGCGTAAATGAAACACCCGGGCTTCTGCTCATTTCACAAGAGCTGCACAGTCACGAACAGCTGACGATTTAAGGCCAGCATTAGCTTCTGTTCATTGATTTTCATCTCTGGTTTGCGTTTGTGTTTTCTGCAGGACCGCTACCAGCCACCAAGCAGTCAGCACGCGCACTGCTGCACCGAGACGGGCATCTTGCTAAGCAAACACAGGCATCGTGTCCAAACACACTCATTTAAATCATTTCACAGCCTCACACACATCTACACAAGATTTGCCTTTCTGGTAGCAAAGTTAATCACTTGATAAATAAAATGTGGGGTTTGCTAAGGTGCATTTGGCAAGAAGATGGAATTCACTAGAAAATGCAGAAGAAAAGCATTTTTAAATTGTTTTGTTAGTTAAGCCTACTTTTGTTCCTCTTGAATGCAGTGCATTCACAGTAATTTATTCAGAAAGCATTTTCATTTAAATCTAACACTGATATCACCACACAAAGAAAAACTATAAAAGGGCTTAAAAAAAGCTGACGTTTATAAAACACAATAAAGTAAACAAAAGCTGGTGACTGGCAAAGGGAGAATTCTCTTCCTGTCTGTCTCCCAGCGCTGAGCCGTGCTTGCTTCGGACGCTGACCCGCCCGGGGGTGACACACCGGACGCGGGTCCTCGCCGGGCCCGGCCACCACCGCTGAGCCTGCCCTGGGCGCGGGCGGCAGGAACGGCAGCGCCCGCGCCGTCCGCGTGCAGGTGGGACCTACCCCCGGAACCACGGGGCAGCCGCCGGCCCGGGGCCCTGCCCGGCCTCGCTCCGCGCAGCGGCCGCACACCAGGGTCGCACTCAGTGCAACCCGACATGTCAGCTAGGCCCCGACGGCGTCCAGCCTGCTCCAAACGTCAGGAAGCTTTACAGGAGCCTCAGTAATGGAGTTTCACATTACTAAGACATCTGCTTTGCAGGTAACCTTGTTATTGTGGGGCTCAGCAATTATTTGTTCATGAAATCTGAAATCAATCTTCCTAAGTGACGCAGCTTCCTTCGCGACCACATCTCAGCCGGCTGCAGCCTGCTCCGAAGAGCCACCGCAGGAAGCTACGCGTCAGCTGTCAGTTTAGGACTGACAGCAAGCCCTAGATCTCCAGAGGTGTCTTCACTCACTTCTTAATTTCGTTTCCAACATTTGTGATCAGCCAGGCTGCTCTCCATCTTGCTTTTTGTTGTTCTTTCTTCTTGAAGCACGACACTTCTAGATGGTCCGGGATCTGAGCGTTACAACCTGGAAGAACGGCTACCAGGAAAACGCAGACGCCTCAGGAAGTCCCCCGAGCTCCAAACTCACACAAACTGAGGCCAATGAAATCAAAGACGCACACTGTACCTACACGGACACGGGTTATTACTTGCAGAGAGGATCAACGCCGTCCCCCCGGACTCGCTCACGAGGCCCCACGCGCCCCGAGGAGCACGGCCACCGGGACCCGCACGGGTGGGCGCAGGGCAGGGACCCTCCCTGGCAGACTCGTACACAGACTCTGCTTCCGTGGCCAGAGGCGACACGTCGCGAAGTAAAGCGAAGATTCACCCGCTGCCCCGCCAGCACGAGTGCTGCAGGGGGGCCGGCACCCCCGGGAGCCCAGCCCAGCGCCGGAGCCGGCTCCTCGGTTTAACCCGCAGCAGGACAAGAGCCGCCGGGGTCACTGGGCTGCAAGCGGTCACAGCCCGCCCGGCTGAGCCGCCTCTGCATCAGGGGCTTCCGCTGCCCTGCAAACCACAGCAAGTCAGGCAGAAACCAGCACGTACCTCCAGCGACACGCAGAGACCCACCCCTACAAACTGCGCTCAACCCGTTCAAACGACGAGGAGATCGCCCAGCTCGGTGGAGCCGGACCTTATCCCATTATTTACTGCTTCTTTTGTGATTTGATTTTACTAATATCCCATTAAAAAATTAGCAATTTGTAATGATCACTCACAGTGGTGAAATCTGCATTTAATGAGAATTAAAATAATCTCCCTTATTCCCTCCCAAGACAATTGGAAGAGATCTCTGAAAAGAATCGGAGTTGGCTTTATCCCCCTAATTACCCTCGGTAATCAGAGACCAGACCCCGAGGATCGGGGCACAGCCTTTCTGGGCAGAACAGCAGCAATATTTAATCATCAGTTCAGACCATCTGCAACTGTTTTGCAGCAACACATAAAGTTTATGGATTCCTGAGCTTTGTATAAACTGCCAGGTGCTGTTTAATCGTATTTTTTGTAGCAAGAGGTTCCTTTTCGCACTCTGACAGACCCTTCGTGCTGAATTGGTGGCACAGTGCCTGAAATCTTCCACGCCAAGCTTGGCACTGAGGGAGAACATCTTCTTGATTAAGCAAGGGCACAGATTAGGCATTTAGAGGAGACACACTCAAAACAATGTAAGAGAAAAGCAATTATTTTGGGTCGTGCTGAGGGAAGCTGCGCAGACCAACTCATCTGCAGCAGGAGACTAAAACCAGGCGGTGGAGGTGCGTGCCACCCATCATCCAGCCCAGCCGCCCGCACCAGAGCTGGAGCCAGCCCGCTCCGCAGCCCCGCGCAGGGCAGCGCCCGGACCTGCGCTCCAGCGAACATCACCGCACCGGGCAGAAAACCGGAGCCGGCCGGGAGCTGTGGTACGAGCCACCGGCCGTGCCCCCGCCACCCGCAGCCACCCGTCAGCGGGGTACGGCAGGCAGCCTGCGGCAACGCTCGCTCCACTTACCCACCACGCACAAGCCAGCCCCCCCTCTGCGGCACAGGCACGACACAGGTCTGATTATTCTGAATCTTACATGTTCAGTGTACAAGAACGTACATTTCAAATACGATCGGGAGAGCCCCTGCTTCGCCCGCGCCTGCGAGAGCCACGGCAGAGGCCGAGCCCGCGCAGCAGGGGAGGCAGAGAAACCTGTTGTTTCCATCTTGTGTTTCTATCTCTCAGCCAGAAGCGCCCTCACAGAAGGGAATCTCATTTTCTCAAAAGCAGAGCTATTTATCTGCCTCCTGCTCCTCCAGCCCTTTCACCTGTAGTCACCATTTTATCTAATTCTGGAGGTCTGAATGCGGTGACACTGAAATGCAGCACTTGCTCCGAAGCCTCATCTCATCTGCCGGCACAGGAACCATCTGTATTCAGGCGAGAGACCAGAAGAGCACAGAGCCAGGACAAACCCTTCAGGAGCAATTTCAGCTGTTGGCTGAAAGCTGCAGAATGCCGTTTCCTGCAGCTAAGAATAATTTCAGCAGCAAGAAAAGAAATTAAAATTGTAATACCCAGCAGCTCAGCAGCGTTTCTCTACCTCCAGCCCCCGCGGAACGCAGCCCCACGTTGTCATAAGCAATTACCCTGATCGCGGCACGGAAAGCTCATCCTGCAGAAAGCTGTACAAAATCCAAGGGATCAGCGCCAAGCGGACGCGCGCTTTCCTCCAGAGCAGAAGGGAATCCTGTGGGCTTCTCATTTTCAGAGCAAGAGAAAAACAAACAAAAACTCAAACTAGGACACCGTTAAAAAATTACAACCAACAGAAGCTCAGCACAGGTTGACCTTTCTGCGCCTCAGGTGTAAACTGCACCGCAGAACAAGCGAAGGACAGCGTCATCAACCAGAGCTGAGGCGGAGAAGGCCAAAGAATTAAAGGAACATTACGGGAACATGAGAAATTATCATTCTAATCTGACAGGGCAAAATTACGAGAAAAAGCAATAGGCAGAGCAATACGGCAGCAGGGCAGATCTCAGAACGGCCGGACCACGCTGCCAGCACCGCACAGACGGATGAGGCAGGAAGGAGCTGACAGACAGACAGAGCAACCCACAGACGAACAGGTCCCCAAGCCGAATCGAGGGGTCGTCCAGTGCAGTTCTCATAGAAAGACTGTCCTTACAGCCACACTCCAGAGCAGCCTGATACCACTGGGAAAAGAAGATGGGAAGAGAAGATGGGGAATTTCTCAAACCCAAAGGTAATTTTCCTTCTTTCCCTGTGCATCTCAAAATAACACCCTCGGAGTACAGACGTGTATTGAACAGCAGGATGCTCTTCTCGCCTCTGAACAGAGCACGTGCAGTGCTTCCACAGAATAACGCACACCAGGACGGCACACAGGAAGGAATCCCACAAAGAATCCCGTTTTCTGAACAAAGCGGTAGATCAAGGCAGGTAACTCCCACACTCAGCTGCTTACAGGGTCGATAACGTCTTTTCTTACCCACTGATTCAGCAGGGAAAGGCCACCACTACAGTTTACCAGTTTACCTACGAATTAAAGTACAAGTCAACACTCTCATGGGCACAAACCACAGCGGAAGTACCAAAACGTGACTGCAAATCAGTGCCCTCGTCCCCCAACCCAGAGGGGACCACGCTAACCCCACTGTCGCGACAGAAAACACACGATTTACCGCATCTGCTCATAAACCGGCCTCCAGACAAGAAGTCAGCAACAACCACACGCCAAGGGCACAGAAACGCTCACAAGATAAAAACAAACTTTTACAAATAAATGAACTTTTTCAAAAGGCTTTGGTAAAAATCAAATTTAAAGGGTTTTGTAACGGAACGGGCAGAAAAAAGCAAGAGAACGCGCGTCACGAAGCAAGCCCGGGCCTCCCTTCGGGGACGGGGGCCCGCGAGGCACCGGGCCGGGCCCGTCCGTGCAGGAAGCGGCACCACCGCGTTCCCGAAGAGCCCCGGTACGCGGCTCCCACTGGGACACCGCTTCTCCGTGGGCGGGCGAGGCCCTGGGGGCTGGCGACGCTGTGGCCGGGTCCGTGGGAGGCCACCGAGGGCGGCCGGGCCCGGGCCGCAGCCGGGGCTGGCGGGGCTCGAGGCCCGGAGCGACCGCG
>Ga0065711_1029453_pt1 | contig 36141 bp, 20 predicted proteins | sample Hoacrofraction12_FD_59098 | JGI IMG/M metagenome (GOLD analysis project Ga0065711, IMG submission 59098) | Hoatzin crop microbial communities from Cojedes, Venezuela - Epithelial fraction 12 v2 (version 2) | ecosystem: Host-associated > Birds > Digestive system > Esophagus > Crop | place...
CCCCGCCCCCAGTGTTAGCTGTCAGCTGCTTCCCTCCCCTGGTCCAGTGTACCACCTGGTCCTACAGGCTCTTGGAGTGACAGCCAGCTCTGGCTGCTGCAGGAGTTGACTGAACTGCAGTCAAGGAGGAGAGATCAGTATCTCCGGATGGCAGATCGGTATCTTCAGGTGGCAGATCAGAGCACCTCAGCTCGTCCCTTAGGGGCATCAATTAAGCTCTTTGAAGTTAGAAGGCAAGAATCCATGTCTTTGCACCCGGAAACCATGCGCAGGGGGAAGAAAAGTGGTGGAGCCCACCCAGAACAAGGAAGGCTTTGGGGCAATACTAGTGGCACGTGTCCACAGCACCCTGGGAAGCGTTCTGTGGGGGGAGTTTTCACAGCACTGTGTTGGGATTGCTAAAGAAGAGATGCCAGGCTTGTTTGTAGAGATCAGAGACAACAGATCGCAGCATGGAAAGATTCCCTGCATTCACTTGCTTTGATACTAGCAGGCAACCCACAAAGAGATTATTCAACCTGTAGCTATTGTGTATACTATCCCTCCTGCTTAATGCAAATACGTTATTTTAGGACAGGATTTGATTTACTGTTTAGGTTTCTTAGCTGTATCTCGCTATGTTTAAGGAAATCCCTGATAGCATTGGATCCTTCATGGGCGACTGAGGGATCAAACTGAGCAAGATCAGTGTAAATGAGGTTCTTGGGAGCCTGACATAATGTTAAAACTGCATCAGGCAGTTGTATCAAAACTCATTGCCGGTCCTGTAAGTGTGAAGAAGGGCTTCATGAGCTGTGGATTGTAGCTGCACCATTAACTTTATGTTTGCATTGCCCAAGAACAGCGGTGTGTACTCAGAAATCCCTTGCAGAGCCGATCCTGGCCGCATGTGCTGCAACTTAGGGAACGTGGCTCCTGAGCGCTGCTGTCAGGATCGCGGCCCTTCACAGTTCCGTTGTCCTCTCTCCTCACAACTGTTGCCGTTTCTCTTCTGCTGTAACATCTGGAGACTTTCACCAAGGCAAAGCATATGGAGAGCCTGTCTGCACATCTCTTCTCTCCAGGCCCTGAAGCCATAGCATGTCTTGGCTGGCTGGACAAAAGGGGAGTGGAGAGAGAAGTTATAAAATACAGAGGGAATTTTCTGTGTCACCAGTGGGGCCTCTGCCTCTGTGGCAGTCCCTCTTGTTTATTATTTTACTGTTCGATCAAGAGGAAGAAGGGTGAGCTTAAATATTGTAAGTTAAAGGGGCGTTAGTGGATATATCTACTTGGAGATTTTTTTTTGTTGTAGACCAGGTTCATATGCATTTCAGCTGCCAGTTTCAGTAACGATTGATTTGTTAAAGAGACCTGTGTGATTGCCTGGACACTGTCAGATGTGATCCATGTTTTTGCTTGCATTTTCAAAAGAAAGAGCTCTTACAACAGCTGGAGAAAGAAAGATTTTCATGTTTCTTAAATTGCCAACAGATTTTTCCTATTTTGAAATTAAAATAGTATTATTTGTGTTTTTATTGTCTTGGGCCTGACTCTGTGCTGTACTAGCTCTACATGCAGTAGCTAATCATACATCCTAATACCATATCATGTGCAGACATAGCAGAAGTTGTTTGCATTTTATTTCTGGAGTAACCGTCAGAATATGATGGCTCATGTCCTTCAGTATAGAGTTGTCTTAGTCACTCACATAAACAAGGTGACAGAAACACTGAAGTTTGCCAGAAACTCTGTGCAGGTTTCGATGCTGACTTGAGCCTTAAATGGCCCCTGTGCAGTTTGCATATTCCCTCTGGAGATTGATCTTTATGTGCGGCGCAGTGCTGAGTGTTTCAGAGGAGTAGGTGGAAGCAATGAAGATAGCCTCTCTAGCCACAATTATTTTTTGCAAAGCATAACTGCACTCCGTGTACTATCATTACTTTTAGCCCGGCTATAAAAGGGGGGGTGCTGCAAGTCACAGGAGGGGCCATGCTCAGAGACTTCCAGCTGAGCTTTGCAGGCCATGGGGCAAAGCCTGTAACGCTTGCCTCGCCCAAGCCAGCAGGATTGCAAGTTGAAGAAGAATTTTTCTCTAGAGATGCAAATAAGCATCCAAACTTGAAGTGCTGAGCTCAGCTTTCCAGCGCTGTGACCAGCACTGAGCACTAATGAACGTCTGCTGAGCAAGGGCTGTTTAGTTGAAATAGTGTTGTTCTTTTGGTAGAGCCTTGACTGCACTGTTTTAGGAGACAAAGCCATGTTTTTCGCAGTCTGCATGGTTCAACATTAACGATTGATGTAAACCTGTCTGGCTGTTCGGGATAGTTCTGGCCTCAAAATCAATGATGAAGAGCAAACATTATGGGCTTTTATTGATTAATTCACTTCTTAGACATGCCAGCGAGTGCAAGTAGGTCTGAAATGTTGCAACATGCTCTACAGACTGTTTGTTTGCTTTTACCATCTAGTCTTTTTCCTGTCGTGAGCTTTTTGAGATCTGATCTTTTGCTGTAGCTTCTGACTTTGTTGTGTTGCTTGAATGCCAGCCTCCCCGAGAAAGATGTTGCTCTTTCTTTTCATCTGTTTTCATAAAAAAATAATTTTGTAGCTACCTGGAATAGCAAAGATTGAATCTTCTGAAAGAACCAGCGTTTGTTTCAGCTGAGCGATTTTTTGTGTGTTGCTGACAGCTTGTGGGTGCGCCTGGGCTGGTTGTTAAGGCAGACGCCGATTTGTGCAGGTTTTACTCTCTGACTTTTTCAAAAACCGGAATAAATATTACCCGTGGCTGTAATACGGAAGAATTGGTGTCACTTACTTCAGTTGAATAAACACATGTGTGTATTTGCACATGGGCTTCCTGTTCATAGGCAGGTGTATGTGGCTGAAATCGTACCTGCTTAACTTCTTAGGTGAAGCTGCTCAGCCAGTCTCCTGCTACAGCTCGTGGCCCCTCTGATGACGGGCGAAGCGCTCAGCCGACTGTTCGTTCCGCCAAGGAAGGCAGTGAGCAGCGCCGACCTGCCCCGTGCCATCGCGTTTCTGTCAGGCTGTCTCTTCGCTGCCCGGGCTTGGATTCAGCTTTGCACCTCCCACCTTCCAGGTGGGCTTGGGGACAGAGCTGCGCCCGAAGCGGGAACCAGACACCCTGCTCCTCTGGGGACGGGAGCTCCAGCCAGCTTTCCATGCAAACACAGCTCTTTGGGATGCAGAGTCATGAAGTTTAGGTTCATTTTTAGTACCTGTTTAGCAGCTGCTTTCTATAGTATGCATTTAAAAAGAAGCAGCTTCCAAGTATAGGTGTCGTTAGGATTTATGTTCAGGGCTTTGGTTTTTTGTCTCCTTTCTGCATGCCTTTTTTTCTTTTTTTTTTTCCTCTGCCTTGTTCCGCCTACTTATTCTGGGCTGCTTGTAGCTCAACACAACATCTGAAGTGACTGAAAATACAGGGATGTTTAAAGGTTAGATGAGGCGTTCAGCATTATAAATCTCAGGGTAAAGATTCTGGAACCATCTCTGACAAATTCTGTTGAAACGTGGGCCATAATGTATAATTCATCTCACCTTTCCAAACTTGCAGTGGCCCCGCAGGGCAATCAAGATTAAGCGTTTGCTTGAATAAACTGAGACAGTGTGATTTAGTGTATAATCAAGAATTGGATCTAAGTAAAAGGGTGACATTTCACAAGGTCACTCTTGTCGCTGTGACAAAAGCAGCTGTGTGTACAGCGACAGAATGGGAATAATGAAGACTTTCTGAACCCAATTGGAATTGCAATCAAGAAACATACTGTGGGAGACCCACTAGGTTAGTCATCATAAACATTAGTTCTTCCCTCTTGAGATATTACTTTATCATTAAAATCTGATCAAACATGTAATTCATCTTTTATTTCAGCAGATTTTGTTTTATTTAAGTACATTACTGACAATGAGCCAAAGCTGGTTAGTTTTCCTTTCATTTTCTTTCATATATCAACAGTGCACATTAGCTGCTTTAAATCAGATGTTTGCATTTACTTTTTGCCCTAATTTTTTCTAATTCTAATCTTACCATCCGGTCTCTGTTTTCTTAAATGGTATCAATATATCCTTAGACACTTCTTCATTTACATGAGTAAGAAAAAATGCTATACATAACATTTAAAATTTAGGAGTCCTGTAAGACAGCGTATTTTATTTCAAAAAGACCTACAACTAGCAAAATCTCACAAACAGTTTCTATATACTACTGCTGAGAATGTGTCGGGCTTCTGTAAGCAATAAAAAAATTTACAGTTGAGATGTGTCCATAGGGAGTAGGATCTAACAGTTTATACCATGGGAAACTCCACACTTAGTATGGTGGTGAAAGCCTGGATTTCAAAAATGCAGGAAAATTCAAAGATCCTTCAGAAATGGTACGATAAGAATGAACATACGCTTGTTGTAGATTACTATAATTCTACCCTTTACAGATTTGGTCTTCCTGTTGAAAAAGACATGCTTATTTATTGAGGTCCAATGCATTTGGACCTACCAGGGCAAATGCAGAAGACCTGCGACGATGTGGCATCACGGTAACGTCTGTGAGACTTCCTTAAAGACACATTCTGAGGCAATTTCTTAGAGAAATTTAAATATTCTGAGCAAAAGTGGTAAACTACGTGGGATGTGAAACAAGGCTGCCTGAAGTGAAAATATCATCACTCACTGATGTTCTCACATGAATTATCCTCATAGCTATTTCTGTTTATTCTTTTGAAGACAAGACTAACCTTCTTGCACTCATGTTTTTCTGCTCACCTGCAGAGGGGGTGAATGAATCACTTAATCCCGTGTGCTTTGGTGTGCCAAAAATGTAGTTTTGGTCATTTGGTATAATTACAGCTTGTGGTTGTTGCCGAGGAAATTGTGTGATTATAACCTTATTCTTGAGACCTGTCTGAGTAGCAAACTGTTTCTCTTACTGTGCAGGGGTGTAGATGGAATCACAGTTGCTGAGACCGTAGTCAAGATCCAGAAATCTGGCTAAATGCACACAAGTGATCTGTGGGCTGTCGTGAGCTCAATTTTCTCTTATTAAGGCATTGGAGCAAAATCAGCTCGGCAGCTTAAATGGTGCATTTGTTGACACTTACAGAATTGCAGAGGGATGCTGAGAGAAAAATGGAGAAAACAAGGGAAATTGGGCCCAAAGCAAGGTAACGTGCAATCGCTATGGGAGATTAGTTCTGCAGTACCTGCATTCAAGCTTTCCAAAGCTACAGGGTCTCCAGAGCAGGAAAGGTGTGTCTCATTGTAATACCTAGTGCCGATCTATAGCACGTGTATCAGTGAGTAATACCTGTGTTTAGAAACCTGAATGTAAGTAGAGCTTCCTAACTGACTGGCAATGCAGCGTAAAACGCATTAAAGCAAGTTGTTGGTGCCAGTATTTTCTGAGTAATTATTTTGGCTTTGGCAAATGTTCTTCCTTCCCATTTTCAGCACTCAGTTGGGGTTCACATAATGAACCTCTCTTCTTCTCCTGTTTCCCACTGCAAAAAGCAGGGAAAAGTATATGTCACAATAATTTCAGGGGATTATGTGTGGTTGTTTGAATGACAGCTTGGATGAGGGCATGTGTAAAGCTCTTAATGTAGTGTGTGTTGAATGTCCAGAACCTGCTGACTTTAAGTGCTTATTGGAAAGCTCCTAGAGGAGAAGGAAGTACTGTTATGGAAGGTATGTTAGAGCATTTTTCAACTGACCTATATTTCTTTGGTTGTTTTCGTCATTAGGTGTACCCTTATTGACAGTGCCTATTAATCATCTGTTAATCCAAATAAACTGTGAAAACTCTGTTGCTTCTGCATGAATGAGCTGCTCCTTGGCATGGTATCCTTAAAGTCCAAGCTGTTGTCAGAAGTGCAGTCTTTTTAGGCATGCTAAAGACTAGTATAACAGTAATCCTAGAGCCCTAGGTTGGTCTTTAGTTAACTTGAACATTTGGTCTTTGATTTGTCCAGCCAGGAAATGGCTATGTTTTCAAATGAAAAAAAATCAGGGCTTCCTTCTAAATGGCTCCTATGATTATTTGAAAAGACTAGTTAATGAAAAGACATTGGAGGAAGATGGGAAACAAGCCAAGTGAGAAAGGAGCATTTTTTTAGTAGTGATCAAACTGCAAATGTATCTCTGGACACTATATTTCAATTACTGAGAGGAAAAGCCCCCACCACCTCTGTCTGTGACTCTTCCCCTATCTAAGCTCTGGAGCCCAGGACTGACAGCACCAGATTCTCACAAAGAAGGAATGGGTGTTAGAGAAAGTCAAGTTCTGCAGAGGATACATAAAAATTAGATCACTTTTGGCTACCTATCAGAAACAAAAAAGAGATTTCGTTTGTAAATCTGTCCACTGTGCTTTTGAATATGATTGTTTTGTCCAAATCTCCTCTGCAATAGTAAAATAAGGATGAGTCTGGAGGCTTACTTCAGGCCACTCAGCACCGTAGAGATGATCAGAAGATTCTTTCAGGCTCATAGCCAGATCACAGAAATAAAAGCTGAAGGAAAATATGTATTATTGTGTGAAGCTCAGCTCCCTTCTGAGTCATGAGTGCTCCCCGTTTGCGTGTTCTCTAGTGCTTTGTTCATCCTAGCGCTGATTCGCCAGTACTTTGGGGGGGGTTGTTTTTCCACTGCTAACTTAATTCCATCAGTCTAATATCATTGGCATGATTTCTCTCTCATTTGGTATTTACATCATCCTGAATTTCAGAGTAAGTTAAAATGTATCCAGCTCAGCAACTTTCCCATTTTGGGAAGAGCGTCAGATACTCCCTGTTGGTAACTTTAAATGTGTCACATACATTTCTTTTCGTGTGCAAGAGTCTGGCTGGGATCCAAAGCACATCTGTGAGTCATGGCCTTGAGAAATGCTTGGTTGGTTGGTTGGTTGAGTTTTTCAAAGAAAACTAGTTTGCAAATTTGCAGGGTTTTTACATGATACATCACAATATTGGCTTCATTTCTAGCAATGAAGAGTGGAGATTGTTGCTTTATAAAAGCTATTAAAAGGACAACCCTGGTAGGTCTACAAGAATGCTAATTAAGCAGGGGACAGAACTGTTGTCACAGTCATTTTTCTTCTGAAAACCCCTAGAAAGGGTGCTCTTACAAGAACATTGCAAAACTGCAACGACTCAGGTTCTTGCTAAACTTTAGGATAAATAGAGTGGAAAATAATACTTCTATAATTTTTTAGTTTGTTTTTAAAATTTCTCTGGGTCTTCTTTGAAGCTGGTAACTCATCGTTCATGATTCATTGCAATAATAAAGCTCTGAATTACTGAATGAGTAAACATCCTGGCTATAGTATTAAAACAGACACTCTGAAAAGCACAGGAGAAATACTGCATGCCAGAATGTTCTAAAATACTGAAATAAGTTCAGTCTTCTTTGGGACCCAATAAACGGTATTATGGTCCAGATGTGCAAAAAGAGTGAAAGTACTGTATAAGACCCTGTATGCTTCACAGTCTCTGTAAAGATGAAATTGGATGGTTGGTCACTGTCACTGATCAGAGTACGGGAAATAACTTCTCGGGTTGCTTTCAGTGCTCAGCTTTTGTTTGATGCACGTGTCATTGTTGTGTCAGGTGGATCTTGTAGCAGGAGTTCTCAGAGGAATCTCTAAATGATGGGTCAGTAATGTCCCTTGGAGTTTCACTCCATGTGTGAAAGGTAACAAATGGTCCTCCCAGTAACAGCCTCTGGACGTTTTTTGTCTCCTTAGTTTTTGTATTGATATATGGTGACTGTAACAGGGAACTTCCCTCTGGAGTGACGAACAAGATTGATGCTGACTTTTGGGAGTTTCCTTCAAAGACATTCAGATAGTTCTTCTGTGGATAGAACTGGCATTTTTCCTTCACTTACTTCACTTGACTAAAAACCACACCAAATTCTACTACTTCAACATCCAAGTGGACATTGATGACTTGTATTCCATAAAAATCTCTGTACAGAGAGTACAAGGTAGGATTTTTCTGTCATGTATGCAAGTGTTATTGCACACAAATCAGAGAGCCATTATTTTGAAGAATGGTTAAAATCTGCAGAAGCCGGAAGTAGCTTGAAAGTTCAACAGTGGAAAGTACAACAATTTACAGTTTGACTCGTGTCTCCCAAAAGCAGCGTGGATTAAAAGGACCAAATGTCAAGAAGAGGGACAGACTGAGGGCCAGTATCTTTGTGCGTTACTTCATTCAAATGTGATGAGGGCGTCGAGGGGGAATAAATAACAAGTAACATCAGGATGCTTTTGTGCATAACCAGCACTGTTTTGGTGATGAAGTACAGAGTTTGGAACATAGTGTCATTGGTAATTGACAATACACAGCTGCATCTGTCTCATGAAACCTGGCAAATTCATGGCCCTGCCTTTATGGAGCACTGATTATAGTGGACTTAATGATTGAAACCTTGTTAGATTTGTGAGGAAGACCTCAGTCTTTGTGTTGTGCTGTCATTATTCTGCAGGTGTCTTTAAACAGACGTGCACTGTGTCATTGCTTGCTTGTTTCTCTTCACACTGTCCTTACAGCCACCTGCTTTCTCCTCTTATCTCTTACCTCAGTATCTCTCTTGGATGATCCCAGATATATGCAATTTCTTCCCTGTGCTATCAGGATATTTATGTGCTGGACCAAGAAATTGTCATCTTCACTATTTAAACTGACAGTATGATTGCAGGTTTGCATCAGCTCCCACGTTTCATTTACAGTTTGTCAATATTGTGTTTCTTCTGCCTTTACCTCAAGTCTTTTGCTACCTTTCTCTGTCTTCCTCTCATACACACTTATGTGTCCTCTTGTGCTTCTGTTTTCAAATATGTCGTCGTCTTTTCCATGAAGGTAATTGTAAAATTACAGTCTTCACCTGGGTTCACACCCAACAGTCTTACTCCCCAGATCTGAGTATTTTCCACTTCAAGTCTGGGGAGGTGAGTGTCGGCTTGGCACACAGTTTGGGAATGCCAGGCTATACTTCGGCTTGTCTTTCTGGAAAAACGTCGGTCCTGGTTCTGAGCACCCATCTCTGGTGGGAAGCTGGTGGCTTCGGAGGAGCTGTGTCTCAGTTAGGACATCCCCTCACCACTGCATGGTGGCTTTATTACACTGCATGATGGTGAGCAGTGGGTTTGCTTTTAGACAGCTGTTAACTTTGAACTGGGCTTCAGACTGGAAATTGCTAGTACATATGCAGGAGAAAGAAGGATGTTTGGAGATTTTTGTCAGTATTGGAGAATTTGGTTGCTCTGAGAAGGGCATGGAAGACCTTTTGTGATGTTTGCTTGTTGCACATACTGTTTGCCCACAGGGCTTCATTTGTGCTTCAATATTTCCTCATGTCCCCTACCACATCGTGTTAGACAATACGGAACATCTACAGCAATGGCCATAATGGATAAAAGCATTATTTATTATTATTTTTATACGTACTTTCTTGAAAATATAATTTCAATTTGAGTTACAACTATATAAGCAATTAGGAGATAATTGGAAATGGGTTTGTTGCATTAACTGCCTTTCATTTACAAACACTGTGATTTCTGGCTCTGCTTCCCTTTATATATGTGTAGGCAGGCCATATGATACGGCTTGCCTGTAACAGAAATCATGTGATTCCAGCAATGCACATGGGAGGTCGTGATTTGGAAAGCACATGCTGAAGACCATGGAACATGGCACATGTCCACATCCTTGCTCATCCCTGTGCTGTCTCATGGGCAGCAGCAGCACTGAGTAACGCTGCGTGATTGTTTTTTCCCCAGTCCTGAACCTTGTTTACTTGGTTTTTCTGTGTACCTTTATGGACACCACATCAGTGAGCCACGTCGATCTCTGTTCTGTGGACGCTCGGTAGCACAGGGAGTGTGGGAAACCAGCCCAGCCACTGGACTTTGATGCTATGCAAAAGCTCTGCTTCTGCAAGGCTTTTTTTAACTATATCAATCTCACTGGATGGAAAAAGGAAGAAGTTTGTTCTGAAAGAGAACAACCTGAAGGGAAAGAGCCATTGCCTCTTCGTTCAGTGGTACCAAGCCCCAGGGCTGGTTTTTTTTAATTTTTTTATTCATTCACTATGTTGCAAACTTGCTAAAAAAATCTTTCTGGCATTCTGTAAAACACTGTGCACACCCCCCATCTGTTATGTGGGCATGCCTACATATTATTGCTCAAATTAGCAGTCACCATGTTAGTCTTCAATGCAGAGATGAAGCCATATTCCTTTTTCATGTTTCTCAGCAAAACGCTCATATTTATCAAGAACTAATACAATTTTTAGACTTACTCCATGGGCAAAATATTTTCTTATGCAGCATTTCCCTTCAGTTTTCACTGCGATATAGCACCTTAGAGTTACTAAATATCGCGTTGTGTCTGTTGAGTACTTTATGCAAAAGGATCTTAGTTATTACTGATACAAAAGAAATTATTTTCTTCTCTCCAAAAAGTTGTTCCAGAACTTTACTGTTGGCCCTTCATGGACAGGTTGTGCCTGGAGCAAAAGCTGAGTCAGACTCGCAAGCAGTTGTCTTCGTTTACAGCGTCCCACTCTCCGTATACCTGATGTCTGACAATTTATTAGTACTAGCCTGTACCTATTTAACATGTCATCCACTGACAGCAAATGTTGTTCATTTTGCTGCACAATTTGAACGAATTAGAATTTCCTGGTACCAGAGAAATCAGTCTGCCCTTATTAAAGTAAATTGCCCAACATTTCTTGAGCTTTGTGGATTCAGGAGTAGAACCTAATTGATAGAGCATTCACTTTCAATGTACGAATTTGAGCTACAGTAAAAAACACTCCAGGACTTCTTAACTGTTTCCAAGTTTAAATGTAGCTAATTCCCCCATTTATGTTTCTATTTCCATCTTTATAATGCTTCACAGTGACGCAATGTGTATACTTTGAGAGTGGATTCTATGAAGATATATACTGTTGCATAAGGTTTCTTCTACCATTGATTTGCATTTTGGAACATGTTGTTCTGCTGTAAATTAGAATTTGCTCTAGGGTAGATAGGTATTATAAGTTCTGGTAACTGATAATTTGATACAAACCTTCTAAAATTACCACAACCCGAAATGCTTCCTTTTGTTCAGCAAATATATATATCCTCGTTTTTAATTTTCTGTTTAGTTAGCTTGATTTTTTTTGATTGTTCATGTCCTCATTATTATTTCACCTACCTACATCCCATATTAGCAAGAGACGTTTCTGTACAACTTGTGTACTACTCCACCATTGTTCCCACGGAAGTACTAGAGCTCTGGTGGCAGTACGATTTTCTCCAAGATGACAATAACCTATTTTATTACACCTCAGTTAGAAACTTCAGTTCCTTACTCTTCCACACTCAAGGCTAGCTCCCTTTAAAGTTACATTTTATTAGAGGGACTTCTAAGCAAAAAAAGCAAGGGAACTTAATCTCTAAAGGAATTAGCTTTCTGACACCTATAGATGTTAAGATTTTTTTTGTTTTAAAGTCCATCTCTGTTTAACGTCCAGTAAGCTGCAGTTACAGTACCATATTCTCTTTTTAAAGATTAAAGAACATATAGCATTGAAACTACGCTAAATGGAAAACTGCAGGCTGGTGACCCACAAACAAATGTAAGCACAAATGATGGCACATCTGCGTTCCTGATTCTTTCCGTAAACCGCACTATTTTTTTAGCTACTGTTTTGGCACTTTCTTCTGGCTGAGCTGGAGTTCAGACCATGGCTAATCTGTGGTCATAACATAACAAGAGCAGAATGTGAAGAGACTTTACTCTTTCGCAGCATGGTTGTGGCAACTGAACATTTACCTTCAGCTAAACCCTGGGGCAGGACTAGGAACTTTCTTACCAAACTTTCTTAGTAGTCATAGTGGAAGCCACAGATTTACCAGTTTTTTCCATGCTTTCTACTGTTGCACCTGCCTGTTCAGCCAAGTGATTAGGTTGGATGAAGCGAGTGGTTTTATTCATGACAATTTGACCAGAACTTATTGGATCAGGTAGGAAAAGAGCAAGTGTGTACCCATGTTTCATTTTGTTTTTCTAGTCTACTTAAAATCGCAGTTTGACAGCTTTTACTTTCAGTACCCTGCTGCCTTTATGCCTAAATGCATTCAGCTGAGCTATTGTGTTCATTTATCACATTCTGGTACAGTTTGTTCAGGAGATGGAGTTCACACAGGGTCCTGTACAATGCTGATAATTGACTTTTGTGGGAAACAAGGAATTTAGATCTACCCCAAGAGTGCCAAGCTTTATACAAGTCAATATGACAAAGTTTCCTCCAGTCAGTCACAAAAGGCTGCAGTTCTGAAGGCTGGAAACTTGACACAGAAACTGGAAATAATCAATCAGATTTCTTACAAATGGAACCAGTTATAATATATATGCCCACTATATATATAAACTGGTTAACCAAGAGTACGTTAATCCCCCCAAAAACTGCTCCCCGCTCAGAAATTCTTGTGCCTGTTGAAGGGACACCTGTGAGACAAAGAATTAAGAGTCCTGTCATGAGGGGCTGGAAAAGGAACTGAGACCTTAGGGATACCTTCCTCTGAAGTTCGGGTGTAAGAGACCAAGTCTTAATCTGTATTCTGTGTGCGTTGCTAATCCACTCCATTGTAACTGATGCCACTTCTGGCTGTGTTATGATCGATTTTCCTAGAAGAGTTTGTACTTCTTACAGTCCTTAATTTAGCTTGTATGTTAAGCTGGTGAATTCAACAGAATTCATTACTGAGACATTGTGGGGCCTCTATCTAAGATCCTGCTGAACCTTTCAAAATGGAAGTGAAGTTTGATTCCATTCAGTTCATTTCATCGTGTTAAGAAGTGACTCTGTGACTTTATTTACCCCTGGAGATGAAAACATGGTCTGCATGGGCTTTAAATATCATACGTTCTAGCTACAAATATGGTGCAGGCATCAACAGAGATACTCTAATTTAGGAAGGTTTTCCAGTATATTATTTTCTCAAATTTTTAACCTGTTTCGGTAAAAATAGCTGTATTTCGTCTTGATGCCTGTAGCTGAGGATAGAAACAAGAAAAGCAATAACATGTACTTCTTTGCACACTGTTTATAGAAGAAGGGAGAGACTCATGTCTTGCTGATTATAGGTATTATGCAATTGAAGCAATTTTACTCATGTCTTTGAAGTAAAGGCACAAAATTTCATTTATTTTTCTCTGTTTTGTTTTTAAATAATGATTTAATTTTCAATTAAATAAAAAAGGAGGTTCAAGTTTGAAAGGTAGAACATTCATACATTTAAAAAATTATAATACTGTTCTTGAATCTTTTATTCTGTTTTACTTTGAATCTGTGTTACGGGAGTTTGCAATTTCATGATCATGTGCTGTTTTTAACAAAGATTTATGCCAATTTTTCTGAAAATTGTTCGATTAATGATGTAAAAATGTGTAAAAGCTCAAATCAAGGTCAATCAAAAGCATTTCGGGATTTAGGCTAAAGCTGGCAAATATTGAATACCATACCAAACAAAATCAGGCACAATAGTCAAAATGTTTTGTTTCAGTATTTTCTGAAAAAGAACAGTGTGATTTTTTCCATTTGCTGCAATACTTCAATTTTAAGAAGAAATTTATTTGACATTTCAGTGAATTGGAACATGCTGCCTAAGAAAGAGAAAAAAAAGCTTTCTGTTTAAATATTTCCAATCAAACATCAGTTATTTTAAGTCTGCAAGAAGAATTCTAAATGTAGGGGAGGAGGGCACTGCATAAGCCACCCAACTTACAAAATCTCTTACTTACATACATATGTTGAGGCCTTGCTCAGTGTCCAAAGTGTGAAATGAGGCAGTGATACGGGATAAGCGAAACAGAAATTCTTAACATTAATCTGTCGGTTACTGCCTGATGTGGATGCTTGGCAGTGTATAATATAAAGCACACGGTATGAACCATTAAACCCAAGACATACAAATTGCTAAGGCATTGAGTAGCTGTTTGAGCATAAATGAAGGAGTCACCATGCAGGAAGGCTACAAAATCCTCATGCATAGGAGGAAACATCTCGTATGTGTAAAGATTTTGTACCTTAAAACTTTTTTATGACATTGACTGTAAGTATTTTGTACCAAATATTATCATAGAATCATAAAATGGGTTTGGGTTAGAAGGGACATTTAAAGGCCATCTAGCCCACCCCCCCTGTCATGGGCAGGGACATCTTCAACTAGACCAGGTTGCTCAGAGCCCCATCCAACCTGACCTGGAATGTTTCCAGGGATGGGGCATCAACCAGCTCCCTGCACAACCTGGTCCAGTGTTTCACCACCCTCATTGTAAAAAATTTCTTCCTTATATCCAGTCTGAAATTCTGATACTCACAGTTGTGATACTGCAAAAATATTTGCAAAGAAGTTTGCATGCAGAGCCCAGTAGCATCATGCTGTTCACTGGCCAGGGATCATTTCAGCAATCATAAACACCTGACCAATATCTACTTTTTAAGCGCTTTATGGAGAAATTTTCTTAAATAAATGATCATATTTCCCAGATAGTCAGTGAAAATAGATAGACACTTCCATGCACATGCAATGTCCCTGTGGAAAGCTTTCCAAGCCAAATAGGAAACATTGGCATTAGACCCTTAAAAATCAGGAAAAAGTTAAGCACTTTGAAAGCAGTGAGTCATGCCCACAACTTTTGTTTTTATTTTTCTCACAAGGGTTGATGAGGCTGACTAATTGTAGCAGTCATTTCATGGCCCTACGTCATTTCAGTTTTGACAAAGAACAGAAATTATGAATATGAAAGCTGCACGTGGCAGAACAGGCACGTGCTTAGAGCTGTCTTTATCTCTCTCAGAGCAAGGTTATATCTACACAATGTTGTATACACAGACCTCAATGAGTAGACAAATTGCAGCACTGTTCAGCTGGGTAAATACTAAGCTGTGGTTAGTCTAATACAGAGCTCTGTGGTACCACGCTTCCATTAAAGCAAGTGCAGGACTAATTCAGGTAAATCTGTATTGAACTAATAGGGCACAGCATCACCGGCCGGGCAAAAGAGGGGATCACCCTGCTGCAGGCAGTGTTGGTGCAGCCTCACCTCGAGTGCTGTGTGCAGTTCTGGGCCCTGAAATTTAAGAAGGATGTGCAGGTCCTTGAATGCACCCAGCAGAGGGCAACAAGGCTGGCGAGAGGGCTGGAAGGAATGTCCTGTGAGGGGTGGCTGAGGGCTTTAGGCTTGTCTGGTTTGGAGGAAAAGGGGCTGAGGGGCAACCTCATTGCTCTCTGCAGCTTCCTGAGGAGGGGACGTGGGGCAGGAGCTGTTGAGCTCTTCTCCCTGGGACCCAGTGACAGGACACGTGGGAATGGTTCAAAGCTGCGCCAGGGGAGGTTCAGACTGGAAATCGGGAAGCATTTCTTTACTGAAAGGGTGGTCAAACACTGGAAAAGGCTTCCTGGAGAGGTGGTCGAAGCCCCAAGGCTGTCTGTTTAAGAGGCATTGCGACAATGCTCCTAACAACATGCTTTAACTTTTGATCAGCCCTGAAGTGGTCAGGCGGTTGGACTACATGATCCTTGTAGGTCCCTTGCAAATGAAATAGTCTATTCTGTTCTATTCAGCTACAGCTGTAGGGTTGGCAGATCCCCATGCTGTGTGCCAGGCTCTGATATTAACACTTCTCCACTACACAAAAGAGAGCTTGACCCATCTTTCAAATCTGGCTTCCTACAGGTATAGTCATCTACTTATATGCACATAGAAAGAATTTAAATCTTGCCTCATTGTACGTAAGGAATTGGAAGAATAATTATTCATTAACAATACTGAGTTTCATTTTAACAGCATGTTAGTCTGGCTTATGCATTTGTTTAATGTGTCTTCTCTGTCCCCTCCCATTTTTCCTGACAGACCTTTTACGGTGGCCACAAATCAGCAAGTGCAGATCACCTGAGCTGGAGACATTTTCATGTTATTGGACTGATGGAAATTTTTATAATCTCACTGCTCCAGGAACAATACAACTATTGTACATGAAAAGGTAATAATATGGAAGGAACAAAAGAAAGAGGAAAAGAAAGAGAAGCCACATATTTTGCTGCGTTAGCTTGTTGCTATTAATTTTTTGCTATGATATGAGGCATGTTGTTTTTTAGGGCATAAAACTGTGTTTTAAGTGCCTATTTTTCAATGTCAAAATCTGTTGCTAATTATTAAGCAATTTGCAGCGACAGGTGTTACTTAGCAGATAATGAAGAACACGTTCTTACTAAATTTAGTTCCAGGTTGCACAATCCAAAACTGAACACTGTATGGCTTGGGAAAGGAGTTTTTGATGGGGAACTTCAGTTTATTCCTTATACCTAAGGACCTAACTTGCATCTGTGAGATGTGTTGTTTCTGTGCACAGATGTGGAGTTTGGATGCAAGCCCCTTCAAATTTGTATTAAAGTTTTACAAAGCTCCCATTGATCAGTTGCTAGATTAAGTTCTGAATGTGCAGGTCCAGGTGAAAAGGCTGCTCTGAGACCGGGGATGACGTTTCATTGAGCCCTGTTCAATTCTGATTCACAGTCCACTTAAACTTTTGTAATTTTCAGGTTGTTACAATGATTAGCCTGGAAGAGGACACAGGCATTGCCAGTAATGCCTATTAAGGAAAACAGGCCCTTTGTTCACAGGAATAGGAGGATATGAGTTTCTGTTCCATCTAATGTGCTGGGTTTCAACCTTTCTGACCTACAGACACTTTCTATTGGTGATGATACATTTGCTTAGCAAACAAGCCTAATGGCAAGGCTGACTTTCTTACTTACTCTTCTGAGACCTCTCAAATACAGGGATCCAAGTTAAAACCACTATTTAAGTGTAAATGTTTAGCTGACAGTTGTCAATGGCACGTACTATGAATTAAAAATTAATTTTAATTAAAAATTAACTAAACTCTATGATAAAGCAGTGCCACGTATGTTGAGCAGACCACATATTTCATCTTTGTTCTAGGAGTCAGAATACTGCAATAAAAGGTGTGAGTTGAACATCCACATTAAAAATATTTCTGTTTCAATATGCAAGCAACATTTAAGGCTCAGGGCTGAACTCTGTCATCTAGCCCAGTCTTCTACTTAACACAAGGCATAGATTCTAACTGCTTACAACTTTGTCAAGTCCTGACTCTGGCAGATCTACAGCATTTCCTTTAGAGAAGTGTTTGCTCTCATCAGCTAAGCACAAGACCAGTGATTGCTAGCAGAAATGCTTCTTACTCAATTTATGTAGCATCTACGATTACTTCTTAAGCACTTACCCCAGTACTGAAGGCCACACTTGGCATAACTGATTTAGCTTAATCCTTCTTCTGGACAGCTTCAACAGCTCTTAGTAAGAAAAAGGCATTTACGTTATACTTTTAACAAACCAAGATGATAACTTGGATGGATCTTTTTTAAAAGATCCCTATTCAGTCTATATTTGGGCTGATAGTATCGAGATAAAGAACAGCAACAGCAGGTCTGTTCGCTATGAGATTTGTTTTTCTGAAGTGACTTCAGAAATACTGAATAAATGTCCATCACTTTTCCTGTAGACTATTTCTAACAATTTGGTCATTCCCATTTTGCTTTAACTGAAGACTTTTTTGGTTTTGAACCTGCCGAGTAGTTTCAGCTTGGCCGTATGAAAATGACCCTACACAAGCAGCAGTGTTTCTCAGTGGAAGAGTTCATGCCACTCTTTGTAATTCTTCTGGTTTGTCTTTTTGAAGAGATGAAGTGAATGTGCTATTTCCTGCTGCAGTTCTTTTATTTACAAAGAACGTTTATGAATTTTTGAACAAAGTCAGAACAGAAAAACCTAAGAGGTTTCTTGCTCGTAGTTCCAAGCCTGTGTTTGAGGAGTTCTGTATCCCAAGGAATTTAACTGTTCCTCACCCACAGCGCTGTGCTCCCCTTCGTTCATGCCCTGCAGCCCTGGGTTGGTGTGTGCCAGGTCTCCTGCAGCATCCACCCTCGGGCACTTTCTGGTGTGAGCGATCAGTGCTTCAGTGCCTCCACCCCGATTCAGCTCCCCAGGGCGACGCACTGCCCTGTCCTGGGCTTTGCAGGTGGTGCAGTACTGATTAACTTTGCCTAATTTGGTGCTTGCTGGTAGTCATTAGCATCTGGCAGCATGGCAAGGTGTGCTCTCGGACTGTTCTTTTGGAAGCAGCGTCCAAAGCATGGAGATGCCAGTAACAGTACGTGGGAACCTAAACTCATTTATGCAGATTGCTTGGATAGTTACTTGGTTTCGTTGCAAATCACTGTCGATATCAACATGTTTTCCTCACTTCCGTAAAAGTTATGACTTATCAACAATGTGTTTTGTAACATCTATAATTTGTACTTTGTAAGATCGATAAATCTCTTCTTGCTCATGCATATGACATTTTTGTTGTCGTTCTAGGAATGATGAAGACTGGAAAGAATGCCCTGATTATATCACTGCAGGAGAAAATAGCTGTTATTTCAACACATCCTACACCTCTATTTGGATACCATATTGTGTTAAGCTTGCCAATAAAGATGAAGTATTTGATGAAAAATGTTTCAGTGTTGATGAAATAGGTATGCTTCCATTATGCATTTTACCTCCATATTTTTGTATCGCAATTGATGTGATGCTATAAGCTTTTGTATTACTCATACTGTATTTAAATCTTCCCTCTCAGAAAGGTTAGTTTCTAAAAAATATGATATATAGGAAGGGATTTGATTTTGTAACATATGTAGTGTGATCCACACCAGAAAATATTGCCCTGGTTGAAAGAAAACTAAAAGGGTAAAAGCAAATATGTGGTTTTTGTTTCTCAGTACCACTGGTCTCTCAAGTGTGTGCAGATGCGTTTGCCTTTGCTGTCACTCTGAGCCCTTTCTAATGGGTGCTACATACCCTTGCTCAGTGTCAGCAAGGATAGCATTAAAATCTTGGTTCTGGAATGTTCTGGAACCAAACAGGGTTTTGTTCCTGAATCAACACAAACCTACAGAATCAGGACGTTTAGCATTTATCAGCTAGAATTTGTATGTATTGCAACATGAATTGTGACTGACTGGGACTTCCAAGATGTTACTACTTGTTCAGAGGAGTGGTGTATGTATGTGCAATTAATTTATTCCTGCCAGTGAACAGAATACCCACTGCTGTCTTTTCTTCAGCTGAGCAAAATTGGATTAATTTTTCAGATACCATAGTTTTTCAGTGTACTTCCATATTAGTTAGTAAATATTTAACTTTCTGTGTTACTCCAATTACTGTTTTTATTTCTAGTGAGAACTCTAAATCTTGATGGATGATTGTTTATGTCTCAGTGTTTTGTAAGTTGCTATTGGGAAATGCAGCATAGTAGGTAATACATTCTTAGTCTTCTTTATTAGTTACTCACGTGAGATTTATGCAGAGTGTGTTTACTGCCAATGGCAGGGTGCCTTCTTGTTACCAACCTTGTAGTGACTTTGTCACTGAGTCACAGGTTTAGATTTTAATCAGCAAATATATGATTAATATGCTTTTTTAGTCCTGAAATCATTTAACAGTGTATAGTAAGAATGGTCATTTCACATTCCAAACTGGCTGTTTTATTCCAAATACTCTGTTTAAACAGTCCTACCCGATCCTCCTGTCCACCTTAACTGGACTCTGCTAAATACTAGTCAAACTGGGATCCATGGGGATATCCAAGTAAAATGGGATCCACCACCAACAGCAGATGTTCAGAAGGGATGGATTACTCTGGAGTATGAACTGCAGTACAAAGAAGTTAATGAGACAAAATGGAAGGAGGTATGAAGCAAATATTTATTATACAATAGTCATAGTATAGTGCAGGCTTGTTCTGTCCCTAACACTTCTGTACTACTATGAAAAGCAACAGGTTTGTAATTGCTGATTAGATGTTACCTTAAGTCTTAAAAAAAATACCCATATTCTTCTGAAGTTTTCTAGAAACATTGTAACTTTATGTGTCAAGACAGCTGGCACACAGGATAATAATAACAAACCCTGAAATCGCTATGTTAGATTAGAAAGTATAGGAAGAGTCAGATATATACAAGTTTTTTCAAGGATAAAATATTTCTTTACTGTTTTCCTAAACCTCAGCTATTTGAAACAGTGCATGGTATTTTTAGTAGTTGCAACAGGAATATTTTGCTTGGAAAATGTCACCATGTCAGTCCAGATTCTTCAAGATACCTGTAAAGTTCTAATACTTAAAATTATCATTTCAGTATATTAAAAAAAGGAAAGAAAAGCTTTGATTTATCATTTAATATTTGATACAAGGAACAAATAAAAATAATGCAACATAGTTAAGACATACAGATTTCATACCAGACATCAGTGGGAAACTTGTGACTCTATGGATTGTCCATGAAAATATAAAATACATATACCCAAAATCTTTTAAATTTTCTTTCTGAAAATCACTTAACTTCTCATGTAGTTAGTTTTCCTGTTATGGGGAAGAAATTATACACAGTTTATCTGAACGCATAAGCTAAGTGCCAGTGAGTGGTGGCGTATTTGCAAATGGAGAACACATCCTGAATACCAGTTCAATGCAGTGAGAACATCACTTCAGAGCAGAACCTCTCCTTTGCTTTCTTATTAATATGAACTGAGCTAACTGACAGAAGGAAAGCAGGTAATACTGTTATGAATTTGTATTAATCTACAAAAGGCAAATTTACCAGTTGCAACAGGTTCGCTTGCCTTAATCTGTGAAAGACCTTGGACCCTTCCTCAGCTCTGATCCTTCTCAATGTTAGCATTTTCTGTTTATTTAACTCTATTAAAGTCCACAGCCAAACAGGCCTATAATCTCTGTAACTTTTTCGTAATACTTGAGTATCTCTCTATACTGGTTCAAGCTATATTTACTGTACAGCCTCTATATTTGAAAGCTTATGAAATGAGTTAGTTTAGGCAGTAAATCAGTACTCACTGAGAACTTGAAAATCTGCAGAGTATTTACAGGATTTACAAAATTAGGTGGCAATACGGATACCTCTTTAAAAATGCACATTTTTTATTTTTTTACAAGCCTTTAGGTATCAATCATATAAATACCCTAATAAACCTTGATTCTTGCTCCAGTACCACCAATAATTCCAGCATGCCTTGAAAATAGTTCTTCTCAAGACAGCAAAGGTTTGAAGATCAGTGTTTCTTCTTTCAGAAAACAGACAAGGAATTGCTGAGTACTATACTTGCCTAAAGAAAAATAGTACTGTAGATTATGTTATACTGGAGCTGTACATATTGTATGTTATTTTGCCTTTCAGCTTAAAAGCATAAACATGGCATTATTCCCTGAGACACTATCTGAGCACAAAAGAGAAATTTCTGAACAAAATTTTGGTCTGGCCTAAGACAATAGCAAAACTCTGAATCAAACAGCATTGGAGCAAAAATTTCACTCTTTGCATTCTTTGCTACAAATACCTTCTGTAATCAGTGTTGAAGCAGTAAAGAGATAAATGTCTAGTTGTACTGTTATTACTAGTTTTTTACACAATAGCTATACAGACACTGTGAGGCTGCTGTGTTTTTCAAACAAGGTGTGAAAACATGTATCATCTGAGCGACAGTGAAGAATGATGACTTCATAGTGAAGTGTCTGTCTATGAAGCGCCTAAAAGTATATGTGCAATAGGGAATCCTGAAAGTCTAATTCTCCTTTATTTATTTATTTATCATATTTTAGATTGACCTGATCTTTTGGCTTACTAGAAAAAATCCGAACAACCCAGGCCCAGATCGACCTAATATGGGATGACATTGGTGATCACAGCTCAGTCCTCAGTGAAGAGGGCTGGACCAGGGAGGACTCTGCTGGCTCTCATTATATGGTTGATTTTTTTCTAGAAAAGGTCCATTTCACACTGCAGTAAAGTGCACTTAGGGCAGGGAAGCATGGAGTACTAACTCCAGAGCTGAACACCATCACTGTGTCCACACAGCACTGTGGCTGAGATACAGGGCGTACTAGTTTGAGAGACGCAAAACTCATCTCCCTGCGCTGCACTGGATGTACAGCCCAATACCTCCATGAGTTGTATGGGTGCCCAGCCCTGCACTACGCCTACCCAGGGTTCCTCTGAACCTTTCCCTGATACTGCTCACCTCCCAGTTTTCACCATTTTTCTCATAAAGCTGGTGAAGGCCATTGCCTTGGTTGCTGTGTTGCCTGCCACGCCTGGGCCAGCCTCTGCCGTCAGTGCCCGCATCCCAGTGTCCCCGGGGCTCCAGCTGAGCAGTGACAAGCAGTTGCTCTGCGGTCTGTTAACCCGCTCTAATGGGGCCAGGCTCATGCAGGCAGCACAATCACACAGCTCAGCGTGACAGCAGGTTTGCCACACGTTTCTTTAGTATGGCAATCACAAGCATCACTCTGTGTACAGTGACTGAAGAGCTGCAGTAAGTCCAGCAACCCAGCGGTCTGGTTCCAAGCTCCCCTTCACGTACTTTAAAGGCGTTTGATATACGTTGTCATGCATTTTTATCATGCCTCTCTCATATGGCTTTTAATTGATTTAATCCATATGACAAATGCTATTCATCTGTTCAGTTCATGCTGAACCTTCCCCAGTCTATACGTTTTGCTCCATCCATGTATCTTATGTAAAGTTTTGTTAGTTCATTGATGGCCTAAAGACATTCCTGCCCATTAATCAATTATCTGTTCTTCAGCAACTCCTGCAATTTCAGGTACACAGCTACAGTAATTTTACCTCATATTTTTCAGGGCTCTAATTTAGCCTACATACTGCTTTTTCCAAGTGCCACCATTATTTGGGTACATAAAATTTTATGTGGTCCAGCATCCCTAAGAATCTCCACTAATTATCTCAGAAAAGAAGAAAAACAAACAAAACAACCAAAGGAAAAAAAAAAAAACTACCTGTAAAACTTTAGTGTACTATTTCTTTGTGGCCTCATAGCATGAAATAAGTAAACTGGACTACTATGTATTATATTCCCTTTCCAACACTTTCCAACTGGATAGCCTTCAGATGTTAAAAACCTCTGTGGAGTAGAGGTTCTCCATGACCTTGTGCTCAACCACTAGCAGAGAAAAGCAGTCTGTCTGGGATCACTGCATCCTCCAAAATCTGACTCGTTGATTCTCAGAACGCTTGAGTCTTGAGCTGCCAGGGATCAGAGAACTCCGCAGATCGTAGCTACCAGTAGAACGTGTCTCAAGTTTAGATTATGCAGCTACAGGGATTATAGGGTGGTATTGTTGAAGGTTCCTTCAAATCCCCAATGGCTGTTGCAGGTGTTTTAATTCTTAGCTCTTGAAAAGTTTTGCCAGTATCATCCTTGATTGCGAAGTGAAAGTAGAATATAGCATCTGCTACTTAGATTTCTATTTTAAGCACATTTTCCTTATTTTTATATACTTTTGTTGGGCTGTTGGAGCTAAAATACGTATTCTTGGAGGAGTAATAGAAGAGATAGATTTCACATATTAAGACTTCTAACATGACTTCCTACATAGTTTGATATGCATCAATATCTGCGTATGTTGCAGTTCATACTTAATGTAGAAGTCTCAGGACTGACAATCCAATGCCAGCTCTCACAGAGTCTCCATTACCACATTTTACGTATAGTTGAAGATTTTTGGAGCTATGCAGTGTTCCTCAAATAAACACATTTGCGGGATGCAATACATCTGGTTAGAAGGCCTTCAAATCATTTTTCTTCTTAAAATTAATTCTGTAGTGGAGACTGCACTAGTTTTAAGACTCCTGTGTTATTTTAACAAGGTTTTTGGCATTGTGAAGTCAGTAATGTGGTGTTATAACAGTAAAAAGGATTTACAACTTGGTAAGATCAGTGGGAGATGTTCACACCACCTACTTATGGCATACAACTGGGGGCAGCTGCCTTTCTTCACTAACTGTATTTACAAAGAGTTTGGATTCTTCACGTTTGGTCTGCTGAATCACAGCAAAGCTTGCTGGCTAGTGAGCTGAAAGTAAATGGTGTGAATTTTCTCTGAACACTTCTTGTGGTATCCTGACAGTTCCAAGTAGCAAAAACACCTTCAAATGTTTATTTCTGAAATCAAGAAGCAGTGTAAAACTGCCAGTACAACTCAAACAAATAAATCATAGTCCTTCTGTCTTTACAGTTAGAACCCAGACTCTCAACAATGGTTCCACTGTACTCTCTGAAGATGGGAAGAGATTATGAGATACGAGTCCGATCAAGACAACGTACCTCCGAGAAATTTGGGGAGTTCAGTGAAATCCTTTATGTATCTTTTTCTCAAACAGGCATTGAATTTGTTCATTGTGCTGAAGGTAAATAAGCAAAGTGCAGCAAAGTGTTTTTATAACCATGCTGTCTTTTTGTCTTTCCAGTGTTGTTCGATTTTTTTTTCTCCTTACTGTTGACGTTGTGTGCTTGAATAGATTGGTAATTCAGCCTACTACATGAAAATCATTTGGTGAGATGGAGAATGTACAAGTTCCGTATACAAGTTCATAAGTAAACTCAGCAAGGCTGTTTCACAGCTCATCAGAGAGCAAAAATACAGATAGCTTTAAGAATCAGAAGTAATAACTGCTGTTGCACATCTGACGGAGCCTAAAATACTGTTTAATCTCATACTTCACCATCTAAAATGAGCATTCCAATAGTGAAGAGAAGAATTGTCACTTCTATTAAAGTGCTATACTGCTGGCTAAGTTTGTTATCAGACTGATGTGCTTTTCTGATCTGCCCAGTACTATGAAGAACAGTGAGTGTTTTTCTGATTCTTGCTTCTGTTGTGTACTTGTTCTTAAAGTGCTGTTAAAGACAGAAGAAGAAACAGGCATTGAGCACCATATTTCTTCTACTAAAGAATGAGACAGTGCCTTTTCCTAAAGCATTCTCAGTCTGAGCTACTAATTTAACTCTTCAAAATCTGAGCTCTTTGGCAAATTATTTTAACAAGCTGCTTCACTTCATTTTCCACAGTACTAGTGAAGATGTTAAATAAAACTGCTCATAACTTTTATTTTTCAAAATCTTGCTAGATTCCCCTTTTTAACTCTTCATATTACTAGTTTTCATTCCTAATTGATATGAACAGCTAATGTTCTGGACATGTGGCATTGTTTTATGAACCCTAGCTGCATTAAGTTGTCAAGGTTTTCATATGAACAAAATTAAAATACTATGAAAATCTCAGGCCATCCTACAAGTACAGTTTTCTTCAGTCAACATAACACAGATTCTGCAAGCTGGTCCATATACATACATCTCACAATGATCTGATTTGATTGAGAATCTATAGGTTTGTATATCACCTTTAGGAACACAGAATTAACATTTTCCATGTATTAACAATTTTAAGTAGTTAACTTTAAATGCAGTAGTCTAACTTTCTGAAGCAACTGGACATTCGCAGGTTTCACTGACATGACAAGGAGTTACTGGTTCTCCATTTAAATAGGGACCTGTCTAACACAGACATATGCACATAGAACTTTACTCATGTCTGAAACACGTCCAGGCAAAATCTAAGCTTGGAGCACAGGCCTAAAACTGGTACCTGAATTTTAGGTTGGGTTTTTTTTGGTCCTTGAAAGGACATATATTTATGTTCATGTACAGAGATTCCAGATTTCCTTTACCCAAAAACAGGAGTGAAGTTTGTATGGAAAACTTAAAATTGGGAGCAAATGAGAAGAATCTAAGACTACAGACAGAATAAATTTCTCTGTACTTTGTATTCTAAAGTGTCAGCTTAAGTATAATGGAATTGCCAAAATGCTAGTATTTAAAAGATAAAACATTTCATTTATCAGTGTTATTCTTCATTCCTACCAAACTGCATTTCTTAATGACCTAAATTCTTTGTAGCCACCTGCAAGGTACAAAAAAGGGAGAATTATTTTTTTTCTCCAGTTGATGGTTCACAACATAATTAATGCTTGGCCTTTAAAAAGAGGAGTGGTATGCTTTTTAACACAATCATATTTTAGTTTCTGTGAGAGAAGAATATTTTGCCTGTGGTTTAGTATGCTATTAATAATGTTCTCTCAGCTTGCGCGAACAAGCAGTAACATAGTCTGCAGCATTATGTGCCGTCAGGACTACTGGTAGCGTGTTCCAAGCAGGCAGAATATTCCTCGTGGCTGGTTTTACTACATGCATTGTCTGCATCTTGTTTATACTTAAAAACTCAATCTGTTTTTGCAAGGAGTCTCAGTGGCCTCACAAATGCAGTATGGAAACTATTGAGACAAAAAGGGTTTTTAAATTTCTGCTTAACACAGAACTGTCACATTTAATTAACCAAAAATTCTCCTATCAGTTTTTACTGTATTGGAATCCTCATGCGGTGGAAGAGAAGGTTGAAATTAAAGATGCAACAGAGATGCACATTCCTGCTAACATGCTGTTGTTCTGTTCTTTCAGAAATTGAGTTTCCGTGGTTCTTAGTTGTTATCTTCGGAGCATGTGGGCTGGCTGTTACAGTGATCTTAATCCTGCTGTCTAAACAACCAAGGTAGAGAGTTTTTATTTGCAGATTTTATGTACTTGTAGCTTAAAAAATAGGGTGCTTCAATTGTTTCAAATGTGGGGGACTAGAAACTGTTTTGAGGGTTGTTGTCCATTCTCATAAGCTACATGGACACTGGTGTATGTAGGTACTGGGCCTTCAGCAGTGGGAATCTGGTTATGTTGACAGCTCCTCTTCCTTCTGGATTGCAGAACATTGTATTCTACAGTAGTTACATAGTTAATTTACTTAGGCTTTGAAGGGGATTGATTTTTTTGTCCATTTAAATTTTTTAAATGCTTTTTTTACCCACATATTGTTCAAAAGTTTCAAACAAACACATCTGTGTACTTGGGTTTGTTCTTAGACTATTCCACTACTCTCTGACTATTTCTTCATTGAGCCAAGGGAAGGAGCTCGAGTCATAGGACAGTACTTGGTCTCTGTGGACAAAATGCAGTTCCTATGAATAGCAGGAATAAAATAAAAGAAAGAGAGGATGTGTCATTTATAAAAATTATACAGTTGTGTCATTCATAAAAATGAAACGATGACACATACATAAAAATGACAAAATGGTTTCAAAGTAAATTCATCCCCTAATATGTGTGTTCAGCGATAGGTTTTGGCAGAATAATTCAGCTTGGACATCATACCAGTGCTGTCCTAGACTATGTATGGAGCAACACCATGGTGAAGTCCCAGTGCACACATGCATGATGTCAGTGGTCTTGTATATACACTTCAAAAATGAACACTGAGATGTTTTGCACATACCAGCATAAGGACAGGTCATTGAAAGGAAAACAATACGGTGCAGTTGGAGCAATTCTAAAAAAGTAATTTAGGCAAGCAGCACAATGCTTTGGCAGAGCTTAATTTCAGGAAGCCACTCCCTGCAATAGCATCCCAGTCACAGAGTGAAGAGCAAGGCTCCTGATGCAGTGCATGACAAAAGCCTGATGTGTCAGAGTGGGGCAAGAACAACTTGCACCTGGGACCAGGAGCTCACTAAGGTCAGCACACTGAGCAAGGAGTGGCTTGGTCACAGAAGATCTTGAGGGATGAAGCATGTCTCTGCTCAGAGCTTATTAACATCTTCCATGCTAATCATGACTGCTGGAGGAGGCTTTTCTCCACTGAGGACTGTTCATCTGGGAAGGTTTTCTGGACCTGTGGGCCTGCACCATTTCCTTCGAACGGGTGGACATGGTGGTGGAAGTGGCAATGTATTCTGCAGAGAAGCAGGCTGCATCGATTTCCCATAATGCAAAATATCCAGGCTCATTTTCCTCCTGTATCTGAAAAGATACCAGTTTGTATTTTCCTCAGTTCTGATCATACAAGAGCTGAACCAGGCTCCCAAGAACAGATGCCACAGTGTTAGACCCATACTCTTTTAGGCTTGAGAGATGCAGCCCCGAATTATGCAAGGGTAAGAAAGGAGCAGAGCACAGTTCTCCCTCCTGAATGATTTCTCCAAGCAGTGAGTGCTAAAATCCTTTGTTTTGGTAGAAGCAGCGCCCAGTCCTGTCAGAATAGCTGATTTGTGGATTTCAACTGCAAGTGCAAGTCTTATAACTGTTACCCCAAGAGCCCAGACAGTGCACAGCTAACACAGCCCCTCCAGGGATTAGCTGGAAAATTACTGGACTTCTGGCTCTCATTGAGACTTGCTGGGCAGAACTTTGAGGGTCTGCCAAAAACAAAAACAGCTGGGGAATTTGGACCTTCCACAGTTATGCAGAAGGTGGCTAAATTTCTCTCTGGCACTCCTTTCGACTCCTCTGATCTTCTCTGGACCTCACCAAGGTCACTAACAATGCAGCAAAACTAGTATTGGATTTGGATCTACTATTCACGCAGCTTACTGTCTAAAATAGGCAAGTAAACCAGTATAAAGAGAATGTTCAGTTTCCCATTTGGGAACTACATTTTGTCTGTCTGCAAAAGAAGCGGGGAGATAAAATGGAGGAGATAAGCATGACCTGCTATTGTTGGATCATCCTTCTGTTTGACTTTTGGGTGGGGGTTTTTTGTGACCCCTCAAAGAATTAGAGATTCAGAATTAGAATAATACGTATTTCCACAGTATGTACATGCATAAGCGAGTTATTAGTCCTGTCTCTACAAGGGTAAAACCCCTGTCATTATTATATATTACTTGCTATTTTAATCATTCAGAAAACAGAAGTGTCATAGAGACAGCAAAATACTAGCCTAAATTTTTGCAGTTCTGTTTCTGGTTTATTTATTAGTTCTAAAGTAATTCACTCTTTTCACCAACTCCCTTCTTCTATTCTCATATTTAAATTTATTTGGCTTATGTAAGACTACTCTGTCCTTGAAAAAAATATTTTGTGAAAGTCACTCTCCACACTGAGGCTTCTGTCAGCTTCCTTTAAAAATTATGTAAAAAGGGAAACTATTCACAGAGCTCTAAGAATTTATGCTCTTTCTATAGAGCATTAAATTATCGAAGACTGGACTCCAAAATGGATTCCCATATAAATGTATGTGATTTCAACAAAGAAGACTGCAGAAAACTTGTTTTTCTCTTTGCATTGAGAGAAAACAGTCATTCTTTTCCGTAGGACTATTTAAAATTGAATCTTCAAACATTTCCATTTTGAAGTAATTAAGCATAAATGCAATATAAGGCTTTCTTCTTTCTAAATTCCTCAAAAAGGACCACTGTCAATTAAAAGCCATCATTTATTTTTTTCAGGTTGAAAATGATGATTTTTCCTCCAGTGCCAGTTCCAAAGATTAAAGGAATTGACCCAGATCTCTTGAAGGTAATGTTGTGCTCTAAAATCTACAGTGGGAATCATTGTAGTAGTAGCAGGTGACAATTGTTGTTCCAGGCAGAAAAGTTTTGTAGGAAAAAATTCTGGCGTGGGGGTAGTTGCCACAGAATTAGTTTTCGTAAATTAATAAAAAAAAACCCTTGCAATTACTACACCAGCTACAGTTACCTTTCTTTAGGTTAACATCATAAAAAGCGCATGCATTTTTTTTATTTCCTTTATAAAATTCATTTTTTCTTGCTTTATAGAAAGGAAAGCTAGATGAAGTGAACTCCATCTTAGCCAGCCATGACAACTACAAGACACAGCTGTACAATGATGACTTGTGGGTTGAGTTCATTGAGTTGGACATAGAAGACCCTGACGAAAAGAACAGAGTCTCGGATACCGACAGGCTCCTGAGTGAAGATCATCTGAAATCACACAGCTGCTTGGGAGCAAAGGATGATGATTCTGGACGGGCCAGTTGTTGTGAACCAGATATTCCAGAAACAGACTTCAGTGCAAGCGACACATGTGATGCCATCTCTGATATTGATCAGTTCAAAAAGGTAACTGAAAAAGAAGAGGATCTCTTGTGCCTTGGCAGAAAAGATAATGATGAGTCGCTTCCAAGCCTTGCCGACGCTGACACCCAAGAGCCGCATGTGAGTACTCAGTCTGAAAACAGCCAGCTGTGGCCACCTTTTGCAGACAGCAGTGACTCAGCTAGTCCATCGGTCCATACCCAGCTAAGCAACCAGAATTCATTGACAAATACTGACTTTTACGCGCAAGTGAGTGATATTACTCCAGCAGGCAGCGTTGTACTTTCACCAGGGCAGAAGTCCAAGGTGGGGAAAGCACAGTGTGAAGGCTGCACAGAACAAAACTTCACGATGGACAACGCCTACTTCTGTGAGGCAGATGTGAAGAAATGTATTGCTGTGACTTCCCACGAAGAGGATGAGCCGCATGTTCAGGAGCAAAGCTGTAATGAGGATGCTTACTTCACCACAGAGAGCCTTACCACTACCGGTGTCAATCTTGGAGCTTCAACAGCAGAAACCCCAAGTTCAGAGATGCCTGTCCCAGACTACACGTCTATTCACATCGTTCACTCTCCACAAGGCCTTGTGCTCAATGCAACTGCGCTGCCTGTGCCAGACAAGGAATTCAACATGTCTTGTGGCTATGTGAGCACAGACCAGCTGAACAAAATCATGCCATAGCTCTTCTTTGACTAGGTGTGTGCAGTATTTCACAGCAGAGAATCAGCTCAGGCTTGTATGCCGAAACCAAAATGAAGTCTAAAAGTTTTTTGTGGCTCATATAGTTTTATCTGAAATGTTGCAACATAAAATACTCATCAAAATATTCCTATCGTGTTCTGTAAATACTATCTATGAATTTGTCTTGAGACTGTTTTACTAGCAGTGACTGTTTTGTTCTTGTGGGTGTTGATTTTTGTGATACTAAACATTGAAATTACTATGTTTAATGTACAGTGAATCATGCATTTTGATAAAGCTAAAAATCAGGTGGTTTAAGAATTTAGTAAAAACCGTGCTGTTGGCAGAGATCTTTATATCAGTAATTTGGAACTGAACATATAAGTGAAAAAACAAACATAGCTTGAATAAATAACACTTCTATTTTGATTTACATAAATTAATAAAATATATTTTAGTATTTTAGTCATAAAAACATAAACATTTTCTATTACAGTACACACTGTAGTTCAATTATGATGACCCATCTAAGGAATGTAATTGCTGCAATCTTAAAAAAGAGTTTTCTCTTTTATAAAAGTTTTGTTTGCAGCAAAACGAAAAACCAGATTTTTACAGAGCCATTTTATACCTCCAAAGAAACTTGTAGAGAAATTTTGAAATATGGTAGGAACTTAAAGTAGCTGATTCTATTACTTTCTTATGGTAACTAATATAGAAATAAACATTCAATTTAAAGTTTTGTAGAAAACTTTAAAATATACAAAATATGTGGGCAAATTATTCTGTTCTTCATCAGATTCTGGTTAATGCTAATAAAATACTTTTTTATAAGCAGAATTTTGTTGACCACAGTATTAAACAGTGTGCAAACTATACTTTCGACGAAAATTTTTGAGAACACGTTAATAAGCTCTGGTGACTTAGCAGCATGATCTCTTCACACTTGACGAACTTCTGAAGCCCTCCTACAACCAAATGTATCACTACATTTATTAGTTTGCACCACATAAAATCTTGCTTAAAAATATAAGGACTTCAGGAGTTAGCCAGCAGTGCATTTTTAAAGATATAACAGAATTAAAAGACTTCAGTGGAACAAGGGGATCGAATACAGTATTGTTCAAAAGTGATTTTTGTTTTTGCAGCCTAAGAGCATCTCCTCTGACCGCATTTAGGCAGACTTTCAGATGGAAAGGAGAGAAAACTCAGTGGGAAAGTTCTCTTTGTTCTTACGTATATTAAGAACTTGGCGGAGCTTTGCAATGAACTATTTACTGCTTCAGAAGTTAACCTTCCTAGGCCATGGTTTCAGGGTAACAGGATTCTTCTTAGAAAGCAAACAGGGGCGTTCATTTCTGTTCTCTGAACAGAAATGTATGAAGTGCAGCGAATCCAGGTCTTGCTCATGATGTCTCCCACTGAACTCGCTGATGCTCTCTCTGTGACCAAGGGCTAAGAACTGGGCCCAACTATTGGGTGGGATTTTTAAGTTTAGCAAGTACTTTATGGTAAATGTGCATTAGATATTCTGCTAATTTGCTGCTATATTTTTCTAACAGCTACATTATTTAGTTTCATATAAAATTTCGTAGATGATAGACACTAATGCAAGTAATGCCTATGTGTGTGTTTGGAAGAAGTTTCTTACTCTGTTTCTATTGCCAAAAATAGTTAAATACCTCAATCAAACTCAGAATGTCATTTTGGTACTTTACTGGTCACACAAGCCATTATACGCAGGTCAGAAGACGTGTCTTTCAGTTTCTATTTAACTTTCTTTATGTCGGTGTTTTGTTTGTTTTTCTCAAAGTTTAATAAATGTATTGTCTTTGATCTGTCCTGACACAATGTGTTTTATTGCAGGTTATTAATTTTTTTCATGGAAAATAGAGATTTTATTAGGAGAAATCAAGTATTTCTCATTGAATAAAGTAAAATTCATCTTTCCTTAGAACAGAAGCAATGCCTAATGAGATCAGTGTTTTCACTGATTGAGATATATATATAGTTAAAAATAGCAGCACAGACCTAAATTTATAGATGGAGATAGGACATGCTGTACCCAGAACCAGCCAAGACATGTGTTCCTAATTTAGCAGTTTACCAGTTTACCTTTGGCTGGAACGGCCTGTGGTTGTGAATAAATAAGCTGCAGTAGTTCAAAACTTGCACCTACAGTTGAATCCACAAATCAGATATTCTGACAAACCTCAGTAGTTACTTGTAGTGGTAGTTAAAACCTAACAACATATGAACTCTGAAATTTCAATCAGAAATATCAGATAGTCTGTCTCTGTGGAAAATGCCGTTATCTTGACTGTCTCCCAGTGTGTAACTTAGTAATGTACTACTGCCTCTCTTCCCTCTAGAGGTAGGAAGGGACCTGTTGGACAAATACCACTAGACAAGGGTAAGCCCTTTCCTCCCAAGGGAATCAGGGTGTAATTCAGTTCCTCCACACAGACGTCCAGTGCCATTTAAGATTCATAATCAGGCTTCCAAGTGCTGGTCCAGAACAGCACAGGTCTTGTGTAGACTCTGGCTTATCTAAAAGCCTGAATGATGGTGGATGCCTATGTTTTGACAGTTGATCCCCAGTGGAAGAAAACAGCTCCAGGAATGTAAACATCTTTGTGTCAGGTAGGTCTAAGTTACCATTATAGTTAATAGTCTAAACAGCTACTTAGCTGACTAGATATAGGTGTCTGTTTAGGTGAACTGATTAGGGCTCTCCACTCTTCAGACTAGAATGGAAGCATGGGCATCTTGCTCGCATTCAGACACTAAATATATTTGTTAATTAAGGCGTCTTGATGTTGATGGGAATTTCACCTTAGCCAAACCTTTGAATAAGGTAAGCCAGAGAGGGGAACTGGTATTCTCTTATGGTTTATACTGTCTGTAGAAAAACTCAATGCAAATGAACTATCATCATGAGTAAGTATGCTTGCTTATACCTCCTGCTTGAAGAACTAAGCTTTGGAAGGCTTCTGCCTTTTTATAAGGCTCTAAAAATACCTGAGCTCCAGTGGGACTTGGAGGATTCACAGCTGGACTTTAAGAAACAGCAGTGAAGACAGTGGTTCACCACTGCCGTGTGGGGAACTCCAGCTCCCACTACTCTCACCTGTGTCAGTTCCAGTGCGCTCTGCTCCTTCATGCAGCTCACTCATGCAGATAAGAAACAGGCAGAACACGCAGCTCAAGGTAGATGTGCGTTTTCAGGGAGATGGTGTAATGACCTCTTGGTGGTAACTGTCACCTCGGTCAGCTTAAAGGGACCATGAAAAGCCAGCTTTGAGCTCCTTCCCGCCTCCAGCAGCAGTGCAGCTCAAGTAATCACATGACTAATGACCTCAGTCTGTGTGTACAGTTCATATGAGGGTGTTTTCAGAAGAGAAATCCACGTGTCAGACTTGCAGTTGTCTCTGAACTTTACGTTTTATACTGGCAATCTGCTGTTTTCCTACAGAACACAGCAACCTATTAATTGAAGATATGATGCACTTGCCAGATACAGAAAAGCTTGTATTACATGGTTGCAAAGCAATCTGTTCATTTACTTCCACTGGAGAAAAGTGTATATGTGCTTTCGAGAAAGAGCTTCTGGAAGAGTAATTTTTTATCTTCTCTGTTACTCACATTGAGAAATAATGCTACATACTGTCCCAATGCCAAACATATGAGTCAATGTAAAAGTAACAATTCATTATTTTAGAAATGCTTACTGAAATTGTACTTTGCAAGTTTAATCAATGTCTAAAATGTACAAGGTGAAAAGAAACAGACATCACAGACAGACACTGTAAGCAAGGAGTATTTTGGTGCTAAACCCAGTAACATTCACTGCCTCGAAGCTTGTGACAGGTAAACTGGCCGCACTTGTTCGCATTCTTGGAAAGGCATTTTACTCATATATTGCCTGGCTGAGGCTAGTCTATGTGAATATTTGTATTCAGAAACCATGTTGCTTCCCAAAAGCAAGGAGGACTCAAGTTGTTCTGCTGGCTACCTATTGGTGTCATCAAGAAGCATACCCCGCTGTGGAGGATTTTGGTTTTGAGCCTCTTTTCTCCATCAAAGACAATGTGCATTTCCAAGGCTTCAAGTTACTGTTAAAAGAGACTGAAACAGCACCATCTATACCAGTTGCCATTAAGATAAATAATTTTTTCAAACATAATGACTTAGACTTCTATTCTTTACTACTTGAAATATTTTTCCTGACATGGTACAGGAGGTGAGATCAGCATATTATGAGATCTGTTCACTCTTTCTGAATGAAAATTACCAAAGGTATGTTTTGTATTTCAAAATAGTTGTAGTATTAGAGATGAGTGTTCTATAGACTTGCCATAGTTTTAGAAACACTTCAAGTTAATGATGGCAGTCTGTGTTGGGAACACTGCTGCCATGCACAGCTTAGTATATACAACTATGTATGCATGAGCGCAGTTGTAAGGATGTGAAATAATGCTGTGGTTCAAAGAGAAACTTGAAACCATCTGACATGTAGCCACAGGAAACCTTTTTTTTCCTGCACTGAGGTATGCTGTATCTCAGGGGTTCATTACCAGACACCTTAGAAAAACGAGTGCCAGAACTTGGGTTGCCTGATTTGAGAGGAAAAGGGATAAAAAGTTTAAAGCGTGTTGTTATTTTTGTTAAAGAAGCAATGCAAACTTGGGGGGTGGGCAAAGAGGTAAACACTACAGAATATTACTTTTTCATTACACATTCTCCAGTTCTAATTCAGAGTATCATAGTTTACCAAGACGGTGGAATTGGTAAGAATTTAACCAGCTTTTATAGCCAATTGACTATGAGGAGATACCAGTGGATGTATTTCTCTCTTCAAACTCCATCTATTTAAATGTAATTTCACACTACAAATTCTTCTTTCTCACTAATCATTATTTATTACATACATAGTCAGTGCTTTAACTGCCATAGAAACCATGCCCTCAGGCCACACAGAAGCAAGATGTAAGCCAAATCCATTCAGTGATTGGTATATTACTTAAGCACTCTGGCATAACTGTATTGAGCATGCATTTTCTCACCTTCTCTAATAAGGGCTATTAGAGAGAGCAGCCAATATTCAGAAACAGATGGAATAAAAAAGAAACAGTGGTGTTTGAGAACCAGGCGCAGTGGACCAGCTGCCAGGAGTCAGCTACAGGCAAGGTAATCAGCTGTAGGTGGAGCCACAGGAGTGGTGCAGATGACAACTGTAGTCAGTAGTTGTAATGAAAAGCAGATGCAGCTATTAAAACTGATGCACCTAGTATATGGACACAAATGTTTGACAGGTTTAATATTTTTCACTACAAGCTTTGCTATTTCTTTTGCATAATATGAACTCCTTTATCCTAATATATTAAATTCAGCTGCTTAATCACAGAATCACAGAATCACCGAATGGTAGGGGTTGGAAGGGACCTCTGTGGGTCATCTAGTCCAACCCTCCTGCCGAAGCAGGGTCACCTACAACAGGCTGCACAGGACCGCGTCCAGGCGGGTCTTGAATATCTCCAGAGAAGGAGACTCCACAACCTCCCTGGGCA
>Ga0065711_1029454_pt1 | contig 36139 bp, 16 predicted proteins | sample Hoacrofraction12_FD_59098 | JGI IMG/M metagenome (GOLD analysis project Ga0065711, IMG submission 59098) | Hoatzin crop microbial communities from Cojedes, Venezuela - Epithelial fraction 12 v2 (version 2) | ecosystem: Host-associated > Birds > Digestive system > Esophagus > Crop | place...
ATGGAATACCGGGCTCTGTTTGGCCAGGGGGGGTCAGCCCCCACCCCCCGGCTGTGCCCCTTCCTGGAGTCCGGTGAAAATTAACCCTGTCCTGGCCAAACCCAGGACAGTGTGTTTAAAAAATTTTCGCTTTCATTTAATTTTTTATTTCTTGCAGGTATGTTGTTTTTGTGTTTGTTTGTGTATTTTTGTAAGAAAATAGAAGGATCTTTTTATTTTCTTTATTTAAAGCTCATCATTGTGCCGGAGTGAATATCTGGCAAATGACTGGAATAAAATGGATTTTTAAGAAAACTGGACAGTTCAGATCTGTTCTACATAGTGAAAGATTCTTTCATTATTAGGAAATTGTTAGAATTTTATTTTTTTAACCTTTTATTTTTGGTGAATTTAGTGTTTACTGAGTCTCTGTGTTGACAATGGATATGCCAGTTCTGCAAAGATCTTTTTCATAGATGGCTTTACTTTTGGAAAATGATCTTTTTTTCATGGCCTAAAAAAATTACTATAGGTGAAAGGTAGTTTTCTATCTAGAAACTTAGACTAGTTTAAAATCCTGAATTAACGATGGAAGATTCTTATCTTACCGTCATTTTCCTCAACTATCCATTTTGCATGTACAGTATAATTTTACTCACTAGGTAGATACTCAGTGGATTACTTTGTAGCAAAACTTCAACACCGAAATGTTTGAGTTGCAACATCAGCTTCTCTGAATCAGTTTTCTGGGTCCTAGAAGTTACAATTATTATCAGCACTTCTGTTGGCAGTACCTGCTCCTTTTCGGGTTTTTTTTATTGTGTGTTCTTTTTAGAATAGAGAAGAATAGATGAGGTGGCAGGGACCTACTGTGATCATCTAGTCCAACTGCCTGACTGCTTCGGGGCTGACCAAAAGTTAGAGCAGGGTGTTAAAGGCATTGTCCAGCAGCCTCGCAAACACTGCCAGGCTTGGGGCATCGATCACCTCTCCAGGAAGCCTGTGCCAGGGCTTGGCCACCCTCTTGGTGGGCGTATACAAAAGCAACATCTTCACTCCTTCTTGGCAGCTGTCTTACAGGCACTGAGGGCCTCTTCAAGAGAGGCAGTTGCCTTTCAGTGTCGGATGGACACCTGGTCAGCCAGCTCTGTACGCGCAGCGGCATGAGCAGCCACAAGCTCCCTCTTCAGTAAATGCCTGCAAAATTCATTGAAAAACTCATCGGCAACCTTGATTCGCATTCCTGGAGGGTTGAGCATATGCCCACAGACAGCAGTGCCACGAACGGCTTGGCACTGACCCACCAGTGTTGTCTCTTGGAGCTGTTTCAGCATCTGGGATGATTTGGCACTTGCTGCAATGCGGCCTCCAAAATGGAAGCTCAGTGAATGCCAGCTGTGGCTGTTTTCTTCCCGAGGAGGCAGACATCCATTGGAAAAGCGACCCGACTGACACCACCAGCTTCACGGTGTGAGCCCACCCACAGAGCTCGTCCGTGGCTCAGCTGGCTGCGGAGGGCTGGATCTAGTGGTCATGACTGCGTGGAGATGGACTCCAGCAGCCTACTGATGGCCAAAACCCCCCTGAAGACATCTCTCAGGTTCCACCCTGCGCGCCTGCTGTGCTGCTGTCAGATGTAGGGAACGGTGAAGTTCATGCTCAGGTCTTTTGTATTTCGACTGCAGAAAACTGCCGTTCAAGATACCTAAGCTTCCTGCCTTCTCTAGAAGATACATCCATTGTCCACAATATCATATTCTGGTTTTCTTGGCATCCATGAACCAGAAAATTCTGTATCTCATGGTATGTCTCTGTGGCTGCCACACTGCATATTAGCTCTGAGAAGAGAGTCACTACATCAATGAATCATACATAAAGAACTGCAGGGTAGATATAGGTAACACAATGTCCGATGGAGTGCCATGAGTTTCTGCTCCAGTTTGGAAACATCAGACTAGGTAAACATTGTTGGAGGCATAAGCAGATCTCAGGGTGACAGGGAGCCAAAGGCATGGTATGTGAAAATGCATTCTTGTGTGTCCAGCAAGGTACTTCCATAAGAAAGGCAAGCATTGTGCAAAGCCCTGGTGAGAATTCACCTGTAGCACTAGGGCCCTTTCTCATTCCTCAGGATCAAGAAAGATAAATTCTGCCTTGGATGAAGGCAAAGAAATACAAAGCAGTTGACTGGGGGCATGGAGGGCCAACAGAAGACAACGACTAGAAGGAGCAAGAGTAAGGCTGAGAGGGCTGCCCTCAATTTCAAGTAAGATCTCAAGGGTGAAGGCCAAAGGAGGAGAAAAGTTACTGAAGTGTAAGGAAAAAGATGATCAAGAACACAAAGCAATGTGGACTTCTTTCCAAGAGGATGACCCCACCATACACAGGGTAGCAGCAACTGTCCCTTGGTGCATTGCCAAGGAATAGTGAGGAAATCCTACCTGCTCTCTACATCTCTGCAACTTCATGCAGAGGGAACCCAAAGCCTTTCTTTCATCTCTGGCATCCCCACAGCCAAAGGAATGTCTATGGCAGAAATGCCCTTCTTGACATAGTCTGGACGTCCAGATGGGTTGACAGGGATGCCCAGCAGCTGGGCCCTGTGCATGGCCACCAAGGGCAGGGACAGCTCCTGGGCACGGGGACTGTCTCGGGGCCAGCACCCCAAACGCCTTCGTCCCAAGGATGCTGGGCAGGGCTGCGCAGGGGGGGCCCCGTCACCCCCATGTCACAGTGCCACCACCTGGCAACGCAGCAGTCTTCAAACGGGATTCCTAAGTTTAAATGCAGCTGATAAGTTCCAGAATAATGATGAAATTATTACAGCTATCAAGGTCTGCATTAAAACTTTAAACTGTAACTTCTCCAATCTGGAGACGTCTTTGGAAAGCTAAATGACAAGAATATTGGTTAGGAATGCAGTTACCCAGATTTCTCTTTCCCAGTGTTCAGCTGCAAATAGCCAAGAAGCCAGTATCAAAAGGAAACTGCATTCCTCAATATGAAAGGGGGTATTTAATGAAAACAGATCCTTTCTAATTCTTCACACCAATCTTTTCAAGAGGTTGCCTAACGTTCAGTTTATTGATGCAATAATTAGAAAGGCTACTTCAGCGCACTATTTTTTTCCTGTCTGTCCAAGGAGAGGAGTTAGCAGGGTGTGAGAGAGGGAAGTGGAGGATGTTGTTTTTGAGAGAATGAAATTGGATCAGTGAAGAGTATGTCAAGGGTTGAAGCACTCAAAAGCTGATGAGAGAAAGAAAGGTGAAGTTTGTTTAGTGGTAGCAGTTGAGACCTGCATTAGTCTTCTTTCTGCCTCTTCAGGAGAGTAGAGGTGAAAACTGACATGACTTTTCAGTCAAGATAGTGCAGGAAATGGTTTCTTCAGGTTCAAACTGACATAGTGAAAGCTTTGAAGACCCCTTTTCTTCAAGATATCCTTTCAAATATTTTTTTTTCAAACAGTGGTACTTTTTTCAGTGATTCTAGGAAGCCCTGTTTAGGATCATAGCTAAAGAATTGTGCTATGTTGTTTCATAAAAGAAAAAATCATGCAGTAGCTGATTTCTTTTAAGCGCATGTACTCCTGTGGTATGCTAAAATGAACTTGAAGACACTTGCAGTTGATCTTTCCAGTCGTATAATACCAGCTTCTGTATGAGGCCACTCTCCAGAAGGTAGAATCAGTTATCAATTCTTCAGTTATTGAACTGTAAAAAGTATTCCAGCCCTTGCCCGTATTCTGTTCACTGTGCTGAAAATAACCATACTGTTAATTGTCTTATGGCCTTTGTTCTTGACTAAACTGAACTGCACTTGCCATCTGTTAGAACAGGCACTTGAATGGTCTGAGTCCTCCTTCACATGGCTGTACTGTGTCTCACTAGTTCCTTTCAATACACGGTAATTTTTAAACTCTTGTTTCTATTAACATGCATACGAAGTCATTTTCTACATTAGGACCCAAATCTGATTTAAGCTTTTCCCCACAGGCAGTGATTTTCAGCATAACAATGTTTTGTGTTGCTGCAGTCTTTTTTCTTTGAAGGCATGAGTGGTCTGTATTCTGTTTCTTGAGAAACTCTTGGCATTAGCTTTTTGCATGCAAATGTGTTGAATGGTTTGAAGTAATATCTAGTACTCCAGAGAAGTCATCCTCTGCTTACCACTTCAGTAATGTCCCTTCAGGTTTCTAACCAGTTGTGTTGGAGCAGCCCTTTCATTACCACTTCTCAGAGAAGAGTTGGTTCCCTGAAAACTTTATTTTGGTCACTTTTTTCCACAGTATCTTGTAAAGCATCTAATTTATTAATTATGTATTGATTTAAAATATTATAAATATAGGTCATTCAATATCACAGTAAGTTCACAAAATAAGAGTTTTCTTCTTGCCGTGTTGTTATTAAAGAGCTTACACGAATACAAGGGGAAGTGTACAGTTTCGATTGTCTTAGAAGACAATGCAATAAAATATCCAGTCACTAGTTGGCAATTCAATTTGAAGATTCATTATTATCTTGATGAAGAAACAACGAAAGGAACAGTAGAAGGAGAAAATTACTGCAGGAATGGTTGAATTACGTTTTGGGATGGATCCTATTCCCCTCTTAAATAGGTTAAGAAACTCACTGACTTTGATTTCAACAGAATTCAGTCCATAGGAACACTCTTAATTTCATCTTTTTTTCCTTCTGGATATCAGATTTTTCTGATCTAAACCCCATTTTCTACATTAGTAAGATGAGAGCAATAGAATTCATATCACCAGAGTAACTTTACTGCAAAAGTGACATTTGCAAATCTCAGGCGAGATTGTCAAAACATTCATTTACTTCAATCGAACCTACACTTTTCATTTTTATAAATCAACTGTAGCTCCTTTGAAGTCTGTAGCAGAATTAGTTTCAAATTGCTATATGTCTTTTTAAACTTTTATATATATACATGTAGAGAGATATAAAAAAACATGGAGAAGAAGGAAGGAGAAGAGGATATTGTCTACTGTAAATTTTTTCTACATCAGTTGTATGCATCAGATCTTGTGTCTACAACACTGCTGCAAAAAATACTTGGTTTAATCACATTGCTAATGACTGTTGTGGTACCACCCCACTCAATTTGACAGAAATTGAAATACCAACCATGTTGTTATCAGAAAATAAAATGGGAGATTTCATAATACGAGGTGATTACGATTGCAATTTTCATCCTCCCTAGAAGGCTGTACACTTCTAAATGGGCTGTCTTGTGTAGTTTCTTGAGTGATTTGTAGTGTAGCATATTGTAGAACACACTGCAGTAATCTAATTTGAAGTGACAAATGCACTCATGATAGTAAAAATCATGATGCCTAGTAAAGAGCTATCTCCAGGCTGACATGTGTGAAGAAAACACATTCCTAAATGTTGATGCAATACAGTTGTCAAAGAGAAATCTGATGGGGCCCGCAGGCATCAGTGCTCAACAACAAATGCAGAGCACCCAGCAGCAGATGGAGATGGATATAATTTTTATTACATCTTGAAATTACTTCCCCCTGTCTTTGTCAAACATATTGCCTTAAATTTATGTTCACTGAGCTTTCAGCTACCTATCCCATCATTCGATGTTATCTGAATATTAAATATGCATTGCTGCTTTAAAGAAGATGCAGCTGAGAGGTATCAGCAGTGCAGTACAGGTCATCAGCACAGACCACTTAGCCTCGCTCATCTTCCTACAAGTGCACGTGCCAAACGGGAAGAAACTTGGGATAAAAGTGTTGTCAGCCAGAACATTTTGGGTAAAAAGTCATTAGCCACTATTGCAGTAGTGATCAAGACCACAGCCATCTAGAAGAAATGCCATCAGCTTGAGGGTTAAAGTTACTAGCATCTCCATTCTGCGTGTGGCTGATGGACAGAGCACACCATGAATATTGATGTGGACTTCCAGTCTTTCCTTTTGGACTTGGACATAGTGACGGTCATCAAAGGAATATGAATTATTTGATACGCTCAGGTTTTCTCAAAGCCATCTTTTCTGACACTTCAACCAGGAACGAAGGTGTGGTTGAGCGTGATGAAAGTAATCACACCGGATGACATTGATCAAGGCTCCCAACCAAATTTTAGGTCATGAAAGTGTGTCTGTCAAAAAAGCCACTGATTGATTCAGAGAGAGAAAGAGGGAGAGAATGATCATTTCTGAGAAACAAAACTGTGTTCTGATGTCTTGAAAGCATCTAGTGAATGCAGTTAGGAACTCGTGCGCTTCCATATGTATTGGAAATATCTAGTCTTTTCCACTGAAGGCAAAAGTCACTTTGTCTTAGAATAGGGGCAGTTAGAGGGGAAGAGAGGGGACAGTGGGACAGGTGCTACATTTTCAATGCATACATTGCATTTCCTGGTCCACCTTGCTACAAAACCAGCTTATTGCAAATCTACATTGAATTCTGTTCTCCAGTTAAAACTAGGATTCAGCAACGTTATTTGTAAGGAAAGTATAATGGATCCATCCCAAATTTATAGTACTCATCTCAAGGACAGAATTTCTTTTCTGAGACTTCACAAGTAAATAATTTTCTTATAATGGAACTAAGAAGTTTGGGGGGTTTTTAAGTGATCTTTTTAAAAAATCAGTCTTTGTTAGATAAATTAATAATGGAATAATGCAGACTGCTCTAACTTTCAATATATCAGAAATTAATTGAAATCTATGCATAGGATTAACTTTGGGCAAAAACTAAATGCAGTTAATTCAATTAGCAATGATGCTTTACCTAATTATGATTGTATAATTTATTCTTCAGTCAGGTCAGCAGATGAGGTAATTCTTGCTTTCTCAAAGTTCTTGTGGTATCAAAAGAAACTCTGTTGCTATCCAGCCTACCTCCTTAAACTACATCACAGCTGAGAAGCCTGGGGTTTTGTGAGCTAATGATGTGAGATTGGCCATGAGCATGAATTGTACATAAAAGCGAAGATTTCTGTGCTGTACATTTTTTGCTCGACTGCCATGCCTTTCCCCAAAGTTCTGTGGCTCTATAGGAGTTTGAAATTCAATGTGAAGCACAGCACTTATATTGGCTGACTGGACTAGGGTATTTTGACCAGCCTTGTGGAAAACGCTACACAGTATCCAAAGGTATAGAAGCACATTATCAAGAGCCCTCAGGAAAAGGCAACTGTCCCATGCAATACTGGCAAAAAACCCACCTTTTTTTCTCTCCTTTACTTTAAATTTCTCTTACACTCTTTTCTGTAAGATTCTTGCATTTTCGTAATTTAAAACATACTTGGATTTCCTTTAAACATTAGCTTTTAACTTCCTGTTAACTTGTCTGCGATGAAGAAATATTATGAGAATACTATAATTATCATTAAATTAATAACTACTCACAACGTGAATTCATTTTAATATATTTTTTAATTTGAATAACAGAGGTCATAAGCACATAGAGTATTTTATAAATGACGCTACTTAACAGCATGGTAATTGTGATGTCTGTTCTTTAGAGGTGTGTTTGGCTGTGCAGAAGTTGTACACACAGCTCTGACAAATCGTCTCGAAACACTTGTGGTTAGAAATAGCCGTATCCTATGCTTTCTTAAAAGAATTGCCAGTGTGTTAGGGGAATACATACTCTGACATTGTGGTGACTGTAATTGCTAGGAATATGTACCAAATTACAGTTAACTAGGACAGAGTTTTCTGTCCTCCATGTACCTTAAATGAGATTTCTGTGTACTGTTGACAGAAAATGTGGGGTAGCTTTCCTTGCAGATTTCGATATATTAACTATGACTAGCACATTCTGTTCTCAGCTACATGGGAGTAACTCCATAAATGGTGATGATACAGATACTCGAGATAGTGTGAATGATCTGTTACCTTGTCTGGAAGGGGAGTTGTCTGCAAGCAGGTTACTGATTCAATCTTTCTGAGGAAAGCTTTCAGCTAACAAGCGGTTTCTGAGAAACTAGACCCAGAAATGAAGAAGTTGGCATTATTTTCAAGCTATAAGTGTCTAGCTGATTTCCTTGGGAAGTGTTATCACATTGACAAATAGTTAAGACTAAAAGGGGAAAAGCAGTTTGTGATCAGCAGGTGACACAGAAGGTTGAGATTCCTGCCTGGCAACTTTCTCCTCTCAGCGTTTCCAGACATCGTAAGGCCATCCCCGGTAGTATAACTACGAGATGCAGGAGTCTGCGCTTGGTGGGGAGGAGGCTGTCTCTGCGTTACGCTGTTAATGTGTTTTTCCAGCCAAGGAAAGATTCTGTCATTCCAGAAGCCTCAGCCCATGCATCATGGCAGGGCTTTTGTAGTTAAACCAGAAAAAATGTGTGAAGAATGTAAAATCCCCCACCCAGACAAGGAGCTTCCTTCCTGTGCACCAGCCGCAGCTTTTCCTCCACACTCGCTCTGTGCCTGACCTGCAGGCACAGGTCTTCCAGCTGCCAGATATTAGACAAGCCAGCTTGCTGAATGTCAAGGAATTGTCGGCCTCTGTGTCTCCGTTGCTTCTGCCCGATGTGCGTAGTGAGTCTGACAGAGCTGATTCCAGGCTTGCCAGTGGCAGTGCCCAGTGCATCGGTAAGCCCGTGAATTTTTCCTTACTATGATCAAGTGCTCATCAGTCATTTGAGCCAGTCCATCTACAAGTTAGTTGCAGGTGAAATGGGAGCTAGATTTCCTTCCAGTAACTGGCCAGGTATACCCTAATCAATCTCCCATCATCTTCTAGACAGCAGGAATGGACTGAGATGCTTTTCTAGAAATGGTTGTTGACTTTATGCACATATATCTATATTTACAGAATCACACAGAATCACAGAATGGTAGCGTTTGGAAGGGACCTCTGTGGGTCATCTAGTCCAACCCCATGATAATATAGATACGTTACAAGGTGCAACAAAGATTCATCCATTACTAGTGCTTGTACTTTGACAGAAAGATCCTCAGGTGGTTCAGAGGATATGTGTGACTGACACAAAGGCAACCTAGATCCATCCACGAGTATGTTTCTGTTTTCTTTCATACGGTGGGCCACAGTAAAGCCTGGAACTCCCTCCCTGGGAGGGGACATGTCAGGGCTGCATTGGCTGGAATCCAGTATCCAAAAGGAATGCCCTGCACAGACTTAATACCGAACGCAGCTCCTATTGCTGATGACATTTCTATGGCTTCCTAATGGCTAGCCTAGGATTCTTTGCCAGCTCAGAAATACAAGATGAGCCTCTAACTGGGCTAGTCCATGCCTTACTAACACGTTAGAGCTCTTACATGTGCAGTGTTTTTTGCCAAAACTGAGACATTGCTGTCAGTGAACATATGAACTATCTCAGGCCTTTCTTGAAAATGAATCTGCAGTAAAATTCTATCCCAGGCTCTCAAGAAAACTGTGTGGTATTCTCTATATAACTTGGCAGATGGCAATTACAAATTTTTCCTCGGTACTTGGACATGGGATTAAAGCCATGCAGAAATAAGAATTCCTCTTCTTGCTTTCCCCGCCTTTTTTTTTTTTTCCCCTTAATGCAAGCATAGTGTTGTGTTTGACATAGAGCTTTGGACTAAGGATGTAAATATTAAAATAATAATGATCTTGCATCACCTGCTGAATTTCATCTCATTTGTCTAGTGATGTGTACTCCGTGTGGAAGATCCCTCTGCTTTGCTTACCTTATCTCAGAACATTTGATTAGAAAGACTTGCACCGTATCAGTTACAAACACGTGGGTCCACATGACTCCACGTAATCCAGAATACCCTGACACTATGCAGTCAAAGTTAAGACTGGAAAATAAGGCAGAGTACAGAGTCCTGGAGGTAGGAATAATCATAACATGGAGAGCTAACTTTACTCAAGTTGCACCCAAAACTCATCAGTGCATGTAAGCATACTTGTGTGAACTTGGTGAAGAAGTACTGAAGGACTTTTGAGTATGCCTCAGTTTATCAAAGTATTTTCGTGTAGCTAAAATATTGAAGCACAGTACTGGGCCACAAGTTTTGGAATGACTCAGAGATTTGCACTAACTGGTATGAGATTTACCTAGCTGGGTGGAAAACATACTGCTGTGTACTACCTTTTATGGGTTTTCTTGCTGTAAGGCACATCTGTCAGGTGAATTAGTATTCCCTGAAACTGCCAGATGATGTCCCTGGAGAAACTGTTTTTGTGATAAAAATAGCAAAGTTGGCAGCATGGCACATTGTCCTCTCTGCATCTCTGGACAATGAATGTGGTCAGTCGTGTTGCTCTGCAGGAATAGCTGGACCATCTGGGACAGAGCCCTGGCTGGCTCATCCAGGAGACAGAGCTTTTGTGCAAGCCAGTTCAAGGCACCAGAATAGATTCATACAGAGTTTTTTTGAAGTTCCACATTTGCTATTCCAAGTCCAAGACATGTTTCTTTGACTTCACCCTCAGTAGCAGAAGTATATAAAACAGCAGAAAGAAGATAGAAAGGAAAACCAACTTAAAATGTGAAAGAATTCTATGTGATAAATATTAGTGACTGACAAAACATGATGCACTTCTGGGAAGCTTTGTGGTAATATGCTAAAGTGTAATCTATAGAAAAAAGAATTATCTGGATTTTATCTACTGTCAGTCTTTTGTAGTAACACAGAGGAGGATTGACCTGTTTCAGTCCTTGGCTATTTGAGATGGACACTGTAAGCAGTGAGTATCAGCTGAGATAGTGTTTTTTTTACACTGGTAGCTAGTCAACTTGAATTTAAAAGAATTCTTACAGGAAGACAGTATCACTAATACTGACTGAATCTTCATTGTTTTAATAATGAAACCCTATGTCTTTTGAGATAATATATTTTTCATTTTGGTTCTGTGGAATGGCACTCTTAAGAAAAAGTAATGGTTGGTCTATAACAGGTAAATATCTGTGCCTTTTCTTTATTTTCTTTCTAAACTACTTTCTGACTTCCACAAATTTTCCAATGAGGAGTGTCGAGTGTGTTGTTTCATTATTATGATATCTCATTTTACATCTTGTCTGGTAACTGCTGACAAATGGCACACGGTAACATTTCTAGTGATTTGCTGCTCAGTTGTGTAAAGCAGTGTAATGCACACAGTCTGTTGTGGGCTGGATATTAAGAGGCTTTTTGCATGTGCACTGGGCTGTGGGAAGTGTAGAGATTCAGCCAGTGCTGCTATATTTCTTATCAACAAAATGAGGTTGTCCTTTCTCCTTCCTTTTGTCTTTTCACAACTAACCAGAAGCTTTTAAATTTCCATGGTCTCCTACTTTATTATTGCTTATGTTGATATCCATACCATAACCACGATCAATGAGGTCTTACGGTGTGGCTATTGTAAAATATTCAAGTCTCAATAAGCAGTAATTTTGGTTTACCGTAGGAACAAAGCATGGATTAAAATGTGGAAACCTTGACAAACTGCAGTGTTTCAGTATTAATCACTAAATGATGTAATCACATAAGAATCTGGTGCATCTGCAAAGCAGTGTTGCTCTCCAGCCCACAGCAGCTTACCATGCACAGTGAACTTTCCTCCCATGGAAACCTGGAATCTTTAGTGCATCAACCGTGTGTCGTTCTAATCTATTTCTGATCAAAGTTAATCCTTCTTAGTTCCATCATTCACTCTTAGCATCAGTTGTTCAAGGACGTCTCCTTACACAGTATACGGGTTACCAAAACTACATGGGCAGTTGGGCTTTCTTCTGTTCATCGGCTCATGGTTGTTGGAGCTGTACTCTCACATGAGGACTTTTCATGTGCAATGCCCTTCTTCCCCACGATCCCCTCGAAAAGTATCTTTCAGAGCATTTTTATCTTTTGCCAAAGGCCTAGATTTGTTTTCATTCAGTTCCACTGTCTGGCTTTACTAATTCTTGTCGTGTCTTTTTCCACCCTCTTTCAGAGGATAAAGTATGGACAACGGTGTACCATGATCTGCAAATGCAGACTGCTGTGGGAGGCAGCAGCCTGGAGAAGTTGGCTGTGCTGCAGCTCAACTACAGTGCGACAATGGACCAGATTTCTGCCATTACCAGTAGTGCTGAGTACTGTGAGCAGTTTATCTCCTATTCCTGCAAGATGTCCCGGCTGCTGAATACGCCAGGTAGGCTGAGAGTGGGAGAGCAGTTAAATACAGTGTTAAAGAACTTTATCTGAACAATGCAACAGGTGCTGCTGTTAGACCAGTCCATGCAGTGAACATAGTTCTTTGTTCTCCTTCATTAAAGTTCACAAAGAGGTAAATAATTGAAAATATACAGAAGAAAGTGTTTTCTTAGGGAATTTTGCCTGTTTACGTACTACTAAAATGAATTTTGTTGCACAAATCTGTGTGTTCTTCTCGTGGATCTGTTGCTCCTTAATGCAGGAGGCTTTTGGTAAACAGGGTAATTTTGGAAGTTTAATCAACAGAGGCGTTGAAATATTGCTTTGAAATTTATCCTGTTTTTCTGATTGTCAGTTTTCATATGCTACAGTCGGTAAGGGCACTGGCTGAATGCGGGTTGGATTTTTCCCACTAATATCTCTGAAACAGTTTCTTACACAGACTATTTGTGAGTAATCAGATGCCCTATGTTGTAGAGATTGGCATGGTCAGGAATGCGGTTGTGTGAGAAATAAGATATGCTACTACCTACAAGTACAGTCATCGCAAGTTTCTCATTTTGCTGTGTAGCGTTACTGGAAGAGAACGGTGCTCGTACTGCTGTGTGTGCCTCCGCAACAAGCCTTACCGGTAACTGCTAAAGGCAAAAGTATTTGTTGTTCCAGAATCAATAAAACAGCACATAAAGAAGGAATTCAGTTTTAGAAACTCTTTTAATATGCACCTAGTGCTTTATCTATGCTCTAATTGTGTATGATAGCATTCAATGTTAAATAAATCTGTAATAGTACTTAATGAAGCCTGGGTTATAAGTAGAAACATATGACACCTTTTCATGATTGTGAAAGGAGCTCATTGCGATAGGAGCAATTAAAATGCATTTCGGATGAAACCAGTGTCTGCATGCTTACGGTGTTCTACTTCAAGCTGCTTCCCCTCACGGATTTATTTTGGTCTATTTTCTCATGGTGGTATAGATAAGGATTCGTTCGGCATGCGTGTGCATCTTATCCCTGTTTCCATAAGCGTTCTGTTAGTTAATAGATACTGTAATGCTCGTTACTCCTCTTCCTCCTCCCTGCTGTTTTTCAACTATTTCGAATGCATGGTTTGTCTCTGTTATGTTTTTGCTTAATTTAGCATAGCATAGAGACTCTGCAAAGTGGGAAATAATTTCTTCTTTCTTGGGCCTTAATGTATAGGAGCCTGAATCATGTTCAGAACTAGAAGTATTGTAATTAGCTTCTGCTGATGGGTACATGCTCCCAGCTTGCAGATGCTTGAGAGAAATTGTATACGGATGTATCTTTGGGACGGTACTTGGAAGGCGAATTTACTTTGGGACGTGAGCTGGGGATAATGTGCATAGGAAGCTCATAGTTTACAGAGAGTACAGTGGTAGATTATCCTGCTTTAAAAGTGTAAGGTGGTTATTTCAGGAGTAAATTGTGCTAGTGTATATATATATTGTAAGAAAAGAAATGTATACTGTAATTACAGGTGGTTACCCTCGCTTCTAGATCTAAAAGAACAATAAAGCAACACACAAAATAATAAATTGCTAAAAATTTCTTTAAGGAATAATCAGTTCCAGACATTTGCGTTTTTAAGCTTCTCAGAAGTGTTTGGGTGTATTTTGCAGATTACTCCTTCTTCATGTTTCCACATTCAGTATAGAAAGATAAATTCTCTTAGAAACTCTTTCTAAGCCATTTTTTTGGTCTCGAAAGTGAGTGTCCAGAGATATTCTGAGATTTTCTCCTGCAAGCGAGAGGAAGAAACAATGAAGGCGGATCACTTTAACCTAGACAGTAACAAAGAATCACACAGCAGTGTTTGCGTAACACCAGTAATGGTTTATATACATAGCACAGCAGTGATTTGCGTGTTAGTGGCGAGGAGGCCAATACATTTTCTTTCTAAGCTCTGTGTTCTTGGCTGCAGTCTATGGCTTCTAGGTTAAGGAACTCATTTTTCATACCTTTCTCTGTTTCTTTCTCTTTTTTTTGGAGGGGGGGGAGGATTGCCTTATTTGCTAAATGTATTAGGACACCCTATTCATCTCACAGCACGGCTGCAAGTAATCCTGTGGCTTATTCCACCACAAAGCTCACTGTATAAATCATTTTGGTATGGTGCCCATGCAAACAAATGAAAAAAAAGATTTGACATTTTTATATTCCTCAGGAAGTGGAATCCTGGCTGTAATGAAGCCAGTGGTAAAATCTCTGTAGACTTCGTGATTGGGACAGTATTTGTGACCTTGACCACAGATGCTTTTCTAGGTGAGAACTTTTCATTTTCACTGTTCAGACATGTAAGTAAACACTAGAATAGACTAGTTCATTTGTTTTACATTACCTCAGCGAGAGCAGAGATAGCTAAGACAGTGCAGCAACTCAGCTTTTTCAGCTTTTTGGCTCTTGGGGATCACATCACTTCACAACATGATTCTTTCTCAGGGAGAAGTTGCTCAGTTAACATATTTAAACGTATCAGGATCAAAGCCATTTGTTAATCTATTAATAGCAAGTAATTAACTAGCCCTCATTGAACTATAGCTCTTGTGGCTTTCAGTTATGCATTTCCCGACAAGGTAGTCAAGGTATATACAATTGCACTAATATAAGTTCTGCTGCTAATAATAGCTTAAATAGCTTTTTTTTTTTTTTTGTGCAGTGGAAACTACATCAAAATGCTGTATTTGAGGAAAGACTGCATATTAATAAACATGTTTTGTTGTGGGGGTTTTTGGCTGCAGGCACAGTGGTCAAGGAATTCTTATAGTCAGGTGCTTTGAGAGTGACACATGAAGACCAGTCGGTGCAAACTAAGAATTTTCATTCTTCTGTTATGAGTTTTAGACTTTGGTTCTTTACTCCTCCGGGTCCATTTCTTTTTTCCTTAATCATGAGCTTTCATCCAAGCAAAATAACATGTACAACCCAGAGAAGAGATTAAAATCATTGCTAACAATAGGGATTTGGAGTGATTGTATGGGTCATAATGTCTTTCCACTTAGTCTGCGGACAGCCAGTAATAAGACGTTCCATGTAAATTAAATCATAAGACTTCTGAAACCATTCCTGAAAACAGCAATCTCGTAAGGGATAATACAGGTTGGAAGGGACTGCAGAAGGTTATCTGGTCCAGTTTTCTGCTCAAAGCTGGGTGAACAGTCCTTGTCTAATAGTAAGTAAAGACTATCTGGAAATGCAGTTTTCCTTCCTTACTGTTTTTGGTTTTTTTATCTTGAACTTGCAGCCCAGTATGTTTCAAATTATGCTCAGACCTACAGGCCTGTTTCAAAGCCTTCACAAAAGATCATCAGAAAAACAAACTTAGTCAAGATAGCTTGGTGACTTGCTTAAGAAAGCGCAAAACCAGACACATCTGCTGAAAATACACCATATTACCGTAATAAACAGTAAAACTATAGGTACACTGTACATTTCTGGGGAAGCCATTTTCAAACAGGGAGCCTACAGTGGATGCAGATGTCTCAGTCTTTGTCGGTTAACTGCATATTGAGGAGATCTGTGTTCAGTTCCCGACACTAATACAGGTTTCCTTTATGACTTTAACAATTTTTTTAATTTTCCTTTTTTTTTTTTTTCAATTCTGTCAACATGAGGCCAACAGTTCTTATTGTCTATATCGTCTGTTCAGGTAATTATTTTTTTAGAACAGGAATTCCTTTGTGAATATGCAGTTATTAGCACGATAGAGGCTTATTCTTGGCAATCCAAGTAACTAGTACTGTTGGTACATGAATGAAATGATAAGCATATGGACCATAATTGCAACTTAATAACAGTGTATATGTATATGTGAATTTGCAAAAAAAATGAACACCAGACTTTTTATTGTTTTGGTGTTATAAATTTACATTACTAATACCCTCTTTTCTTCTCGTCTCCTTGGAAACTTCCATTTCGAGAAGATAATGATATGTTTAGTACTGAGGACATGCAGAAAGCTAGCTGGATTTTGAGTTCTCGATGCCCATACGCTTTCCATTTGGTTTTGGAGGTGACAGGACATTTCCCTCATTTGCAGACAGGAACTTGGGGGCATAAGAAAGTTATTTTGTGCCCACTGGTGAACAAGAGGGAAAGGCAAAGCAGTGTACAGAATCACTTTGCTTCTATAGGAGGAACCTTCCCTTCTTTGCTGTAAGAAGCAAAGTGTTATACAGCACGGGGATACAATATACTAATAGCAGGCAAAATGCTAGTTAATAAAATTATGTTTCTTCATGCACTGTTGTCATTAGACTTCCTAATAACACCTACTTGTGACTTTCTCGGTGTGGAATTGTCCATGGGCCACTGATCTCAGCCTCCGGAATGGGGAGGGAACAGCGTGGTGGTTCTGCTGTTCTTCCCTTCACCCTGGGAGCGAGAGCCTGAAGGGAGGAGGGCTGCTGTGCGCGCAGTGTCTGTGAGTCTGCCATTTCCCAGAGCTGTGGGAGCTGTAACAAGTGATCAGAGTGCGAGAGCTGAAAGCATAGATACAGAGAACAGAACGAGATCTGTTGGTGTTGTGTTCCAATTTTTATTCCTATTCACTGTGCCTGCAGGCAGCAAGTGAAAAGCATAAAGTGGAGTTCCTGCAGTACATGATTTATTGTTTCACGCCTGTTGTCTTTGGAGGAAATGAGACAGCAGCTTCTTGAATTCAGGAGTTTAACAGGTGAAATAAAAAACTTAATTTGCTGTTTGGTTGTTTTATTGCAATAAAGCAATTGTAATACCAGTAGTAAATAAGATTTATGGTTAGACTGAGATAAAAACAAAGTTAAAGATTGCAATATGGTATTTTTCCTAAGTAGGCATCCAGATCAGAACTTAATATATAAACTTGCACATCTCTAGATCTTAACTGATCTAGAATGCTCATTTTGGATATAATTCCTGCTTAAAAAGTTTTTCAAAGAGAGTCTGAGAGAGGCGTGGGATTTCTGCAGTCCTGGACTGATGAATGGAAGCTGCTCTAAAACTTGCTCAGGCTTCAGCATTCAGTTCTCAATATTCTTTCAGAAAACACGCCTTTACGCTTTCATGTATCTTGTCCAGCCTTAAGACATTTATTGATCGATCCCTCCTCTCTGTCACTGTTCTAGAAAAGCTGATTTCATCTTCTGGTGATTTTTCAAGCACAAGGGTAGCAGGAACAATGTCCTTCCTCTGCTCTGACCTACATGCTCATGTCCTAGAAGTCAAAGCCAACAGCTTTTGGAGACTTCTTTTTGCCTTAGTCAATGTCGTGCTGCTGTAGAACTGAAGCAGACATTAATTCGTAGGTTAAATGTTTCTCATGAAATACATATGAGTCCTCCTAGGTAAATATTAGGTAGGTAAATGGTTACTTAAGAGGTAATTTTTTCCAGTCCGTTATTAATACACCCTTGTCTCATGTCTTTGTTTCACTCTGCGTGGACAGCGTAACTGCAGTGCTGTGAGCCCTAGTTTCTTTACTATGCCTTCTTAAGAAAAAGTGATGCATTTGAGTTTTAACTTTACAGTTATAGCAGAATGTTCCAAACCCGTTGGTTCCATACCGACTCTCTCTGTAAATGTGCTCTGCCTATTATGGGACAAGATTTATTATCTGTATTTCTTAAAAGAAAGATAGAGGAGGGCAATAATTACTCCGCTGTTTGTACTGAATCCTGTTGTATAAGAACTGTTCAAAGCTTGTGGCTGTGGTTTTCACAGAAACAGTCGCAGGCATTACTTCTTAATGCACTCAGCTTGTTCTGGGGAAAAGTCATCTTCCTTGATGACTGAGCAAAACAGTTTATTAATTTCTCAGACAAAATGGATCTAGATAGTGTATCATTGCGTGTCTTGACAAGAATTTATCTTTTACCCATATCTTAACTGCATTTGCATTACTTTGAGTATTGTTTCTTATTCCAATATTCAGTAAAAATATCCAGTGTTTCTCTTTTCATTCCCATTCCTGAGAGGAATGTGTGTCATGAATAACTGTATGAAGAAGCAGGCTAAACATATGCAATGAAGAGAAGATGGTACTGTCCAGTGCGTAAAACAAAAGGTTCAGAAGACGGAGCTCTATTCCCTGCTGTGGTTATGGACTTCTCTTGGCCTTGCCTTCGTTGCCCAGTGTTGCCTTGTAAGATGACAAGTGTTCAACTGTTAATGAAACATTGTCTACCCTGTTTTCGTGGATGAGATGATACGGTTTCATTTCTTGAGGCGGTGACTTTACCAATTATCTGAAGGTTGTAGTTAGGCTTTCCAAAATGAAAAGCCTGAGCTTTCCCAGCTGACAGCCTGAGGCATTGAGCTGTCTCTTCTATATTAGGTTTTACATTTGGAAAGCCTTTCTGCTTCTCAGGAGCCTCCTTAAACAGTCTTCAGTTAGTGTTCGGAGTTTGGAAGTACTATAACTGCTTTGTAAGAACTGTTACCAGATCCCACCCCCTATATCGTACGTGTTTGTCATAGCGAGTCCGTCAGATCATCCTCTGGAACACAGCAGAATGCGTATGAACTTGAGAATGGCTTTGGTGTGATTGCAAACATAGTGTGGCTATTTGAAGTATGAACCACCCAAAATACACCTTATTCCAGGAGTATGTTTGTTTTTTACTGCCCTTTTTATATATGTATGCCTGATGTTATTTATCAAGTCAGTCTATTAAGATGCTTTTCTGAATTGTCTCTGAAATGGAGTGCCTAAAATAGTTTCCCCTTGTCACCTTGTGAATAATTCCGCATACATTTTCCCACTTTTCCACATTTTTGTTACAATATAACCCGTTCTTTCCATGAATCTCCTTCAATGATTCCACACTGCCTGCGTGTATTTGCAAATGTTAAAAGTGTCTGGCTGAAGACCAGCCAACATTGCCTCAGTGTGTATGAGGACGGAGTTTTACTGAAGGTTACAGGGAGCATGCAAAAAGTACAAGAGATTTTAAAATAAGGTTCGAGTAACATCACTGCCATTATACCCCGGGGGAGAAGAGTGCATTGTCCCCTTGAACTTCTGTGCCTGTGTCTGCTTGTGGCAGAAGCCATACGTCCCTGTAGATTGCCTTGTGGAAATCTACAGATACACATATGTATATATGAAGCTGTATAGAAGGAGATGGCCTCCAGATAATGACCACTTCTTCTGGGAAGGAAATACTCCACCAAGATCTTTTTTTCAGTGTATCTTTTGAAATATTTTGTCATGTGAGGTTTGCGTAATGTGAGAAGATGAAAAAAATGAATTCACCTCTGCTTTTGTGGAAGGCAGAGACGTTTACTGCAAAGGCATATGGAGAGGAACTGCTTTTTCCGAGGACGCTGGGTTGCCAGGTGTGCTGGGTTCAGCAGGGCGGGATCTCCCCAGCAGCTGGTTGGCTGACCCAAGCAGCCAATCAGATGGGGCGTTCTATGCCAGGTGGTGCCCTGCTCAGTCCTTCAGTGGGCACCTGGCTGAGGGAGAGCATTTGCTGCTCTGGAGCAAGCTTGGTGTCAGGTGGTAAGAGCATTGCATGCTATCTATATTTTTTTAATCAGTTTTATTGTTATTTTCTTCTTGCTTTACTGTTCTGTTAAACCATTTTTATCCCAACCCACAAGTTTTGCCTTTTCCTTCTGGTTCTCCTCCCGGTCCTAGCAGGGAGGAGGGAGGAGAGAGAGAGAGCATCTGCGGGGCTCGGTGTTGCCAGCTGAGGCCAAACAGCAACACCAGAAAAAATTATTCACTAGCACTACCTTAGATTTGTGGGATAAGGAGTGGGAAAGATGCTTTGTTTGATTAATAGGAATAAAAAAAAAAATCAATAACCATGTTTTCTGGAAAAGTAGAGCTGCAGATTTTTTAAAAAAAAAAAAGAACGGATGCTTAGCACTCTGCTGGTGGAAATTAAACTTTGAATCGGGGCATTTGTTGGCTGGTGCAGTGATGAAAGAGCTGCTAACGAGATGCAGGAGGTTGAAATGCAGTCCAGCACTTGAGAAGCAGCAGCTCAGGATTTGCAGTCAGTTAACAACTTAGCTGCTAAACTGTAACGAGTTTCAGCAAGTGGCAGCTGGTTGGTGTGTGCTGCTAGCTCGGTTACCCTGGGAAAGGCCCGTTACACCAGCAGCTGCTGGAAGCCTGCTCCAGTGCTGCTTTGCAGGAATTGCTGGAATGTGTTGGTAGTCAACATGGCCTCTGTAAAGCAAACGGATGCTCCACCACTAATGGTGGGGTTTCACCTGCAGCTTGCTGAGATCCCGTGCATTGCCACAACAGCAATCATGATGCTTTGTTTAAACTACAGCTACAAAATCAGATGCATCTAACTTAGGATAGATATTACTAACTCATAAATCCAAGATGTATTTAATCTCTGTCAAGCTATTTTTAAAGTGACATGTCTACGAAAGCACTTGTGTAGATGAATAGCTATAGTGAATCTATTGTACCAAGTCTAACTTGTATCCACAAAAATATTTCTATTTTGGGACATACTATACTATTAAACAGAATCTTTTCTACTGTCACCTTAAGAAAGAGTAATCTGCTTTCTGTTAACATTAGTTTATCTCAGAAGTTCTTTTTACTTTTTTTCCCTTTTACTCATTTCTCTTTGATATTTTATTGTGCCTTTATGATATTTGCAAAGTACTCCAGTTTTATATACACTTTTGTAAAATCTTTATAGTATTTAGAGTGATGTTACTTGAGGGACACAGAAGTAGCAGATCAAAGCTTCTTTTCTTTGTAGTCATCTGTCCCCTATGGCATGGACTATGTTTTAATAAGTTTTTCACAAAGCACTGTGTCTAGTAGCAGGAATGTTTGGAAGAGATACTGAACCAATCTCTTTTCTGGAAAAATCTGAAATTGCAAGCAGACTGAAAAAATTGTTAGAAACGTAAGATAATTCATCTATGACAATACTCTGCACCACTGTGCCGTTTTTCACCCACAGATCTAAAAATAACAGTATCTCCAAATGTTAGGGAGTTGAAAGTAATGAGAGTTTTGCTTTGTTTGGATTGGGGGCTTTGGTTTTGGTGGGTTTTTTCTGTGCAAAGTGTGTTTGAATGTAGCAGTCCTGAGGAACTGAGAGGGTTGTTGGCCACAACTTAATGATCAATGCAGATCAACGTTTACCAAGCTAAGCATAGAGCTGGCTTAATCTCACTGAACCAAAAAAGTCTTGAGTCTTGCTCTGATCAGTACTGCACCTTGATACGCGAACTGATGGCCAACTCTGTTGTCCGCAGTCATGTTCAAGGACAAGAAATCTGTAACACCAGCAAGACTTTGTGAACACAGGAAAAAACAAAGGAAAATGAGCAGAAACTGTGAAAGACTGCCAAAGGCCAAATTAGGTCTTTGCTCTGATGAAGTTAAGGTTTTACGCACAGAGCTTCTTCCTAATGTCCACTTGGTTCGTTGCTGAAGTGGAACAACTGAGTATTCCTGTATGCTTCAATGGGAAGTGCATAGGTCATTGATCCATGTTTGCGTGCAGCATCCCAATGTCAAAGTCTCGTTTTCTTTGAACACATGCAGATTGTATATTGTAAGGTAACACCTGGGCAAAAGAAAGGTAATCTAGTTACTCGTTATGCCAGATCATTTGATGTCCTCTGTGGGCTTAGTGCTTTGTATTGGGTATGGATTCCAGTGAATACAAGGAAAATAATAAGCAATTCCACTGTTTATAGTATTACTGTTGTCAAGATTCATTTTTACTCAAAGTAGTGCAACTATATGAACTATTGCTTAGAGAAAAAGGTTTGATTGTTTTTTGAATCTTGTGCTTGCTTTGGTAATCCTTTTATTAAGTGCCTTGTCATCAGGAGTTCACTGTCCATCTGTATTTTAAGAGCAAACATACAAAAAAAAAAAAATCCTGTCAATTTGATCTATTGACGGGTTCTTTGTCTCCCAAACTATGTAATTCTTGCTCAGAGTTATGACTGAGGAATGGTAATAGAATAGGTCCTCTTCTTTGACAGTGACTGAAATATAGCAATGCTTGCTTGCTGACAAAAATCTTGAATAAAAGAAGTTAAGCATAATCAAAACAAATTTTAAAATAATTTCTCTCCTACCTCAGGATATTCTTTGAGATTTCTCTCAAATTAATTGCAGTGCAACACGAATGGCAGCAAGATGTCCACTGATGTTCTGTCTAGTGTATTAAGACCGATTATTAATGATGTTTCACTGGAGTAGGGTGGTGAGCATCTTTTTAGCTGCTCTTTTATTCCTAATGCCTCTGTATTTCATCAGTAAAAATAGTAGCATCTTCAATTTGTCATTTTCCGTGTTCGTGTATCTCCCTATTCTTCTGTTCTTTCAGTCAAAGTGTGCTTTGATTTGTAAAATATTTTGCTTTTAATCAAAACAAATATTTTTCAAACACCAGGCCTGTGGCACTAGGTTTGATCTGTTTGGGAGCTAAGGGAGAGTAAAACTGAGTATTCAGCTCAAGGCGGGAACATCTGTGTTGCTCCTCAGAGCCTTGATTTTCAAATACAGCCTGGACATGCCCTGAATGACCTGACCACTCTGTTCCTTGACAGTCTGGGTGTCTTTCCAAGGTAAATGGATGGACGTGGGTAGGAGAGGAGGCATCTATCATTATGACAGTTTCTCTAATAGGAATTAGAGAAGGGACAGAGTGGCAAAGCACTCCAGAAAGTACCCTCCCCTTGCAAGCAGGGCTCCTGGGGTTTGTGTGTGCTGGGATCAGGACTGTGGAGGGTACTGGGAGCCCTTAGCTCCTTTGGCACTGCTGAAGAGTGGTGCAAGCCCCACAAAAGACACGCTTGCGTTGCACAACAGGAGTGACGGAGACAATGGCATACATGGCTGAGTGCATCCTCACTTTTGTATGCAAGTGGCTTAGGTGTAATTCTTGTCGGAAGGCTGTATTTCACTTTGTAGAAGCTTTTAGTAAATCACGATCCTTCAAACAAAAGGAGTAGCATGTTTGCAAGTCGGGGAACACTTTGCAAGTGTATTTGTGATATAGTAATTCATCCAAGGTGGTAAGCAGTAGCTTAGGTCTGTATCAAAATGCAAAATCTGTAATAAGAAATAAGTTCTTTGAGTGAAGTTGAAGAGGAGTTACAGCAAGCAACCTTTTCTGTCTATCTCTGGCTTTTAAATAATCTACTTAAAGGGATTGTTCGTTATTTAAAGAGAAACCTAAGAAATGATAGTGACTGTGATTACTGTCATTCTGGAAAAAGGAGGGCTGTGTTCTGTTGTGCATTTTCTTATACAAAAATAATGTGACAAAAGTCTGCAAAAAACGTATCAAAACTGGTATCACAAGTGATTGGGTACCTGAGCCTGTACATGTGTGTGCACAGAGCTGCAGTAACAGGCCATGCTTGGCCCAGAGTCCATGGTGAGGAGTTCTGTAATAAATTCTGCACAGGAACTTCCCAATGTTCCTCCTATATTAATGAATAAGCTTGCCATTTCTGTAGTTTTATGGTGTTTAAATTAAAACACAATATTATTATTCTATAATAAGAAGCCTAACCTGCAAAAAACTGGTGTCAAATTTAAATACAGATTACAGTCCCTGGAGTATTGCCACTGCAAGTTCGTGTTCATTTCTGACTATGGAGTTTCACTGAGATACAGATATTTACACAAACAGGCCCCTTCAGCATTTAAGGGAAATGCTTTGTCTGTTGTCTTGCGATGTTTTTTCTATAAAGAAACTTAACCTAATGAATTTCTTTCATATTTTTTGCCTTATACTTTGCTACAATGTTTTACTTGTATGTTGTACTATCATTGGGATTTTCAAACAGATCAGAATACTTGTTCTCCTTTTTTATATATAATTTGGTAGTAAAACTTTTTCAAATATTTCCAAGTTATCTGTTCCCCAAAATAGGTGTGTCAGGAGGATTCAAAATATTCGCAGTATACACTGTAAATTTTCAGCTGTTGTTGAGTAACTTTGTAAAGAAAAAATGCAAAGGAAAAAATACCTTTAGTGTATGGTTTCAATACTAAAGAAAACAATTATTTTTCATATAATTAATTTTTAACTTTTTAATTTTTCTGCCTTTTTTTCTTCATTCTAATGCCATTCTTTCATGTTTTGGATTATTTCTTTCTTCCTCTCTTGCTTTCTCTTTAACTGACTGATGCTTACTAATACATGTAGAAGACTTGTTGCTTCCCCTGACCATTTTTCCAAGCTATGAAAATTTGTTCTGAGGTGCTGCTTCTCTCTTTTTACATCACTCCTCAGATCAATTTCAGACTCTTCAGAAGAAGATGGGTGAGATTTTAAAGGATAGCGAGAGCAGTGAGAGAGGATCAGAGTTTAGCAGGTACAGATAAAGAAATTATACATCAGCAGTGCTGTGGAGAGATTGTGGAATTTGAAAGCTGCTTGGGAAGAGGGTAACATGGAGATTCCAGGACTGATAATTCACATCACTCTGTGTATATGGTAGCTGAAAGGCATATGGCAGCCAACAAAAATATACTGACGGGATCACTGTTGAGCTTAATTATTTTGTTCTCAAATTGGAGTTAGGTTAATTGAAAGCAATGTGCTAGTATTAGCTAAGTTTGGGGAAATAAATGTAAGAGTGCTGTGGAGGGATTCTAGAAAGTATGGAGGTGGTGCAGAATAATAAAAATCTGATACAGTAAAAATGGTTTAATAGCTTTATGCAGTTGGAAAAATTGGACAATACTTCAGAGTTCTAGGTGGAATAAAGTCATATCTCGAGTAACTTCCTTGAAATCAGTAGAATAATGAAAAGTTAATTTGCCACATAAGCACTTTTCAGTTTTTGATTAATTTTAATGGGATTCACTATGTTTTAAAAAGGCAGCCTTTTGAAAATGCAGAGCAAGTTGTAGGTCAAAAAAGGAGCAGAATGGCTCTGAGTGTCTGGCATGTCCTGGACTGTGGGGAAAAAGCTGCTGTTGCTTTCATTCAATAGCATTTCAGAACTAACTGCTTTACGGTTCCATACAGAACACCGCACAACTTCTTGGGTACAGTAAACCCACATTTGCTTTGATTGACATAATGTCCCACTGCCACATGCCACTTGTAGAAATATGGCCTAATGAAAAGTGATTTTGAAATTGGACTAGCCCTTTAAACAGCTATGAACTCAAATTCTGCTTTGGGATGCACTAAAAAGTCTCTGCATATGCTCTCGGAGGTCAGTATTCTTTTCACCCTCTGATGTGAAATTATCTAAATAAAATAGTTAAAAACCAAGCACAGTCCCAAGATTTTACTTCCCTGATATTCCCTAGAGTATTCAGCCAGGGACAGCTGATCAATTTAAGTATTAACTCTATTTTAAATGCATGTACCGTTTTAATTCAAAGTCTGCAACTGAAGAAGACAAAAAATTTTGATGGTTTGTAGTACAATTGGGTTTATTAATTGAAAACCAGCATGTAAAGGAAATGTTGAAAATACCGGAATACTGAGTTCTTCATCCAGGTCTAAGCACTTCAGATCCCAGGCAAAACAACAGTACCTGAAAATGATTTTTACTATGTGGCTGTTCAGCTATCAAGGTAAGATGAATTGATAGTCTCAGTCTACCTCCTACTGGGCATATGCTGCATGCAATATAATCATCGTCACTGCTGGCGCCTTCTGCAGCTGCCTTAGCTGAGGCACCAACTGAAATGAGTACAGTTATACTTTCTGATATAGCATACTTCTGTTCATAGGGCGTATTGAATTATACCACATTTCAGAAGAGAAGGGTTTCCCGTAGTGAACAAGTACAGCCATCCTCATCCCGTGGTCACCCAGGAGTGATCCTGCTGTTTGATAACATGACACTTTGTACACTGAGTAATGAAGTACAGATCTCTCTTATTTGCCAATTAGTTAACTGTCTTTTCATCAGCTGTAATGGGAGCTTGGGTGGCTTTTAAGGACGAGGGACTAAATTTTGCTTTCGGCTTAATTTTCAAGTTTGGAGACGGAAGAGGTTTCATATCCTAACATATGTAATGACGGAGATGAGAGGAAACCTGTTCTTTTACTTGCACTGACCTTTGGTGATTTTATGAAAATATTTCTGTAAACAGGAGATAATATTTTCCAGTCTGGTCAGCACAATATTAGGTGTATGAGAGTCAAAATAATTCGTTCACATATACTGGTATTTTAGTATTTGTGTTAGTCTTTCCTTCCAATTTATTTTATAACAGTGTTCTAGTTTGTTGTTTGAATTTGATGCTGGACCAGAGCCACAGGTCAGCATACTTTGGCTGGAAAATGTTTTCTGTAAATAGCATTAAGTATGGAGATTTACGGAGTGACTCTACACATGGCTAATTCCTCCATCGTGTCAGGTGTAAATATGAACTGATATTAGAAAGGTTGCAGTTTATGTTAATGATAGTGCCAGAAGCATTGGTGCGATGCTCTTAATATGGGTTCGTGCAAATGGTTGATTGCTACTGAAGTGTGCGTTAACATAGAGCACATCCTCAGGTAATTTATGGGATATGAATATATGAAATACTAACTGAGGCACTGATCAGTGAGCAATATCATTGCCTCAGATCAGTACACGTTTTCAAAACAGCGTTCATCATTGCTTCAGAGAAGAAAAAAGCGTACTATACCAAAAAATCCTGATACACAGGATTGTGCCTAGAGATAAGATGCAGTATAAAATCATATGATACGATACCTTTTCATAAGCACTGTGAGTTTGGGGGTTTATTTTTTTGAGATGCATTCATAAAAATACCGGTTAAGGAATTGAAACCAAGTATAAAAGACAGGATGGGGAAAAGTAAATATTCATGGAATCACAGAAGAGTTGGAAGGGATCTCTGGAGGTCATCTGGTCCAACCCCTCCTCAAGTAAGGCCACCTAAAGCCGATTTCCCAGGACCATTTCTAGATGGCTTTTTTGGAAGTCTGCAAGGTGGGAGACTCCTGCAGCCTCTGGGCGATGTGTGCCAGGGCTCAGTCAACCTCACAGTCCAACAGTGTTTCCTGATATTAGGAGAGAACCTTCTGTCTTTCAGTCTGTGCCCGTTGCCTCGGGTCCTGTCACTGGGCACCACTGGAAAGAGCCTGTCGCTCTTTTCTTTATCCCCTCACAGGTATTTACATACATTGAAATGTGTACCTGAAACAACCAAAGGCATATCCCATACCATATAGTGTTATGCATAAAAACTGGGGGTAGAGGAAGAAAGAGTGAGGTTTCACCTTCACGTTAGCTGTTGCTGACTTCCAGGTTAGCAGTTGCTTGGAGAGTGACTGAGCATTGGTCTGCTTGAAGGGGGGTCATGGCTGGTTGCTTTTGCGTATATTTTTCCTTCTCTTAGTAAGCTGTCTTTGTCTCGACTCACATGATTTCTCACTCTTCCCCTTCCTGTTGTCTCACCTGGTCCATCACAGGGCAGTGAAGTAGGGGCTGTGTGGGTGCTTAGGGGCTGGCCAGGTCAACCTGCTAGGCTTTGAGAATTTGCACTCAATGCATGACTGCTGTTAAGAGGTGCAGAATTGTTTGTATTGAAATACACAATCAAGTGCTGAGGTTTTTCAAACAACAGTTAATTGAGGAGAAGTCCGTAATTTTTCTTGCCAAGAAAGTTTTTTGCCAACAGAAGACTGATTATTCTGATTGTGGTATTCAGGCAGATAATTAATAATAGGCGATAGCATTTGGTGAAAACCCAATACATAACTGAAGAATATATGTGGTGCAATTGCTACAATTGCAACAGAGCATTAGTCAGGAAATCATTAGCAATGATTAGTCAACTCTGTAACCCTACAAACGAAATCATATTCTCAATTAATTTTTGTATTTAGTAACTTGCTAATGCCATCATTATGAATTTGAAAAAATCTTTTCAGATGAACCATCCACTTTAATTAAACCCACGCAGCAGAATTTCAGTCCTTCGGTGGTCATAATTAGAGGTTGCATTTCCCTTTTCCGTACGGGCAATGTGGCAAGTAAAACTATCTGAAAACAATTATATATTAAATTTTCGAAAGTATTTATATTTCCATGTTGTGAGAACATAGAATACTATGCCAGAGGCTTTCTGGTTCAGGAGAGATTTATTTTTGTCGATCACAAGGATTAAGATAGTTTGCTGTCTCTGTTTCAGTCTAGTTTTAATAATTGAATTGGGTGGTTATGCCGTGGACCCATTTTAGCTATGCAGTTTTTCACTATTCTTGCCTTTACAGATGAGCTTTAGCATTGCAAAGACTAATCCAGTGGGAAGTAATAATTGCAGTCTGTTGCAAGATTTCAGCGTATGGAGTTCAGGCAAATGAGTAGCTGGTATGGTGCGGTAGCAGTGGAGGGGAGCAGACCTTCCTGCTCAGCTCTGCTCATCCCTTGACTGCCACTGGGATGCTTCAGAGCTGGCCGCGGGGAGGAGATGGGGCGTACAGCAGGGGCTCGGCCAGGCCTCATGTGCTGTGCAGACGACGCTTGCTGGCCTCCTGGCCGCTTGGCTTCTCCTGCGTGGGTACACAAACATTCACCTGAAGCAAGGTGTCAGTGCGTTGGCTGAATTTGCACATGTGTGTAAATAAACAAACAAATGATACTGCATTGGTAGGCATCAGATGCTCAAACAGGGATTAGATGATGGCTCCCGGGAGGTTGCTGCCAGTCTTGAGGCGGATATTTTTCTCCTGTTTGCAGGAGTTCAAAAAATACACTATTATGTTGGTTCTCAGATCAGTGTTTTTGCAGCTTTTCCATTTAGATTTGTTATGGTAATGCTGTACTTTGTATTCCTTTCTTCCTAATCAAGTTATATTGAAAAACAGAGTTTCCACTTGCTCTGTTCAGTTGGTTGTGAGAGAGGAAAAAACTAAGGGACAAATTTTGTGAAAATACTTGAGTTTCAAATTTATTCCTTCCTTTCTTTGGAAAGGCTGAAGGCCTGTATGTATTGCTTGTGAAAACAATATGACTATATCTTTATGCAATATCTTTATTTCACTCAGAAGACTAACTTTATGATGGTAGAATATACTAGTTTTTTGGAGCTGAAAATACAAGGTGTCAGAGTTATTCAGACTTAATCCTTTGTCCAAACAGATGTTCTTAAAACATCTGCAGTTGTTGCCCTAGAAATATCTCATTAAAACTAAGAAGTGTACAGATCTTCTAGTAAATGAATTGGGAACTGTTTAATGTATGAGCTAATAACTTAGCTTTTAGTTACTTTTTGGGACACTCTCAAGGATAAATTTAAAAATGCCAAAACACCCTTTCTAATTTGCAAAGCAGTAGTCCTGGGATTTAAGCTGAAAGGGAGATTGGTAATGTCATGGAAGAGCATTCTTCAAATAAAACATAAAAATACAATAAAATAATTTGAATTATAGATAGGGGAAAAAAAGCTGGTGATGTTATCGGTTCTATTCTCAGAGCACAGCCTGGCAAGTAAGAGATTTCCCAACAGCTGTCTTTCATTATTGTGTTTTGTTCATATTTAAATGATCCATTCCTACTGGAAAACTGTTCTAATTAGTATTGTAATTATATTGTGCCTTAATTTTTGTTGACTTAATTTGTCCTTTTTCTTTTCCTTGCTTTTTTGCACCCGACCAGTTAATTTTCCTCATCCCCAAAGTATGAATCCCTTAAATACTCAGAGTTTGTTATACCCTCATATATTTGCCCCGAGGAGAGGCAAAAAGGAGAGGCCAAGTACTCACAGCTGTCTCAGCCTAGCAGAAGATATAGTTGTGGACAGAGTTCAGTGAAATGCAACTGATTTTAACCGCAGAGTACTGAAGCATTACACAGAAGTTAAAGAAAAAAAATGGTTAATTTTTCACTGAATAAATATATGGAACTCCTATGGAACCACCTCTCCAACGTAACAGGAATACATTTTCCGTTCAGTATGTTGAGTTCCATAATTTTAACTTTTCAATTGTATTTTCAGCTTAATGCAAGGAACGCTTGAACACATCATACATAAAACATACTGATTATTTTGCCTTGGATTCATAGCCCAAGCTTAACTCACCCATGATAATGACATTGAAGTGAGAAGCTATATTAAAATAAGGCAGAAGGAAAACTAGAGAAGACTGATAATGACTAGTGTAACTCCCAGCTGGGGGATCTACTACCAACAAATGGCTTCAGGTTTGCATAATCCCCTCTGTGCATAGACTGCTTTTGCTGAGTAATATTCGTGAATTACTAAGAGGCGACTTTGATTCAAATGCTTGGAGTTTAAATGGTTGCTTCGTGAACATCTGTTTAGTGAGAAGGGAAGAAACTAATGAGATAATTGTTATTTTTTCTTCTTTTTTGCTGCTCTTGTTGCCTGACTTCACCTGACTTGGCTGCTGTTGTTTCTGTTATTACTATAATTGCCATTAATCCTGTATTTCTTTTGCTTCTACCAGAATTTGCAACGTCTGCCATTGCCTCTAATGTAATTACATAATTTTGCCTTCTTGTTGCTCTTTCCTACTTACAAGTTGTAACAAACAAGACCTGGAAGGGAGTGTTTCGACATCAAAAAATTCATGACAAGGAGAGCAGTTTTTCTACCAGAATTACTGTATTTGAGTTCTTCCAACACTAGTGCTCACCCACTTATCTTCCTTTCACCATAGGAGTACTAGCATGTTAGTGATAGCACTAGTTTCTTCAAACAATTTTATAGCAAAGCTAGAAACAAGATGATCTGGGATAAAAATGCTGTAGGAAGATCTTAAGTTTTCTGGAGAACACTCAGGGCTGACCACCACATCTGCACTTAGGCAGAAAGAGCAAACAGGCAGACAGGATGCTCCTGCAGATGCTGATGGCAACCAGTCTGATCCAGGATGTCCCCCTCAACTGGGCAAAACCTGGACTAACCCTCCAACTGATAAGGACATGTTGATGTCAGTGAAGAGCATGGGTGTTTCAGTAGGGAAGTTTTCCAAGAGCTCTCAAGAAGTGGATGAAACACAAAACACACTGTACATTGCAAGAAAGAACTGTGTAAGTTATTGGAACTTCATAATTTTCATCAGGATTTCTATATCATTTTGTCAGACGGGGGAGAGATTAGTGTAATTTATGCATGCTATAAAAATTAACAGACAATCTACTAGGATCACAAATTACTCTCCACAAGATAAATGATCCTGGTGCTGCCTTTCTTATACGTCTGTGACGGAGGTTGATGACTAGTCCCTTAGAGAATTTTGCTGATTTTTCTGAATTCTTTTTTTAGCTTGACAGATGAAAGGAAAAAGGAGTTTTGAATACCTGAAATGTTTCCTTGTTCATGTTTTTCTTGACAATGTATCATTCAAATGTAGAATGGTACACTTCAGTTTTGGATTACTGTAATAAGAAAGCGGGTGGCATTGAAGGAATGGAAGAGATTGATTGACAAAAGGAAGGGGGGTAGTTCTAGTGTCCTTGTTTTGTTTAATTGATCTTCCGTAGTGAGTGAAGCATCCACCGAAAGTACAGGGTCCGTCATGTCCCTCAAGGAACCCAAGGTCTGTACATTGCTGAAAGGTGCTTTAAAGAGGTGTTGTAGAGAATTTTTCTTCATGTTTCACATTCTGTTAAATGTGTAAATATTCACTGGGGCAGAGTTCTGTCTCCTGTGTAAGTCCTCACTAAGCTTGTAGAGCTGTTACAGGTGAGGTGTTGCAAACGAGCCAGGTGCAAAAGGACAGGTAGATAAAGATCATGAATAAAGACTTTTCCTTTTACTAAATATCCTACTGCCTCAGAGTTTAGGAAGGCTTGTGAAAAAAAAAAACAGTAAGAGTCCCCAGTTCAAGTCAAGGCTGACAGAGACCTTCTCAAAGTTTCCTGTTAGAGATTCTCTGATGTATATAGCATCTTGTATGAAATCATCACAGAGATGAAAAAGACTTTTATGGCAGTTGATATGGACATCTGGAGGTGGGATGGAGGAGATCCAGACCCTGCTTCAATGAGCAGCATCAGGAAGAGTGTGATTGACTCATCCAAGCATATTTTCTGGTAGAGGTGTCTGCTCAGAACTGGATTTGCAGAGCAGGTGAGCACTGTCCAGTCTGTGGCCATTTCCTTGCATGCACTTAGGTGCAAGAGTTTTTCCTTTGCAGGTTGCAAGGAGGAACTGGGTGGAGGTACTTGAACCTGTACCTAGACAAGTGCCTGAAAGCACAACCCTCTGACTTCTTGAAACTCTGGCCTCAGCTCTCACCACCTGTGATCTTTTCAGTGAAATCATGGCGTAGGTTCAGGTGGCAGTGTTATGTCTTTCAGTGAGAAGTGTGTTCCGTAAGAACAGTCCACGTAGGTCAAATTCAGTATCTATTTTAGGACCTTGACTAGTACCAAATTCTTTTGAGATAATAGAAGTAATTGCAGAGTGGAATAACTTGCAAGGAGGAAGTACATCTTGCATATGCATTAGCTGTAGAATAAAATACTCCCTCTAAATGTAATGTGGATTCTATATAAACGACTACTCTTTTTCTGGGTTCTCTGAAGCTTTTTAAATTGGTTATCTTGCGATAATGCTTCCTGTTAATGCCTCTGTGTGTGTATGAACAAACATATTGGTAGAAGTTTGTTTCCCTGTTTATATCAGACATATAATTCTAAAACAGTGTTTATAAGTTGCACTTTAATTAGGGTGGGATGGCAACTACTTCTTCTGGCTGAATGATACACAGTGCTGTCGAGTTACTTTAGACTGAATTTTCAGAAGCTGATTGAGAGCTGTAGACTGAGTGCACAAAATGGGTACCTGAAACTAGAGATCACTGAAAAAAATGGACTGAAGCTTCTAGATCCATCAGTTGCACATGTAGAAGATGTAGTAGTATTTATCTGCAAATAGACCAGAGGTTTTTTGTTGGGATATTCATGGCAATATGAAAAAATATTAGCAGTGTTATTCTGTCTGGACTTGGCCCTCTCAATGAAATGTCAAAGGTTATTTTCTTCATCTAGCATCCTTTGTTACTTTGGCATTGATGTATGAGTAGTAGGTTATGATGAATTTACTTTCCTACTCTGCTGTGTGCTTTCTTTAACAGAAGATAAGCAAATTTGATAGATGTACTCTTTACAAAAACTGCTTCAGAATCTATTATATCTTCATGTGTAGTTCAGTGCCCATCACTTTACTTTCTAGCTGGCTAATTTTTTAAAACAAATGCCTTCACGCTATGAACTATAAAGGCCTGTTTGACAACATAGTGTCTTCATGTCAAAACACAAGCAAATTATCAGGAATGTAGCGTATGTAATTACAGATTTGATATTTATGAAGAATTTATGATACTTCCGCATTTAGCACAAAAGCCTATAATAATGATAAATAATGATAGTATAAGAGTGGTGCAGCTGAATCTGTTCAGAATCATGAACAGTGTGGATTTCTTTTGAATTCCTGTATTTTTTATGAATTTTAAAATCTGTTTGGAGGCTGCATGTGGTCAAAATTACTTTGATAAATGAACTGTCACTTTGCTTTAGGCATTTGAAAAACATTTAGTTGAGCACATTGATTAGTCATTAAGACTGTACATCACCGAGTATGTGGAAACATTATTAAATTCCTAATAAAATTAGGAATGTATCGCAGCTGTGTGAAGCAATACAGATAGCTTTAAAGCATTTAGACTTTAGATGAGTACTGCTAGCAACATTAACTCCTTAGAGGACTCGTTTGTCCATTGGTATAGGACAGTGCCTTGGAGGTAGGTGTGCTGTGGGCATTGCGGTGGAGGAGCCAGTGGTGGGTGTGTTTCCCAAGGAGGTCAGGTTTAGACTGTCACCACGTGCAGCTGAGTTTATTCAGGTGAGCCACCTGGAATTTCGAAAGGAAGCCAAAGTAGTGCTCAAGTTCTGCTCAGCCCTTTGCACAGCGAAGGCAGTGCTTAATCGATTTTCATTCATCTCGCCCCTTCAAAGCAAAGATGTAAAGCTGTGCAGAGGCAGTTCTGTGACTGTTTCACCCTTTTATGCTTAATGCACAGGTTAAGTTACAAATTGATCTTTAAAGATCTTTATGAAATCAGAGATATTATCCGAATTAATCCCTGGCTGGCATAGCCTACTGTTTCCAATATATGCTGAGTGAATCATTATTTCTATTTTCTTCAGAAATTTTTTGCTTTTATCTACTCAGAAGTACAAAATTTTCTACAACAGCTAAGTGCCTGGTTTTGGTGAAGGGAAACAAAAAAAGCTCCAGCTGAGTAAAACATTTGAATATATTACTAACGTGATTGGACCTAGTTTGATGAAGTTTATAATGCTAATAAATGAAACATTACCAGTAACTGTGTGTGCAAATTTTTTTCTGTTTTCCCTAGCCAATAGGAAATAACCCCCACAAGCCTTAATCTTAGATAAATCAAGGAACAAATTAGATACCAAGACCAGAGGAAAGGAAAACAATTTTGACTACTTATGCTTCTTGATGAGCGGAAACAACACTTTAAAAGAGTTATCTATTAGTAGCTGAAGCCAGCAGTATTTGCATACCAATCAGGAATCTTTACACTGTTTAGTTTCTCCTTTGAGAGGGTATTTTGTTTGATGGTTTAAAGGAATTTACATTTTAAATGAGGATCATGATTTCATTTGAAGTCTGTTATAATTTGTCTCTGAAATTGTTTAAATCTTTCATCTAAGAAAAGGTATGGTTTCTCTTGTAAAGAGACCTTCCCTTTTCTGTCATTTAAAGGGTGGCTTACATCACATCTAGGGAGCTTGAGTGTATAAAGGTTATAGAATAAACGCAGGAATTGGATGACTGGGATTTCTGCTTTCAACCCTGCCATTGATTCACAGTAGGTTATTGGGTACCTATCATGGTTCTGTACTTCTTTTTCTCCATCTGTGAGACTAGGAATGGTGAGACAGTACTCTTAGAAATAGATTTTGGTATCTGTTACAAAAAAATTATGCAAGTGCGAATTATTAATTTCATCAATGTAATTCCAGTGTGCTTTCTATTTTTGTGTTTGTACTTCTATTATTGTGTTTGCCTTCATTACAGATCAAGCAGGAAACTTCTACTAGCAGAGACTGGATTTGCTGTGTGTTGTTGCCTTCTTGTGGGAATCTTTCTTTGCTTGTATTTTTTTATTAGATATGCCACATTTCTGTGCAATAGCCAGATCACAGGGAATGCTGTGCAAGGGGCACATCCTACCTCACATCCCTGACCTCATTTCTAGGCTATGATACTCTGTCGAGGTGTGGGACAGTCCTTTCTTGCAGACTCCTCTGCTTGCTCTTATCAGGGAAATGTAGTATTGATTGCACATTCCCAAGCTCATAGTTCCTAAACTGGGAAGGAGTAGGCTGGTAACAGAGACACTTTGTAAATCTGTCTGCGCTTCTGTGATTTTCATGAACTCATAGAATCATGGAATTATTGAGGAACAGACCCTTAAGATCATCAAGTCCAACCGATGTAGCATTTTAGATATTAGCACGAAGGGTTTTTCCTCCCTGTACCCTGTCTACCTGGCATAGGTACACAGAATTGTTGCATAACTTGAAGCCACATGCAACTAGAATTCCTCAAGTTACATTCCTAATAGAGCAGTTACGAAAACCCAGGTATTATAGAGGAAATGCAGAAACAGCTTTGGAAGAAAGTAGTTTATCATTTCTCTGAACTATCCTACTAGCGGTGGACTCTTGGTACGTGACGTGACACGTCATGATTTTGAGATCCCAATAGCGTCCCCTCTACACACCACAGAGACAGTTTCGAGGTGGAGTTGGGTGGGGGAAAGTCCCACTATATCTCATCATCTCGTCTTTTCTCTTTATTGGTTCAGCAGGGGGGTACAACATTGGGGACAGCAGCGAAAGAGTCAAACACACCGTACATTCCCGAGTTCGGACTCCCGAGTTCAACTCCCGGGCTCACAAACTCTAACCTGCACTGTGCCATTCCGTTCCCGACGCACCGTACATTCCCGAGTTCGGACTCCCGAGTTCAACTCCCGGGCTCACAAACTCTAAACCGCTCTAAACCCTTCTGTGCCCTCTTTCACTGACCGTCAGTGGCACCAATGGCCAC
>Ga0065711_1029455_pt1 | contig 36133 bp, 29 predicted proteins | sample Hoacrofraction12_FD_59098 | JGI IMG/M metagenome (GOLD analysis project Ga0065711, IMG submission 59098) | Hoatzin crop microbial communities from Cojedes, Venezuela - Epithelial fraction 12 v2 (version 2) | ecosystem: Host-associated > Birds > Digestive system > Esophagus > Crop | place...
TTCGGGAGAGCGGCTGTCTGGGCCGTACGGTTCGTTGTTGTGTTTTCTCCTTATTTGTATCTTTGTTGTTCCTGTTTCCCTCTGTTTGCTGTTCTGTTAAACTGCCCTTATCCCGACCCACCAGTTTCTGCCTTTTCTTTTCATTCTCCTCCGCACGCCAGCAGGGGGAGGGGCGGCCGCATGGTACTTTTGTTGCTGGCGGCAGCCGAAAGCAAGACAGAAAAACAATGGAGTTCTTTGTGACTTGACAGCTTTTATTTTATTATGAGGCCAAAGGCAGACAAGATCTGGTTTGGAAAGTTATGTACATGGCCAAGAGACTACAACCAAAACATTTCCCTTGGAAAATGCATATATAGCAAGAAGGATCAATAGAGATGTGTAGCTCATTTTCTGAGCTGGTGTTTGCTGTAGTCTGTTTGGCACCTTCTGTAAAATTATATTTGCGAATAAAATGAACCCAAGAGTGGGTTCAGTAACCTAAGAATAGGTTTGAGTGCCATTTTAGATGCCCTAGGGTGTCCATATGGCCTCCATCTGTGTCTCTGGAAGGACATAAAAGGAAAGTTCGTAGTCATCACAGGGGAATATTAAAATAAAAATCGCCTATTTTCCAGCTTATAGCATTATTTAAAGTTTAAAAAACGAACCAAATACCAGGAGCTTCTCAAATACACATGGATATCTATCATCTTTAAATTGTGTAGAGCATATTCTATTTCTACACTGCTTACTTGGATTTACATAAAATGCTGAAATCATCATGGCCAAATTCAAGACCATGTCTAGTAACTTCAGCCATCTCCTATTCAAAATTGTCCCAGGGATCATAGCTCTAGTGACAATATAGACAGGGGTTTTGAAACAAGATATAAAAAATTACTGTTTCCTTGAACTTTAGCATGCTACTTTTGATGGCTGAATTAGCCAAAAGTGTAAATATGGCCCTGCTTCCTTTGTGGTAAAACAGAGGATATTATAAAACCGACCTACCCCATAGGATAGTTATTGTGAAGTTAGAGTAATTTAAGTTTGTTAATAACATAATGGGGTTTTTTACATTTATTATTTATGTAGGTTTTGAGGCCAGCTCAGAGAGGTGAACAAATATATGCAAATGTTGTTCCTCACAGCCAATGGAGAAAGACAGACACTTTTTGAGATTCAGAATAGAAACCTATTGTAAATGTTCTGAAATCTTGCTTCTTTAATCAAAGTAGGAGCCTGGGTAATTAGCTTATTGAGATTAGCCGTAGCCCGTTTAGTCATGTCTGTACTTATACATAAAAGAGGAAGGAGGAACCTCAAGCAGGGGTTGCCCATACTGACTCTGTCAATGTTCCTGGCTAAATCCTGGCCCTTCTGGTCAACATGCTGCTGGGGAACACTCATGCACAGTTCAAGGGAAGCTACTTGGAAAAAGTTACTGCCTATGGCCAGTTTTGGTCAAAACTGATATCCTGTCACCCTTGCCAGTCCTCCAACATTATTATAGCAGACTTTGCACCTTCAGCTGTTCCAGCATGTCTCATGCCATAATCAGGACATCCTGCACATGCCTATCCTCAGTTTCATGCTGTGAAAAATCTCCTTGTGATGAGCTACAAGGCAGTCTTCATACTACCTTAGAAACGACACAAAAAATAAGCACAAAATCTAACTGGCATTCTTCAGGGACAGAGGAGGTCCAGGACTAGATGTTATGAAGGGAGAACATGGCAACTCTGTTTTCCTTCTGACTTCAAGGCCAAGAAAAAGCTCATGGGCCTTATCTAACAGCAGTATGCTCAAATGCTGTTGATCCCCTGCTTTAGCTTCCAGTCTGCTCTATTCTTGACAAAGCAGCACCTTTTATACCATGCTTGTGTCCGCCCTGTTTATAATGTGAATTAAAACACTCATGCTGCACTGATATCAGATCTTGTGAAGGTGTTTGCAGGGCCATGTCCAAAATTACTGGTATCAAACCTTCCTAAATAATTCACTTGAAGCTACCTTCTTCAGAAGGTTTGATTTGGCCCCCAAAGTATTTCAGATATGAGTATGTGTGTTTATAATATCTCAGATTTCTGTTTTGAGAACAAATGTATAAGCATCCGTTAAAACTCAGTAACAGAAGTAATATAGCTTATCAAGACAATTTTTAAAACCTCAACAGACATGCACTTCTTCCCCCCCCTTCATAATATCTCTTTTCCTGTTAACATATTTACTTCTGTAAGACACATAACATTTCTTGAAGTTTCGTATATTTACTATCACAATGGATCTATCAGAAGTCAACATTTCCATCCTTCCTTATTGGATTTTTATGAAACAATAAACATACGACGCTGGAAATAGACAAGACATGCATTTCACCTTGTAATTCTTCCAAAACACACTAGATTCCCTTAATCTCCTCTGAAGTCTTCTCTTCACATGTCTGAGCATATCATTATTGGTAATCTTGTTAAGTGGAGTATGCTTAATGCATGACAATCTCTTCAGCGTCTCCCCTCCATCTGGAATTTCTTACTATGGATTTACCTGAAACTCAGTTTCAGTTTGTATCTTCAGAGAATGTTTCTTCTTTAACATCCTTCACCAAATAGCAAACATTACTTTTCTGCTTGATTTTTTAAAAACTTATACTGAATAAAAAAAATTTTTTTTAAGTGAAATGTATTGTGTTTACTAAATTTCAAAGCTAGAATTGTAAGTGGATTATGCACACATGGGCATGTTTGACTAGCAAAGCCTTATTTCCAACAAGCTCTTAATAGAGTGAAATTATCCTTACTGGATTTAAAAATGAAGATGAGTTGAATAACTATGCTAGTCACTTGTCTTTGTTGATCAAAAATCAGATTAGTTATATAATTTCTTTGGAATTTCTGTGAATTTTGAAGTGTTGGAATTGGTTTTATATTCCTGTATTGTCACGATGGTGCAGTTTTACAAAACTTTACAGTTAGCAGAAGATCCAACTGCTCATTTGTTTTGCAAGCCTTTCTGATAAGAAAATGGTTCTGCAGGAGAAGTAACAGCAGGAATTGTATTTTACTGTTTGTGAAATGCCACTGCCTTGCCAGACAGGTTGAACTCCAAAGCCTGACTAAAACCCCGTACATAATTTATTTGTTCGGAAGTTACAAAAATAAAAGCCAGATCTGGGGTTGCTACAATGGTATTTCAAATAAATTATAGTGACAGCCAAGTATTTGTCAAGGGCTGAATAAGCTTTTCATCAGCCAAACTACTTCTCTGTTCCTGAAGTTAGTAATTGATAGCTAACTTAACTGCTTTATTGCTGCTCACACTGTCATACTGTATCCAGAGCACAGAAAAAAAAATTCATATTTATGGATATATTCCATCTTTTTATTTTCTTTAGTAAGCAGTGTTTTTAATGGTTGCCTCATCATAAATTCTAGTTAGACTCTTTTAATTGGTTTTTGACCTACATACTATTATGGGCCTGATTAACAATTCCCTAATCAAAGTTGCAAAACATTCTTCTTTGTGTTCAATAATTTAGAGATCCATGTGGGAGATGTATTGTTGCTTTTAGTCTCAATGTGAATTTAGTTCATTCTATGCAGGTAGACGTGAGATTTACTTGAGCAAAAATAATTTCAAATTCCCAGAAAAGCCCCTAATACATCAAAGAATGAAATGAGTCTGTAAGCTGTATTTCTTTTTCATTGTTAAAGACACCTACAAATTCAATTGTCAAGTATTTTGCTAATTAGCAAAATGACGTATTTGTTCTACCAGAGGCACCTAGGACGAAGTCAGCATGATTACTTTGAACCTTGCTGCCAGAATGCTTTTGGATTATCAAGTTGTAACAGATAGGTTTAGGAAGAGCATTCCCATTCACAAATGAGGCACAGAAGATGACATATAACCTCTTTTACCATCTTCTTTCCCTGGTGTTAGGAAAATGGGAGCAAGATGTGGAAATATGTCCTGGCCACAAAATACTGAAGCATTGTGACTAAAGGTTTTTAAGGCCAAAGGTCTGCCGAAGGCCCATTGGCCTGTAAATCACAGAATCACAGAATGGTAGGGGTTGGAATGGACATCTGTGGGTCATCTAGTCTAACCCCCCTGCCGAAGCAGGGTCATCTACAGCAGGCTGCACAGGACCTTGTCCAGGTGGGTCTTGGATATCTCCAGAGAGGGAGACTCCACAACCTCCCTGGGCAGCCTGTTTCTGTAGCCTCCAGAAAGAAAGACAGTGATGTATGCAGCTTAAAGGCCGCTCAGTCTTTTCCCAGAGGATCGAATGCCCTTTAGAGAGGTTCTAGCTTACAGTACAGGTAAGGAGCAAGCCTGGAAAGCAAATCATTGATCTTACAGGCCTCTGTGACTTCTGCCCTACTGTGTACTTCTTGGTCAACCTAAAGCTCTTCCTAAATCAGGGACCCTACCACAGCTAGAACCTCCTGCTTTCCCTCCAGCCCTTTTCTTTTCCCCTTAATCCACACAGAAAATTGCTGGCTTCATTTCAGAATTGTTTTAAATTTAGGGAATTCTTTCAGATTACATATCAGTTGTGTTTCAGTTTATGCCATGTTCAGCATAAACACAGGCAAGTATTATGTATCTGATCACTGTCCCCTTACATGCTTACAGTGATTCAATCAAACAGTTGGACAAGGACTTTCACTACTCACTGGAAAAAAATCTCAGTGTTGTAACTCAAACTGCCCCTAAGTACACTGGAAAATAAAGAATTTGGAGAATAACACAGTGCTAAGGACATAAGATACATACCCAAGGCTAAGGCCAAAGTATTTCAGCTAATTTGCTGATGACCTTAGTTAGCTGGTTGGTGAGTTAAAACAGCACTCAAACCTTAGAACTACTTAATGAGCATCCTAAGACTGAAGATGAGGAAATAAGCTCACTTGTTGATAAACCTGTGAAATCTTCTTCACAGTCAGGAAATTTTATGTATCAGAACAGACTTTTTAAGGAATAGAAAATCTACCTTACATGCATATTCAGCCTGATGCCTGATGCTTTGCAAGGCACTTTTTCCTCTGGGAACTATGCTGAAATCCATTATAAATATTCAGCTTCTGACATGTCTGCAGATAAATTAATGCAATCCAGTAACTCCCTCCTTTTTGCAAGAATCAGACAAACTATTTTCATCACCAAGAAGACAGAAGAGTAGATTTAAAATATATGCCTCCTGAATACTGCGTTAGCAGCAACACTATGTGATTGAATTTGTTTTAAACAGTTATTAGTCCATAACATGAACATGAAGAGCTTTTGTCTCACATTGTTTTATAGTCTTAATTTTCTATAAAGTTAAAAAGTGCAAGGAGTTTCTTCTCACGATGTACTTCTGTACACAAATGTACACATCTATATTACAAAAATGCATTTGGTCCTTAATGTTATTTCCCTACACTATGGCAGAAGTAAACTTTTTCACATTTTTAACAAAACTAAAACTCACATCTTGCATAGCTATAGGGATTCTGATGCTATTAATAGAATCAACAGGCATACAAAATAAATATGATATGAAATTCAGAGTAAATCTTAAATGCAGCAGAAAGAATACACTAATGAAATTTAGTCCCTATCAGATAGGCATTACCAACACAAAGGTTATCAGGATGCCATTTGAATGTTTATGTTAAAATCCCCAGACTGCATGCAAAAGATAGAAACTGTTAGAGAAAATAAGTGAAAAACGAAGCATGAAAAGTACTTTTATGTCAAGGTTACAAAAGCTACCCTTTTATGTACAATACTCGCTATGTACCTGTAATAGATTATATGCTGTATAATTTAATCTAAAACACACATTATAATTTTTGAAGCTAATGAAGGATCTGGAAAAATAACTTCAGAGACCACACATGGAAATTTTCAAGAAATCACTAGGGGTCTTAAACTACAAAGGAAAGTGAACTGTATTTGCTTAAAATCTTTATCTAAATGTTTAGTCAAGATAAATGGTGAAGATTGCTACCTAAAAGGACATTCTTGCCTATCTGGTTTAAAGGCAGTCTTAAATGGCAATGGTATGATCACTTCGGAATAGCAACAGTAATAATATGCTCTATTCAATTACAGAATGAGAAAACACTTGCTCCAATATGTGCCAAGTTTCAGTTAATGTTTTTCACACAATGCTATTGAGCTTGTCACAGTATAACCTTTCATGGAAGAAAGTTACAAAATATTCAGACTATATAAAGATAAAATGGAATTATAAAATATTTAATAACAAGAAAGACAAACATCTGAATTAAAACCATGGAATGTGACTTTATGAGATTGAATGCTGAGTATTTAAATAAAAAACAAAAAACAAACCAAACCTAAACAACAGAAAAAATTACTTATTTTCTTATGATTGTGCTAAAATAACCAGCTGCTCCCATTTCCTTATGTATTTTTCAATGAGTACCTAAATGACAAAGCATTCAGAATTTTGAAGGAGGAATAGCTGCTGCTTAGAATGAGTATATTAAGTAGAGAATCTTAATCTGTATTGCAGTACTTTCTTTATTCTTCCGCAATACTCTAAATTTCCTATGAATATTGTAACAAAGTGATGGTAAATTTGTACAGATGCAATGGGTTGTCATCTATTCCTGACCCTGTTTTTGAAGTATATTACTGTCTTTACAGATGGAGAGATGACAGAAGAAAAAGACAAGGTAGGTGTAACATAGCACAGATTGTCCTATCTTTAGGCATAATGGCCAGTTTCAGCCATGACTGTTTCATACCTTTGTGAAGACAGATGATATCAGTATTGATCAAAGTTGAAACTAGAGGTGTATTTCAGTGGGTTCTCCAAGAGCTCAGTATCTAATATTATTCTGCTGTTTTCCCCTCACAAATGGTGGACTTTGCAGGTAATGGCATCCTTGGTAGTATCTACGTCAGAAATGTTTCAGTCTCATTTAAAGCTCAGAGATGGTTCCAAGCCTGACCAGTTAGAGACATCAACATCAGAGCTTCTGAAAAATGACAGCTGAGAATTGACTTCTGGTAAATAACCACTGTTGCTTAACACACATATTTGACGCTGTAAGATGACATCCTAAATAGCCGTGCTCCATCTGCTTCTAGAGAGTGGGCCATTGTATCGTGGAAGTGTGACTAGATCATAGATAGTAGAATAGTTTGGATTGGAAGGGACCTTAAAGATCATCTGGTTCTAAACCCCTTGTCATGGGCACGCACACCTTTCACTAGACCAGATTAGTCAAAACCCCATGCAACGTGACCTTGAACACTTCCAATGATGGGGCATCCACCTGTTCAGTGTTCCACCACCCTCATTGCAAAAAATGTCTGCCTTCTATCCAATCTAGATGTATCACCTTTCAGTTTAAAACTGTTGTCCCTTGTACTATCACTACACTCCATGATAGAGTCCCTGCCCCTCTTTCCTGTAGGCCTCCCTTCAGTACCGGAAAGCTGCTATAAGGTCTCCCAGGAGGCTTCTTTTCTCCAGTCTGAACAACATAAACTCTCTCTGCCTGTCCTCATAGGGGAGATGCTCCAGCTCCCAGTCATCTTTGTGGCCCTCCTCTGGACCCACTCGAGCAGCTCCATGTCTTTCCTGTGCTGAGGGCTCCAGAGCTGGACACAGAACTCCAGTTGGTGTCACACCAGAGTGGAGTAGAGGGGCAGAATCACCTCCCTCAATCTCCTGGCCATGCTTCTTTTTGGTACGGTTGGCCTGGGCTGCAAGTGCACATCAGTGGGTCATAATGAGTTTCTCATCAACCAGTGCCCCCAAGTTCTTCTCCACAGGGCTGCTTTCAATCCATTCTCTGCCCAGCCTGTATTTGTGATGGGATTGCCCCAACCCATGTGCAGGAACTTGTACTTGGCCATATTGAACTTCATGAGGTTTGCATGGGTCCACCTCTCCATCCTGCCATAGTCCCTCTGGATGTCATCCCTTCCCTCTAGAATATCAGTCATACCACTCAGTTTAGTGTCATCCACCTACTTGAGGGTGCACTCAATCCCACTGTCCATGTCCCCAGCAATGATACTAAATAATACTGGTCCCAATACAGACTCCTGAGGGACACCACTTGTCATTGCCGTCCATCATATGATACAAAACACATGGTAGAATTTGTGTGCTTACTTCAAGACACTTTCTTCTCAAATGAAAAAAAAATATTTCAAACTGCTGGGATTTATAATAAGTATGAAGTCTATTATTACAATAAAATTTTACTTTTCTTCATCTTTTTTCAGAGAGAGGAAATAACCTTTACTGAATTCTTTCTGCTCATCTTCAGGAATTCAAATTCTTTTCTGACAATTTACTCTTAAAAAAATATTAATTTTATTCTAAATGGGAGAAATCTAAGTTTAAGAATGCTGGATATAAAAGTTCATTTAATATTTATCTTTAAACTTCAGTGACTGGTCTCTGGGAATCTATTTAAACAGAAATAACATTAGTTTTATATTAGAACTAGTGCTCAGGGAATTGTGTATTTTTAAATGTTTTGCTGTTGTTTTTTTCTTAGAATCAATAACTGGACTTCCATCTCACAAAAACTGAAGGAAACAAAATATTTACTGCTCAGTCCAGCTATAGCACTTTTGCACTGGTGCTGTAATTCCCTTTGATTTAGCAAGTAATGCTGTCAAATTTCACATAAGTATAGAAATGATGAACAGAAAATCTTCTAGCTTTCAGGAAGATTAAATCATAACTCTGCTTGGACTGTTCTTTAGTTCCAGCTATTTCACGCTAATGGGTACATTTTATTAACTCCCTATAGTCCAGATGGGATACCTCATACCACTGGGATGAAATTGAACATGGAGTCTATTTGCAGAAATGCTTTCTGCTTGGGATTGGTAGGTAGCATATTTTTCACAAACCATACACAGGCCACTCTGAAAATTTTTTCCATGCTACAATTATTTTTCCATACACTTATAGATATCTTGAACTCTAAAAAGAAGACATCATGTACCTTGTGTTTAAGTGAGAAAAAAAAAAAAGAAATACCATCAAAGTTCTAGACTAACAGTCAAAGGGTCTGTTTATACTTTGATAAAAAGCATATTGGATTTAGTATAATAGCACAATGAGAACATTTCCCACTGAAGTTTAGATCATAAAGTGATATCACAGAGTTCAAATGAAAGAAACAAAAAGTTAAAGATTTATCTGATCAATTTAACTAATGTTATGTATTTTTATAGAAATTTTATAACAGATTGAACAGTTGTGGAAAAGCCATTTTTATGAAGGGTGTTCAGGTGTTTAGGAAAGAACTCCTGCACAGCCAATTTCAATTCCTTGCTATTAAAAGCAAACATATGAGATAATTGTTGTTCAAAACTGGTAAATATCCTTCTTAGAATTGCTAAACACTACTTTTGTGAGAAAATTTCTGTTTTCAAAACTAATATACATGAGTTAATATCAGCATACTTTTAAAAATTTTGGCAATCCACTAAAGTCAATCAGAAAGGCATACTTTCCTACACAGTTGCACAAACTTTTCTCTTTCATTAATGTTAGTGCATGAAAACTTTTTGAGACCTAGATATGAGTCTTCCATGCTAAATGTACTACACAGGTAAATGGAAGGGGGTCGAAAGCAATGTCTTGCCTAATTGAAACTGATGATAAGAAGTACATTTCAAATGCTGTGGAACTAGTGAAGAAGCATAAGTTAGAAAGGTTAATTCTTTAAACATTAAAAGAAAAGCTGTTCAATTTCAGATTTTATTGACATATAATCATAAAGTGTATTAATAGCTGGAGTATTAAAGAACTGGGAACTAGTCTCATTGTGATATGCAATGATATCTTCAATAATACGTTCCACATCAAAAAGAGTTCTGAATGTCAGAAAGCTTTGCATTCAGTGAGTGTTTCCTGGACAGATTTATTTACAGCAAATCTTTCTCTTTATTGAGAGAACTGTCAATGGTTTGTGGGCAGAAGACAGAGTGGGAACACAGCTCATGGAAAGACATATGTATTTTTGCTACAGAAAAATAAAATAATAATAAGAAAAGTTGTCCTCAAAGTTTTTCATACAGAAACAGTCTCTCTTTTCCACTTCTACTCAGTGTTATAACTCAGATCTCATAGTGGAGTGAAGCAGTGTAACAGTCAGCATGGATTTAGCCTAGTTACCCTTACAGTTAGCATAGAGTAGTGTACGAACCTTTTAGTGTAGTAGAGATAAACAAAATATGATCAAACATCTGTCCTGAGCAACAGGATGTTAGTTTTCTGAGCTCAAGGAGATAGACAGCCAAACTATAAAATCAGCCTGCTAATCATCATGCTCAAACACGTCCTAGAGTGTCCAGAACAAGCAGACTATGTGTGCCAACCACAGTGACAGCAAATTGGGAAAAGACAGCACAGTTTGATCAGACTAATCATCAATGACATATTCTCTACCCAACCCTATAAAAGACAATACTTAAGAATACTCAGAGACACCAGAGAAAGAAATTCAAGAGGAGACCCAGGAAAAGAAGAACTTTGATGGGAATCCATGACCAGGATTTTGGACCATCTCTCCAACACCCCAGCCAAACCTGTAGCCCAGATCCAGAAATACACATCACATGGCTGGGACTACTGCACTAACCTGCCTGACTTCTAACTGCACCGTATCTCCCATGGAACGGGTACATGGTGTAATTCATAAAATTACATATGTCTGTGATTAAAGCATTTTGGTATCCAAGTCCATTTAGTATCCACACTGTGATTTTGTCTTAAACCACAAGAAACGAGTCTCTGTTGTTTTCATTTTGTTTACACTAGCAAGAAAAGCAGAAGGGAGTTTTATAAGTAATAGTTCAAGGTGTTTTGGGCCCCTGCTACATTGTGAAACATGTCCATTAAGTTCTGGAGAGGCTCTGGTCTTATGACCTGTTTTGGAGGCTGAAGAAAAAGACCGAGCAGGGCCAGAGTATGTAGAACTACATGTTCACCAGAGCACTGCTCTGGATGGTTGGAACTTCTGCACCTCATCTGTACTACAAATAGTTGTCAGTATGCAAGCTTAACCTTGTAGAAAGCATCTTATCATCCTGCTCAGGACTAGGTATTTCTCTGTCGTCTAGCACTTCCTCTGCATCTTTTGTGGGCTCAAGATATAATAACTATTTCGTGTGCTTCTCCAAATACTCTGTTACTCTGGGAGCAGTGTGCTGAAACCTGCCAAGCTGAGTTTTACTGCATGAAACTGGAGATATGAATGATATATTGGAGACATGGCATGAAGAGATACCATGTATTTTGAAGGCCTAGGGGTATTTCCTGGAAACCAGAGGACATCAGTGTTGTCTCATTCATATTGACTGTAAAAGACAGGAACAAAGTATCCTCAAAGTCTTTTGGCACTTTGAATCAGGGACAAAATTAGCAGCTCTACTCCTTTTTCTGGGCATCTAGTTTTCTGACACATCCAATTTTTCCAGAACAGTCTAGAACTGAACAGTTATAAAGGTAGTTTATACATGATCATAAATCCTACAGATTGTGCCTCTGCAGGCATAGAACTTATTTTCACTCTGCTTAAAAATCACAGCCAATCTCACTCCCATGGAACCATGTCCTATCTACCTCTAACACCCCATTAAAATCTGGTATGCCTGGTGCCCTCAGACTATATCTTCTGGCAGTCCTGCACAGCTACTGGGTTATTGTGTTAAATAATTGTCTTTTGAATTGAGAACCATGTTAGGCATTCAAGTCCAGAACTAAACTGTCACTCTCTATACTATTTTGTACTGTATATGCTCTGTCTTTTTCAGATAACAGAGACATAGGTCATATCCTACCATGTGACAAATTCTTGTTTGCTTTTACAGAAGCCTGCACTTTTAAAAAGTAGAAGTCCCCTAAAAGTTATAGCAAGTATGTCCATACAGAGAAATACCCAGTTCTTCCACATTTGTTTAATTCTGCAGCATACTTATTTCCTTCTATCTCCTGAGTAAAAAAAGGTACCAGCTGGTGCAAGTCAGGTCTGATTGCTTTTAACTGGCCTATCTGGATTTTAAAAGTAACCAGACAGATGGAATCAATTTACAGAAGTACTTAGATAGCTATTTAAAAATAATAATACACTTATTAAAGCCTAATAAAGAAAATCTGAAAAGGAAAATCACGTTTATTGTATTTTCAGAATCTATATTAGTAGTTTGGCTATATTGAAAAATATTTTTCAGTGAATTAAAGTGTCACCGATACCCAAAAACACTGGAAATGTAACTGTGAGCCTAACAACAAAATTCTCCAACAGATGTGACATTTTAAAACTTTAATTTAATTATTTAAATAGCCACTGGAAAGGTAATTTGAATATGTCAGAATTTTTCCTTCTTCATTTAGCAGCACACTGAAGCAGCTGAAGTCAACAGAACTAGTTATAATCTATTTCTATTGGAAACATTTCTCAACTTGATTATAAAATGAAGACTTTTATGCTTTTGGAATTATATTCCACAGATATATTTATCTATTTTGTATCTACTCCTGATCACATAATTGTTAATTAGGAAAAGAAAACATGCACATTTACCTTAACTGTAACTTCAATGATGTGCAAATTTAGATTGATAGCTACAAAAATATCAAGGCTGGAACACAATTATTTGGGATGCTGCAAGTTTATTTGCTGTTTAACCATGGAGCAAGAAAAAGAAACAAATCAGCTCTATGAAAAACAGAAGCCACTGACAGCTTCTGTTCCAGAGTCTGATCTGCACTTAAATGCAAAATTTCTCTATAATGGGAGAACAAAGGGGTATCTGTTAATTCCTTGAAAGCTGAAAATGCAAACTGCACGTTTCCGAAACACCAGTTTCTCTTTCCCAATTTATTAATCAAGGTACAAGATTTCTGTAGAACGGAAGAACTTTAGCCTGAAGAAACCACCTTTTCCAAGAGCAGAGACAAAGTCCTTTTGATCAGAAATATTTTGACCTGATTAGACAAATTGATGCAGCATCTGCTTCAGTTTTGCAAACAGGTATGCACTCACTGGTAGTGAAGGTGACTCCAATTTTTTCTTCTCCATTTTCTCCCCACCCTTTACTATCTACATATCCAACGAAAAGGAAGTGTTAGTTTAGAGAGCAGGGACACTACACAGTGACCCAGTAAAAATGCAAACAAAAGCCTATGCCAGCTGTGCAAAGACTCTGTCCTGACATTTTAAGTGTGTTATCAACTTGTTAAGAGAACTTGCTGTGTAAACTGGAGCTTGGTACCAGGTGTCTCTTGTTATGATGTAGAGTTTAAGCATGGGATAATAGCACATACCTTGAAAATATAGTGGAAAACAGAGGACCTAGACCAAGAAACAGCCCACAGATGGTCAATTAATTACCGGTTATTGAAGAAATACAACCTTGACAGTGGGGAAAATACTGCTTTCAGCATTCTAAAGAAACAGGTAAGCAAGAAAAAAGAGCTGAGCAACAGGACAAGGCACCTGCCTGGGAAAGTAACGCCCTCATTGTGCAGTGTATAGTCTAGGGTGCAGAGGCTAAAGGCTAAAACTGCCTAGAAGCACAAACGCTGTATAAAATAACAGGATTCGGAAAGGGGGTGGGGAGGAAGAAGAAGTAGTTATGACAAGAACTGTTTCTGCAGAAGTGGTGTGAGATCACTGGAATAGCAAGGGAGCTGCCTACTTTCCCTGCCAGCTCTCCCTCTCTCTGCCTGCTCCAGAAGCCTTTCATTCCTCAAAAACCTTTTGATCTGCTAAGACAATTGTCCAAGATTGTGCATGGGGGGGTGTGTGTGGATGTGCATGTTCATGCGTATGTGCATGTCTGTCTTTCCCTGCAAATGCTATGTATTTCTTCTCTGTTACTCTCTTGCTAGTAAAGCCTTATTACACATAAACACAAATACAGTTTTATTGTTTCCTCCATTGCCTTTTACCTGACTGTTTTCTTCCTGTAGCCTTACATTATATAGTTTGACAATGACTAGGCTGGTTTACATCCCAGAAGAAGTATTTTCTTGAATCCTAGCACCAGTCAAATTATTACACACACTGTATGCCAGGAACGTGTTAGGAAAGGATGACTTTACGTATACCTGTCAGTCATTTTGGTATCTTCTAGCTAGTGGTCTAATAATGTGTGTAACCACTAATCTCATGTTCGTCCCCGACCTGTTAATTTGAAAAATAGCCTATCTTCCTAAATCCTTCTGTGTAAGTCACAGGTCAGTCAGAGACAGGACTTGTTCTGCTGCTTATGGAAGTTTGTTCCCTCATTGGGGGCTGAAATCTGATGCCTCGTTAAGGTTACATCTTACTACACTTAACAAGTCTCTTTATTTGTCTCAAATCCATTTTCTCAGTTTTTAATAAATCTGTCTTAGAGAGATTTGATGATTGTGTGGATATTTCAGTAGTTCATTTTCAAGAGCAAGACAATCTTGCAACTACAAAGAGGAAATGCTAAATGAGAGCTAGATGACACAGTCAAAATGAACAGGTAGGATTTGTCTTTACCTCAGGAAAATGTGATGAAAAATGCAACAGCAGATTTCACACTACAGGTAATTAAATTAGCATCATAGAAGGAATGAGCTTATAAGAGAAGTAACATCCCTAGTTTGTAGTGAACTCTCTTGCTAGCTTCTAGCCAACAAATGTTATTGCTTTTGTTATGTTTTTCCTCTTTCCTATTTCTGAGAAGGTGAAATATCTTCCCATGATTGAATAGAATAAAGATTCCCAATGGTGAAATTTACGTTGTGACATAGTCTCCAAAGGGAAGTAGTAGAAGCTTTATTGCTAAGTACATTTAAATCTAGATGAGACAAAGCACTGAAACATATTCCTTAGGGAACAATCAAGTGACTATGTGAAACAGAAGACCAAACAGGTATTTTCACCTCTTATTTCTACCATTACCATCTGTGTTATCCTATGAATCAAAGGTTATTCAGAGAAAAACGTGTTACAGAGCTGCTAGATGAGACATTAATTATGTAAAAATTCTGGTTTTTACAACATTTTGCTCATTATTATAGATTCCAGGGTTAGTAATTTAACCATAGTTAAAAAGAAGCATACATTAATAAGGACTGAGATGCAGCCAAAAATATTCACCTGACTCTAAGTGGTTGATTTTCACATAGCAACTATAAAGTCATATTGCTAATCTGGCCTTTCCTCATAATCATAGATATTGCCTAGGAATAGCAATTTAAACAGCACGTCAATGAATACATCTACTGATGTTCTAATAGGGTGGAAATAGACAATGGAGATGGAAACAAGGAGAAATGTAAAATTGTTGTCTGATGAATATCTGCCTAAAAAAGAATATTTTTGAGGGCTTGTGTAACTGAAATACTTATATGGTTATAAGCTGTAATTAAGGAGTATAACAAGGGCGATATGGTATAGATTTCTTCTTTAGATTTCTTTTCAGAAATGCAGCCAATTCAGACAGAATTGAGTACTCCTGACACAACTGAAGGAGTTTCCCAAATACCCCCTCCAATAAACAAGAAGCCTATCTGCCCATTCCTAACACTTAGAACCAGGTGAAATGGACTGAAGTCTCACATCTCAGTTTCAGATCCAGAAACTAATTTCCTCACTGTTTGAAAGACACTTTATTTTGTTTCTTTTTTTCGTATTTATTTTGTTTCTTTCTTTTTTTTTTTAGAAGTATGGGCAGTGGGGATCTGCTTTTGGGTCTGTTTTGGCACTAGTCTTTCCCTTTGATCCTTCTGCACATAAAAGATGTAACCTTATATATGAAAAGTGGCAACTGAGAAAATCAGTCTTACCTTTTTGGTGCTATGTAGTCAGAATTATTATAGCTTCAGGTGAGTAGTAATTCTTGAGCATGTTATAGGAAGAGACAGATGGGTAAAAATCAGTGCAATACAGTACCATTATACTGACTCTGACAGTGAAAGAAGAACTTGAAACCATAGTAACAGCCACCTATAGCTTTTCTAACATTAGAGAAGATCCATGGCTTGTAAACTCTCCTTTAAATCACATAGAAATGCTTTAATGTTTAATGTAGAACACTGCTAACAGAATGTTAAAGATAGAGCTAGAAGAGATGTGGCCACATGCTAGCTGCTGTGACAACATGAAAAGTAATTCAGTAATACACCACGGAACAGGTGAAGAGGGGAGGAGCAAGGAAAGGACGACATTAATTCTCTCTGCAGGTTGCAGTCTTGAAACCTGGAAAGAGGTTAACACTGCAGAAAGAATGTGCTATTCTTACAGGACAGAAAAGGCAGAAAATTTTGGATGGACTTGAATTCATGCTTTGAGGTTTTCAGACATATGTTGACCTGCCCATGTTCCCATGGATTAGCCTTCCTGATGATCATTTGGCAGGTTACCTAATGTCTTTGGCTTAAGCCTTTGTCCATACCTCCTTCCCCTTCACATCCTCCTGCCACTGGCATACACATAGCAAAGAAAAAAAAAAAATGCCTATAAGCAGAAAGAAATACACATTACAGTGTGGCTTACCAAGCTGTCTAATTCGTGTTGGTTGAAACACAGCCAGTGAGGGAGGAAGAACATTTTATTAGACTAGCAATCAAATTATTTAAACTAGAATGAAATTTCGTGTTTCACTTGCTATCATTTTTTCTTACAGAGTGAGTTTTATTAATTTTTAATGTTTAACTTGCAGATTTTAACTTCAAAAAAAGTATTAAAGGAATATTCTGCACCTTTTGTAGAAAACAACTTCAGCTGTTCTGGTTTCCACTTATTATCATTTGTAAAACTCTGCTGATTTGCAGGTGGCTTATGACTCCCATAGGGAGCAACTAAAAATCTTTCTATTTGAATAAGGTTCTTACTGAAGGCTAAACCTGAAAGTGCCTTAATAAAAAATAGGTTATGTTATCAGTCTCTGCGTCCCTGAATGGCTTCTGCATTCACATAAAACATGTTGATTTACCAACTTAATCCTCTGCTGGCAGAAATGTAATGCTAGCCTGTATTAACTGCAGGGGTAGTGGTGAAAGAACCTGGAAATAGCACTGTCGGAAAATGCGTAGATCTCATCCAGAAGGAGCAATGTTTAAAATTCACCTTACAATGGGGACTTTAACCTTTTTTATTGTAGGGGGTTTTTGCTTTCTTTTTTTTTAACTTGTGATTTCCAGCTGTATTTGAGACTGGGGCTGAAGTCACTACAGTGTTTCATCTGTGCTTATAAATAGTAAGGTTATGTTACATATAGGAAGTGGAAAAGTAGGGGAACTCAGCATTGGAAATTTGCTAGCTTTAATTTCCTGATACATAGAAGTATGCCAGACACTTATCCAGCTGCTCTCTCACTCCCCCTCCTCAACAGGACAGGGAAAGAAAACAGGATGAAAAGGCTTGTGGGTTGAGACAGACAAAGGGAGATTACTTATCAACTACTGTCATGACCAAAACAGAGGTCACATAAGGAAAGGTTCATGAAAATGATCAGAAGGCTGGAACAGTTCTTTGAAGAAAGACTGAGAAAGTTGACGTTGTTCAGCCTGGAGAAGAGAAGGCTCTGGGAAGACCTTATCCCAGCCTTTCAGTGCTTAAAATGGGGCTTAGAAAGATGAAGAGAGACTTTTTTTACCAAGGCCTGTAGTGACAGGACAAGGGGCAACAGTTTTAAACTGAAAGAGGGTACATTTAGTTTAGACATAAGGAAGAGATTTTTTGTGATGAGGGTGGTGGGACACTGAACAGGTAGACGTCCATTCACTGGAAGTGTTCAAGTTCAGGCTTTGAGTAACCTGATCTAGTGAAAGCTAACCCTGCCCATGGCAGAGGGGTCAGACTAGATGATCTCTGAAGGTCATTTCCGACCCATACCATTCTATGATTCTATGAAAATTGATAGAATTTATTGTCAGTTAAACCAGATTTGGATAGTGAGAAGTAAAGGCGAAAGTTAAAACAACATCTTCCCTCCACCTTCTTCTGGATTCAACTTCACTCCTTCATTCCCATCTCCTCTACCTCCCCCTGCCTCAAACGCCAGAGGGAGATGGGGAATGGGAGCTCGCAGTCAGTCCATAGCACCTCCTCTCTGCCACTCCTTCCTCTTCACACTTTTCCTCTCCTCCTGAGTGAGCTCTCCAGGGACTGAAGTCCTTCAGGAGATATTCATGTGTTCTGGCATGGGGTTGTCCACTGATTGCAGTGTGGACATCTGCTCCAGTGTGATCCTCCAGGGGCTGCAGGGGAATCTCTGCTTTGGCACCTGGAGCACCTCCTCCCCCTGCTCCTTCTCTGACCTTGGTGTTCATACTGCTGTTTCTCCCTTTTTGCCTCCCTCACTCTGCTCTCTGCCTGGCATTTTTTCCGTTTCTTAAATGTGTTTCCACAGAGGAACCACACACTTGACTTATGGGCTCAGCTGTGTCCTGCAGTGGGTCTGTTGTGGAGCCAGCTGGCACCAACTGCATCTGGCACAGGGCAGCCCCTGGTTTCACAGAGACCACTCTGCAGCCCAGCTGCTGCCAAAACCTTGCCACTCACACCCACTACAAAGCTACATGAAGTGGGGTAACCAGTCTGGCCTTCTGGCCAAGTATTAATTTTAAAGATCTACCTAAACTAGTTTTATTTCCTTTCAGATCATCCTCTACAGGTCAGAGGAAGTCAGCTTGTGAAGTCCGTCCCTTGGAAAGGACGTCACAGTGTTTCAAGGTCTATTGGCTTCTCAGAGCTATTTCTCATAACAGATGGTCTTGATCCTGCCTTACATACGGGTAGACAGAGTTCTGAGGAAGGCAGACACTGACATTTGTGATGTTCACAGCAGGATTTGTTTAAGCACTGGTCATGCACATGTATGTGACTTTTCCTAAGAAAGAATGACTAGAATGCTGAAAAAAATCTAGAGATAGATTTTTACCCTATATTACCCAGTTACATAATGCACTGCGACCTAAAAACATTCCTGAACTCAATGCACAATTCAAGTCTGCAATCTGAGATACCAGAGAATGTCTCTATCCAATACTGCTAGTAAGGATTTGGTGTTTTGGTGGCTATTGTTACGAAGGAAAAGAAGAACAAGTATAATTCAGCCAGGAGCTTTTAATATTCCTCGTCATGAGTTGGTAAAGCAAAAGTTAATGTAAATTTTATGTCTATTGCCTGGTTAAACTCTTTTTTGTGTTCAGATAACTAAGACACTTTTGAATTCAGAAAATAACTTGAAATATGCTGTTGTCTTGCTAGACATTTGCAAAAATAACATCATTAAAAAAATTGTTGGCTTTTAGCTCTCAAGGACAATGCAGCAACAGAAGTAAAAGTCATAATCCAAAAATGCAAGAGTTTGTATATGCATAAATTATGACATCATTCCCAATCATATTCTGTATCATTTTGCTTCACCTTTTATAGAATACTGCTGTATTCTTTTTTTAGCTCATTGAATTGCTATTTTTAAGATAACCATTCTTGTTTTTGGTATAATAAAATGCATTATGAGGAGTTGTTTAAAATAAAAAGTTTAGGGAAATTGATGTTGCTTGGGAACGTGTTGTTCTTTTAAAGTAATTTGAAAATGTACAGTCAAATGCCTTATTGTCCTGCTAAGATTTATGTTGAAACTGTAATTTTACAAGATAATGAAAGGATGAACTAAAACAAAGAGATACTTTTTTAGAAAGAAAATATTCTCTCTGTACCAGTTTACCAATACAGCTATAAAACGAAGCATTCAGTTAGACTGTTTTTTCCACTCTCGTGACTTTATCTTTGCAAGACCATGGATTTAGTGGGAGAAACTTTTCACTGAGCCTTACCTTTTTTTTCATTTACATTACAATATATACACTCTAGGCACATTCAGAGCACATAAATTTGTTCATTGATACCAAGGGAAGCTCAGTTTGCATACTGGTTACATAAAGACAATCTGAACTCAGAAAATATAATGTATGATGTGACAGGGTTGTTTTTGTTTTGTTGTTGCTGTTATTTTAAGAAAACCATTAATCCATATTTCTGAAAGAGATCTGGATAAAAAAAATCATTATTACCCTTAACATGAATCCTCCAGAAACACTTTTTTGTACATTTAAATCACTATATGGTAACTCATAAGACAGAAATAACCTCTATTGAGTAGCTAAGTATTTCACAGTCCTTGGAATATTTGCAAATGTACATTTAAATCTTCCTAGGAATGATAGGAATTCTATGCTATAAATTCCTCTAATACTAGAACTATAAATATTACTTTATGAAGCCTGCTCCTGCGTGAGATTTGCAGCTTGCCCTGATTTGGCTTTTCTTTTCAAGATTTCAGTTATAACCTGTGAAAGACGTTAAGCTTTTCCTTTGTAAAACCATATGCTTAGAATCATTCCAGACATACTTAAAACCTTTTTATTAATAGTTGTGTTTGTATGAGATCAGTCACTTCTGAAACAGAGCTCATTTTCAGTCAAAACAGGAACAGAATTAAATTAGAAATTAATGAGAAAAGTTTCCTATAGTAGAAAAAAAGAGTTGTGTCAGAAAAACATCATCTGAAAAATGGATTTGTCATTTCCAAAACAGATTATTTCTAGATTCTGTACTACCTAAGCTTTACCAAGTTAAAAGTATAAAGCCATAAGCACAGGTGCAGTAAAGTACAGCACCTCTAAAAGCAAGCCATAACTTATATGTAGGGAAGAAGATAAAACAGGATGTGTGTAGGGCTGGCCTTGCTCTTCTACTTCCAGCAATCATCAGTGTGGGACTGTTATAGCTGGAACTTGTAGCTGAAGTGTGATGTCTGATGGCCACAGATAGACCATTCCTCCATAAACTTGTTGAATGCTGTTGAATGAACTTGTTGAATGAGCTTCTTGAATGTTGACTTTTTTAGAAGGTGTAATATCTTGTGCTCAGTGAAAACCCATTAAAGTTGCTTATTTTAAACCTATTACCTGAGAATTTGTTTAGATTTTTGCAAGTTCTCATATTCTAAGACATGGTGATAATATTCCTTTTTCATCTCCATGATTTACAGCACTCTTGTATACCACCAGAGTCATGCAACGTTTTCTAAAGGAGTGACAGAAAAGAAATATAGCATAACAGTTGCAAAAGAGAGACTTTATACTCAACTGAATGGAGAGGCTTCACTATGTGTCTTTTTTAGATTGCCTGGGAGTAAGTAGTAGCTAGTCCTTGTCAGCATTCTTCGCTAAATTCTAATTGTGTGATTATAGAATCTCCCTTTAGGAAAAAAACCCCAAACAAACAACAAACCGAAAACCAGCTGCCTAGCATCTAGCATGCAATCTCTTCAAATACTTGTAAAATATTAAAATTTTTATTCTTTCTGTTCATTATCACTCCATGAACTCTCAGCTCCTGAGTCCATTTGCCATTATCCCCGATTCTCTTCAGTGTTAGGTAATGAAATCTCTTCCCAGAAAGCACATTTTATTTTTCTGATTCATTTATTCTACAATATTTCCCTCATCCTCCAATATTTTCTCTTCCATCTCTGTTATCACTTGATAAGGGTATAGTGTTATCCACATGCTTTTGTCTTCACTGCAATTGCCCTCAAAATTTTCACCATTACTCCCATGCATCTCAGGTGTATTCAGAGATATGTGAGTTGCCTCCAAGATTTTTTTTTCTAGATTTTCTGCATTTCTCATCAATTTCCTAATTTCTAGTTCCTGGAGAATCCATGACTTCTGTCCACATCCTTTTGCATGATACTGTCTCATCTTTGTCGAAGTACTTTGCTTATCTTCTTTAAGCAGAGACTAATGATGTCCTCAGATATTTTGGAATCATAATGCCTACTTTATTCACAAGCTCCAGCCAGATATACTGTAAATATTATCCTGCAATTCATTCTTTTAGAAGCCATGTCAAAAGTGTCTTAACAAAAGGAGCCGAACAAAGGTATTTTATTTTTATAGTAGGTTTCAGGGTCACTCTTCAATTTCTAATACTAACTAAATCACTTCATTTTATTTACTCAATTGCTCATCATTTTGTATTTTGAAATTGAGCCAATGTAACAGAGTAACATCTTATTATTCCCTTTTTACAAGAGTTCAAGTACTGCAGGAAAGCATACAGTTCAAAAAGCCAATACTAGATATTAAAATAGAAATTTAAGTTTGATGGTGTGCCATGTTTTGGGGTTTGCCTTGGAAGAATGTTTGAGATGTGCTAGTACAATAGCCATTAGAAGTTAACTTAAAGAGAATTTTGTCTTCGAGAAAAACATGTCTCAGTTGCCTGGGAAGTGTAGTTGCAGACTATTGAAAAGTCATTTTCTCCCTCCTCTACAGTTCTGCACTGAGTGGCAGGGTTTTTTTGTTGGTTTTGGTTGGATTTTTTCCCTAAAGAAAGCTAGAATAAGGAGAGATTTTGTTCTGCATATTAATAGCTCATTGAAATACTCATATAACTCACCATAACAGTGCAAGATTATCGTTCCTCTATCCCTCTCCCTTTTACGGTTCCTTGTTTGTCTACTCAGTTACAGGTCACCATTTTTCAACAACAGTGGAATTATTTCAAGTTTAATTCAGACTTTTTCTAGACTGCCAGTAAACTTCTGTCCTTCTGGTTGTGAAAAGCATGTGGTGCATTATCATATAATTCAACAACCTAAATAGAAAAATTTATTTCCTGTGTTTTACATTTAAACATGAGAAAATAATAGTCACTTGTACAATTTTCTGAATAAAACACCTGATCCTGCTGTTCCCGTTGTCATTGAAATGTTCTCTATCTGCCAGTAAGACCCAGTAGAGTTGTTAGCACAGCCTATGGCAACAACACTGAACTAGATGCCCTTTCTATAGCTCAGCCATAAAGACCACCTCATTGTCCCCCTAAGTAAAGAACATACTGCCTTCTCCAAAGAACTGCCTGAGAGTCTGAAGCAGAGCATAGAGTGGAAGGATTACTCTGTGTTGACTTCTTTATTTCCCTTTCTGCACAGTTATTTTTCTGAACAACAAGGGATTTGTTCCCTCTGAGGAAGATTTTGATGTTTTCCAATACACTGAAGTACTCGGTACATCAGGATATTCTCAACATGGAACCACTTAATTAATACTGAATTGCTCTGGAAATCCTACCAAGGTACTTACAATAATTAGAGTAATACCAAATGAATTTATCACTAGTAATGTTATCACAAGACGGTTATCACCTATGGAGAAGTACGCAAATTTAAACTTGTAGCACATATGTGGCAAAATATATCCATATTACTTGGTGAAGGAGCTAATGACAGAACAGAGTTTTATGCAAGGCATTTCCAGTGGTAAAGATAAAGAGGAGCTAGAAATGTCACCTTGGCATTTCCTTAAATAAGGGAGTACTTAAGAAAATGGGAATTTCTCATTAATCTACTTCTGTTGTTTATAGGTGTGACTGTAAGAAGAGCAGCTGGAGTCTTGTGGATTAAGAATGCTAAACTTTCCAGTAACGTTTTGAAATTGGAGATACTCGATCTACTTTTGGTCTGTAGAAAAAGGTTTGTGTAGGTCAGTTGTCTGTCTGTGTCTTTAATGTGGAGGAATAATACATCAGAAGGCCAACAGTAATCAAGTAGTTCACAATACAACATTGCCACAAGAAGGGAAGATAAAGTGTGAAGTGGTCTAAGAATACATTTTTAGTGCTTGATGGACAGGCACATGTATTTTTGATAATTCAAATCTTGTCTGCAATTGCCCGTAGATAAAAGTTACTTCACTCCCGAAAGCAGACATGTTGTCTTATTGCAACTTCCCAGAAGTAAATTTTACCAGACATCTATTTCCTCTCTACCCCCACCCCAGTATTAGTAACACAATATTTAGAAGAGCAGCTGGCTATGTAGGAAATGGGTAATTTGCCAAAGAGTTCTAGGCAGAAGCAAACTGTTTGGAGCCTGTCGTCAACAAGGGACAAAATTATAGTCAAAGTGTGTTTTGCAGTGCATGTATTGTATGACATTTATGGTAGGGGTGAAAAAGAAGGTGTGGGTTTTTAAAATCTAACTCCTTCAAGAGGATTGGTATGAATGAGGACTAAAATAATTCTAAATATCCTTAAAAACAAACAAAAAAATCTCACTGGATGCCTCAGAGGAACAGTTTCCAACTGTTTTGCACAGAAGTTGTATGTGTTTATTGGTCAGCAAAGTAAAGAGGGAAACACTAAGCTTAAATGTAAATACTGAAAATTGGAAACACAAAACTATGAAAAAATATTAAGTCCAATGCCAGATAAAATAAGCCTATTAGGAAAGTTCAAAGCAGTTCTTAGGATTCCCCAATTTAAGCCCATTGTATTATGATGTGCTAACTATATAGTAATTCTGTTATGTTGAAAGAAGAGTTTTGTTAGGTACCTAGATGCAGATTAGTTACCTAAACATATACCATTCATGAGAAGAATTTGTTAAAAACTGAGATTTCTACTTTTTTTAAAGGCACAGTTTGACTTACATGATAAATATTTTCAAGTAAGCTGGATTCATTATCTAAGCTGAATGTTTTATACCATTTAAATGAAAAAAAATCTTTAAAGTAAATTTACATTTGCTTATTTGTTTTTTACTACTACAATTACCACTAAAATACAAGCCAGATAAATTCTATTACATTCTTATTCTTTCTTATCTTTGGATGGAATAATGAATTATAAAAATTTAAATCCTGTATCTTTGCTGGGTTGATTAAACTTCAGCTATATACTTTCAATTTACCATGCTGGTTTGGTGCCAAACGAATTCCAAACTTACCACAGCACTTCTTATCGCGGAAACTTCTACCTGTAGTATAACATAATTTAATAAAATTGTATTTTCTTCTAAATTGTATAACAGAAACAGATAGCTTAATACAAATATACCACTACCAATTAAATAGGTAATACAAGACCAAAACTCCAGGTATTTCTTGATAATGAGGACACCCAAGAATTCTCCAGGTCGTTTGTGATACAAAGTACTTTTCTTATCAAACAAACAGGGCATCTATTTCACTCAAATTGACTGACACTGCTCAAAGGGGAGATATTGACCTTTATTAGTCTCTTTTTCTTCTAGCTTTTTCTTTGACTCTGAAAATCTTCAAATAAATTGTTTCAAATGACGCATACAAAAGGAAATAAAACTCCTTTGCCTTCTGATAGATCCTTTGCTACAAATAATATTCCCTGCAGTCATAATGTGCAAACTCCAACAGAGCAACAATTCACATAAAAGTATTAATTTCACAATGCCCAGAAAAATTAAAAATTACAAATTGTGGATATAGAAAGAAACAGACTGAAAAGATGCTGTGGTCAAATGGAGCCCTTACTAGAGATCTACAAAGTTTTGAATACCATTTCCAATTTCCTCCTAACATAGAAACAAAAAGATGCCTTTTTTTTTTTTCCTCAAGCAGATATTGTAGTGGAGGTGTTCATAAACATTAAAGAACTAAAGAAGTAACTTTCAAGTAGGTGTCCTTCTTGAGCTGCACTTGGCTCAATGTTTATGTCATTTTTATGCTGCAGCATACGTAAGTGATTGGCAATGACAGCCTCCCGTATGCTTTCTGACCATTCAGAGTCAATTCCTTAAAAATTAAAAGGTTACTAAAAAGATTGAAGTTTAATCTTTTGTTATGCTAATTAGGTGTACCAAGCAGTTAAAAAATAAATTCTATATGTGTAAGGACCAGATTTTTATACTCTTACTGATAATGAAAACTGTATTTACTTCAGTGATGATTTCATTGATGCTGTTTACCAAGGGTGATGCTCCTCAATACAAAAAAAACATTAAAAGTGTCTCAAATAAGTCTCTAAATGAATGCAAATATTTTTTTCTAAAACATACAGAATTGTGAGGGCTATCTGGAATAATTTTGTATTGTTTTGTTTTAAGTACTTTTGTTTTTTCCTAACTGTATCAAACCCTACACCCTATGATTTAGTAGGAATGAACTTAATGATAGGAGACCAAAAACAAGTCTAGTTATCTTTTATTAATTAAAGAAAGCTGAAAAGGTCAGAACATGACAGGAAGAAGCCTTGGGAGATATGTAACAGGAACAAGAAACTGATGTATTTCTTGCTGGTATTTGTATCTATTTGAATGCCTTCCTTGCCACTGTAAGAACCTCTGATAAAATTGTGAGAATATGAATGACTGCAGAAAAGGTGACCTTATGCTCTGATGAGTCCACGTTCAGTTCTAGTTACCTTATCTCCTAGCATCTCCTGGAATAAGATTCAAAAGAACATCTGAGGAGAGAAAATGTATTTCAAAATACAACAATCTTTTTAGTCTAAAACATAGGTAAAATCCCGTTTTTTTCCTTGTGTTTTTTCACCTTGTGTTTTTTCACCTTGTGTTCTTTTCACCTTGTGTTTTTTTTCACCTTGTGTTTTTTTTCACCTTGTGTTTTTTTTACCTTGTGTTTTTTTTTACCTTGTGTTTTTTTTCCTCGTGTTTTTTTTCCTCGTGTTTTCTTCATGTGTTTTTTCCTCGTGTTTTCCTCATGTTTTCCTCGTGTTTTCCTCGTGTTTTCTGGTGTTTTTTTCTTTTTTTTTTTTCTTTTGGTTGGAGAAACAGAAGACGTAATGATGAGAATTTGTTAAAAAAGTAGGGTCTGTAACACAAGAAATAATACCTGATGGTTCCTATGCTATCCTTTCAAATATCTCCTTTTGAAGAATGATAATTTCCTTTCTATGCTAGAGAACATAAGTGTTTCTAATAGTTAAATGCAGGCATAATCCTCAAAATAACAAATTTATATACTCCCTTATAAAATAAGTGTTACTGATTGTAATAGTCTTAATATTGATAGAAATCCTTTCTGAATCTTACCAAATTCTCCTGTAGCAATGCATTCCATAGTATAACTAGACACTGAGTTACCTATTAATAAGAACTAAAAAAATTAAAAATTCTGATTAAAGTGTTCCTCCTTCTAGCAAAATATTGCATAAAATTGTCACAAGTCCATTCTAACTGAAATAAAAAGTGTCACAAACTTCTTTCCTTTTGAATTCCTTTTCTAAGTTTTTGCATAAAAATAATCTCCATTTATCCTTATTCTTAAGACAGTAATTTTTAGTTTTTATTACTAACTTATTTACAGAATTTAAAGCCACACAACAGAGTTTAAAGTGTTTGCCAGATGTTGGCATAACTGATAAATTATAGTTATTTGTGCTTTCTAAATGTTTTTTTTTCAGTATTGGGAAGAGATGGAGCTTCTGTTTCATTGGATGTTAGAGCCTCCTGGGTAATTTCAGCCTGTCATCATCAAAGTAGCATAAGGCTTCAAATATATTGTTGTATAACTTCCTGTGTAATATAATAAAGATCTTGCCACTGTAACAGAGATAGAAATGTACAGATTAGAGTAAGAGACTGATATGACTCAGAGCGATCACAGGGAACAGCAAAGTAGCAGCAATGGTAGCGCCAATGCAAATATAAATTACAGTAACTAAACTTTAGGTCAAGTCAAAGGAAGCAGTGTAGGCAGTACTCTGCAGCTGCTTTAAGAACATCTCTATGGATAATTTAGGGTTCGTCTAAATGAAAGAAAGAAGTTCCCACCAGGAGTTAGTTTTCCTATGTACTTTTGTAAAACCTTGTCTTATTTCTTCTCTGTTGCTTTTTAGCTATTCTAACCTCATCTCTTCTTTCATGCAGCTCTTACTCTGTAATGTCAAAGGTCAAAGCTGGGTTCACCTACTGTACTAGTTGTCGTGGTTTGGCTCCAGATGGCTACAAAGGGCAACACGGTCGCTCTGTCGCCCTTCCCCCTGCTGAGGTGGGGAGGAGAATGGAAAGAAAAAGGCAAAACTCATGGGTTGGGGTATAGGCAGTTTAACAGAACAGCAAACAAAGCGAACAGTACCAACAACCACACTGATAAGGAGAATATACATAACAAACAGCAAAATGCACGGAGCAGCTCTCCGATATCCCATGCGCTCCCGAGCTGTGATGAACTTCCCTCCCGGACAGCTCCCCCACTCAGAACCCTGCATGATGGCACATTGTATCGAACACCTCGTTTCTTTGGCCAGTTTGGGTCAGCTGGCCTGGCTGTGTCCCCTCCCATCTTCTGGTGAAAATTAACCCTGTACTGGCCAAACCCAGGACACTAGTTGATTTTTAGCTTTACCCCGACTCTCCCTATGAGCTTTAAATCCAGTTCAAGCCAAAACACATTCTCCAATTGATACAAGTGTTGATCATCATAGAATCATAGAATGCTTTGGGTTGGAAGGTACCTTTAGAGGTCATCTAGCCCAACCCCCCTGCAGTGAACAGGGACATTTTTAACTTGATCAGGTTGCTCAAAGCCCCGTCCAACCTGACTTTCAGCATTTCTGGGGATGAGGCCTCCACTACCTCTCTGGGCAACCTGTTCCAGTGTTTCACCACCCTCATGGTAAAAAATTTCTTCCTTATGTGCAGTCTAAATCTACCCACCCTTAGTTTAAAACCATTACCTCTTGTTCTGTCGCAACATGCCTTATTAAAAAAATTTTCCCCATCTTTCATATAGGCCCCCTTTAAATACTGAAAGGCTGAAATAAGGTCTCCCTGGAGCCTTCTCTTCCCCAGGTTGATGAACAGCCCCAGCTCTATCAGCCTTTCCTCATCAAAGAAGTGTTCCAGCCCTCTGATCATTTTTGTGGCCCTACTCTGGACCTGCTCCAAGAGGTCCATGTCCTTCTTGTGCTGAAGGCTCCAGAGGTGGACGTAGTACTCCAGGTGTGGTCACACCAGAGCAGAGCCCAAGGACAGAATCACCTCCCTCAACCTGCTGGCCATGCTTCTCTTCATGCAGCCCAGGACACCACTGGCCTTCTGTGCTGCTAGTGCATATTGGTGGCTCAGGTCAAGCTTTTCATCCACCAGTATCGCCAAGTCCTTCTTCTCAGGGCTGCTCTCTATCTCATCATCCCCCAGCCTGTATTGATAGCGGGGGTTTCCCTGACCTAGGTGCAAGACCTTGCACTTGGCCTTGATGAGCCTCAGGAGGTTTACACAAACCCACTTATTAAGATTGTCCATGTCTTTTTGGATGACATCCCGTCCTTCTGGCATGTCAATTGCATCACTCAGCTTGGTTGTCATCTGCAGACTTGCTGAGGGTGCATTCGATTCCGTTGTCTATGTCATTGATGAAGATGTTAAATAGTACTAGTCACAATACAGACCCCTGAGGGACATCACTTGTCATTCATCTCCATCTGGACACCAGATTGTTGAACACTACCCTTTGGCTGCGACCTTCCAACCAATTCCTTATCCACCTTACAGTCCACCATCAAATCCATATCTCCCCAATTTAGAGAGAAGGACATTGTTGAGGACCATGTTGAAGACTTTACAGAAGTCCAGATAGATGACATCAGTTGCTTTTCCCTTGTCTGCTGATGCAGTCACTCCATCACAGAAAGCCACTAGGTTAGTCAGGCAGGATTTGCCCTTGGTGAAGCTATTCTGGCTGTCTTGAATCACCTCCCTGTCCTCCATGATCCTTAGCATAATTTCTAGGAGGACCTGTTCCATTATCTTCCCAGGCACAGAGGTGAGGCTGAAAGGTCAGTACTTCCCAGGGTCCTCCTTTCTACCCTTTTTAAAAATGGGTGGACATAATGTTTCCCTTCTTCCAGCCACCACCTGGCTGCCATGACCTTTCAAATATGATGCAGAGTGGCGTGGCAGCTCCATCATCCAGTTTCCTCAGGCCTCTGGGATGCATCTCATCAGGTCCCATAGATTTGTGTACATTCAGTTTCCCCAGGTGGTCACAAATTTGATCTTCTCTGACAGTGGGATGAGCTTTAACCCCCTGGTCCCCATCTTGTGGACCATCGGCTCAGGAGGGGTGAGGATAGAGGTTGCCAGTGAAGACTGAGGCAAAAATGTTAAATACCTCAGCCTTCTCCTCTTCTGTTGATACTAGGTCACCATTCTTGTTCATCAAGGGGGCTAAAATCTCTTTATACATCCCATACCTATATGTCCCTGCTTCAACAGCCTGTTCAGTTCCTTCATGCTCTTTAGTTTGAGCAGCAGGTCTTGACTCAGTCATGCAGGTCTCTTCCCTTCCTTGCCTGATTTCTTATACCTGGGGACCGAGAGTTCTTGTACTCTATGGAAAGCATCCTTAAAGATCTACCAGCTCTGTTCTGCTACCCTGTCCCTGAGGGTGGTTTCCCAGGGTGTCCTATTGACTAACTTCTTGAAGAGCTGGAAGTTTGCTTTCCTAAAATTTACAGTCCTGACTGTACTCCTCACCTTTCCCATATCCCTCAGGACAGTGAGCTCCATCCATGCGTTACCACTGCAGCCCAGGCTGCCTCCAATCTTGACATCACTGATGAGCTCACTTGTATTGGTGGCCATCATCAATAGATGCATATTATTTAAATGAGATCACAGACTTAGTCCAGGTACATAAAAGGAGAAATAAAATGCAAAGTACAGACAAGCAAACATTTTATGTCCTCCCTGTACTTCAAAAATCATTGTTGAATCAGATTCTAGCCCACGAAATATCTGATTCAACAGTTTAATCAACCAACACTGGTAACACATGTTTTCTTTGTCAGAATTTATTTCATCTCATAATCAGCAAAACCGATATTACAATGACAAGTCAGAGCTATCATTTTAAAACTAACACAGTTTCTTGGTGACAGCCACAAAACTACAAAGGTTTTTCATTCGAACTTTAGCTTTATTTCTTTTCAGTATTAATTTGAGACCAAACTTTTTAAAAACTGTATAACTAAACTCCCAAATAATTTGTTTCAAAATAAGGAGGTAATATTATTAGAAAAATATGCTAAGTTTTACACATTGTAAAGCTGTGTCTGCTCAACAGATAATAGAGTTTCTTGAGGATATATAGAGCAGTTGACACAACTGACCTCTTCCACAGCTGTCACAGCTTGCAATGTAAATATGCATGAGATCCACATTTTTAGCTGATAAAAGGCAAATTTAACATATTTGAAAAGTAAGGCTCAAAGGTAAGTGCTGAATCAATGAAAAGGCAAAGATCATCACAAAGCACAATGAGAGAAGAAGAAGCCTGGAATTTGCTCAAGGACAAAATTTCAGAAAAAATGAGAGTCGTTATACTGGTACTGGCTAATTAAAAAAAAGACATAAAGAGTACACATTGCCATCTAATTTTATTCACAAAATATTCTCTCAGTTGCTCAAAATCATCTTAACAGAGAGACTGAACACATGAAAAAGAAAAAATCGCATCACTGACAGCACAATGATAAAGGTATCATAATCAGAGAAATAAATAATATTAACCTCATTACTACTAGTTCCTGCTGAATTTTATGCATTGTGACAATGCTTTTTCTAAGTGTCAGCTGTGTGGAATCTCAGTGACATACCAGATGGACACGGCATTGCAAGTGTGGTTTTCTTATTGGTGTGGTTTTGCTAATAAAGAAACTGCAATAGGGAAAGTAAAACTACAGGCTTGTTGTTGGAACCCAAACAGCACTAGTAAACCAAGCATAGTTGCTGTCTAAAAACACATGAGAACTATAAACAGATAAAGAATAAAGACAGTAAGAATATTGCATGAACACAGCAGCCCAAACAAAAAGTGGAAAAGATTTTCTGTATCCTTGTATTTATTTTCCTTTATCTGTGAAACAAAACAGAGAAGAGGTAATAGAAGAGAGGGAAATGGCAGAATATGATCAGTTGGTAGAGAAAAGATAAAAAATAGTAAAGAATGAGGAAAGAGAGTTTGTGATAGAAGGAAAGACAAGAAGATGTTAAGGAGTGTAGTAGATAAATGTTCTGATTTTTGCATAGAGAAATTAAAGAGATTAAATGATCACTAAAACAAATGCATACTATAAAATTACAACCATGAAACTGGATCAGAACAAAAACCGTTCTTTGGTCAGTTGCAAATATGTTGTTAAAGAATATAAGACACAGGATGTGTATAAACTGATCCTTCCCTAGACTACCTCTCAAAATCTAACAAATGGTAGTTTAAGAACTTGCTAGGTGGAAGCATAAGTATGTGTAAATTTCATGCAATAAACTATATGCCTGACATCATTGCTGTGCAAGAGGCTGCTGGTTTTGTGATCCTAAACAATGGGGGAAAAGTGAGTGGGAAAAGGAAACCATGCAAATCTTTTCCTCTAACTTTCATTCCTTCTATACCTGCCATGTAGGAATGAAATTTTTAATCAGTAAGTGCAACTAACAACAGGCTGTGTGAGAGTGATGACAGGTGATGGGCAAGTGTTGTGCTGGCAAGGACGGTGAAGATACCAGAAGAAACAAATTAACTGGGGATCCGTAAGAACGTGGAACCCAAGAGCCATTGACCGATGTTTTTTTGTCCTACCTGCCATGTAGGAATGAAATTTTTAATCAGTAAGTGCAACTGACAACAGGCTGTGTGAGAGTGATGACAGGTGATGGGCAAGTGTTGTGCTGGCAAGGACAGTGAAGATACCAGAAGAAACAAATTAACTTGGGATCCATAAGAACACGGAACCCAAGAGCGATTGACCAATGTTTTTTTGCGAACCAGTTTATCAGTCTAATCACTTAATGAAAAATAAACTTCTTTCCCACAGTACGTTTGATGTACATGATTACTTAACTTTGCTGAATCCATGACTACAGGATGATGTTCCCTGAATTTCTGTCATACTGAATGAAACTCAAACTCAAAGCTGGATTTGTCAGAACCCACACAATTAACACTATTTCTATCTGTATGTTTTTTGATAATTCTGTCTGTGAAACTCCATAAATTTTTCACTTGATTTTCATATTAGTGATTTAAAATTGTAGAAGGTTAAATCTGCTTTCTAATCTCAATATATGTCTTTTATTGTAAAGATAGCATGTTCATGATATTTGTAGATCCAAGATGCGATACAATTTGGCAAAATCCAGAGAAAAAATCTGTAAGGGTGACAGAGTTCTAGCTCTTATGGCTTAGTAAGAGAGTTTTAGTAGCTTGAAGAGAAAACTGAAGACGATAGCAGTCTTAATGTATGTAAAAAGGTTCTGTGCTCAAAGTCCATAGTGGAGAGGAGAAGTATCAGACTTAAAATAAAGCAAGAAAAATTTAAGCTAGACTTTAAGAATTATTTTCTATTGGAAGGACTTCTAAATACTAAAGAGGTTACTGAGCTAAATTGTAGACACTCAAGACTGGCAGCCCTTAAGAACAGATTTAACAAAATCTGTCAGGAATGACCTTCCTAGGGTTGATGAAGATTAACTCAATGAAGTGGAAGGATATCCCTCCAACTGCTGTAACTCTGGCTGTACCTCATTATTTCACCAGGGAGGAGATTGTACGTGTCTATTAAGCCACAAGAAAAAATGGTGTTAAGCATGGCTTGAAGGACATAAATGCTTAAATACTGCCAGACTTTCAGCTTTCATGAGAGAGAATGAACATATTTACATGAAGATAACCTTTCAATCTCATTTACATTAAAAAATCAGTCTCTTCGAAAAGAAATTGCTACTTGTAAACAGGTTGACCATCTAGCAAAATTTACGGAATGAAACTTATAATTGTATGAAATGGAAATTCATGTTACATTTGTGGAGTAGTGTGGTGGCAGGTCTCTATCTGTGCATATCCACAGCACATTCAGTCATCAATTCCCTGAGTGGTTCGGGAACTTCACGTTAGTCATCAGTGAAGATGAGACAAGGGACTGATGTGAGACAAGCTGGTTGACTGAGCTGCTACCTGGTTTCAAAACAATGTGTTTGACTCATTGTCACAGGACCTCTTCAAGTAGGAATTTCAGACAGTCCTGACATCATCATCTTCTTCTAGGAAGCTCCTGCTGGACTTGAACCATTTGGTAGGCACCATTTGTATGGATAGAGGTACTGATAATCGTCCTGGGTACAGTGTCAGACAATCACAGGGGCTCTCCCAGACAGGTCTAGCTGCACATAGCTAAGATATTTCTAAACAGTCAGCAGAATTTTTTCCTGCAGATAAGGAAACATTTAAGACAGTCTTTTGTGCACAGATAATTGACATGGTTTTTTATGCAGTTGAAGATATTCAATAGAAACAGATCATGTATATCCTGTACCAATCATGTAAGACCTCTGACAAGCTGGACTGTAAGAATTCAGAAAAAGCAGGCTTGAGGAATGTCATTCAGTCAAGCTAAAAATCTGGTTACAGGGATCCTTGCAATGGAGACTGCTGTCACATCCAGACAGCAGCTGAATGTCCTGTTCAGGAGATTAGACTTCTCATATAAGCATTACCTTCTGTAGAAGATGTGAATAAATTAATTTTCTTTCAGCAAATATTCTGTTAATAAGTGTCTGTGTGACTGACCTGTTAATCTAAAATTTGCAGATTAAATTGCGAGGTTTTTTTTTAGTTTAGTTAAACACTTCCACCAATATTGTGATATAATGGGGAATGAAGCAGACACGATACCTTCTCCAAAGAACTTTGACATATGAGCTATTTCTAAAACCAAGAATGAATCTTCTTTTAGCAATGCTCTAGAAGGCATTTTAAGTTGTCTTTAAATATATCATTGATAAAAAAAAGAAAGAAATACAGCTTATTGTTACTCTTGGACAGTATATTCTGGGTTATGTTTTTAAAAAAAGCTTCCATCTTAAAGCTTCAGCTTGTTGTCTAAATTATTTATTTTCTTGTGCTTTCAATGAGCCACTCTTGAAAGTATTCCCCCACTCAAGTAAAGATGAATGTAGTTGGGCAACAACACATTTGATACTTCAGTTACAAAAGGGAGAAGAGTGGTACTTGGCTGACACTGAATGCTGTCAGTCACACAACCATGCCAAAAGAAACTGTGTGTTTGACAAAGAAGTCTGGAAGGTCATAGTTTTGCTAGCAAAAGAAGAAAGTAGATTTGTTTAGTCTATAAAGCAAACCTAGAAACAAACACATACCCTGATACAGTACAAAATAATCAGCTCTGCTGACCTCGTACTTCTAGGATCAAAGAGAGATCTATGTATACCAAATAATACAGCAATGAATGTGAATCCAACAGGTAGCAACTATGAAAACACCCGTCAATAATCCCCAGCAACATACTAGACTACCTCACCCCTCTAAATATTCAACAGACTACCTATGGAAATGAAAACCCACTCTTAAGTACAGTCATCCAAGCAATAAATGAAGAAATAATGTGAATGAGGGGGTGGAAACAACATGCCAGTAGTTACCTGCCACTAACCATACACTATGGTTCCTTTCTCTTGCTCTTTTTTGAGTCACTTCTATGAACTGAAAGCTCTTCTCAGTGTCACACTCTTCTGATGTGCTTTCATTCCATTTCAGCGTGCAGCCAAGCCATGTGATGGCAGGCTGCAGGCTGTTGAAGGCAATCTAAGGAGATGGACAGACAACTGGTTGTATGTGTTGCTGTCATGGTGGTTGTGGACAACAGGATCGCCTACCCACGTTGTCTGGAAAGCTGCATCCAGCCCCAGCTGGGTCTATGCCATTGGGATGTGTGGGACAGGCACCAGCTCTCGTGGTGCCCCTCTGATATCTCTTTGGTCCTCACTGTCCAAAGCTGCAGAAAGAACAAATGAGCTTCAAACTGAAATATTATAGAAGAAAAGAACCAGGATTGGGTAGTTGCCTGACAGTCAAATTTGTGTTAATGGACTCACTCCTCTTTGTGCATCATAGTTTTATTGAGACTTTATATTTTGTGGTATACTTTGAGCATAAGCAAGTTTGCTCTCTTAAAGTAGCATACACGGACAGACTCTTAGATTTAGTATTGTACTACTTTTGGCTGGGATAAAGTTAACTTTCTTCATACTAGCTAGTATGGTGTTCTGTTTTTGATTTGTGCTGAAAACAGTATTGATAACACACCCATGTTTTAGTTATTGCTGAGAAGTGTTTGCACAGCATTGAGGCCTTTTCTGCTCCTCACACTATCCCACCAGCGAGTAGGCTGGGGGTGCACAAGAAGCTGGGAGGGGACACAGCTGGGGCAGCTGACCCTGACTCACCAAAGGTACAGTCCATGCCACAAGAGGTCATGCTCAGCATATAAAACAGGGGGAAGAAGAAGAAGGGGGG
>Ga0065711_1029456_pt1 | contig 36133 bp, 32 predicted proteins | sample Hoacrofraction12_FD_59098 | JGI IMG/M metagenome (GOLD analysis project Ga0065711, IMG submission 59098) | Hoatzin crop microbial communities from Cojedes, Venezuela - Epithelial fraction 12 v2 (version 2) | ecosystem: Host-associated > Birds > Digestive system > Esophagus > Crop | place...
TTTTTTTTTTTTTTTTTTTTTTCAGTACAGCCGAGAGATGTATTAGCAGCTCCACTCAAAGTAGATAACGTGAGTGGATAAAATACATGGACACTGAAACATCAAGCTTTCTCTGCCCTGCCTTATTAAACCCACATGGGAAGTAGGGGACAATACAGACTTCACTGGAACTGGAGGAACAGGTTTGTACAAGGCAGCTTATGCTCTAATTTTGATTGTTTATTAACTAAGGGAAGATTTTTTAAATTAAACTATACGTGATATTTAAAGTTCTGGTAAGATGAGCATACGAGAAAGGAGAGACATCATGCTAATAATCAGTGTCATCTCTCTGCCTCTCAAAGCAAAGGGAGAAATTAAGAAATTAAAAGAAAAACTCATCTGAAAAACCAGATGAAGGCCAGACTGCAGCACGTGGAGATGGAAAAGACCTGTTGGGCTGCTGCTCCCAGCTGAGAACGGCTGTGCAAAGCGTGTCCCATGCCCTGGGTGCCTCCAGAGCTGCAGGGCTGCAGCCCCCGAGCACGGACTGCAGCCCACAGCCTCCGATGCTGCAGCCCGGCTGCTGCTAAGGACTGCGCAGTGAGAGAGAAAGGCACGGGACAGGGTAAGGAGACAAAAAGCTGCTTCATTTTGCAGCTAGTGGGACACTACAGAGCCTCTTCGTTTAAATCCTTCCCCTGGGCTCTAACTGGTGCTGAGCGCAGGATTTCCCCCCGCTCCGCAGGAGCTGATGCTGTGCGGGGGCTGACGGCATCGCTCACCCCTCCTGTGACTCCCGGCCGGCCAGGCTGCAAAGAGACGGCCGGCTGCAAACTTAGGGAGATTTTAGAGAGTGGCCAGAGCCCCCCTCCCGGCACAGCAGCTGTGCATTACTTGGCAATGTTGGCAGGGATCATGCTGCCTCGGGGCTGAGCTGTCTTCCGTTCCACCCAGGGCCTGCCTCCTCCTACTTTTCCCCTCTCCCTGACCGTGATTTCTCCTCCCAGAGAATGTTTGCAGATTCAGTTGACACTAGGGAAAAAAAGACTTTTTCCTCAGTTTTAGAGATCACATGAAAACGTGGGACAGCTCTGAAGCCTGCGCAGCAGCAGTTGGAAAACCCTGCTAACGTGAGCAAACGCTGCTGAAATCACAGCTCCAGCTGTCTGGAGTACCTACTCTGTTTTACACTGGCTTGTACTGGGGTGGCAAGGATTTCTTTGGCAATCACCAAATGTCTGCGGCACGGGGCAGCAGGAGGTGCTGGATGAACACAGCTGGCAGGGGAACGGTTCAAGCTCAGTTGCCCAGGTCCCACGCCATGCTACCAGCCTGCCTTGGGCTAAGTCACACTTTCTCCATCAGCATCAAGAGCTGCCAGTTCTCAGGTCTCCCAAGCTGCTCCGCTGAAACCATGAGCAAGGGTGTCCTTTGGCAGTGGGGTCTCTGCGAGATGCCCTGAGTCACTTATTCTGTAGATGGCTACTAAAGAGCTATCAAGCAGCATTTCCGTCTCTGTCTTGGATGTGAAGGACCAAGCAGGACATCAAACGCTTTACCTCCTACTGCCCAGCCTTTCCTGTTCCGTCTCCTTTATTTTAAACAAAACATGGGGAAGGTCTGCACATCCCTGGAAGACCTTAGGATTCTTTTCCCACCCTGCATCTCCTCACCTGTCTGTGTGGACCTTGCTCCGGCCCTCCATTGGGTGAGGTGGGCCTGCTCTGATCGGCAGACTTGGGCTGAGAACGGTCTCGGCTGCCGTAGCGGTCACAGGAGTAGAAACGCTGCTTTTCAGAGGAGGAGGAAGAGTGCTGCTTCCTCTCCTGGGACCGGCCACGTTCCTGCTTCTTGTCCTTGGAAGAAGACTCACCAGACTGGGCCACTGAAAGAAGAACATTGGTTGGCGGTCACCAACACGGGAGGAACTCCCAAGTGTGGGGCAGGGAGGTCCTTCCACACAGATGGGACCCCAAATCACATCAGATGACCGCTGTGCATCCTGAAGGGAGGAGGACGAGGCACAAATCCTTGCTTGCAAAGCACTTACCAGCTTCTCCGTCGGCCAGCTGATGGGGGGACCTGTCCAAGGACTTCTGCTTCTTCTCTTTCCGCCGGTGGCAGCGGTGGTGGTGGTGGTGATGCCCTTGCTCCGGCGGCATGCGCTCCAGGGAGTACTCATAGAGGTGCATGGCGTGAGGGCGCTGCGGGGTCAGCGTGGAGACCGAGCGCTTCATGGGGCTCGTGTCCGGGATGGGCTGCAAGGCAGACGGAGGGACATGGAGCAGTGTGAGGGCAGGCACCGCACCGTGATCAGCTGCTTGGTTCCCAGCATGGGGAGGGATTTACAGTGAGAGACGGGGGTGAGGAGGGGAAGGAGTAAAATGGTTAATTGGATATAATTGGAATGGGCAGAAGGACTTGTGGAATGGTAGATTGAGTGCTAAATTTGAGGAGCAAATGTGATCTCCGTTTGCTGAAATGGGCTTTACTTTTAGCAGTGTGCCAATCCACAGATACCACGGTCGCAGGGCGATATGCAGCACCTCACACCAAACACAGCCTCACAGGAGTCAGCAGTAGATTAGCAGGGGCACAGGGCAGCACAGTAGCCAAGCATCTCACAAAGATAATTCTCCAAGGCTAGTTTCACCCAAAGCTGCTTCAGGGCATGTGGTCATCCCAAAGCAACTCCAAAGAGGAAAGCATGAAAGCGTTGCTGGGCATCACATGAAGAGGGAGAAAAATCAGGAATAAGTGAGTAAGGTACAGGCAAGCCATCAAGAAATTACTTTTATGTCCCTGCAAGACAACTCCTGTCAAACGCTTAAACCTCTCTAGTCCCACCATCATCCCTCGAAGCCCTCGTGACTGGGATAAGCAGCATAGCATGTATGCCCTGCAGTTCTACCAGGACATCTCCAGAAATGACTACCTGGGTTTCCTGTTGCTGTTTTCAAATCATTTGTGGCCAAACATCCAGACACTGAGTGCAGTGACACAGCCTCCTACAGGCATCGCTGGACCCCGTCCCTGTGGCAGTGGCAGCTCCAGACTCTGCTCCCTTCCCTTTAGGTTCAAACCTTTACAAAGAAGCTCTGCAGAAACTGAGACAAGCGGACTGCAGGACAGCGATTCTCACAGCCTTTCCCTTCCCTGCTGCCCACTCACCAGGTATAAAGCTCAGGAAAGGAGGACAATTCCCACATGTCCTTCTCTTCCACTCTGCTGGCCTCCAGCTGGCTCTGCGGTGGAGGCAGGGCCTCACCCATCCTCTGGAGGCTTCCCTGGGTCTATCCCTGCATCAAAGCCGCGTGACAGAGGAAGGACCTAAGAGCACAGAGGTCCAGCCTGATGGGGAGGGAGCTCAGGGCATCCTCTGGTCCCTCCGCTCTTCCGCTTGTTTGAATTCACAATCCAATATGTGCCTCCCACGACAGTTCTCGCAGAACATTTACTTTGTTCACTGTAACCTTTCCACAGAGCCCTGCATTATTTTACTGTCTGTGCTATTTTGTTTGCTTATCCTGAAATTCAGAACTCTGCTGCCCTGTGATCTTTACACACTGCAAAGCCAGTTGTTTCGCAGCTCTGCTCGTTATTTTGAGAGGAATGAACCGCTCTCCCTCCCAAGCAGCCATCATGGGCAGCTTGTCTTGTGTGCAAAGGTGCAGTTGGAGCTGAACTTGTGTTTGGTGCTCTCTCTTGCTAGGTTACCCAAATTTTTGTGCTTCCCACTGGAGAAGGCAGAGTGCCAGAGCTGGGAGGTTTGTCAGAGGCACAAGGAAGAGCCTGCTGGGCTGGGGAGCACAGCACAGCCCGCGGCACCGCTGCATACCCGGGGTCTGCACCAGTGCCGTTAACAGGACCGTGTTGTGCTGCATTTGTCTCCTCCTGCGTCTCTTACTGTGTGCATTTTCTATGGGCAAGAAATTCTGCGGAGGAGCTGCCTGTTTTTCCTCCTTGCTTACTGTTGAGTTTGAAGATGGAGGAGGGCAGAGAGGTCCACAAACTGGACAGTCAGATTCAGGATTTTACAGATATGGGCAAAAGAGTGAAAATACTTGCGCCACTAAAAACACTTATCCAGATTTCCAAAATCCATATAGGAGCTACCAGAAAGAAGGTGACAGAAATTTCCCAACAAAAAGGCTGCCAATCAGTAAGAAATAAACATTTCTCTTTGGATTTTGGACCTGATTCTTTGCTTATTCCAGGGACTGAAGACCCCACTGACACTAATGGGAAGTGGCAAAGCAATGAACACCCTTTCTATGAATCCTGACAATGCTCTCGTTACGTTAACGGGGCACGCACAGGCTCCCCACAAGCCTCGGGAGACTACACCGTAACCCTCCAGAGAGTCACTAATTGCTTCTTCATTACAAACCCGACTGTTTTCACTTCCTAAATTCCTGTGCAACAAGGCATACAAAAACAAATAAACAAGCAAACAAACCAACAAAAAATCCCTGCGATTACAGCGTGCGGCGTGCAATTGTGGGTCAAGGGAACTGCAGCAAAGTGGAAAGAGATAGCGGCTGCGTCGGTGCAGCATTGGACTCCAAATGAGAAGGGGAAAAAGTAAAAGGTTAAGGAAGGTTAATTATTTCTTAATATGAATTTAATAGGATACAACTTAGTGCAAACTACATACTGCCAGGTAACTCCCAGGTGACCGTGCTTTGCTCCTCTGCAAACAATTCGGACAAGATGAGAGACATTATTTGAAGCAGCCCCACAGTACAGCCATTGTCAGACATCACGGCAGATGTGCAGTGGACACGATGATGACAAAGGAGGGGAGGTGATGGGGGAGGAGGACAGTGAAGAGGGAAGGAGGAGGTGAGATTGAAAGCATAGGTAGGGTTTTTTTTTTAAAAAGTGGAACATAAAAAGACAGAGGAATGACAGGCAAACAGAAAGGGAGACATCCAGAAACAATGCAAATAAGAGTTATAAAGAATCCAAAGTTTGGAGGGAGCAGAAGCAGCACAGGAGAGGGAGGATGGAGGGCATGAAGGGGGAAGACACACACAGAAAGTATATCAGTTATTCAGCTGTAGCTACAACCACCAAAACATTGTATTATTAAACGAGGGTAGATCTGCTCAGATATTATGGGCCTGATTACTGACGGGATTAGACAGCTTCCACGTGGGGAAGCTGTGCCCTGGGGAACACGTACCGCGCTTCTGCGAGACACTCACTTCTGCAAACATCTGACTGCAACAGAGAGGAGCTTCCCAAGGCTCGGCTCGTGCCGCTGGCATTGCTGCTGCCAGCTGCGTTGCCTTGGAAGGAAAGATGTTGCTTGTGGTCTAGAATAAAGGACAACTTTGTTCTGGGAAGGGGGAAGAGAGGGAGTGTGGGTTTGCTTTGGGGTCTGTTTTGTTTATTAAGCGTGTTGAGTAGTGTTCCTGATAATGCAGAGAATCCCAGCTCATACAAAGACTGTGGTTTCTGAAGTCAGTTGGGAAATCTGCTAGCTGATGAAGCGTAGCTTGTGCCAGCCTGAGTATGTTAGCAAAAAGATTATATCTGTTGGAGCTATGGCCGAGCATGCAATACACCGGCTTTTAGCTTCAGGGTGCAGCATATCTTTCACGTTCTCCTTCTCATGGAGAGCAACAGAAACTGCCCACAGCCACTGGCTGCTTATTCCTAACTGTAGGAATGAGGGCCTTTGAATGAGAGCGACGCGACTACGAGTGGCAAGATGCTCTGATGCACAGGAGGCAGTACGGTGGCTGGAGAGCATCTGGGACAACATCCTACACACAAAGTAGCATCCACAAGTTGCTGTAAAAGTCAACTCTAATGACAAGATTTATTTACAAGAAGTTAAACAAGGAAATCCTCAACAACATTTTACTGACCAAAGTCACAATACATTTATTGTATGCTAAATACTGTGGGAAGAGAAAAAAACAGGGAGGATGCTTAGTGCCTGAATACAGCCTTCCAGGCACAGGCTCCCTGGTCTTTTCTGTACCTGCTACATTCATCAGAGTCACAGCACATCTCCAGCGTTCTCTCTGGCTAGGGCACAGGAGCATGCCTTGACTGTCTGTCTGGATAGATGGCACATAATTGCTAATGGGAAACACAGGCCTTCCAGGAATAAGGCTGGCAAACAGTATTGTCCCCAGTTTATCAGAATAGACGCTGTTGGGTAGGCAGTCCTCAGTTAGCTACCCAGACAGAGGGATTTCTCTGGGTTGCTTTCTGCTGCAACCAGGCATGAGTAAAACTGGTGACAGAGCTGTGTCTACACATGAATACCTGCCACCCAAGCACAGAGGCTAGTTACCTGTCCCCAGGTTCAGCATACATCTTTCAAAACAAATATCTGCCAGTAACTTCCAACAACACACCAAGCAGAGAGAAGATACTAAGTTCTTGACCTACTCTCAGTCTCCCACCACCAGTAAAGCCTCCTCGCTCACCTGGGTTTCAGCAGCCAGGCGTGGCATGGAAGCTGCCCGCCCCTGGCTCTCCAGGCCTGGTTGGTGCTCTCCATTGGCAAGTGTGGGGCTGATTTCCCTCATTTCTACCACCTGATCGAAACAAGAAAGAGTTTCAGTAGCAAGAACGTGAACATCAGCTTTGAAGTCATCATCTGATCAGGCTTCTGCTAAGTTTGATTTAATTGTGAAAAGAATCTGGGAGGAGAAAGTGGAAGTTAAGAGCTGTGGGGTGCCCAGGTTACTCTGTCTACAGTGTTGTCCTCAACAAGGACAAGAGTGGGCCAAGCTCTTCCACCAGCCATGGCAACGAGCCCCAGCTCTGACCTGTGAGACCTCTCCTCTGAGTTTGTACACTAATGACAATGGGACTGGGACAATGGGACAAGTAGGAAGAGATAACTCTGAGTTAGCTATTGCAGCAGACACATAATTCCAGGAGAATTGTGTCCACACGGACAGCTGTCACACTGTAGAAGACATAAGATTTAGTTTTTCTCCATTACGTTCAAGCAAACTTCGGGTTGTAAGAGAGAGAACAACGCTTGTCTCAAGGGACAGACAACCTCTTCAGCTCTCAGGAAAGTATCTAGCCTGGTATGTACTAAAATCTACTGCATTTCACCCTGTCTTCACCTGTTTGCTCACCCGTTCAATGGGGATTTCTTCCGAGTGGCCTCGTTCAAAAGCTGGTGTCCTCGTTTCATAAAACACATCCTGGGTGCGTTGGGTCCCCCAAGAACTGGACTCTTTGATTCCACCCTCTGGGGCTGGCCTGTCAGAAGGAAAAGAGAAAAAAAGATTTGGTCATTTACAAAGAGATTTTGCTGACCTTATTGTGATGGAGGCAAAGCATGCAGGTACCCTTTGAGGTTTCAGTCGTGAAACTAGTTGCAGGATAGGCACAGTTGCTGTTGAAGCTATAAGGTACCCTGGGGTCAAACACATACTAAAGTAGTTTCACTGAACATACAGTGATACAGGTGGCCTTGGGTTTCACTGTTGAGTCTGATGTTGGTTTCCCCATCAGGGTTATTCCAGACACTTAAACCTCAGATGTCTATCACTAAAAATCCACAGCACTTGTGACCCAGAGGAAAGTCACCTGAAGATGATCAGGAAATGGAGAATTGATTAGGGATCACTATTACTATAACTGTTTGGTAAGCTCTTTGTGAAGGTATTATTTTGCCCAAAGAGAAAGAGCCAGATTCTGTCCTGGAAAGTCTCAAGAATCTCTTGCTGTTACCAAGTGCCATGATCTTGAGAGCTGACTTTATTCCCAAGGACATTTTGACTCCCAAGAACTCACTGCAGCAGTGGTTGGTGGGTCAGGGTTTGGTTGTTTTGCAATGATCCCAAATTCCTGAAAGCAAACTCACACTTACAACCCGCCCCAACAGAAAGGTCTCCAAGTAAGATTCAGAGAAGACCATTAAGAAAACATGTAGCTCTCAAGAACCCAGTACTACCACCACATGGATAATTGCACCTGAGGCAGCAGTGGGAAGCAGAGCATTTTGGTAGCCACTGGTGGGCAATTGTCCCAGCCGTGGCATGAAGGGGCTGATGGTCTTTGTGCCACCAGCTGTGGTGCTCTATCTCCAGAGCAACTGAACCAGGAGCGGCCGGGGTTGATGGCCAGCGTGCCCCTTCTCCGTGTTACAGCTTTGGTGGGGAGGTCACAGGATACTCACAACGCGCCCCCGTTGTTGAGTGAGGCTGAACTTTTCTGTCGAAGGAACGCCTTTGCGTTGTTGAATGCTGCGGGTTGGGTTTGCTCCAAAGTGGCCTTCAAGGGGTGGAAGAGAGACACCGGCCCGGGCTGCGAAGCACAAGGACAGGTTATCAGAGACAAAGCTGTGTATGGAGAAGATGGACTGCAGTACATTTTCTAGTTAATAAAATGTCCACTTTGTCACGCTGAAGGATCAGTCTAGCAGAAAGCAGCCCCAGCCTTCCCATAGCTGTAACAGGCTCTGAAGGACAACTGTTGCCCTCAAAGTTGTGCTGCAGACCCTCTTCCCTCTAATGAAGTATTTCCCCAGTCACCAGAGCACAGCAGGGATTTCATACACTGGCGTGACTGAAGGGGCTGTGCAATTCATGTGTCCGGTTGTGACACTGGGCCTGCTCTAGCCTCCAATCTGCGAGACAGACAGGTAAGCCATGCTGGAGATCAGCTGGATGATCAACCTGAAATTAATAGGTATTTGTCCTATTGAAAATCTTTGGGGTTTCAATACCGAGCCAGTTGTGTGGAAATATTTTCAAGAAATTGTAAATATCCTGAAATATATTAAAGCCAAAATGATTTTGAATAATTCCCATTTTCAAAAGCAACTTAAACATTTTAGAGCCAACCTGTTATCAGCTTTCAATAATTCTTTGGTGTCTCAAAGAAATCTTTCGGTGTTCCCCAGTCGCTAGGCCACTTCTGAAAATAGGACTTAGACTGCCAAATTGCTTGACATTTTTTGGAAAAGATCTTTCCAGATGTACTGGAAAAGGCATCTGCAACAATTTTTTTAATTTTTGTTTTTTGAGAGAGAGACACTTTCAGGAGAGGTTTCAACTTCTGAGACAGCATTTTCAAATCCCACCTGGAGAAGCATCCAGACTTTCTGGATGAAATGTGCCAGTGACTCTCATGAGAGATGCCCAGCATTGGAGAAGAGGCTGCCCAAGGGGAAGGACGCAGAAGGATGCATTTTGGCTGAGTACCTGGCACAGGCCTCCAGGAGGCTGGTGGACTTGTTCCCTGCTGTTCTTATTCTGCTTGTAGAAGTCAAATATCATCAGCGCTGCGTAGACCTTCCCCACAGTCATCTCATCCGCTGTCAGGGGTTGGTGAAACGCAACAGAGACATTCAGGTGAAGAACGGGAAAGGATCAGAAGAGAAGAAGTCATCAAAGAGCACAAGAAATAAGAACAAATGGGCAGGAAAAGTAAGGAGAAAGAAAAGGCAGCATTAGAATAACAGAGCAAAACAGAAACAGAAAAGTGGGGGAAAGAACAAAAGACCAAGAAAAGGTTACAACAGATCTTTGCCTGTTGCGGCCTTTCACATCTGAGGAGGATGCCCCCTGTCTCTAGCTCTCTGTGGCAAACATTCACAGAGACCTTGTAGAAAAAAAAAGCAGGCAGGAAAATTCTGTAGCATTGTAAGCATTAATGACAGAAGAATTACTAAATTAATACCAGATCCACAGCCAGCTTTTTATCAACAAAGAAGCCTTATTCCTATTACTTTGAATTACAGTCAACTGGGGCATAATGGGCTAACACACATTTAAAGAGTATTTCATATTTCCAGATATCTGCTTTCACCCTCACCGCTATGCCACCAGCCCTTCCCCACGCGGCAGCTGAGTGCTTACTGTAGACCAAAGTGTTAAAACACCAGTTAAGTGGGCATTAAGAGACGAGAGGAGGGAAAGACTTAAGCAGTCACTACCCACTGATTTGCACCTCCTCAGCTCCCTCATTTATCTTAATTAACAATGCCTTTATTGCTCTGCACTGTTTCTCATTAATCAGGAATCCAGAACCCCTGTCTTGGCCAAGCAAGGTAATGGCAAACTTTCCATTTTTCTCAGCACATTCACCCAGGACATCATCAGGTAACACCGAGGCCTTTAGCCCCAAAATACCTCACTTTTAATTCTGTAAGTTCTCAGCAAAATTTAATTTTCTTCTCCCGGTTTTCTGGAGCCCAGATGGGAAAAATCACTCTCCCATCCTGTAAGACACAGGCTGGAGCTATGAAAAAGCTCTAGAAGAGGCCACACAGGGCATTGGTCCCTTCTTGGCATGTTTGGTTTTGGGTTTATTTTAAGTACAGGAAATCTAACGTAGCACACTGAAATACATGCCTAGATGTAAGCTCAGCTTCCCTACTCCCTACGTGACCATGACGTGGAGATGTGGGCTGCGTACCCTGCGGAGAGGATACCTAGAAGCTGACCTGCACCTGGTTTCTTTGCTGCATTCTCCAGATGGACTGTGCACCTAGATGGGGCTAGGGACAAGGCAGGCAAGGAGGGAGAAACCTGCTCTGGGCTTCTTGGGATGGGTTGGGTGCTTGCTGATGAACCACTTACGTTTGTGAGGGGGCACCAGCAAATCCAGAGTCTTCTGGGACAGATTGGGCCAAACCAGCGAGATCTCCTTTCTCAACTCAGCATCGCACTGGTGCTGTTTGACACCCCCTGCAGAAAGGGGGGGGGGAGAGAAAAAGGCACAGGAAGAAGAGTGAAAATCCTTGTCCTTTCAGTGCATACTACTGGTTGCACAGCAAGCACAGGAGAAGGCATTTCCCTCACTCCGGTTTCTTCAGAGCACCGTGCCAGCACCAGCTGCGGCAGCTGTTGCAAAGGGAATCAGCGACCTCCTCCGTGACAAAAGTGTGTGAACTCAGCAGGACCACCATAGCTTCAACCTGCTGACCCTCTGCTGTCACCTGGGGCTTAAACTTAAGCTCAGACTTATTCTACCTAACTGCAGACCTGGGGTGCCTGATAGTGTCAGCAGAAACCAGCAGCACCTCCCAGGTGCGATTCAAAGGACATGGTCTGAGGTGCTGGACTGCGAGCAATGCCATGATTGATTATAAACCCTCTCCACCAACAACTCTTCCTGAAGTTTTTAGCAACGAGACATAAGCACGCTGTTCCATATCAGCAGCATCAAACAGCAGCTATATCACAAGGTAAAACAGAAAGAGCCACACACAGCGGCATTATTCAAATGGCCAGAGTGAGGTCTCAATACACAAGTGATGAGTGATTAAAGTATATGTAAGCCAACAGGCCAGCTCCCAAGTGAATGCACCACACAGCAGGCAATTAAGTAGTTCATCTGAATGACAGAGATTATTTTTCTAAGAGAAAAGTAATGGGAGGAAGCTCTGCGTACTCTGCTACATGGTGGTTTGAACTCCCGCACGGAAACCCATTAGGAAGGTTTTATTAAGGGCCTGTTAGTCCCACTAAAGACTCAATTAGATGTAGCACATGAAACCTATTCAAACGAAGCACATAACAGCAAAACAGGTCAAAAACTCACAACCCGCAGCAGATAGAAACCTCAGAAAGAATCCAGCACCATCAGATGAGCTCCCTTCTCTGGTTCCCCTCCAGTATGTGGCCAGAAAAAAGAGTGGGGGGAGGATTTTTCAACTGAAAAAGGCTGTTTAAATTAGCATTGCTGGTAGGTAACCAGAAGCCTAAAATAATACAAACTCTAAGTATCCTTATCTAGAGGCTATTACTAAAATAAGGCGCTGACCCCTAAAATCCCAGGCAGTCCTAAATGCATCTGTGGAAATGCGCATCTGGTACTCACTGTCCTCCCGAGGGGAGTCCCAGTGACCTCAAAATTTTGTCTACTTCCAGCAGTGCCTACCCAAAGCACCAAAGTTTAAGCAACATATGAGGGAGGTAATTAATACAGAGAGGTTGCACGGCTGGCCTAAAACCACTCAGGAAAAGCACAACATCCTAACCCTGCCCTGCCCCTTGCTCATAAGAGCATTGTTACCTCCTGTTAGCTTGTAAATTAGGGATAAAAGTGCTTTGACTGGTCATGCCTTGATTCTGACCCCAGACAGCCTGATTAAATAGTGTAACGACCCAAAGAAAAGGCCAGTGTATTTTATTACATTGCAGTATTTAATTGGGAAGTCAAGTAAATGCCTGATTAAACACTTAAATAATTAAATTTTATCTCAAGACAAAGTGCGATTCATGGCACTTGGAGTCACTGCTTTGCTGCCAGCAGCCAGCAATTGGAGAGGAAGGGCTCTTTTTTCCCTCACTCTGGAATAGTTTAGAACAGAGGTATGGAAACTCTCATTTCTGCTGTACAGCAACGAGCACATGCACAGGGCTTCTCCTCTGAGAGCTCCAAACTGGGATGGCCAAAGCTCTCCACACCTCATCAAGAGGGACACCAGGATGGGGCCACCCCAAAGGCAGAGTGATGCTCAGGACCCCTCTCTGTTGCCTGTCCCCAAAGCTCCCTTGTCCTCAGGCGCTGGCAGAGGGCACGCAGGAAATAGGAAAATAGGATTTCTAGCTGGGGCAGAATTTCTGTGGCTTTGGCAGGACACCAAGCCAAGAGACAAGTTGGGGTTTGAGCCCACGCGTGCTGCCAGACATCACCTCCCTCTCACCTGAGGCGAGTTTAATTTCTAGGGCAGTGCGGATCAAGGCCATCAGTGTGGACGTGAAGTGGACGGTTAAATCTTCAGGTGAGATCGGCATGTTCATCCTCACCAGGCGCTGGAGAGAGAAATGCAGCTGCTGTGAGCGTGGGTCAGGATTCCTCCCCCCCCCCTTCCCGCCCCCTCTGTGAGCCCTTAGAAATAGCCAGATTACAAAGGTGTGTTAACTTTCTGTGCACTGAGCTAAAATACATCTTCTCCACATAGATGTCAGCTGCTTTTCAGGAGCAGGTCTGAGCTGTAACGGTGGCTTTAGCGGTTAAACAATTGATTTGCCAGCATTTGTACTGCAGTCCTACAAAGAGTGTTCATAGAATCATTAAGGTTGGAAAAGACCTCGAAGATCATCAAGTCCAACCATCCACCCAACAATACCATGCCTACTAAACCATATCCTGAAGTGCCACGTCCACACCTTTTTTTAAAGACCTCCAGGGATGGTGACTCAACCACCTCCCTGGGCAGCCTATTCCTATGCCTGACCACTCTTTCAGTAAAGAAATTTTTCCTAATATCCAATCTAAACCTCCCCTGACACACTTGAGGCCATTGCCTCTCGTCCTATCGCTGGTTACTTGGGAGAAGAGACCAACACCTGCCTCACTACAACCTCCTTTCAGGTAGGTGTAGAGAGCAGTAAGGTCCCCCCTCAGCTTCTTGTCCAGACTAAGCAGCCCCAGCTCCCTCAGTGGCTCCTCATAAGACTTGTTCTCAAGACACCTCACCAGCCTTGTTGCCCTTCTCTGGACACACTCCAGCAACTCAATGTCCTTCTTATAGCGAGGGGCCCGAGTAGTGTAGTGAGTTCCTCCAAAAGAAGTCAGTTTGAATGCTCTCGTCCCAGTTCACAGCCTGGTAACCTGCTCCTGACGGTCTCCAACTATGCCTGCAGCCTCCATACACGTGGCTGGTACCCATCACCCCTGCCAAAGAAGCATGCTCAGGAGACACAAACCATGAAGCCACCTCCGACAACCTCTCTGCACCAGCTGCCTGCACCCATATTCTGGTTCTACAACAGGAGAGATAGCAACAAATGGGACCTGGCATCGTTGAATCAAGTAAGATGATGGAGGATTTACGTCTACCATCCGAGAATGCAGGTCCATCCAGAAAGTGACTGTGCCTCTTGCAGCGGGGCAGGTAGCCTTGCCAGTGAGTGGGATATGGGGAAGGCACTTTCAGTGACAATGACAACAGGAGGCACAGGAGCTGTGCAGTCTCTGGAGTGGTCCTGCGATGATGTGTTTTGTACACAGCCTGAAGCACACTTGAAAACAAGGCTGGTGAGCCCTGCGGTGTGGCTCAAGTACTCTGGGGCACTTGGGGACTGGCTGCTAATAGGTAAAGGTGTGCAACATCCTTTGTACTGGAAACACTTGGGTTCTGTCTCTTACCTCCTTTTCTCCTGTGGGCATCCCAAGAGCTCTGAAGGTCTCCTCCTTTCCTTCCAGTCCATGAGCTACACAGCTCCATCCAGACCTTACCCACAGGGGAAGAGTCTGGATTAACATGAACAGGACTATAATTTCCCCCAACTATGTTCTTTCAGTCCAACCATGGAATGGTCCCTCAGGATCAGTATCTTCCAAGATCTTCAGACAAGATAGCAACTCCTTCACCATCACCAGCCAGGACCACCTCTGATAAGGCAAATTCATCATTCTTGTAGGCAATGAGGTCCCTGAGATTGCTTCGGAAAGCTGTGGCTCCCTAAACACCACTGGCAGCAGAGCACATAAATGCAGATGGGGAGAAGCACTCTCCAAGCCTTGCTGAGAACCTTAGCAACACATTTAAACACTGGATTTCTTCTCTTTCAGCAACCTAACCACCTAACGATTTCTCAGCTCCTCAGCTTTCACAAGCTGTTTAGAAACTTCCTTGGCCAGAGCCATGTCAGACAAGGCTCCGTGTTTCCGTTCTCTGAGGGTACGCGCAACCTGAGGAGTCACTGGGCATTAATCTGCCCGAGCAGAGCCTCGCAGCAGCCTGAAAAAACAAGTGTTAGCTTGGCCTGGGCCCCTTGCTCGGGAGGCAATTTCATCCACGTCTGAAAGCTGCTTAGGCTGTTATTTTGATACCTATTGCTGTACAGAAACCTTCCCTTTGTTTAACAACGGCCCAACACGCTGCTACAGAAATGTAAGCGCAGTCAGCAGCGGGCTGCAGACTCGTCGAGGCAGTAAGCTGCCAGGGCGGAGAGCGCAGAGAGGAGGCCAGATCCCACCCCGCCTCTGTACGCTGTAGCAGTATGCACTGCCAATGGCTGTGAACATTTTTCAGAGACGCAGCTTTGCCGGTGCAATCCTCACTTCAGGTACGACTCGGGTGGCTCAGGGGTGCCTTGTGCAAGCCTGCTCACCCTCCTGCCTGGCCTGGGAAAGCCATGCCGTAGAAGCACCGCTGCTTATGGGCAGTATTGTGCTGGTGAAGGGAAACACAGCATAGCTGAGAGCAGGGACCTGCATGGAGTTGCAGGCAAGGCGAGAGGCAGAGCTGGGCAGAGTGCTCAGTGTGAGCCCTGATTCCTACTCCTATGCTCTACCCAAAACCATGCCCAGGCTGGCGAACGAAGACTTGGTCACCCTTTCCATCACTCGGTTAGCCTCTCTGCTTAGAGAAATCTCTGACACACAGCTTCCCAGAGGTATGAATCTAGCTGCCTTAGGCATTTTGGTGCCATAAGAGAGGACAGACTGCAGTCCTGGTACCTTCTGCCAGCCAAGGAGAAAATGTCCCCCGCCTCAGGGAAGACAGGGCACGGGGAACTGGTCCAGTGCAAAACGTCTGCTTCTGAAGTGAGCTGACATTCAGAGGAGACAAGACATCCTTATTCATCTTATTACACATCTTTGGATCTCATTGCACGCTGCAGGGACAAGAGACCCACCTAACAACCTACCCTGTCTCCTAAAGTCTGAGACAAACCATTGTAATCTCAAAGAGCTTTCTTAAAGCATGCCAAGAGGTTATCTTACATGTCTGACAAGCCTCAGAGGTAGGGAAATCAAAGCCAAGACTCTATTCCCTTTATAATTCAAAAACAGTATCAAATGCTGGCAATGCGATGACAGTTTTTTTCTGTTCACTTATGTCACATGAAACAGGATTTTAATTCAGATTTCTGCCCTCAGTGCACAAAAAGTTACATCAAAATTATCATATTGACAAGAGCCCAGAGTTACCACTTACAGAGTCCCACTGAATCCCAGTTCAGTGGGAGAGAGAATTGAAGTATGGAGAGAGAAAGAAGATGCATGGAAGTCAAGAACAAGCAGATGAGAAATAATTCACACCAGGAGAGCTCTAGCCTCACAAAAACTAGTGCCAAAAACCACTTTGGGACTGAGATGTCCCAGGTGCCCCCAACTGACTTTCTAGACCAAAGTCCCAAGGCACATGGATGCAGAACACAGGCCACATCACAGCTACGTGCAGCAATGCTGTATGAAGGCCTTTCCTCCTCAATTTTAATTGGGGACGAAGAACTTAAAGAGAGATTTTCCAAGGAGATACACACTTGCAAACGCACACTTGCAGAAAGGGTGGCTGAGCAAAACTCACATGCAAGCATTGGGTGGGAGTGCTGCAAAGAGTCACCTGGAAGAGTCCCCAAAGAGTCCCCAAACCACATTGCTTCCCACCCTTCCCTCCTCCCCACGCTGCCCTCTGCACTGCCTGGTTTACAGCATTTTTATCACCCCAATGTGCAAACTGGTTAAATAGGTCAACGCCGACACCTTTAGGTCATTGCAATTTCCAATCTGATAAATCATCAACCAACAGAGAGTGTGGTCGTGGTGCAGCTTCCCACAGCCCCTAGCTGGGGATGGCCGGCTCCAGCAGTCATGTCAGGAGAATGAAGGCTTGGTCCAGCCTGGGTGGGATGTCTCCCTCTCCTCTCTATCAGGAAGGCAAACTGGGATGCATCTCCCCATCCTCCCCTGGGGCAGGCAGCCATTTGAGGAGCACCTGCATTGCAAGGTGGGTTGCAAGTTGCACATAGCAGGGCAGAGCAGCTACCCATTTCTTAGCCAAAAAAAGCCATTAAATGGGATAGAAGTGCCTTATAACCTGCTGCACCTAAGCCCAACAGGTTTTGACTACAAGCCACCCCAGATCCCTCCCTGTATCAGTGAAAAGTGCTTTCTTGGAAGCACAGTTTGAGAAAATTTGTTGCTCAAATGGTTATACCCCATTTCTGGGAGAGATCCTGCTGAAGATGAAGCAGTTGGGAGAAAGGAATTGATTCACCTTTGATTCAGCATAGCTTTTCCACCACACTCTGTGGCAGGGAAGGGAGAAGGCAGTTAGGAGAGACGTGCTCCCACCATGTCCCTGCACTGCCATTGACACCCAAGGAGCCGAGGAGTCAGGCAGACATCGGCACAGCCGTCCCTGAGGAGCAACTCAGTACATGAACTGCCCTGCACATCTTCTGGTGCACCAGAAATGCAACTGAAAGACTGAAACTGCAAATAAAAAGAAATCTTAATTTCCCCCTCCAATACTATAAAACAAACATAATGTAAAAATATTTCCTTCCAACATGAGCAAAGCAAGAAATTTCAATCCTTTCAAAACTACTTTCTAATCTTACCTATATTTTAACTCAGTTACATTTCTATACAGCCCATTTAAAAGGAACTGGAATCCAACAGAAATTGGTAAAATTTCTCAAAATCAAATATTCTGATGGACCCAAAAGTGCTGTTTGAAAAAATCAATCAAGAACTTTTGATTTTCATACCTAACCAGGACAGAAGAGAAAATCTCAATGTTTTTCTTACAGTATGGGCAACAACATGCCTAAAAAAACCTGAACTGGTGTTGGGGTTGATGTAGCTTGAGAGTTAGCATGACTAGGACACTTAAGCAAAACAGTCAGCATAGCTGAACAGGCCGCTGGAAAGGGCAGCTAAGAATAACAACGGAGAAAGTGCTGATAGCGCACATGATGTGGGTTAGCAAAAACAAGATATGTTCAAGGACATGGAGGCAGTGTGTTGCTATTGGCGTTAGTGCATAGTTACCAATCATAAGGGAATATGGGGCATGTGAACAGCATGTGATTTATGTCTGTAGCCTATCCGAATAAGCGTGATTGCGTGTACAGATATGAAAAATGTATTTAACCACGCAAGTGGAACAATAAAGTGAACTGACTGTGCATTGCACCAATGTGTGAGAGTCGTTCCTGTCCCTGCACGGATGCTGAAACTCGGCAAACTGGTTGCTTAGCCTGGACACAGTTTAAAGGAAAATTAACATCTCCCCCCACTTTTGCTGTTTCTTCTGGATGAAGTTGCACTTCAAGGCCTGTGTTAATAGCTTCTCATACTTTGGAAGATGATGCAAAAATTTGATTTAAAAAAATAGATCTGATTTGGATGATTTTGCATCTTTCTAGACCTCAGTAGGAAAACATACACACCTGCTGACGCCGATGGCAGGGGACCTGATGTTTCCCCACGCTAGTAAAAAGCTCGCATCACTTGGGGTGCCCTGGGAACTGCCAGCCACAGGCCAGGGGTGTGCAGGTGAATTACGTATTGGGAGGCAGAAAAAGGTAAAAATCCCTCCCAAGTGCCCAGACATGGCAGAAAAGGGCTTCCCTGCTCCCCGTGCTCCTCCTCTTCCTCCCCTCAACTCCAGTTTCCTCGAGGAGCCTTTGAGGAAGGGCAGCCGGCAGCAGATGGAGTCCCCGCTCCTATTTCCCAACTCCGCTTGGGGAACTCTCCTCCAGCTCTTGATTTTAATTAGGCGGTTTCGGAGGCATCCTCCAAGCCAGCGAGCAAGGGTAACTCATTTATGTTTCTGCAGGAAAAGGCCCCAGAAGCAGGAGCGGCAATACTGTCTCTAGAGTCTCCTAATTAACTCTGTGCAGATAACGAGGTAGTAACCAATTACAGCCAGGGTTAAAGAGGCAACACTTCCTGCTGTGTTTACTTGTGTGGTCAGGAGGGGTGCAGACACCCCTTAGCTTCTAGTAATGATTTAATTGCAAATAAACAAAGACATCGCTAACAAGAAACCAAACCTTTGTATCAAGCACAATTGACAGAATTTATGCCCTTTCAGTGTTGGGTTTTTGCAGATCTTCTGCTTAGCAACTTCTTGGACAACGTCCAAATAGGCAGGGAACATGTCAGAGAAATGAGGAAAATTCATCCCGGTGTCAAAAGCCGGGATAAAAGGTCTCCTGTTGGGTCCCAGCCTGACCCAGAAAGTGAACACTGAACAGAAAGATCTACAGCGCTGCAAATTGTATTCACCAACACATTCGTCCAAACATTAGCAGGAAGTGGGGCATATTGAGCTACCAGTGCTAGGAAAACTAGCTGCCACCCCAATGGATTTGAATTATTAAGAGCACCCATCAGCAGCTCCTGTGCAGCCTCTGAGACAATGTTCTCTGGGAATATTCCCCGAATATGCTCTGGGAATATTCCCCGAATGTGAATAAATCGGGACAGTGGAGCAGTGCTTGTGGGAGACGAGGCGGAGTTTGGTGAATAAATTATTTGCTATGAATAATTCACCCTGACCTAGTTGTAATTATTTTACTCTCATTTAACTCTTCTGCTGAATTCAGAGAGGCTGACCATAGCCTTCCTCCCTTCCATGGCCAACAGAGCAGCCAGGTTTGTCCCTCAAAAATGTGGGCTCTGTCTCTGGCACACAACTGGACCTGTTGCGTGGACTGGTCATCCTACCTTCAGAAGGTGCAATCTTGCTCCTTGTCCAGCAAAGCGATGCATGATACTAGCTCTGTGCAGAAGAGGTAGCAAGGCTGGGAAGCTAGCTAATGGACCATTCAAACTCTTGTTTAGCCTTCAAGGACCTAATCCAGATTTTAAAATTCATGTGGCAGTGATGGGCAAGGTGAAGCGCAAGCCTGGTGCAGATAGTGAGTCAGTTCAGCTCCGAGATTGCCCTCCATCACATATCCAGGATCCTTGGCCATGTCAAGAGGTGCTAAAGGGAGAGCCAGAGCCCTCCTAATCCCTGCAATATACCATCCTTGAAATACGGTGTGCAAAGCCATGCTTGACAGCCGTGCTTGGACCACAAAATAAAGTCAAGAGCCTGCTCCAGCTGCCAGCATCACCCTGCAGTCCCCGTGCAGGGCTTCGCCTAGACCTAGACTCGGACAGAGGTAGAGGCATGCCTGCTGGTGATGCTGTCTTCCCCTCTCCCCAGATAGAGAGGTAAAAAGATGACTCTGAAGACCAGTGGGGAAGGGCTTGGGTTATTGCCTCTCCTAGCACCATGCTGTTCCTAAGAATCACACCCTCAGGGTCTCAAAAAACCCCTCCTCCAACCCCACTCTTGCAGATATTTGCAAGATATATTGACCGCACTGTAGTACCAAAGAGATTTAGCAGCATCACAGGCATTTCCTCCTCCCATTTTCTCTAAAGATGCCCACAAAGCTCTGTGGTGCAAAGGACAGACTGATTCCAGGTGATGGCTAAACTGGCTGCTGCTCTGCCCTTATTGCTACTACTGCACAGTCTATAAACCCCCAGGACACTTCACCGTACACAAGCTAAGCCTGTCTAAGAGGCCTCAAAGTCAGTACAGGACTGAAATGGAGTGAAAAAACACCACCACCCTCATCTGAAAGTTGGCAAGCCATCAAATCTCAAGACGTTAGAGTGAAGCCAAAATGGTTTTCTTCCCTCTTTTCATCTGATTTTTCTCTCCCCCCTCAATGCAGGATAGAGCTCTCCTAGGGACTGAGCAGCATGGCCGGAGGACCCACGCATGCGCCCCCGGGCAAGCAGCAAGCCAGGCACACGGAACTGCAGAGGCTGGTCACGCTGACCAAGGAGAACGGTTGAGAAAGGGGAACCAGAAAACAACAGAAAGGAAGGACAGCTGCCAAGGAGGCTGCAAAGAAGGAAAAATCCAAACAAAATGACAGTGTGCACATACTGAGAAGGCAACACAGACGAAGACAGGGGAAAACACAGAAAATCTTTGCAGAAAGGACTAGGAAAAATATATATGGAAAGAAAGAGGGTGGACGTGGGGCAAAAGAGCTCTTGCCAGACAGAACAGTAAGGTTTTAAAAAAAATCATTTGGTTCAGAGGGAGAGAGCAAAAATAGCTCAGAGACAAAGCCCTGGCTGCTGTCACACTGACTGAGCTGTGGCTGCAGGACGACAGGGTCCTTGCCCCTCTGCGCTCTGGCTCTGCGTGGAGGTGTGCATGGCTGGGTGGGCTGCACTGTCCTCCTCAAGATGCCCATCAGCCGTGGAAGGATGGCAAGAGTGACACCGGTGTGGGGGCACCCAGCAGGCGTAGGGCAGGGGGATGCTGTGACCCACACACAGCCATCATCTAGGGAAAGATGCTCAGCACTCATCTGTCTCCATGGACGTGCTGTTCCTAGTGCTGCATATAGAAGCAGAGGAGGGACGGGGTGAAAACCAGTACTGCCTCCCCACGAGGGTTTGGTTTTATCAGCAGCCATGGCTGGGAGCGGGGGTCCACCCAAGCTGAAGCCTTACACCACAGGAAAAGTTCAGATCTGGTCTTCAGTCCGTATTTCAGTAGTTCAGGGCTCTCTGGTAGCATGCAGAATGAATCTGACCAAATCCAAGCCTAGAGAAATCTGGTGATCGGTCTAGATTGGAGCTGTTTGACTTGAACCCATCTCTACTTATGGTTCAGTCATACACAGACACCTTTTAGAGGTTTCTTAGTAGATGAGTAAAAATTAAAGGCATCTTTAAAAAAACCAAGAGCCTGTATTTTAAAAAGAAACCATTCATATGTACCTAAGTTCTATGGATCTGTTCTGTAAAGACAGACAAATTAAATGAGCTACCAGCTAACTCACAGGGAAAAGATAGAGTAGGGAAGGCACATCTGCAGTGCCTCTGGCCAGGGAAAGTCTGCTGCAACAGCTGAGAACCATCACACAGAGGCACCTAGACACCACACTATGAAAATCAGCCAAAAGGCTTGTTTAAAATGCCTATTTTAACACATTATCTTTTTATCCCCTTTTTTCAACTGTACAAGATTTGGAAAAAAAAAAGAAGCGAGCTTTATGTTTCTGGTACGTGTGTGTGGCCACAGAGCAGATGGGCTGCCCAGCTGCAAACACCTACTGCCAGGCATTCAGCAGGACACAGCTCCAGTTTCAGTCACCCGAAACTCACAGGTGCTAAAAGGAGACATTGATTACTTTAAAATCATTGGGTTTCTGTGCAAAATTGGTACCTCTGTATAGATGCTTATCTATCTATGCATCTATCTGAAATAGCTGAGACCTGGGAAGCTGGCATTTTGACGTAGCTGGGTTTCTCAAGCTTAGTTACGTTATGGCAGGTATGAATTGCTCGTAATAGAGATGAAAAAGTGGCCAGAAACAAACCAGAAGGAATACATAAAAGATATCTAACTGGCTAGCTTTAAGGTAATGTTTAATTTTCTTTTCATTTTAAATCCTAACATCCTGAGGAAGGAGCTTGTAGTAAGCCACATCTGATCCTGTTCTTGCTGCCAAGTGCCCTACTCAAAGGCAGGCCCAGGTCTGGGTCTAGCCCAAAACTATTAGTAAAATCATGCCTTCATACGGCCTCCGTGAAAAAACAAGCACTATTGGAGGGGCTGTTGAGATCTGGATCCATTGCACCAAGCATGGTGGGGTGCAGCAATCAGGCTTGGTGGTGGCCGAAATGATGTCAAGAGCAAAAAACCCTGCTGAGTTTGATGGACGCTCAGTTCCACCAATGCTAAATGCTTATGTCAGACTTCTCCCTCCAAAACTGTGAGATTCAACGTTAAAAGCTTCCAAGGAATTGCCCCTGCCAATACAAATTTCCAAGAGCCATGTGAGCTGTTGGGAAAGCAACACGGCTTTAACTGGCAGGGTCTGGGTCTGCTCCGTAATTTCGGCTCTGTGTCTAACTGAGTATCCGACGCGTTCACCCAGGCAGTGTCTGAAAGGCAGCAGCTAGCAGCCTTTTGGATATAATACATTTCTGTGGCTCAATTAAAAAGTTTTTCAGAATAAACAATAAGTTTGAGTGATTTCTTCATCTTACCGTCTTAAATGTTTGCTGTTAAAATCATTTATTTCGCGAGGGTGTTTGAGGAGCCCTTATGGTGTTGCCTCTGTTTAATAGCTTGCTAACTCCTACAGTACTGCCTACTCTAATTGCTCCAATGTAATTAAGAGGGGGAAAAAACAAGGTAGCACTGAAGGGCTACTGAGAGTGGATAGTCAAAGAGCTGTAGGGAGATAAATGGGGATCATATTGGTGGGGTAATTTGCTCATTAGCACCCTCCCTCCCCATATTAGCCTAAATGGAAGCAGAATGAGAGAGGAGAGAGAGAAACACTGAGAGAGATAGCGGAGACATACTTAGAAAGACAAACTGATGTGCCATAGTTTCAAAGACCAAAAAAAAGGTTACGATAAAAAGAAAAAAGGCAGAAGATTCAAAATTCAGTCTGCTTGGAAAGCAGAGAGAGCACCAGAAAAGTCCAGGAGAACAACACTAACGCCACAGAAAACCAGCACCCGCTTCAGCCACGGCACAAAAAGCTGGTGGTTTGGCAGGAGTTTCTAGGGGGGTTGGTCTACCTTATAGGCAATGCGAGCAGGGCATTTCTTTCCAAGGCCTAGCGGTGGGGACATGTGCCTCAGCATCTCATACATGTCTGTGTAACTGATGCGCCCGCTTGGAGTCAAAGGGAGGGAGGTAAAAGCAAGAGGACACGGGGATCAAACCAGACCGGGTGGGGGGAGGAAAAAAAAGGGAGGGGATGGGGAATAGGGCAACACAAGGGAGCAAATGAAAAGGAGGAGAGAGAAGGGAAAGCAGACAAGAAAACAGAGATCCGGTTAATCAGATTTCTCAGGATAACAAAACCAAAATAAAGAGGTGGGTAAATGGAAAGGTTTCTCCGCTTCCGTTGCCGTGTTCCGATGCCCAGCGTCTCCTCCGCACTGCAGGGATGTCCCGTGGCCTCGGCACGCGGGTCCCTGTGGGGAATGATTGATGTCTCTGCTCGGGGTGGAGAGGGTGTGGGGAGGGCTCGGGCTTGGCTGGCTCTTTGTGAGGGTGGAGGGATGCAACCCCTTCTCACCCGCTCAAACCAGTCAAGCAAGAGGCTTTATTCACCATGCCAGGGAGAGCTGGTAGGCAGAGTTATGGGACAGGGAGAAATGGGGCTTAGAGAAAACATTCAGCGTTCCCTCAGTGAATAAAGTTTGGTTTTCAGGTCAGCCTGTGGGCTACGAGAGAAGCAAAGCGCCAGTCCTGTTGTGCTTGCGCAGGGGACGGACTGTGACTGCTCTGACCCCAAGCCAAGGGTGCAAATCTGGAAAACCTCAGCCAGCCTGAATTTCTCCTCCAGCCTGAGTTCAGATGTGGCAAAACCAGAGCCCAGCACTTGATTTGCAGAAAGGTGGTGGAAAGGGCCCCCTCTTTCATCAAGTCAATGACAACTGGTGTCAGCTAGCTGTCCCCCATGTTAGAAGGAACAGAGAATTGCAGAGATTTGGGAAAAGGCCCTTAGACCAGCCCATTACTGATGAGAGCCACCTTCAGCACATGTTGGTGGTAAATAAAATCCTGCCCTGAAAAGCAAGGGATGCAGAAACAGTAAGGAATTCTCCTGCTTTGCCTTTTTCTGACTACTAAAACTGGGAGTATGTCTATGACAATCTCATCTTGTTATCCCAGAGAGCTGCTTGCTTATTATATTGTGCAAATCTGTGCTGCCTATCATCTGAGAAGTATATTGCAGCATGTTATTAATTAATGTTTAACCCCTGGAAAAGCAGGACAGTATTATTATCTCCACTATATTAAGAGGGAAACCTAGACCTAAGCATCCATATGAAACCCCTCTCTCAAGCAGGACAGCTAAGCAGCAGGCACCCGCACACCAGCCCACTGCCCTGACCTGGGTCTCAATGCCTGTGTAAAGCACCGATGCAGGAGCGGGTGGAAGAGAGAACGTACCAAGCCAAAAACATCTATTCCTGTCCTTGGTAACTAACACAGTTCAAATACCACCCAGATTTTCTAGCCCAGAGCTAATTTAAAGGCTGCTGAGAGACACAAATTGTAATTACAGCCAATAGCTTCCCCCTGGGTTCGCTCTTCTGCCCCTGCTCCCTGGCTGGAGGTGCAGGGTCTCATGCCTTCTCTGCAATGCTCATTAACTCTTAATCCCCAATCAGGTATAGAAAACATCTGGGCTGGAGTGAAAGAGGAAAGCAAGCTCCATGCTGGCTGCTTCTGCTTCTCTCCTTTATCTTCTGCTCTCCATGCACTGACTGCAAGAAAACCCCTGCCTGTAACTGGGAACCCACTGAAGCTCAGCGTCCTTCTGTGCTGATTTCTTGGCCAGCTCTGTCCCTAACTCCCCACCTCAGCTCCCAAGCACAGTATATTTTGCCTGTGCCATGAGGCAGGAGGTTTCACTGGAGGTTTCACCATAGCTCATGATCTCAGAGAGGTAATTTTACTCCCAAAGCAATCTCTAACTGTTGCTGTTATACTGTGAAGAGCTTATCCCTTCGTCTCTCCCCAGCCTAGACAACCATCCCACCACTGCCCAGTTAACCAGTGCCCAGGTCAAATGTCTTTTCAGCTCAGGAAAGGGAAGGGTTCAAACACTGGTCATTCAACCGGAGTGACAATGCTAGAAAGCCCAAACAAAATGGACTTGCTACTCCCCAGAAATCTTGGGATGACATTTCTCTCCGGTGTGTATAAATAGAGAGAAAGTGCTGGGATGCTGTGCTGCTTTTCCCCAGCACTTCCCACCTAGACCCAGCAGGATGGAAGCTGGAGGGTTCACTGTCTCATAAAGCTGCCTGTCTCCAGCCAGCTGGGGTGTGGGAGTAGATGGGGAAGCAATGCGTCGAGGAAAAAGGAGGCAGTCAGTCAATCATTCATTTTTTCAGGCAGGGGGTTTGTTACGTTAAAGTTTCTTTTCTGTACTGTTTGCATTTGCACTTAGAGGGGGGGTTAAAAAGAAATAAAACCAGAACTGAAAATGCTGGAGGGAGTCTCTGAAGTTCCAAACCTTGTATGCCACCCTATGAGGGCACTTCTTTCCTAAGCCCAGAGGTGGAGCAATTACACGTAACAAATTGTACATATCCTTATAATGAATCCGGCAACTGGAAAGAAAACATAGGATGTTATGACAGCAAAAACCGAGAGGAATCAGTTTTTCCCCAGGCAAACAGGAGAAGCTGGAAGGGCGAAACACGCTGAAAAGCAAGGTTAGTGTGACAGCAACTGGGTTTGCAACAGAGGCACTTTAACAGAGAGAGAGAGAGAGAGAGAGGACTTCCGACTTCTCAACAAAATCCATATCCTTGGATTTTCTTCTGTGAAACCTTCAGTGCCATGCACAAGGCTTTCCAACCACTGCCTTTGGTTACCTTCATCACTAATATTTTACTTCCCTGTGCCTGAGCATCTGCCTACAGATGGACCCAACCCACTGCCCAGGTGCTGCAGCAGCCCAACAAAACCAGAGCCTGCAGAACACAAGCTGCCTATTTAACGGATTATTACTAAGATTCAAATTAGCTGGTTCAAAAGAGCTTAGGAACCTTCAACCTTCCACTGTTACCACCTATGTAACCCCAGCAGGGCTGTACTCTGCTTCATGGGCAATAAGCAATTTGCTAGAAGTCCAGAAAACGCTGTCTCAAGAGCTGTCTTGGCCGTCGGCACTGGGAAAAACCAGCCTTCATTACCAGTAGGCGAAATCAGATGCCTCAAGGCAGCTTTATGGCCAGTCTCATTAACTCCCAACAATATTTTCAGCTAATTTAACAGCAGGATTAGATTTCTTAATCTTTTGTAAGTAACCAAATCATGTACAAAAAGAGCTATACTGAACTTCTAAATGACCTCCAAAGAAAAATGAGATGATTTGGCTTCACTATGTTTATTTTGGTACGTTATACTAAGAAGGCTGGAATATTTTGGAATATCTCCTTCAATATTACTGCTTTTCTGGATGTGAAAAATTAAAGTCTATTCAAAACTTTCAGAATCAACTCAAAACTATTAATTCAGAAACAGATGAAATGGAACTGTGCAAGTCTTGGCTGCAGGTCTAATTGTGCCTATAAAAAGTATATTGGTTTAACTGAGTCACGAAGTTTACTGAAATTTTAGAACAGTTTTGTAAAATCAGTGTGTAGAAAATACATGTGTGCAGTTCCCTGAGCTCTCTATGAGTCTATGGAAGCCTTGAACACCAGCAGATGTAATGCATTGGAAGGTCGTGGCAGCAAACTGTGAAAAATTTTAGCAAACAGGGATTCTATTCCAAGTTGTTTAAGTCTGTTTGAGCTTTGTTTATCTTCATCAGCATCCATTTATCTTCATCAGCATCCGTTTCTTTGCTATCCGAGGATAGCAAAGAAAACGCCTCTCCCGACGGCTGAAGGTGCTGCCTGCAGCATCTCCCCTGGCTCTTGGGAGCAACAAATGGGAATGGGATGGCAAGACCAGCATTTCCAGTATCTCTAAGGGGTATGCACTGGGAATGGGTATATCAGAGAGATAAAACACTCACTTTATATATCTTGAACAAATAAAAGCTCATAGAAATCTAATTTTCTTTTCTCTCCCAGTCCATCCTTAAATTCAATGTTTTCACTCCTTTCCTGATGAACTCCCAGCCTTGGACCAAACTGCTGTCTGTGCCCCATCTCTCTCGCTCTCTCTTTTTCTGTGAGCTCGAGGTTTCTGCCACCCGTAAATCCAACAGTTTCCCCATACTTACCCCTACGGAGTGTGACACACATTGAGAACAGCAGCTGCTAGCTGCTTTTTTTACTTCCTTTCGAATGTTCTTCCCCAGAAAAGTTTACAGAAAGTTGGATTTTGTAACAAAAACAAAGGTGATATTGGAAATAGGTATGTGAATACACACACTTTAAGCCTGTGTTTAAAATATTATCTATATAACAAAAGCATTATGACATTCGTACTTTTTACCCATGCAGCATCTTTCATCGAGGGTCTCAAGCTACAGAAAGTGGGCAAGCATTGCAATTCCCCTTTCCTTGGGACAATCAAAGAAGAGACCTTGAGAGAGGCAATCAGTCAGTGACAGACTGAAGTATGAACCAGCTCATGGGCATCTAAGCATAAGATAACATTGCCTGGGAATCTTATTCCTTGCTAATCATGCCATGGTGATTATTTACCATTCCCCTACATGTCTATCCTGAGGGCTGAAATGCTAAAAGGAGATGGCTGACATGGAAAACAAAAATTGGATCACTATTTTCATTCAATGAGTATTAAACTAGTGGAACAAGCAGCTGAGTAAAAACTGGATCCTCTAAAGCCCTGTGTCTTCAGATCAAAACAGGGTGTACTGCTGGAAGCCATACCTTAAAAGACAAGTTATTAAGCTCAGTGCATGGATAGCTATCGTGAAATACCATGTCCAGAGCTTCACAGAAGTTCAGCCCAAATGATTAAAAGATCTGTTCTGGCCTTAAACAGCCAATGGATTTCAGATTACATTTAAATTGAGGAAATGCTAGTCCCACTTCTAAAACCAGAAGTGATTTAAGTGGAACTATTCACACATGGAAAATCCAGAACATGCACAGGTTTTAGGATCAAGCTTTGAGCATCATGTCTTGGCTGTCCTTTGATTCCCAGTTCTGCCCCCAGCCGCTCTGCCAACATCAATAGCTTCACACCAGAGCAAAACGGAAACAAGGTTAGAGAAAAACACAATTAGGATCTTAATACATGACATATTCTGTATTAACAGCTCTAGAAGTGAAAAGGTTTGGTCCCCGAGTGACTCATAAAATGTGACCTCTGCGCTCAGAGTTAATAAAGTGAGCAAATCTTTCTATAAACCTAATGCTTGTGCCTCTTATCGGTGGAAAGTTCCTGAGCACGTAAACATTAAAAAAGCACATCGATACTAATTTTTTCCCCTTGCAGGTGTGTTACTCCTCCCACAGACGCTAATCAAAGCCAAGACTGTTTTTTAAGGAGAGAATAGGCACTCCCAAGACTTCAGTCTCACTGAGATTTTCTAGTGGTAAGAGATAGGACTGGATTTGAAAAAGGGAAAAAAAAAAAAAAGCTATTTACTGCCTGCCAAATACCCACAATGGACTTGTCTGTGTTACAGAGCACGTGGTAATGAAAATCTGCTTGGAGATTACAAGCTGCTAGTATGTGTGCAGTATAGATGCAGGCTCGCAGTATGGATGGCTTCGAGCTAGTTAAAATCACACACAGTTCAGAGAAATGCGGTCATTTTGGAACAGGTTTACATTTAAAGTTAGCCTAAATCAATTTAACTGAGATTTTAAAGCAGTTTAATTGCATCCTAGCAGGCAGTTTGAGATGCTGATTGTACAAACACTTTCTACATCTGTCTCTACTGAAGGGAAACAAAAAAGAGTGGAAAGACTGGAGGAGCTGGAGGGAGCTTCATTACAAATACAGAGGAGATTCATTGTAGAGTAACTCACGGGGAAGAAAATGTAGGGCTTTAAATGAAAAAAAGTCTCCCAACAGGCAAATTCCCAGGCTGCAGACTATTAAAGAAATTACTGGGACCTGTATCTGAGATCATCTAGAAAACAACACAGTCACCAGGACTGCTGTGCAGTAGCCTTCTCTGGGCAACGCAGAAAAGCAATACATTAAAATCAATCTTGCTCTAGAAGTGATTGCTGCTCAGAGCCGCTCCCTCATTTTAAAAAATTCCTTCAAACACATCAGCTCTCGGGCCAGCCACGGCACAGTGCCACCCTCCGCTGCCACAGTTCTCAAACCCAGGAGTGCAGCTGTCCCTGTGAGTGTCTTTGAATAGGGAAAAGAAAGAGATAAAAGCGAACACCTCACCGTCTGCCTGTCAGAAAACCCTTTCCTCCTTTAACACGCTCCTATATCAGGAACACTTTATCAGAGGCTCACTGTGAACTGAAATGCTTCCAGAGTTAGGCTTGTTGCATTTTCTTGTCATTTTGCACACCTGGCATTTCAACCGCAAGTCCAAAAGCTAAAATATTGTTCAGAAGAACAAAATTCCCTTGTACAATTTGATGTCATTAGAAGGAAGCTTCCAACATCAAAACATTGGGTTTGATGAGAAATGCCTGTTTAAAAACCACCTGTTTTCAGCAAACCTCCTTTACCTGGAGAACCACCGTGTCACTCCCTGCTGCCTCAAAGGTGGGTGACAGCAAACGCTGAAGCCTGAGCCTGCAGCACTCGGCTCAGAGGCCAAGCAGTAGGGTACCTCATCTCCTTTTACGGGAGAGACAGCACCATGAAAACTTCAGTTTTTGTGTTTGTGTGTGGCCTCAGGTCTCTGCACAGGATTTACGAAACCATGAAGGAGGTTCTCAGCTAGGAGAGGAATGCTGCACACACAAGGTACAACAAGGCCTAGCCTCTCAAGTCACTTAGAGTGCTGACAATGGCGAGAGCTTCAGTATATTTTTATCTCCAAACTGGGATGCAGAAACCAAATGCAATCAAAGCCCGTTTTGGAAATGTTAAACAGCTTTTCTACTTGGCTATTTAACCAAGATCATTTGAATTTACCCTACTTAATTTTTGGCCGTGTGTGTGGGGAGAAGGGTGCATTTTGCTTTCTTGATTTGTTGGTTTATGTCTATCTCACGTCAATTTGAACGAAGTGCCCTTGTAATGACATCAGGTTTGTTCCTCTCCGGTGCTCAGTGAATTGAAGCTGGAGCATTTACCACCAAAGTTACCCCAAGCTTTGGAGTCATTTTCCTTCTGGAGCTGTACTCACATTAAAACAAGCACTTTGTGCGTGTACGTATAGTATTTATACACAGTGTGTATACTTTTCTCCACGTATCACAGTGTACATACCAGGCAGCTGGGTCATATTCAGCCCAGACACGAACAAACTCATCCAAATGGTGGGGCCCAAGGATGGAGGAGTCTCTTGTCAGGTATTCAAAATTGTCCATAATCACAGCCACAAACAGGTTCAACATCTGCAGAGAGGAAGCAATAATGCAGTTAGAGGGGAAAGATAAAAAGAAAAAAAAGAAAAAATTAAAAAAGAAAACTGAGAAAAAGGAGAAAAAAAAGAGAAAAAGGAGAAAAAGGAGGAAAAAAAGAGAAAAAAAAAGAGAACAAGAAAAAATCTGGAAGTGGAGCAGGTATGATTCCCTTAGCAGGGTGTGTGGTTTCTACAAGCACCGGCTGTACCCCGGAGAAGCAGCTCTACGCACCAAGCCCTGGGGACCCTGCTGCCACCTCCTCCTCTCCTGGACGCTGCAAGCCACTTCCAGCTCTGCAGTACACGGCAGGTTTGGCTACATCCCCATCGCTGGTGATGCCCCACAGCACGACCCATCCCAGCACCCAAGCGGTTGGACACCTCTCCCTTGCCCCGTCTTCACCCTACACCAGCACAGACCAGCACACAGGCTGCAGTGGCTGATTCACCAGCTGGGTGATGTGAACTATTCCAGCACTTCCATGAAGGCACATCAAGACAAGAACAGCTAGAATAAAAACCACCTTCACCCTGAATGTCCTATTTTAGACTCATAACAATTCAAACCTTCAACGATCCCCAGAAAAACGAGGGGCAGGACACACAAAAGGCTCCTGTCCCTAACGGCCGCTGTCTAACACAGAGCCCAGCAAACGCCTCTGGCATATAAAGATTCTCCTCTTATTAAAGCATATGGAAGAGTCACAAGGATTACAACATGAAAAGATCAAGCTGCAGGCAACAGAATGGAAGAGCAGGAGGGCAGGTGGGAACAGATGCTCCTGTGCTGGCTAAAGACCTGACTGGCACCAGGTCCCTTTCTGCCTTCGTTACGTCTTCTGCAGGGAGGCTGAGCTGCTGCCGTGATGCTGCTCCTCTGCACCACGCTGAGCAAGGGCTGCAGCGAAGCAGCCTGTGAGCTCTCACATGGGGATGAGCAGAATTAACCAAGTACGGATGTCCCCGGCCGGTCTGCCGGTCGTTAAAAGAAAATCAGGCAGAGGAGGCTGGGGTTTGTGCAGTTTCAAAGGCTTCTTATTGCTGTGTGATCTGGAGGGAAGAAGGGGTCTTGGCTCTTTCTGGGACACACAATCCACCAATACAGACAAGAACAGTCCACAACGAATCACCATATCACCACCAAATGCTAACTAGGGACTTCCCAGACCTTTAGTCCATCTATTTTTCAAAACCCATCCCAACAGAAAGCTGGGAGCAGAACTTAGCCACCAACGTATCAATGTCCTACATGAGGGCACCAGCGTGTCTTACCCCACCCAAGGGTCTGCTTCAGGCCAAGCTGCAGAGCTCAGCGCTGAGCACGCACCAGCCCTGCCAGTGCCTCAGCTGCAAACAAAGCTGCTGCCTCTGCAGCAACGAGTGTGAATCCACTCCTGAGCATCAGGGCTTGTCAGCTCGAGCGCAGCACTACGCTGCAGAGCTCTGCTGGGTTGGGGGAACAGAGCCAGCCCTTTGTGCCGCCCCGATTCCCGGATGCTCACGAGGTCCCTGTGCAGGACAGCCTAGACGAGTCCTGGGGACCCGCAGTTCTGCACAGGGATGCCCAACCCAGCTCTCCAGAAGCTGCTCAAAGACTGGAAGCACTATAACCACCTCGGCAGGGCTGACTCCCGTGCTGCGGGTACCCCACCCGTGACACAGCACCCCCGAGCAGCAAGAGACGGCAAAATTTCTGTGAGTGTGCCCCTCAATGCCAAGCTCCTTTGTGCTGCTCCCAGCTCCGGCCATGGTTTGGTACAGCTTTCCCTCGCTTGCATACAGCTGTTCCTAGCGTTCTGGTATATTTTCAAATTTCAATTTATATTTTTCGACAGGGTAAATTACAGGAGGAAAACTGTGTCAGGCTGGACATCCACAAAGAGCAAGAAACAACATTTAAAACAAAAAAGTTATCCAACTGCCCCCCCAGTCTATGGTGTAACAACACTGAACAAACGATAAAACCGTGCCCTCCTGGCAAGGCCGTGGCTCTGTAACACTTTAATCGCTTCTGGGGAGCCACAAGTTTTGTTGCAATGAAGTGCTGCACACAGCTGATGTAAGGAGTCAGAGCCCTGTCCCGTGGCAGTGCGGCTGCTGGGCTTCCCGCTCCCTCTTTCGGAGCCTGCCCTCCCCCGGCTCTGCTCTCCGTGAGGGCTCTCCCCTTGCCCTGCAGCAAGCCCAGGGTGCGGTGTCACGGGGCTTTGCGGGAGCGCCGACTCGGGGACAACGCTCACGCAAAGCTGCGTTTTGCACAGATGTGCTCCAGCCCCCAGTTCCGCTACTGCGCTTCAAGTGGGACGGCTGATATGAGCCAGGAAGGGTGAGTCTGGGGGGCAGTGGGGTGTGTTGTTTGGTTTTTTTTAAAGAAAAATCTTTAGTAACAATAATGCACTTGAAAATAACAATGAGAATGTCTGATGTTGGGTTAGGGATTTGTACAAGAAAAAGATCCGCCTTTAAAATACAGATTGCTGAAGGGGTCAGTAAATGGAGCATTAACTCTGTATGAGCATTCAGGGCTCCACGTTTTTTAACATATGCGGAAGAAATAAACCATGGGATGTCCAAGGGGCAACAGCAGTCGGACAAAGGATCTCGGCAGGGGCCACTGAAGTTGGTCTGTCTACACCCAGCATCAAGCTGCCACGTGTACCTCCTTTTCCTGGCTAAAGGTTTATGACAATAGCAGGGATTAGCCGCACAAAGCATCAAATCTTATATTTTAAAGCAAACCCATAGAACTGAATCTAGGTTTGATACTTTTTGGTACATTTCAGAGCTGCGACTTTCATCTCTTCCTGCTTGAAGTTTAATTGGGTCCCTGCCCCTGGTTTTCCGTCCCTCTGTCTCAGCAGTGCAGGAAAGTGCACCAGGCCCCAAGAGCAGAGAGTTTCTTACGCATGTGAGTGATCAGAAAAACACTGGCACCTATCAAAGCTTAGACCCAGCCCCATATGATGCCCACAGGCGCAAATTAAGTACAACAGCTCTGCATACTTTTATGTCTAAAGCTTTCCTGGCACCCTTGCAGAAGAAAAGGATCATCGCATTTATCTGACAAACCAAACAAAACAAAACACAAGGAATCAAATAAGTGCAATGCTCCCAGCTGGTTGCTGCAAGCACTTCTGAACCAATGTTACCTTGGCCATTCTCACCCTGCCCTCCCCAGTCCCCTCCTTCAAAGGACCGCATTACAAATTAAGACAAAACAGATTAATGCTTAATTCCAAATATTAGACCCCCCTGTGACAAGAAAGATAAAAACCTTCCCTTTAAACTAATGACTAAACGATCTCTTTGGGGATTAAAGGGATTTTATCACCAGGATGATAAATAGGTTTTAGTGAAGCTGTCTTGTAATGTTGTATAAATCATAATCAGGGAGAAGGAGGAAGCAAGGGGGTGGGGAGGGAAAGGCTGGGGGGGGCAAAGTGTGGAATCACACTAACACCTCCACTTTGGGAGAGATCGGGACCGACTTACCAGAAATGAGCACAGGAAGATGAAGGACACGAAGTAGAAATAGGCGAAATCGCTGCCACATTCGTTTTTCGTGAGGCCGGAGAGCGGGTCGCAGGCTCTGTTACTCAGGCACGACAGCATGATCTCGTGCCAGGCTTCCCCCGTGGCGCTCCTGCAGACGGCGAGGGCAAAGGGTGAGCTCCTCCAACCCCCTCTCACTACAGAGCCGGGGCGGGCATCCACCTCACAGTATTACTGCTCCCAATTAACTAAATTAATTAGGTGGAAGGTCGTGTCCAGGTGGAGAGACTATATTTACATTATGAATCTAAACTGCCGGCATGAAAAAGAAAGGACAAAGAACATTTCCCTGTATCACAGGGGGTAAAAGCAACCAAGCAGGCTCAGGTCGGCGAAGCTTCATCGGTTTTATGAGAATAAAACCAGATTGATTTAGCCATGTCAGGTGCAAAGAGCAAGTGTAAGTAAACAGAGTTTATATCGTTTCCTTCTAACAGCTGACATTTCTGCCCAAGTGCTGGCTGAAAACCCAACAGAGATGATGGGAAACAAAACCAGGCTTCTCCAATCCAATCTCTTCCTTCCTTTATCGGGTAGATATGGAAGTACCAGGATGGTCTGGTCGGTCGTAGTGACTTATGGCAGGGGAACGGGAACTGGATGATCTTCAAAGTCCCTTCCAACCCAAACCATTCTACGATTCTATGACTTGGGTCCAGTTTTCATGACAATCTCTTGGGTTTTCTTCATTGTTTCCCCCCTTTCCCCCATTCTGGGTGTGAGAACTGAAGTAACGGGTAGGTGTACCCAAAACAAACCCGAACATCTCCTGCTATTATAAGGAGACAAATAAACAAAAGGCAAAACTTTGCAGTCCCAGAGGATCTATCCTCTAAATAAACCACCCCCTGCAACGTGCACACATGGATTGGAACCTGGGGAACACCATGTTCTCTTACTTTGACTTTCTGCATGACCTCAGGTTTTACCCTCCTGGTTTCTGCACCACACTTGGAGGCGCTTTTCAGGGCATCCCTCCACAGCACCACGAACAGCCCATCCTGCTGCAGGGCTTTTCGCAGCCATGCAAACCTGTACACAGAGCCAGCACACAGACCTTCCTCTTGGTCTCTGAGAAAACCTGATGTTCAATGTAAACTGCAAGTTACTCTGATTTATATGGCAGATCTCCCTTGCCACCCTGAGTCCTGAAGCCCCGTTCCCTTGTGCAGAACTCTGCTCCTCCATCACGGCCCGGCTGCCTCTGTCCCCTCTGTCCCCCTGCGGCTGCTGCGTGGGTCTGGAAAGGGACCAAGAGGTCTGGACACGAGACTGAATAATTACCTGGTGTTATTAAAATTAAGAGTTTTGAGTCGAGTGATTATTCTGAGCTCGAGAGGGCTAATTTCATTTCCGTCTGGCTTCACAGAAACTACGCAAACCAGATCCCAAGCAAGATATCCAGTTACAAGCGCCGCGTAATCTGCGGAGCCGAGCCTCGGCACAGCTGGCAGGCGCTCATGGGGCCAGAGCAGCTGTTAACCGCTGTGTCTCCACCGCACAGCACACGGCTGGGTAAGGGAAATCTTCCCCAAGCTGCCTTCATTTGGAGCGGGGTCTGCACTTCTCTTTTTCCGGGTCTGAAAATGAAAATCTGCCATTTCACTGATTGTTTTTTTTTTCCATTTGAAAACATAATCACAGAACCCCAGCATGGCAGGGGTTGGAAAGGACCTCTGGGGATCCCCCAGCCCAACCCCCTGCCCAAGCAGGGTCACCCAGAGCAGGCTGCACAGCACCACGTCCAGGAGGGTCTTGAATATCTCCAGAGAAGGAGACTCCACAGCCTCCCTGGGCAGCCTGGGCCAGGGCTCCATCACCCTCAAGGGGAAGAAGTTCTTCCTCGTGTTCAGCTGGAACTTCCTCTGTTTCAG
>Ga0065711_1029457_pt1 | contig 36132 bp, 16 predicted proteins | sample Hoacrofraction12_FD_59098 | JGI IMG/M metagenome (GOLD analysis project Ga0065711, IMG submission 59098) | Hoatzin crop microbial communities from Cojedes, Venezuela - Epithelial fraction 12 v2 (version 2) | ecosystem: Host-associated > Birds > Digestive system > Esophagus > Crop | place...
GACCCGCCTGGACAAGGTCCTGTGCAGCCTGCTGTAGGTGACCCTGCTTCGGCAGGGGGGTTGGACTAGATGACCCACAGAGGTCCCTTCCAACCCCTACCATTCTGTGATTCTGTAATTCTGTGATTCTGTAAGACCCTCTTTCTCCACCACGTCTTTTTTGTATTTGTTGAGATGAGCTGTACGACAACCAACTGGCAGCCAGATACTGGTGATACTTCCCAGGGATCAGTACTGGGAGCAATACTGTTCAAAACCTTCGTCAACAGGCTGGGCAACAGAATGGGGTGCACCCTCGGCACGTCTGTGGATGGTCCCAAATTGGGGGGTGTGGTGCAACTGTGGAAGCACTATTAGGTGGCTATTCAGAGGGAGCTCAATAGGCCAGAGGAGTGAGCGAATGAAGAACCTCATGCAGAACTTCACCAAAAGCAAGTGCAGAGCATTGCAAGTGCGCAACAAGAACCCCATACTAGAGGCAAGGAGTCAACAGGATACACAGCATCTTTTCAGAATAAGGTCTGAGGAGTCCTGATGGACAAGTTGAACATGAGTCTGCATGTACCGTTGCATCTAAGAAGGCCAGTTGTACACTGTATTAGCAAAAGTGTAGGCATCGGGTCAAAGAAAATTATTTATTCTCTGTTTGGCACCTGTGGCACTGCATCTAGAGTACCATGCGATAGGCTTCTGTACAAGACACCAGCACACTATGGAGACTCCAGCAGAAGACCATCAAGGTGTTAAGGGGGCCAAGACATGATGTATGGGGAGAGTTTGAGAGTATTGGGTTTGTTCAGCCTTCAGAAGACAAGGCTATGTAAGGATCCCTTTACTGTCTTCAAGGACCCTCAATGGTAAGGTGCGAAAAGGTGAAACCAGAGGTGCACAGTGACATGACAAAAGGCAATGGACACAAGTTGCAACACAAGAATTTCTGATTAAATGACTGGAGAAAATCATTCACAGTGAAGTGGTCTGACACTCCAACAGGTCTCCACCCTCAGAAAGATTCAAAGTCAACTAGGAAAGATCCTGACCAGCCTGATTGAAGTCAACTCTGCTTTGAGTGGGGCATGAGACCCCATCACCTCGAGAAGGCCCTTTATACCGAAATTCCACCAGAAGCCCATGATTTTATCCATTAGCAATCCTGGCTAATGGATATCCTTGAGTACTGTAGGCATTACCTGAGCCATCTCAGGCTGAGTCATGCAACGGCCAGAGGATGTATAGAAGGGTTTGTGGAAGTTCCCTGTGTGTGCACAGACCAGCTCTCACACTTACTCTGTGAGCACAGCAGCTCTGCCCAACTAGGGCCACACCAGGTTTCCTGCACGTGCTCAGATCACTGCTCCAGCGCCCGCGCAGCAGGTCGTGTCACGTGTATTTGCCAAGACAAACATTGTTCCGTAGTGCTGTGCTAAAACTGCATCAGCTGGTTCTGTGCCTGCACGGGGCCGCAATGGGACACGCAGATCAAATCATTCACAGATAACTTGGGTAGCTTTGTGTCAACTGAGGTAACACTGTTCTGCTGACTCCTTCCCATTCTTACGCTGCATCTACCACAGTGCATTGGAGCATCTGTTCCACACGGCGTTAGACATGGTTTAAAAACACCTACCTCATCTAAAAATCTAACTAACAGGCAGACTATAGATATATGTTAAGTCCTTGAATCATCACAAAAAAAAAAAAATCTCTTTTTCTCACTGAAATCCTTCAAGTTTGTTTTGGTTAACCAAGACTCAGACTTAAATGGAATATTTTACCTGTAGTAAATCATAGTTACAAATTACATAGTTTTACATTACAGTTACAAATTCATGAACCATTAGCTACCGACCTGGTGATCTGATACCTTGCTTATAATAGCACCCACATTTTGTAACCATTTTTCATCAGCGTGTCAGTATCATTATCCCCATTTTTTAACAGATGAAAAAACTGAGGCATAAGATAAGGAACTGATTGGATCAAGGTCATGTAGCAAGCCAGCAGCAGAGACAGGAATAAAAACAAGGTGGCCTAAGACCTAGTGCAATGTGCCTTACTGTCATTTCCTGCATTACAATTTACCCTCTCTCGAGTGTATTAACTTACTTTGAGGAAAAAATATTCTCATTTTCTGGTTGTGTGGCTCCCCCTCTCTCCCACCTCTCTGGTCTTTATGGGCACTCAGATACCTTTCTAGATGGTTAAAATACAAAATAGAAGATATGGCAAATGAGATTACATATACACTTTCTCAGATTAATTTAATGGTGACAGAATCTTGATTTCCTCATCCCTCTATAGATAGTTCTCGCATGCTGAAAGCTTTACTTACTCTTTTAGTGCTGTTCGTGTTGACAACTCTGACCGATTAGTATCTTCTTTGGACTTCAGTAACATGCTGTTTAGTAGTCCTCTGGATAATTAATTAAATAAGAACAGAGGTGCCAGAAGGATCTGGGATTCACCAGTTGGTATCTTACCATATTGTTATTTAAAGTCCTTCTAACCAGCTTCAGGTTCTAGTTTATTTGGGGGTTAGTCTTCAAGAAATGCTTTGCCAAAAGTTATGAGAAAATTGCTATTTTCTTTTTTTTCTCATTTTGCTCACCAGATCTGTAATTCTATTGAAAAAATAATTATATTTATTTAACAGAAGAGACGACAGATTTTTCAAACACTGAAGCCCCTCAGAATCCAGAGTGCCTCACTTGGAAGTCTAAAGGCATGACTACACTCCGCAGTTAAATATAACACAAACCATCAGCATTCAAGCTAGCTGCAGAATGGAGCTCAGAAACTCAGCAGGGCTTTTCAGCATTAATACCAAAATGAGCGTCTCTGCCCGGACATACAGCTGTGCCATGTGGAAGCACTTGCGTGGATCAGTACCAGCTCAGGTAGAATGAGTATGTACTACATCACTTCCCATTGTACAACACAAACACATTGAAAGCATCTTTGAAAGACAGCCTTGGTTCCCACAGACAAGTCGCAAAACAGCAATTAAGTGCCTGAAATACCAAGTGGCACTGAAGCCTCTAAGTCTATGAAAGCAATCCAAAGCTTTTCCTCCCTGAATGAAAAGATGTCACTTAGACGCCAGAAGTTCTGCTCCTGTGTACGGGGAGAGGCACCACTGTGATAGCCCCACGCACTGGAGGAACTCAGTGATTCACAAATTTGCACGTAGGACCCTCAGAGCCGCGAAGCTCGTGGGGATTATGCCTAGCAGCCAAGGAGAACAGTGCATCAAGCATGAAGCACAGCAGCATGGGTACTCTTCTTCAAAAGTGCAGCAAGAAGATGAGTGAAAAGCGGTGGAAAAGCTGCAAGCTCTACAATAAATCCTGCGTGGTCCTGCAAAATGCCAAATTTGACATAGTAAATAAAAATGTTACTGAATATCTAAGTAACTACAATAGCTCCTGGCAGCTCATGTAATATCTACTCCCCTATTACGATCTGATCTAGCAAGGTATTTGAAGTGTGTTCATAACTAAAACATTCCAAGTATTCCCACCAGCTTCACTATGAATAGTTGGTCCCCTGAAGTTTCTCACAATGCTGAACTGAGGATATTCGACACAAGTCCTTACCCATAACTGACACATCAAACACTACTTACTTAAAACTTCAATATATAGGTGTAAATGTTGCAGTGATTCTTCGCTTTCTCATTAATTCATGAAGGAAAGATATATTGCACATTACAGGTTGAAAAGTTCTTTTGTGATTCTTCAATACTTTTGCTATAGTAAGAAGTTATTGCTTTGCACTGGGATGAAACCGAGTTTGATTTTTAAATCATTTGTTTTTTTTAAATAGAAAGTACATCATAAGAAACATCCCACCTATCCTACCGTAACATTTAAGAAGTTTCATTACACATACATCCCACTTGCCTTGAAGTTCCTGCCCTTAATTACTCATGAAAAATGGAACAACTCTGGGAGAGGTTAGAAAAGATGCACTGCATGGTTCTCAACACCTCAGATGCCTCACAAGTGGTATATCCACACCAGATCCCTAGTGAGATGGAAGACGAACACCAAACACAATTTCAAGGACATGGCTCATGGTTCTCTCTTACCAAGTCATATATGCAATGTCAAATCTGTGCCCAAATAATAAATGGAATATGGAAGATGAGGCACAAGGGAAAAACTGTACAAACTCAAACTTTCTGAGAGGCGACTGAGGCCAAAAAGAATATAACCAAATCTTGATATGTAATGGGAAGGCCACAGCTGAACGTGGAGGAGTAAACTAGAGAAAAGCAGAGAAAACAGCAGCCAAATGGGAATCCTTTGCTTGGTAACAACTGCGGTCCCACTCAGTCAAAATATGAATGAACCTAAAAATGAGATAGTAAAAGGAAGAAAACAAAATTTTAAGGAAGATGTCTAGATTTTGTTCTGCAGGGAGTAAGGACTGCTCTTGTGCAAGAGACAGTGTGTACCTAAACCCTGTTCTTTATGGGCCAAGCCTTTTCTGACTACTCCAACTCATCACAGGAACTGGGATGATAAAAACAGATATGTAGGCATATCTATTCTACCTATATATGCCCTTCTCCGAGTAACATACAAGGACATCTGACAGATTTTTTATAAGAAAATGGCATTATTTTGACAGCAGGAATTCTTTCTTTTCGAAGTTTGACGAAGTAGAGTAACAGCTGAAAGCCCAGGCTGAGGTCCCTCATCTGAATGCTCATCAGGCTTAGCTCTGCCCAGTTTCTCAACATCTCGGGGGCTAGTAAGGATCCATTCATAATCCCAAAGTCACCATTTGCTGCCACTTCCAGGGACTTGGCAGCTTATCTATACTAGTAAATCAAATACTGCCCAGAAACACTCCTGAGCACTAGAATATGATCACCTACATTTTAAATTGTTAAAATTGCTCTTGATATGCTTCTCACTCATGCCAGCTAGCACTCTCCTAGATAATTTGCAGGCACAGTTCAGAAGTGAGAACATTTCAGGAACCATTCCAAATAAGCAGGTGGATCTTGACACAAATTGCTTTGGAAGCTCAGAGAATTTACACCACAGACAACAGTTGTTCTGTGCAGTGGGACTCAGAGCATGAGGATGATCCTGGATACGTTTTATTTAACAGTCTAGACACAGCCTAAAAATCCAGTCACAGTGGTACCCCAGTGAAACCAAGGCTCATCCTAGGGATGGTTTTGTTGCTTCACTTAAAAAAAAAATAAAAGAGTCACTAGAAACACACAGCTGCCAGCAAAATAAAAAAACACTTGCACACATTTCCTTCCTTAATATTATCCAATGTTCCTTAGCAATCCTTGGGTTCTAAACTGTTCTGGAGTTCTCCACCTCCTCAGAAGGGTGCTCTTCAGTATCCTTCTTTTCTGAAAGAGATTTTCCATTAATCCAAGTCACTCCCTTCTGATAATATAGTACTAACCACTTTTCTGAAGCCCAATATGGCTTGACCATCGCATGATCCTTCAGTGTACCTGCCTGATCAGTTATCCTGCTATGGCCACAGAACTTCACACAAACTGGTGACTATCCCATCAGTAGATCATGGGCTTAGGCTTGCATTGGAAGATACGAGAAAGATTCATACCCACAAAGCCCCAGCCAATTACGTGTACAACTGGAAGAGATGATCGTTCAAGAAAACAGCACTGAGTTGAGGATAAGGAGTTACAAAAGTGGTTTGGGGCTCTCTATCCTTTTCTGATTTTGGGTATCTCAGTTTCTTCTACAGGAGGAGCAGGTAGAAACTCTTTCTTGAACCTCCCTGAATGTAGTACATGCTGACGAGAAGTTTTTTGAGTCAAAGTTACTTTCTCTTAATGCTCATGACAGAAAACAAATGAGACTGACAGCTTCTTGGACCTTCCACTTTGGGTTTTAAGGCATGAGGGATGAGAATATCCCTCTGTGAACTAAGCATACCTTGGAAAGGATTTTTCATTTATTTTTAACAGTAATTTATCTAATTGCTCTGCATTATGCTACAGCACATCATGTTAAACTGCTGATTTACATGGCTGCATTACAGTTTCAGATATTTTATTACATAATCTACAATGACATTTTACTTGCTGTATTCATCCTGCAAGAACAATGCAAAAATGGCTACAACAATGCAAACGCAGCTTCATATCATGACTGCATAGGATACAGGGATAATAATGTTAAACAGTACTTATTAATTCTTTCTCAGTCAATATGTTACGATGTACTGAATTCTTTATGTCATGGGGCTCAATTGCTTAGATTTGGCAGTCATACGAAATCATAAGAAATAAAAACTGGCTAATCAAACATAAATGTGATGCTAAATTTTTATTGACTGCATTTATTCAATGCTATCCATTAGGGCTGGAATCTCACTGAGAGGAGAACGATGGAGAAGTGGCTGAAGTGAGTGGATAAGACCTGTCCCTTTCAGTGAAAGTCAAAAGTTTGGTGAGGCAGTTCTGTTTAAACTCCATTTTCTTTTCATGGGTGACTTCATTTTTAAAAGAATTATTGCCTCTGAGTGACAACACAGATATTTACATGTAAAACTGTATTTGAGATATGATATGTAATCGCATGGGATAGAGCAGTATCTTTGTTAGTCAGGTATGAGACGCACAAAACATGTGCAAGTGAACTAGGACTGGCACTACACATGGCATAACACTGCAGCGACCATTTTTTGTAAAAATTGCCTCCTAAATGTTACTAATAATTGATCAAGCATCTGGTTCTAAAAATTATGCATTCAGATTTCACTTGTTATTATGAACTTAAAAAATACTTGTGTTCCTGCAGCACTTTAAAAGGTTGTGCATCACTATCAGACATAAATGTTTGATTTATACATTTTAAATAAACTGCCATATTAACTAGCAATAACCAGTTTCTTTTAAGAGGAGAAAGGGCAGCTTTCCTGGAAGTAGTCTTTTACCTATTATCTCAACAAATGTGGCAAGTGGAAGCCTAGCAGAAGATACCAGAATTAGTTCCTTGTAGCATCTCTTCCTCTTTCCCGCAGATAATCAAGGACAAGGTGGCACGAGATAATTATCTAGAAGTATCATCAGCTCCCTGAATCATCTCGATGACTGATACTGAGCTCCTGCAGGCAGCCCTGGCTTACAGTCTGTGTCTCCCAGGCAAGACACTTCACAAGAAAGAGGCCCTACATCAGGGGAAGAAGGAGCTATGCATATGAATGATTACATCTTGCCCAGCTGATGTGAGAACTGCTCTGTATTTCCAGATCCTCACTGCTGTAAAGCAGCTTTCCACAGGGATACCAGACTGTTTCTCTGACCTCTGCTTCTTGGTTTGGGGAGTGTCTTCAAACAGGGCCACTGTCTCAAAAAGCTTCCATTTATTAACTCTAGAATAATTATGTATTTTTAAAAAATAAATAGGTAGGACACTCTTTACATTAATGTAAGTAAATGGTTTGCCTGCATTTGTAATTAATAACATCTGTAGAGCAAGTACTGCACTGGAGATGAACGATCAGAGTTTTGCCCACCAGACTTATACCCCAATTTTACTCTACTGTTGATGTTAATCCCTGTTTTGAAAATGCATACCTAGAGGTAAGCTCATAATTCCTTTAGATATCTCCACAAAAGGTTCTGATTCTCAAAGGGGTGAAATAGTTCCTTACTCCTGAAAATAACATATAAATATGAATTTAAGAGTTTAACTTTAGAAAATGAAGTTTAAAATTTTCATCTTAGTAATCCACTGTCTCGGTTTCTCCATCTTTAAAACTACAGAGTTTTTTATAAAGTGGCTTTATTTCCTTGGATAAGAAGCTCTGTATCTGCTATGTATTCTTATTTACTACTATTAAAATGGTTGCCATTTTTGCATTTTGTAAGGTAAATCTTCATAAGCAACATGAAATAAGACTTTTTTCATGTGGCATCTTATTTCTAAGCAGGGCAACATCCTTAATAAAAATAATTTTATATCTAATATAGACGATTTTACTACAAAAATTTCAGAATGCTACAATTATTTTAGAACAGAATTTTACAAGTATTCATGAAAAATAATGACATCTTTTATTTTGCAAGTCCAGTTTCCATGCAAGTGACACGTGCGAGAATGTGTTATTAATCCTGATGCAAAACCATAAATCTTGTCAATACTTACCAGGACATAAAAAGCTAGAGAGTGTTGTTGCTACAGTGAAGAATATGGCACACACACAATTTCACTACACTGACTTTAATGCTTTCATACTACTACATCTTACCAGTAGGCAGCACTGTTACATCTTTTTAGATGTTAGCAATGTTAATGACATACAGTGCCATCTGCAACTTTCTACATAATACCTGACCTTTACTTCCATTCAACCCTCATTATTTTTTATTCACGCAGTGTTTCTATCTCTCAGATTTTATTTCATAAAAGAAAATAAGAAGAAAATAAAAATGCTGGAATATTTTTTAGCACATCAAAAATGGGAAATGGATATTGGTATGGTATATTGGATTGCATTAATCAGTTAGCATAACTGTCACTATTTAAAACATGGCAATATCTATATGAAATGATGAATTACCTTAGGCAAGTACCTCAGTAACAGAAATGATTCATTTCAGTATTGATTAAATCACTTAGACCGTTAAGATTTTAAAAGAACAAACTGATAGAATAAACAATGGTCCTGATCCAGAAAGCCCTTGTCCAAACGAAGAGCACAAGTCTTCAGTTATGAAAGTCATATGTTATATCAGGCTATTCTTCTCAAGAAGGATTTAAAGTGTAAAATTCAGAACAAATGAGTGTTATAAACCCAATAATCTGTTCTGATTACTGTTTTTAAAATAGCCAAACCTAAATATACAAACATGTACAATGCACTCGTAACTGATAATTTTCAGGTTTCCCATTCTACAGAGTTTGTAACACCAACTAATTGAACACTGATCTTATATTTGCTAAAAATTCAAATTCAGTACTGAGTTCAATAGGATTTTTGGATGTACAAGAAAGGAAGAATTTTGTGCCGCATATACGTGTACCCAGCTGCAAAGGTTACTGGCAGGGGTTAATAAGTATATTTGCAAAGCACAGATAATGAATACTTACATTAGAATATGTATCTATTTTATATATATTCATATGTGTAGATACACACATGTGCCCACGCTGGCATGCGCACATATTTATATGAGTAAAGTTTATAAATAAACAACATTCTCTTAGTTCATTGGTAAACAAGATATACTGGCTTAAACATCTTAGCAGTGCCAAAGATTTTTTTCCACTTTCTGTCCTACTTTCACACCAAAATTGTAACTTTGTATTTCATAAAAAGGCACTGAAACGTAAAATGGGCCAACATCAAAATATAACAAGGAAGCAAAGATAAATTAGAGGAACTCTTTGGTTCTTTCACTAACTAATCAGAGATATACAGAAAAGGACCTTTTAAGTTTAATGATACCTGCTCATTAAATGATGCTAAACACTAAAATACCACGAACAGCAGGGAATTTCAGTTTACATTAGAGAAAAAAATAAAAGGGTAAAAATGACTGAAGTTGGTCAGTTCAAGCTGATAGGGCACTTCAAATGAATAACAGAAGAATAAAAGAGACACTCTAGGTTAAATTAGGTTCTCCTATGCCTTTTCTTGAAAGTGCTTAACTTCACAAATTTTATTTGAATTAACTAACCTGCCAAAATCAAAGACTTGAATAGGGGTAAAGTTAAACAAGCAACTATACTTCACAGTAAGTTTACCCATTAAACAGCAGATAAAACCTCTGCATAAGAAAAGATGGGGGAAACAGTTTTAGAATGTGCATTTTTTCCTTCTCTAGTCAGGGAAAATGTCATCCCTTTCATACTCTTGAAGTAAAGCTGTACTTCAGAACAAAATTATTCAGATATAGGACTTAATTCTTCTCATAATTTGTTTCTAAGAATCCTGTTTTTCTAAGTTCAGCACAGTTTTCTTCCTCTCCATTTGAAATATATAATACTTGAGTATCACCAATTTAGTGCAGCATTAAAGACATTAAACAATTATTATACCGTATTACATGACTAACAACTTTTGCAAATACACTGTAAAGCATTTAAAGGAAAATAAGCCATCTGAAGAAATTGTCAAGGTTGAAAAAAAAAAGGGTTGTAAATAAGAAGGTGGCTTCAACTCTTTCTCAAAATATGTGCAACACTAAGCTAATTTTGTTTGAAGGTGGTTACATTTATCACTAAAAAGAATAAAAGAGTGCTATTCTAGTTTTTTCTATGCTGGCAGCTGTAACATACTAATAAACATACATATTTCACATATATTCAATCTGTTCCTCACACTTCCATCAAATTTTCTTTCTGTCCTTAAATTAAAATAAAAAAGAAGAAAAGTGCCACTCCATTAAGCAGGCAAACTTCTCCTAACAGACAAGTTTTAACTGCAAAAACTCCAGTCCTGAAAATGGATCCTTGTAGACTGCACAACCTGCTTGAAAGATTTTGCCGAAAGATCAACCTGCTCACTGACTAGCACTTGGGTTTTAATTTTATTATACAGAATACTTCCAGATTTAGTTGCCTATTTTTAGCTAGCTTTTAATCAGTTTGGGAGAGCAACAGTCAGAGAAAAGCGGCAAAAAGAGCAAAAATATATATGGGTGTATACAGGTATCAAGCAACTCTCCCCATCCGGGTCTGTCTCCAGCAAAGTGAGTGTCTCTGTTCCTTACTGCGGCTCCCAGAAACACCCCACCTTCGCGGGCTATTGCTCGGCCTGAGGATGCAACACTGGATTGGGATGCAAGAGCCCTGATTTTGATCACTGACACAAAAACAATTCTAGATTTGATTTTCAGAGGTGATAAGCAGTCATGGCATGTCTCCAGTCCAGTCCATCATCTCACAGATTTACATGCTCACCCATGGGGTACGGTTAATGGTTGTCTGTCTCACTGAGGGACTGTGAGATTATTCTCATGGCTTTGAAACACTCCAAACACCATAAGCATGGCAGGAATGCAAACAAATACAAACCCAAAGTAAGAGGTGCAGAAACATTTGTACTCTTTGGTCACTCATCGCCAGCGGACCCTTAATATAGCCAATTCCAAGGGGATGGATCCATGCCTCCATCTAGGTAAGTGCCATTACCTTTAAACTTTATTCTCCAAAACAAAGTTGTTGTATTGAAACACCATTACATAAAGGTGCTGAGGGATGGGTGCTGTGTCATCCTCAGAAGAAACACTAGACTGCTTTAATATGCCACAGCTATAACTGGTAAGATGCAGGAGAGCATCACCCACCTGGGAGCAACCTTAAAAACTAAAAAAAGGTACAGTAGTAGTTGTAGAATATAGTGTATGAAAACTCCGTATATATAGTGAAAGATGAACTAAAACATATGAGAAAGATCTCTGCTCTAGAAAAGTTGCCATAAAAGTCAAGACAAATTAAGAATGGAGATGAGATAAAGCATATAAATAACATGATGACCATTATGGCATAGGATATGTTTTATTCCCCACTTTAGCTGTTACTTCTATTTTATCTTTAAGAAAATGAATAGTTCACTTCCTGTGACAAAAGCCAGACAAATCTCTTGGCACTTGCAACCAATCTTACAGCATCGATCAAGGAACAATCTCATGTGTATGCTCAGAAGTACATAAAGGCTCTCCTACAGTTCACTGCGAACAGCTAAACTTACTGTAGCATAAAGAACAGCGAGTTATGTCTCCCCATGCCTTAGCAATACAATCAGAGCTAACAAGGACATGGTAGCTCAGATACGACTTTTTTTGTTCACACCTGCACCGGGTTAACTCAAGTGAATACACCCAAACATCTTCTATTTGTGTGAAACTCAGCAGTGAAGAACTTCCTTAGAGATATTTTTCCCAGTTGGAATACCATCAGCATGCATCTGAAAAAAGCATTGGTTGCACTCTGTAACTGTCTTCTCAGTCCATTCCAGATAACACTGGAGAGTATTTCATGCTAAAGGCCTAAGCAGAGCATGAAAAAGATGAAATAGCACTACCAGTCTCATTAAACAGAAAATGGTATGCCATCTCAGAATGAAATTTAGGAGGTGAGTGCAGAGTTTTTCATTCAGTGAGAGGGAAAGAACTGATTTAATCTTTTTGTGGTCACCAACGTCACGAAGAACTTTTTAATGAAGAAATATAACATTACAGGAAATCAAATGAGCAGCTAGAAGAAGTTGCCCTTGCTTGTTAGGAAAACTAGCAAGGATTAGCTAAGATTAGTTAGGCTTCGTTGAGAAAGTCATCTGCAAGATAGCATCGACAACTATGTAATTACAACATCAGATACACTTAACAGCTTATTCATTCTACTAGTAAATATGGATGAGAACAAACAGGACATTGTTATCTTCATTCTCATTAGTATTTTTACTACAAGTGGCTGGAAGCATCAGCTGAGAGGCCCCACTGATACAGGCAATCTATGAACCACAGCAAGAGACACCACCACCAAAGAACACAGTCTGATCAAAGACACCTTGCAGAATAATTTAAAGGAATTTTATCCTTTTCCTAACTTGCACATGTTATTCTAATTATTTTTGCAGCATGTCTTACAACAAATATTTCCTTATCTATTATTCTTAACTAATTATCCTCATATTCTTAAATCATATTAAGTCACGTCATTGCTTTTCACCAGCAAAAAATTCTCTCCTCTAGCATAAAAGCAGAGCTGGAAAATCTGGGGTTGTTCATCTCAAAAGCACAGGAACTTCTAAACTAAAAATGCACCCCTTGTGCTCGCTTTACAAATGCGTGATCCATCAAGTGAAAACCAAGTCTACGTGGTCCCCTGTTTTTCCCAGAGAGGGAACAGAAACTTCAGCCCTAAATACCACCTGCCTCGCTGACTGCCTTTCCCTCTGACCATCTTGCGAATGTTACTGTGCATTTCCCGCAGAGTAGAACAGAAATGCACAGGGCAAACACTGCTTGTCCACTTGGGGACTGGAGAGGAGCGATAGATACTTCTTGAAGGAAGATGTCCCATATACTCAGAACTAATTCCTGGAAATTAAGGCTGGATAAGTCTGACATATGCAGTCTGAAGGAATGTTATTCTCCAAAAAAACCCTAGGTGCTTGGTTTACAGTTATCGTTAGAATACCAACACATTCCACTGCATTACATTCCACAAACATTCATACAATATTTTAATTAGACCCTTTAGCTGAATATTACATGACATTCAAGCTCTAACTGATGTCTTGAATAGAATGTAGAGATAGGAAAAAACACATCAGACCATCGATCAAGTTCGTGCTACTTAAAAGCCAATATGCTCTTTCAAAGAATGATGTATCAAATACTGCAACAATACTGTATTTTGTCAAAAAGCTGTGAAGTGCTTTGGTGATGCAAGAATAAATGCCCTGAAATTAAGACTGGGGCATTACCTGCTGCCCTGGAAAGTAATTTGCAACACCAGTTTACCCACCTGCCTGCCCAAGAGCATCCAGCTATTTTAACTAAGTCATGAGGGCAATGGCTCTCCTTTAGAGCCCGCCAAATTTACACAGATCTCAGCTAGATGAGACATGCTGAAATGTGTCCAGTTGATAGCACACAAATGAGAACTTCTATCTCAGGTTAGTCTTGCATCTTTCTATTATTTTATTTCATTACGTCTGTTTTTCCTTCTATATATTAGAGTTTTGTTCATACATATCTGATTGTCTGTTGATCTTAGAATTCATTTTCTTTTCTCTTACACTGCCTATTCTCTTCAATTTAATTCTCTTTTTTTGTCTAATTTTCTCACTGTGCTTTTCTCTTAGTCTCCTGTTTTATCCAGTTACCTCTCCATTCTGAAAAAAACCTGACAATTTTGAGGAACATATTAGTAAGTGATTCTTTCTTATTTTGTGTTTGTACTTTCACTTCTAACTCTCTTCTCTCTCCCCTCTTACCTCCCTCCTCCTTCCCCTATCAGTAGTTTATCCTAGAGTTTCTATTCCTTTCAGTCCCTTCTGGCCTTAAAATCTGTGCATCTATTTTTAAAACATTATTATTGGCTTGCTTAAAGTTGTGAAAAAGCAAAACCTACCACAGAATTGTTCTAACTGGATAAACCTGTATCTAGCTTCTTATCACATATCTCAAAGAAGCCAATCTGAATGGCATTTGGTCTATCTTGAAGGACAGTGTGGTATGCAGGTGATTAAAACAAACACGTCCTCTTTTTTGACCAAATAAATACCCATTCTATTGGGCAAAACCCCTTTGCTAACACAGGTTGAAGGATAGTGTTTTCTGCTTTTGAAATAATTTATAAGCTTCTCATATTAACTTCTTTACAAATGAACCTGGTATCTATATTAGTGGTCACAATTTTTAGATACGTCCCCAGAATATATTCATTTAAGAGGGAAATTATTGACTGAACTATTCATGACTATAAGAACTGGAATTCCTTTTTTTGAGGGGAGGCTACCAAAATATACTAAATATCATCAAAACTGCTACAGATTGTGGAAGAACCCCCTCAGAGCATCAGATCCAAAGAATGCATACAATGTCCATTATAAAGTATAAAATTATTTACACTTGAAAGCAAACGCAATGTGCTAGGTGCTTTCCAAACAGAGAAGTGACATGGCTAACATGCAATTCCAACTAAATGAAGTTATGTTTCTTCATACGCAAACTGGGAATAGTGGAACTTGACTTCTTTAGGAGGTACATTAACAAAAGTGAGAAAACGGCCTTCCAGAACAATGTATTGCTATCATAAACCCAAATTTATTCTTGCCCAGTGCTAAAATCTAAAGAGAATGCATATTAAAAGACTAAAGCAAATCATCACCTTAAAACAGATTGGCCAATATGGTGGCTATGTTAACAATACTAGGAGTCGTACTCATGTTTCCTCTTACTCTCCCCACCATTATTTATTTGCTTCCTGCACAGATTCTGAAATAAATTAAACTGCTTACGATCCACATTTTCTCTGATAGGAAGAGGCAAATGAAATCTTACAAAATCAAAAAGGAGCAGGAAGCATATCCCTTTGTAGTACTGTATATGGCAATGGATTGAAGCTAGCCATTGAGATTAAGAATGCACACGATCACCTCGATTCCTTTAGATGGAAGAGAAAGGTCAAAAACCTATCTAGAAAAAAGTCTAGATGAGGTGATACAGAGGCTTCCTTTGTGCTGCTTTTAAAGAACTTCATCAGAAAGTGGTATTTGACCCTACCAAAGGTAAGCAGAGTCCAGGGATTGTCTTTAAAAGTTAGTATTTCTCAACAGTTACCTAAAAATTCAATTTGATATTGCACCACTTTCCATTACAACCAGAACAAAAAAAGGCAGTGCATTGTTCTTCAGCATTTCTTCACTTTACCCCAATAAAATTTGATACCTGAGTTGCATCTTTCTGATCTATTTTGCACAGATAAAGCTTTGTCTTGCATCATGGACAAACATCCTTAATGTGTTTTGACAGTTTGGCAATAACTAATTTAGATTTAAAATACTCTTATATACCAGCGAGAAAACTTCCCGTATTATTTGGACTTTGTATTTTCAGAGAGAAGTACAAAGGCAGTATTTAGCTTCACATTAAAGAATTTAAATTTAGGTCCTCACGTGTATGTTTGGTTTCTAATAATCTATTAGAATCAAGAAAAACCTGTACTTTCTTCTACAGTCTGTACAGTTAATGGAGCTTAAAGAGAAATGAAACTTCCCCTTCACAAGGGCTCTTAGTTAGTTGCCAAAATGTAGAGATCCGTTGTTATTTCAGACGATCTAGGGTATCATGCCCAATTTTAACTGCCAATCCAGGAGAACAGAGGTCTCCCATTGCTCCTGTGTTAGGTCTGCTAACCCTCTGTGGACATCCTAGATAGCTGAAGGCATTTCTAGTGACACTAGAAACATTTTAGGCAAATAAATCTCACTCTAGACACCTACTTAAGGGCAAGCAAAATGGCTCTCTAGACTCAGCTGGCTGTACTGATTACAGTGGGAACTCCATTACAAATTGAAACTTTGTCACTTACTGCAACTGCAGACACCCGTGAGTGGGCATGTACATTCAGTCTGAGAGCTGAAACTCATTCAAGATGTCTTCAGGTTTGTCAGCTGGACAGCACGGCTAAAAATAATAAAAACTGGTAGGCACTGAATATGGAATGAAACTGGTCCAAATATGTCTGACAGGGCTACATATAATTCAAATGAACCTTTTTTTTCTAGAAAAGTAACATCTCCCTTTGATTTCTTTTAGTACCAAAAGTTAATGTAATTACATTTCAAGAATTTACTGTCCAGCTCAGTTACATCTAAGACAATGAAGTTGTTCTCAATTTTTTTTCATGTGCAGGCCTGTAGTAGTTGTTCTTGCTTCCCTGTTTTTCATAGATATATTGTTTAAGAAAACACAAGTTAGATTTGTATGTCACTTTATTAGTCCAGTTTTGTAAGAGAAAATCTGCACCATCATATTTTGCCTGTCAGTCAACCATCAATATCTTCTGGGCCGTTTCCTCCAAACGTGACAGAGCTTCAACCATCTGAAGTTGCTTGAAGTTTAATGAAATGGGAAGACAAAGGTGTTATTAATGTACCCACCAAAATAAAGGCTGTGCTACAATTGCTGTGCCACACAGGTATCAGAGATTTCACCTGGATTTTACCACTCATATAAATGACTTTTAGAAGTAAGACTGGTTTCTGTACCTTAGAACACCAAAATTTATATGATTGTATTAAAATCAGCTACCTGAATTAGAAAGCTAAGTAGATAATAAGAGCTTATAAACAGGAGCTTTCAATTCCTATCTCCTGTTAAAATTGAAAAACTTACAAAGAGTAGCTGAAATGCAACCAACAATAAATTTGAGTTTCATCTTGAAAGCTTTACCTAAAAGTGGCAATGACCGAAGACAACCAGACCTTCAGTACTGTTATATCTTTAGAAAAATGTTATGCACTGGCAAAGCCCAGCTGCAGAGATTTTTCTATGTAACATGGTTCTTCTTAGACACCGATTTTTCCCTAAAGCTTATCTATTGTGGGTATGTATTTCTTTGCTACTGCAAGCAGTGTTTGATAATGGTAAGCGGCTCACCAGTATCAATGTGGAATGCAGAAAAGACAAAGGTCTCTCTTGGCCTGAGTTACAAAATAACATCCTTCACTCTAAGGACAAGCTATGAGATAACATCTTCTGCTTATCTTCCATGACCACTAGTATCAGTAAAGAATATTATAAAAGTGGAACATAAGAGGCAAAGCATCTTACCTTTATCCAGAACAGGATAAGCAGTTGGACTGATACTATAAAACAGAGGAAGGGAAGAGAAACGCTACACTACTTGTGGTACGGAGCTGCTGTTAGAACTGCAACTCCTTGTGCCGGGGTTTGTCCCCTTGGAACAATTACTGATGGGACTCATGGGCAGGGAACTTAAGAGCTGGTGAACTCTTGGCCAGTCCCATGAAAAAGTAAACGAGGATGTTGGTTCCTCGTCTGTGAACTTTCAGAAAAGGGAAATAGAAGAGAAAGAAGCATACTTGGGAGAGTAGTGCAAGAGACTGCAAAAGAAGCGTGGGTGTACAGGAAGCATATACTGGGAAATACACGTTACTCCCCCAATACAGTGACAATCTCTGCAGACTTTATCTGACAGTAAAAATCCTTCTTGTATACCTCTAGCAACAGGTTTTTCCCACCCCACTCAAATCCTCAGGTTTTCTTACATACATTCACATCTGTCAACATGAATATCTCCACTCGGCACTTCAGAACTTGTTTTGCCATAGGTTCTAAGCCTGTACATCAATGCAAAATTAAAAAATACAAGAACCATTCTCACATCTGCCACGGAACGACTACTACCAACTCCTAATAATATCAACATGGAAGAAAACATACAGTACATCTTACTCACTGAGGACTGTACATTCATATTAATCATCACACTCTGACTTCAGGTGAAGTTTCCTAATCAGCAATGGGTTTGTTTTTTCCTTTCCTCTCTTGATAATAATTTAGAAAGTCTTTCCACTTCTTCACAAATTTGTGAGGGTCTTTATCTTGCATAGATACTCTGCAAAGAGTGCATTCACTTATTCAGATATTTTTCATAGTTACGCAAGTTCGTAAAGAGAGCATCACTAAATCCACTGTCATTTTTCAGCTAGTCTGGAAAGCAGATGTGTTATGTACATCCTCTTTTTTTTCTCTGCCAAAGCAGCTGGTAAAATTCTTCATAAACCAGTGAAGCAGAGGGTAAATTGGGAATACCAGACATGACAGCAATAGCCGTAACTCCATTCATGTCAACAGAGTTCATAGGGACAGAAGCTCTTTTTCCAGTCAGAAAAAATAAGGCTAGTGCATATCTGGATGAGAAATGAAGCCTCCAGAAAAAAGGTACTGCTTCGCAAGACCGAGCAATGCATTTCCCTTATTCACAGCAGATTAGCACAAAATAAAATACAAAATACTACCTTTTGCAATTGCATTGAATCCAATGCATCAATGTTCAGGATTTGAGCAAAAGTAGCCACAAATACCTTGTAAGCTATACAGATATTGCAGACTACTTAGAGATTACTTACCTCATAAAATTCAAAAGCAGCTAGAAGCTCAAGGTGGTGTTCAAACTGATTTTACTATTGATTTTGTTGTTTTTCCTAGCAGATGACAGTGACGCTAGAAATCTTGGATTAAAATGTATAATTCTGGACCTCGGAAGAATGAAGTTGATGATAGGACAGCACCATGGGAAAAACAGGCAGAAAGGCAATAATGTTGGTCAGTGCTACATGGCTCTGGGGTTTCAGAGAAAACTGCTGTCTACAAGGCAGACTTTGAGAATGATATTGGGAAATAAGGAGGAGGCGGAGAAGAAATCTGAGCAGGCAGAGAGGGGCACATAAGCAACATCTATTTCACATGACTGCACTCACCAACACGGGCCACACAACACTTACTCCCAGATATATGGTTGCAGCAATTAACATTTGTTCTCTATCATTTTGGAGGGCATTTCCAGAACCTGACCTATGCTGACAAGGTCTAGAATAATCTCTCACTCGGCAATGTTTGAAGTTACTTGGGTGAACGTATGACCGGATCCAAATGCTTGGTCACTGGTTACCTTCCTTCAAAGAAATACTATCCACCTTTTAGCAACATGAGGAGGTTTTGGAAGCATTCTTCTTCTTGCCTCTTTTAGTAAATTATGCTCCTGTAGTTCTGCCTAACAGCTACACTGGCCAAACCATAACAAAAATCTAGAATACAGAAGGGCTCTTCCAAACATTTTTAGTAGTCAACATTTTAGTGATGGCTGTTCAGATGAGCTTGGGCATGCTGTTCTCTTCAGACCGCAAAAAGTGTTGATACCTTGGGTAGCCAGTGCACAATGGGAATGCAAGTGTATGAAATCATCCTAAACCAAGAACACAGTGAGGAATATTTAACTGCATGTCATCACTCAAACAGACACTAAGTTAGTCATAAGAATTAAAAAATCGTACAGAGGACATATGCCAAGAAGTTACTGCATGTGTGGATGAATGGGGTGTGAGAAAGCAGCGGAAAACTATCAAGAATGGGACAGTTAAACTAATAATACATATGTAGTCACAAAAACTACAGAAGTGTAAATGAGTCCCAGATAAAATCCTTTAACTTCTATGGTAGGTTAAAGCAAATTAATGAAATTGTGAATTGTGTTTGTGTGCCCATGTCTTATTCTGAAAAAGAAGAAAAAAATAAAAAAAATATCCAAACACACAAAAAGAATCTCTTCAGTGTAAGCAAAGTCCCTGACATTCATCAACAACTGGAAACCTGAAAAGGAGTTTAAGTTAATGCTACATGTGATATTCACAGAATCATACATATATGACTTTGGCTTTCCTGAATAGGTGAGTGACACTGCAAGTCAACCACCTAGAACAAAAGCTAAAGATCTTTTTAGATAGAACATACAAAGGAAGGACATGGAACATTTGCAGGTTTGATCAGTGCTCATCACATATTAGAATAAAACTTCAAAATAAAGGAATTATAGAGCAGACATAAAGCAAAGAAAAAGAAAGGCAGAAAACCAGTACTATAAAACACATATACTGATTGCAACTTAAAAAAAAAAAAAAAAAGACAAACCCAAAAAATCACAGGTGAAGGAAAGAATAGTCTTAAGAAGCCACAAGGTTTTTAGAAACACACAGAGAGTTAACAATATTTTAGTCATGCTGTAGCATCTAGGCTATTCTGCTTTGGAAAGGCCTGATGTAAGAAACACAGGGATAGCTTGGAGGTAGGCAGTCTGACCAGAGGCTGAGAGCTGTGACTGGTGTGCCCATTAAGAAACCGACATTCAAAGGACAACCCAAAATCTCTTCTTCGGTGCAGGCCAGGGTGAGCACTACATGCTTTATTTATCTCCTCTATCCCAAATAAAATTTGAGATTACACCTGTGAAACAGGACACATTTAAAAAGGTAAGGTGGGTAAGTTGATTAGCTAATTAACCAAGCTCTTATATACAACCCATAGGGAGCATCTCAAATGCATAGGACATCTTTTGTTATTAAAAAAATAGGACAAGGAAGATTTATCATTAAAATATATTTCACTAATTATACCACCTGGAGTTCCTTCCACAAAACAAACTTTTAATTAGAAAATGTGGGTTTATAGAAAATGTTTGGTATAAAAGTTTGATTGTTTATTAAAAGTAGAATGTGGAAAGTTCCTTGCATGATAAGGAGCACAGCTGTTCTGCTTCGGAGGGTGTACTTGGTCTAGTTAAACAGCTCAGGAATCTCTTCAGAAACTATAGGTGCTTATTTTTTGCATCCTTTGCAGGAACAGGAGAGGCAAGATAAAACAGGTATTTGTTTGTACACGATGGAAGAGCTTCGCTAATTGTAGACATAAAAATTATTTTCTCTTTAACAAAGTCGTAAAATCCAACGATACATTTAATATAAGCCAACCTGAGAAGCTGAAAACACAAGTCCCATACGGGCCCTTCCTATCAGCCGAGTGTTGCAAACTAGCCGCTGTCTTCCCAGGAGCATCAATAGCCACCTTCTCCATGCCTGGAGAAACTCAGCTCATACACTGCGGTGCACTCAATATCTGTTGCAAAGCACAGCCTTGCACTGGGGATGTAGCTACATCTGCTATGTATAAAATCACTTAAATTGCTTGTACAGTGTCTTAAGGAAATGCAGAAAAGTTCTGATTTTAAGATATGCTGCAGCAAACAGCACAGACTCACGGGAGTATTTCTGATGCCTGTCTTCATGCTTTTGAAATAATACTTCCTCTATTTCTTTTACCATATGAATATCCTTTTCGAAATTATATTAGATAAATTTTTTTTGAATTTTTTTTCCCTGAGTATTTGTCTTCAACAAGGAGTTAAGAGAAAGTTGCTGGACAGGCAAGGGAAAGCTCCATGACTCTCTGTATGTGGTATCAAAGGGACAAACCCCTATTTCACATATTCTCTATTCTCTAACTGAGTCCTTGCACAAGGGAAGAACCCTGAGGTCTCATCTCTGGGGCTTGAATAAGGAAGCAAACACCAGTCCTCCAAAACTGGGAATGATCAAGAAAAGAACAATGACCTGCATTTATTGCTGGGTAGTGCTCCCAGCTGAGTTAATAAAGTTGTGGCCTAATTAAACCAAGCACTTCACATCTTGTTTTTCTTCTTGCATGGCTGGGACAATTAAGCATCCTTTGATGTAGAGTGCTCTGAGGAAATCTCCCAATTACTTTATGAACAATTTTTGTCATAAAGCCTGAGAGAATTTATTGAAACCACCTACAGTGGAATGAGGCCAGAGCCAATCAACGCTGGATGACCAGACTTAGGGCGAAGGATTTTAAACTAGAGGCCACTAAGACCACAAGCAACACATCACACAGAGAAATTTAAGCTCTAGGAAGTGCTAGTTGGGTACAGTAAGCTGAACAAAATTCTGTGGAAATTACTCAGTTTCAGTCTGTGAACAGGAAATGTTGACAATTGCTGATTTTTTGTGGATTGGAGGTTGTAGTATACTCTGACTGTATTCTGGGTGAAAACTAAATTAACAGTACACGTAACTACTCAGCTTAATAAAGTTGAAAAAGGCACTTTGTTACTTTTTACAAAAAATAAGCAAGGTTATTACTAATTCCACATATTGGTAATCTAAAATAATAGTTTATTAACCTAAAGTCAAAGTGTTATAGAGACAGGATAGTAAGGGTTATCTGCACCTTCAGACCTACTGTTATCATAGGCAAACATGCTGCATATTTTCCTCTATAAACTGATCCATTTCCACCTTAAAATTAGTCAGGTTAACTAAAGTATCTGAAAAACTAAAAATAGGAAGAAATAGTCTTAGAAAGCAATATACATACATATTTCAAGAATATATAAACTGTATATTTCTTATTTTAAGTATCATATCTGGAGATATTCAAGACCCGCCTGGACAAGGTCCTGTGCAGCCTGCTGTAGGTGACCCTGCTTCGGCAGGAGGGTTGGACTATATGACCCACAGAGGTCCCTTCCGACCCCTACTATTCTGTGATTCTGTGATTTTCGTAATTGGTACATGCAATTCATCTGAATTTAGAAGCACCATAAATACAACTATTTTTAAAAGCAATTTTCAGATGGCAGTAATAGGGAAATAATAATTAAAAAAAATTAAACAGAACTTATTATGGTGCCTTCCAGTTTTAAGAAAAGTATCACTTTCATGTCATGCTAACATTTAAAAAAATGTTAGGTCCAAAGTATTGTCTCCATTCAGTGCCCACTTGTGGAGACAAAAAAAACCCCAAACCTAACAGGAACAATTATGCAACTGGAACATCTGAAATATACTTGTTTGTAGCATAAGAAAAGCACAGTGTTTTAAACTCTCATCTGTTATTGCTTTGTGTATGGGGCAAAATTTGTTTTGTGAAATTTTTTTTGTTTGTCTGGATAACTCAGCTCTCTGGCACTGAATCTTTACAATTAAAATGGGAATTAAGCTTTAAAGATAATGATATTATTCACTTAACTAACAGAAACTGGGCAGATAATAAATAAATAATAAAAACTCAGCATAAAATCCCCTATAAGGCAATTCACCATTAGTACATATTAGCTCTAAAATGCATCACAGGCAAGCAAAAAGAGCTTCAATTATTTTTGCCTTACAGTATAATAATGAGTCCTGACTAGGAAAAAAAAGATATGGTAATTTAGTAATGTTAAGATCTACCCACTGGAAAACACCACTACTGCTGTTGAAATATTTTAAGACATATATTCCATTCAACTCCCCAAACAAATAGCAGACTGTACTTCAAATGCATTGCAAGACTATTAGGTAATCTTTTTCTTTGTTTAGATTCAGTGTGGTTCAGTGACAAACATTCATCTTCTCTTTCTATAAAAGTTCCTGTTCTTTTGCTCTAGTTAAGAATTGCTTTAGTTTTAGTAACAACTCACATTTTACTTCACCATTAATTAGCCTCACACTATAAACTTCAAACAAGATGCAAAAAATGATCATTTAAACTATTTTAAAATTATGAATTATTTGTTCTATGTTTAGATCACACAGTGGAAAGAGCAGTTACATCTGTAGGTAGGCTAACAGAATCAGACACACAGCTTCTGAAATAAACCAATACCAGCTGCTCCCATGCCTCATTACTCGGCAGTAGCTGCTAGCCTGAAATACTGTATGTTGCAGAATCGTTGGCTTTCAAAAGCCACGCAGACTTTTGAGAAGATGTAGCAGTACAAAACAGACACTTCCCTCAGACAGAAAAAAAAAGAAAAGTCCTATACTTCAGGGTATGTGTTCAACTATTTTCCATTCTAAGGCACACATATTTTCCACCATCACGCATTTTACTTATTTTAACAGGTGAAAGCAATTAGATTTAAAAAATATTATATTGTCAATGTTCCCACTTCTACAAGAATAATTTTAAAAGTCTAAAACTAATGAAATATCTTTTTGATTAGTAACACATACTTTGTGCTTACAGAAGATACTGAAGAAGGAATGACAGTATCATAATCAGTGTCTAATCATTCAGCTCACTAAGAGAGGATATATTAATGAAAAAAAAAGTTTGACTGCAGACACACAGTGTAGTCAAAAATGCTATGCACATATAGCATTTTGTATAGCTATAAACATGCTATACAAAAACAGAGCTTCTAAAAAAAAATCAATTTTTAAAATCCTTATTAAATTTGTTGGGCTTGCTGTATTCTGCAAAAACTAGATTGCAACAGCTAAAACTCTTCGTAAAAGGTACTGTCAGACTCTCATCAGCTCTAATGGTCATTAAGAAAGCCTAAAGAGATTCACCTTCTTGAAACACAGAAGTAATTTTAATGTAAAAGTTTACACAATTAAAATTACAGAGGTTTAATTTCCAACCAGCCCCAAAGAATTCAGTATTCCATGGCTCTCAGGACTCACCTTCAACACAGAGGGTTAGTTTTAAACATTTATGTAACACGTTTGGTATTAGAAATAAAAACTTGAGTATGTTTGAAAGAACGTTTATATTGTAACAGGAATCAATTGTACACTTCTAATTTGCCTACTCTGAAGAAAACATTTTGATACACACAAATTAATTAGGCAGAAAAATTAAAGCAGGCTTCTGCTTTATTTAAAAAAAATATTCAACACAGTGTTCTGTAGGTACTCTGGAGTATCATTTAAAGGCAGTTTGTCACAATATCATTCTTACTTTTAAAATACTAAAATAATGAAAAGCAAGTTCTGTGATGGTATATGTTTCAGAACAGCATTGACTTTTTACATCAATCTTAAAGTACTTTTTTCTAATATTTCATATTTCTGAAACTGCCCTCTGCATAATAAAATAAATTCAACTCACCATTTTCAGAATAATAGGTGTTTACCGAATATTATTTGCCTTATTCTCAAGTGGAAAATTATGGAAATTATTATATGAGATTTAGAACACAAGCAGTCACTAGTACTAAGCATGTTAGGTAAGGCAATACCTTTTAAGTTCATCAGATAAACTGTTGTAAGTTTAGAGATTTTCATGCCTTTTCAATAGTATGATACGGTCAACATTATATCTTAGAAGACTATTTCATCAATTTTTAAATCGCTTTAATTTAAAAACTCCCTAATAAATAAAACACACAAATCCAAGCTGAAACATACTGAATATTTCATTTAAAATATAATATTCAGCTTCTTTGAAGAAATAACATTATTTCAGTGAAGTGAGGCCTCTCTTTCTACTGTATTTGTCAAAATTTAAATAAAATCTACTCAATATCCTAGATTGCCTTTGACAAATAAAAAATACCTATGAAAATTATCACCAAATTACAGAGGAAAAAAAGCCTCTCGGACCAGAAAGCTGGGACAGTATCCAGGCAGTGCAAACCTGGAACACAGGTGATTTTCTCAGTGCTGGACACTCATCTTACAAAACAATCAGGCATCATTTTCTCCATCTCTAGCAGAATTACAGCATCGCCCAGCTGAGGAGTCTGGCAATAAACCAGTTCAAAATTCAACATTTACAGTGATATGCCTTATACTAATGACGCATCCATGTCTGAAGGCCATAAATTCCTTACCATGTGAACACAGAGAATGAGAGTGTCATTTTTTGGCATTACTGTGTCACGGCACTTAAAAAACAGCTGAGAGTGTAACTGCGTTCCCAGACCGGAATGTTTACTAACAAAACCTGAGCTGTTGTCAAGAGAATGTTGGTTAAATCACTGCTTTTCCCGCCATTGCTTCACTTAATCCCAGGAAGCCCAGTCATATCCGTACTTATAGAGAAATAGCTCTACGTTCCAGATCAGACAAGACAGCATATTAAAGCTGGATGTGTTCATTAACATACTGCAAGCACTTCATTTTTGATCGCTCATTAGAAAACAAAGGTCCACTAGTAATGCTACAAGTGCAGTCTCTGTGCTGTGCACCAGCCAGATCCCCAAAGTGGAAGTTACTACCAAAGAAAGTGTACTGGGTTTGCATGGCAAGGTTTTGGTAGCGGGGGAGCTACAGGGGTGGCCTCTGTGAGAAGCTGCCAGAAGCGTCCCCTATGTCCGACAGAGCCAATGCCAGCCGGCTCGAAGGTAGACCCACCGCTGGCCAAGGCCGAGCCCATCAGCGTTGGTGGTAGCACCTCCAGGATAATGCATTTAAGAAGGGAAAATGTTGCTGCGCAACAGCAACTGCAGCAGTGAGAAGAGACGAGTGAGACTGTGAGAGAAACAACTCTGCAGACACCAAGGTCAGTGAAGAAGGAGGGGGAGGAGGGGCTGGAGACGCCAGAGCAGAGATTCCCTTGCAGCCCATGGAGAAGACCATGGCGAGGCAGGCTGTCCCCCTGCAGTCCATGGATGTCCACAGTCGAGCAGATATGGTGGAGGACCCCACAAAAGAGCAGGCGGATGCCCGAAGGAGGCTGTCGAGTCTGTTTTGCCTGTGACAGTAATTGGTGAGTGAGCTTTCCCTGTCCTTCTCTCGACCCACAAACCTTTTGTTCTGTTTTCCTTCCTCTGTCCAGCTGAGGAGGAAAGTGACAGAGCGGCTTTGGTGGGCACCCGGCCTCCAGCCAGGGTCAACCCACCACAGACAGGCTTCTGAGTAAGAGGAAAACCAAAAGGTGTCAGTAAAAATCGACAAGCATTAGGGCTTAAGAGAATAACAACCAATTCATAAAATGTAATTGGGAAAGAATACACATTCAGCAGATTTTAATTTGAGAAAGAGGAGGCCGTTTTATTAAAATTCAGAGATAATTTATACCCCAAAAGTATTAAAACCATTGGAGAGCAATTAAAGCAAAAGGAATTCACTGAAACATTAATATGAGTTTTTAACAAATCTTGGAATACTCTACAAGATCAAGAGAATGGCAAAAACTCAATGTGGTGTTCATGTTTATGAAGATCAAACCTGAGAAACTACGGGCAGGCTGACATCAAGCCAGTATAAATTCTGGAAAGGTTGAGCAGTAAATAATTAAGAAATGATAGCATAATTCATTCACTTGTAAGTCTTGTCAACTAAACTCAATACCATTTTTTATGCTATAACAAGTTTGGCTAATAACATTAACTTGTATTGTCATAGTACACTTAGATTGCTATAAGATTTAATCTTGCATGACATTTTCAAGCACCATACAAAATCAATACTCTACATTACATGGATTAAAACTGTTTAAATACACAGATCTTGAAAACTGTAAGTGGAAAATTGTCAGACAATGTAGGTTCTCTGAAGAACTTTTATTGTCCCAAATTTATTACTTCCATTGTAAATCAGAGATTAATTTTTTCAGATGACCTCAGCCTTGGTACAATGGGAAATATCAATCACACAGATGGGCCCATCTTTCTCAGTATAACTCATCGGAGCATCATACAGCTAAAATGTACCTCTCAAACAGAAATATTAAAACTGTAATCCAGTTCATTTATATAACAACAGGTTAAGAAATAACTTGCTTACCAACTGTAATTATCTATAAAGCAAGAGGTACCTAAGTGTAGATGGCTGTTTAATTTAGCAGAAAAAAGAGCATTTGGAATCCAGTGGTAGAAAGCTATTACTTGGCTGTGTTCACGTAAAAGTCACATTTCTTTATTTCCAAACAATGAAAGTAAATAATATTAGCACCAATTGCTGGCAGATATAGTAGATTGTCTACCCTTCCAAATCTTTACAAACAGCTTTGATATCTTTCTGCAAGAGACGTCACATTTCAAGTGGAAGTTACAGTCGCAAGAAATACACAAAGTCTCTCAGGAGGTTCTGAGACTTGCACTGTGCAATGAGTCCAAGTAAATTAGTAGGATTAGGGTAGCAGTCTTGCCACACAGCAACCCGCAAAAGGCAAGAGAGAAAAGAAAAATTTGGCCTTGACACACACGTGCCAGCAGCTCTGCAGGACAGGAAGAAGCTAGTAACCTAAACCAAAGGAATAATTTATAGCTACTCAATAACCCAGTCTTCTGGTTTTCTCCACACAAGGCAGTGCTGAGCGAACCTACAACTGGAAAGTTCGATGGTAGGCAAAGCTAGACTGTATCACTAATTTCTCTGCACTTAGGAACGCAGGCTTTTTACTTCAGCGAAGTAGTTTAGAGCAGCTGTCGTAAGAGGACTGGTCTGCTCCATTTATTACAGCCCAGCTGTGCCTTCAGGACACCGGCTGGCTAGCTGCATTACCGAGGCCCAGAGAGGCAACACAGGCTATGAAGGATTCTTACACACCTACTTCTCAGTGCAACTCCAGAAGTAACCATATTTTACAAAGACCATATTTCACAAAGATGGAAAGCAAAACTTAATTAGTTTTAATATGCTCAGAAGGAGAGATGGAGAAATGGTAAGAGAACCTAAAGAAAACACAGGACTAAGTCTCCTTTCAGCAACAGAAGAATTTAATCTCCGATACTTACCAGAATACGCCAGGCATATATATGCATATAAATAGACAGACAGATCTATCTGAGAACAAAAAAGGAAAACTGGTTTTTATTTACCTGATTAACATGCTACAGAGATGCAGCATACAGAAAGTGCTAGTTATTTTCTGATGAAGTAACCAAGTTGGTCTGTGAGCAGCGGAACTAGCAACACTCAGATTTCTTCAGAAACAGTGTCTTAAAATTTCCTCATGCAAGATGTACTGCTTCTCCTCCATTTGAGTTCCTCCCCTCTTCCCTAATTCCTTCTCTTTTCCTACCCTTTCTATTCTGTTTCCGTAAGAGAATTCTCCCAGCTCTCTTCTACCTCAGCTAACTCCCAGTTGGCCAAGAGCCAGCGTGTGCTCTGAAGACTTCCATAGAGACATGCAGTTTGCAGCAGCATACCCATGTACAGACTATGGGACTAAGAACCACAGCCAGTAATAGTTATTAAGTATAAATTCAGCCTGGGTGTCATATTGACATATCGATTAGAAAACCAATCTAAAACTAAGTTTTTTCTTTTTCCTGCTGGAGATTAGTTGGTTTAGTAGGCTGGTACAAATGCTTTTCCATTCCTGAATGTTTGATTCCAAATACCATAATCTGATCACACACACAAACACGCGTGCGCACACACACACACACAATCTTGGTTTAGACTCTATTGAACACTATTATACAACTGTGATGAAATTTGGCAATTCAGTCCTACTTCCCACTACCTGGAATCTCCTCAGAAATAGCAAAAAAATCAGTAAATTATTGGACTTATGGCAGATGCTGATTAGGATAGCCAGATTTTAAAATGAATACACATAAACACATTCCTCACTCATATTCTCACTGACTAAGCCTTCCTTTTTCTTATCTGCCAAGCAAAACCTGCACTTCAAATTCCTTTTCTAAAATCCTTTTTAAAATCCACTTCTTTAGGAAGTCTTTTCATCTTTTACCCGTTTTACCTCATGGTTTTATTACACTGCACAAAATCACAGTGCTACTTTTTCTTCTGCTGCTTTAAGTAAGGATTCAATAGAGAAGAACTCAAAACCTGAAGGATATCTTATTCTGCCAGATCTGGGAAGACAATCATATTGCAGGTACAGGACACAGGTTCTAGGGGCTTCCAGAGCATGAAGCAGGGTTTCACTTTTGGCTGACGAGGAGGTCGTAAGCGAAAGCAGAAACCCCTAAAGTAGTGACTGAAAGCTTGTAGCAAGAATTCTTTTATTGTTGTTGGGTTGGGGGAGGTGGGGCATTGTTTACAGCACTTAACACACGCAGTTCTGTTGAGGGGCTGAAACTATACCCATGCGATTGTGTTATTGGGAAGCATGGTGGTATACCTTGGAGCTTGCAGAGAGGCTTCTATAAGAAGACTTGGTATTTGTCTCTAAGATAAATAGTATCAAGTACACGTGTAGGTCCTGCCTCACTTGCACTTTTTCAACTCCAACTTCTCTGCCACTAAAAGTTGTCTCTTAAAAACTTTAAAGTGTATTTGGAAGGTTAATACGTATTTTTTAATTCAACTCTGTGAGTACACTAATATACAGTGGACTGGTATTACAAACCTAAAAGCTTTCTGGTTTATCCAGAAATAGACCATTCAAACAAACAAGAATACCTGTTCACCTTACTGTGGATAGATATATATTGAAACTATGTAAGAAAACTTGTTGAACCTTGCACATTGACAGATTAATATTTGTGACTTCTAAAAAACTGTTACACTTCTTTGAAGAGAAGTTGAATAATGCCAAATTAACCACACAAAATCGGTATCTGCAATGATTTTAGAACATATTTTAAATACCCATGAACTTTGTTCTTTTTTTTCTCTGAAAAGTGTAGACTTCTCGCTGATTATATTCTGCTTACTATGAGATCCCCATATACATATTCCACACAAGAATAGAGAACAACAATTCCCTACAGAACTCGAGAGTTTTTTGAAATCTCTTTCCTTGTTATTAACAAAAGGTTTTAAATAAGAAGTGTTACAGGTTTACAGAAACTATTCAGAACTGAAAGTCTAAAGCTCTCAAAAGGGAAGTGCATGTTTATTTATAACTACCTCTAACTACGTGTACATTTACCTTGCTAATAAGAATAAAATCCCCAGTGATTAACGATCTAACAATGACAACAACAAGAATAATGTATTTTACTAAACTCAAATTTAAAATTTAAATAAGAGGCATTTAAAATAGATTTTAAATGTAATAGGAATTAAAATAGCCTATTTTTAAGTATGGACTTACTATATGACATTTACATAAATTTAACAAAAGCAGTATTAACAGTAAAACTTTAAGGAAAAAAAATCAAACCAGTAACCCACTGGAAATCACCAAATATAAAATTAGAACCAGATTTCATTGAAGTGCTAATCAAGTTTTCAAACCAGGAACCTTACACGAAAGGAAAAATACTTTTCACATTTCATTTCAGTTCAGCTAAGTTTGGTTCAGATCCTTACTAATTAAATTGGTTCATATGAACAGCTGAACAAAAAATCTGAGAACGGTGAGACTGGAGGAGCTTTACTTTTTCCCAAAATATTGAAAGAAGCGTATCAGAATCGGTTTAGACTACTCAGTCTAAACAACTAGCAATATATAATATTGTTTGTTAAATACGAGTTTTACAAGCAAGTAATTTTTGTGACAGATTTGTAATGGATTTTTCTTACATATCTAACAAAGATGAGGGTTTTTTACTTAAAAGAATTTTAATTTACTTTCTGTGCATTTCTAATCCTTTTCCAATCTTCTCTGAAATGAAACAACACAAAACAAGTATAAAATGCTTCATTTTTAAGAATTTAATGTTAAAAACTATACCCAAGAATTAAAATAAGGGGATGACTTATAAGTACTATAACAAAGGTTGATGAAAAAAAAGGAGTGTGACGTTTAGGAAAACAGCCGAAGTAGAAATGCTAACAGGATTAAACATAACTTACAAAGTTAAACTGAATCAGATCATCCTTTATCAAAGAAAAAGCATTTATTGTTATCATCTTTTAACAAAAATGTAACACTTGTAAATATATTGGGGCAGTACCATTTTAGAAAAGTGACTCAGAATTCTAATTTACTAACATCTCAATAAACATCCACAAATTACACACAAAGACTACCAAATTTGAGTTTTACCACTCCACTAAGGAGAAGTTCACATTTCTATTTGTCCCTGATCCCCTATGTGCCATACAGGTCCGATCAGAAGTTGCCTCATATTGTAATGATAAAGCTGAAAATGTAACTGCAGATGTTTCTGAAATTGGAAGACAGAATCTCAGAGTGGCTAAAACTCAGGCACAAAGTTAAGTGTTATCTTAAGCCAGCTATAAGCAATGACTTCAAGAACTTTTTCCTTTAACTGTAAGACAAAAAGTGTATAAAGTATATTTTAGTCTGTGCTTGTTATTTTACTGGTTCCTCTCAAGCAATGTCTTCCATGATCCTGTGCTCCCAACAGCCTACTTCTTCCAGCATAATCATAATACATATTCTTTCACACTCCCTGGGACACCACAATCTCAATGCCTCTGTTTGCTATCTGCTACTCACATATTCTGATTTGGACAATATTGTTAAGGATTTTCCCTGATGAAGTTCCCTGGTTAGTCTTGTGTCATTACATGAATTATTAATTAGGAACACCACAATATTACATCAAAGGAATTCCTAATCTATTATCTGAAAAAAATACTGTCACTTACTCTTAGGATCATATCAGAAATCATACACAGTCAGAGATTTCATTCCTAAACTAGAAGACTGAATTTGGTTGAGAATTCACTTCTTGTAGATCATGCATTTTATGGACTGGTAGTTGCATTTACAATGTTCGGCAATAACATTGACACTGTATTCTTGGTTGCTCAGTAAAAACTTTCCATGAACAAGTTTTTTTTTGTGTTCTTTATTCTGTTCTTCAATCAGGCTGAAATTGCCAATCAGTAAAAAATTGCCCTTGTGTGAAGAGATAAAATTTGTTCAAAACTTTGGATTTTCTGTAAGTGTAATGCAAAAAGAATACAACAACATTCAGACTTTTTGGGTATGTAATTTGGCACTGTTTCAGATCAATGTACACTTTGAAAAACAAACCTATTTTCAATGTAATCCACCAGCATGACACTGAAAAAGGAATTCACATTTAATAGTAATTTCTATTTTCATTTAAAAAAAAAGGAGTGGCAATATAAAATTTCTTGCTAATCTACCTGAAAGAAAAACATTAATTTCAAAGCTGTGATTTTTGTAGTTTCTATCTCATTCTAAAAGGTACCTACTCATAAAGGCTTGTATTTATTTTGAATTCACACACTAGAATTAGAATTTCCGTTTGTTCTTATTTTGTAAGTAACTTTTGAAAACATCTGAGAGAAAAACAGTAAAAGAATATGTAGTTCATTTTCAAATAAAAATCACTCATTAAGGTTCTTAAGTCAGCATGCTGCAAGCATCTGTTGGAAACATTCATTCCAAAGTCTAGAATGAATGAACATTTTCTCAGTAGAAGGATATACTACGCAAACCTAAATATAGTCATCCTTTGAAATCACATGTGAACTTTAATCAATATGTAATTTACAATTAAGTAATTATTTTCTGATTTACAAGCATTACCAGCATAACAAATACGATTAACCCAGTGTATCAGACACAAATTAGCTCAATTAATATACTCCACCTATATGCCACCGTGAATCTATGTACATTTTTTCATTTTGATTTTTAATTGGGTATGAAACCTAGCTCTAACACACAAGTAAAGGTCTAGAGCTAAATTATTTGAGCACCTATATGTTCCTTTCCAAGCAGTGATGCAAGTCTAATGTTTTATGTACGATGCAACAATTTCAATTTCTAAATCAAATCAGAATATACCAACAAAACAATATATCTGTTCATAAGAGTTACAAGATTAAAAGTGATTAATAAAAAAAAACAACTCCTTAAAACAAAGTCATTCTGTTCTCTGTGCTTCAGGGGGTGACAATTATCATTCCAGACATAATGTAGGCAGCCATGTCACAATCCAGCTCAAAGAGCTATACACTCTTTTACATCCTGAGTCACCAAAACCAGTGTAGACATCTGTCTCAGGCTGAAATGAGTCCTTCTTTATAAAAGTCTATTTCTTTCTATTGACTGTAATGAGTGTCTAGATGGTGTTCTCAGATCTAGGTATCTACATTATGGGCATCCGGAATTAGGCGAGATCAGTCCTGTCTTGGGTTTCGTAAAGTCAATTTCTGATACCTGTTTCTGACAAATTGCCCTCCTTCTGCAATACATTTGGATGATATTTGACCTAGTATCTTATTCTTCATGATTCTTTTGTTATTTAATAAATTTTTATTCACGTATTCCTTGTTCATTTGTTTAACTGCCCTTTGTATGTTAAAGTTTAACAGGTATATAAAGTAGTATTTTTCCTATCCTCATCTGTCTAAAAAGAAAAGATAAATCAAAATACATATATATGAACTTATCGGAGTTCAAAAGCTAATTAATGTTTGAAATGGGAACAGACAGAAGGAGGTTTGCTATTCAGTCATGCTATTTGGCAAAAAGATGTAATTGCTAGACAGACAAAAGTCTGTTAAAATTATCTGTGTATCTCAGTTAAGTCAGTTAATAATTCTAGTTCACCCCTAAATACGGGGTGTACCAATTAATTTATCTTTCTCATGATTTTTAAAGAAAACAAATTAGACATTTGAGGTTCAAGGAAAACATTTCTAATTGAGTTCAAACTCAGTGTTTATTTTAATTCTGTCAGCAAAATAACTGATTTCAGTTCAATCGGAACATTATAAAATTTTAGTTCATCCATGACTGCTAAGAATTTTGTGGGAAGCAGGCTCCAACTCCATTTAAAAAACAATAAGCCGTATGTCTCCAAGCATCATTTTATATAAATACTTGTAGCAAGTTCACATGATACCATACTATCAGACAAGTTAGCTCTTCTAAAAGGAAAATCCATGCAAATGTTAAAATCTACACAAGGCTGATTGAACTCTAAAAAACTGACGACCACACATGCTCAGATGTGTTGCATACAATAAATATCTTGGAGTCTTTTATCTCAATTAAGAATACTCCACCACATTACTGTTCCTAAATAATAAAGTTTAAGATAGGTCAAAACAAAGACACCTAAATTTAGCTATCTGCATGGAACTGCCCTTATCCAAGAGGGGTAAACAGATCTGGAAGCACCAGTTACAGTCAAGTGAAAATCTATTCAGCTCAAGCTAGAGGAGGCAACACAGCATCCCAGCTCAGCCTAAAGTAAATGCCCATTGACTCATCAGTCGTGTCACTGATCTGATATTTTCAAATAGTATTAAACAGCAACCTTTACCAAGGCACAAAGAAATTGATCTTCCATAGGATAAAAGAGAAGATTATGGCACAGATAGATAACTGGATAAAAGATGGAAAATAAGAAAAGTTAAGACACATAAAATGAAGTTGTATTAATTTATTTATGATTTTAAGATATGGCCCAGTGTCAGAAATTGTAGGACTTAATAAGAAAAACTGGACAACAAAATAGTGAACAATATTCAACATAGATAAACATAAGGTGATGTACTGATACAAAAAGCTATCCCAATTTTGTCTACATGATGACAGATACGGATGACCAATGACCACTAAAGAGTCAGGTCTTGGGTTACAAATGAGAGTTGAACAAAACCAACATGTTAAAACTGTGATCAAAAAAACAAATCTAGTACTAACAAATGTTAGAAAAGAGAACAAAAGAAGAGAACAGAAATCATTACTACACCAGATACACCCACCTCTGGTATCTGTGTGCAGATCTTCCCTGCTCAATTCCAAAGATATGGTAAAACCAGAAAATGTGTGACATTAGTCAGGGGAAAAGATGATTGACAGAATATACGGAAGAAGTAAATAAAACTGTCACAAGGAAAAGGTAAGCAAGGGATGACTGTCCACTGTCTCCTTCCATATGAACAGAAGATGGTATCAAATGATGCTGATGTGTTCAAAGCACATCAAAACAGGTGGTTATTTACAGAGCATGGATTTAGTCACGTAATTCCTTGATGTAAGATGATGTGAATGCTAGAGATCACTTGAATTTAAAAAAAACAAACCAAACTAGGGTAAAATTATGGGGGGGAAAGTCATCAATATAAATTGAAATCAAGTATCTCCTCTGGATCATGAAGTCCTTGAGCTGTGAAAATCCTCTGCCTGTTTGACATGCTCATGCGCATGCTGTTGGCCACTGTTGGTGACAGACCACAGGGCAATGAAAAACAAAAAAAGTAGATCACAGATGCTCCTGTGTCTTAGTTCGCCATTCACAGAAAGAAGTTATACCAACGCATCGCTCAAACGATTGTGGAAATGATTCTGGAAATGTTTAGAATCATAGAATCACAGAAAGTTTTGGGTTGGAAGGGACCCCTAAAGGTCATCTAGTCCAACCCCCCCGCAGCAAGCAGGGACACCGCTAACTAGATCAGGTTGCTCAGAGCCCTGTCCAACCTGGTCTTGAATGTTTCCAGGGATGGGGCCTCCACTACAGAATCACA
>Ga0065711_1002154_pt1 | contig 36122 bp, 18 predicted proteins | sample Hoacrofraction12_FD_59098 | JGI IMG/M metagenome (GOLD analysis project Ga0065711, IMG submission 59098) | Hoatzin crop microbial communities from Cojedes, Venezuela - Epithelial fraction 12 v2 (version 2) | ecosystem: Host-associated > Birds > Digestive system > Esophagus > Crop | place...
CCCCCCCCAAAAAAAAAAAAAAAAGGCTACAGTGTATAAAAAATGACTGCAAAACATTTTGTCTTTTTGGTCTATGTTTCCAAAAATATCGTGGACTTCATTGGTGTGTATAATTAGAGCTCAATTCTGAATTCACAAAGAACGATGTTTATTTGCTTAGATTGATGCTTTGCAGCTACAAGAGTTCTGTATGTTGCTGAAAATCAATGGTTGCTTCACCTTGTAAGCACTTTTTTTGCTCAGTACTCAGCTTTTCTGTATTTTGTCACTATTTTTGAGTTTCATTTTACTACAGTTTTTCAAGAGACATTAGCAGCCAGAAGAAAAAGAAAATATTTATTCTCTTTAATCTGAGGGAATCATGGTACTGCTGCTGGGTCAAAACATTCAGAGACACACATTGTTTTTATGTAGCGATCCGTTAAATTACTGTCACGTTTTGAACGTAACTGCTGTATGACACTGCCAGATCTACATGCAGTTTAGTTAATGCCCATCATACAGTGCAGTAAATCAGGTGGAACTCCCCTGAGCTTGTTATAGTTATAATTTTCAGAGAGCCTAAACTGAGATTTCTACAACTGAACATGGTATTCAAATTCTGCGTTCTGCTACAGCATGTAAATCTAGATTAAATTAATCACTTATTAAATACTAGCATCCTAAATAGACAAAGAATTTTATTGCTCTGCAGATGAAATTCAGAATGGCTTTAATTGTGTATTTATCTCGCACAGTACTGTGTTACTGTCCTATACAGATACCCCAAGCTAGCAACATTTGAGCAAGCTTCAGGGACTGGAAGCAATAAAGACATGTAAAAGTGGCATTCAGATAAACTAACTGTCTTGCTGAGTGATCGTCTTTATAGCCAAAGTACAGCCCAATATGTGCCTACATTAATGTAAGTATTAGACTGCGTCATTTAGAAGTACTGGCTTGCATGGTGATAGCTGCATTTTGTGGTGTGAACATCCACAGGGTTAGGCAGGCTACTGCTAGACTGCCTGACAAACTTCAGATGAGCAAGTACATTGAAGCACAGCAAGATCCTTGACCTGACTACATTATATGCACTGCTAGGACCTAGGGTGCTTGTAGTTCCGTTCAGCGTGACATAGACACAAAGCAGATCAAACATAGGCTGCCTACCTGCTCCTTTATCCCTCAGCAAACATAGTGATGATGCTTTTCTAGGCAGAATATAGCAACTAACTTGTCTTCTTAATATGAAGCGTACTTAATATGAAGCCCGTGCGGAGGATTAATGTAGTGCTAAATTAGTTCCCTCATCACAGAGTATCCTTACTACAGAGATACACCCAAACACTTTGAAGAGGAAGTGAATTTAGGCTTTAATATTGGAAATTGTTCATGTATCTGTCTATAAAGGCAAAAGTGAGTGTGACTGGAATTAAATTTACATCTACTCTTAATCATGTTGCAATCATTGCTTTCCATTAATTTTATCAGATGAGTCCCATGAAATAGAACTTCTTCACTTTGAGGGTGATGGAGCACTGGAACAGGTTGCCCGGAGAGGTTGTGGATTCTCCTTCTCTGGAGATATTCAAGACCTGCCTGGACAAGGTCCTGTGCAGCCTGCTGTAGGTGACCCTGTTTTGGTAGAGGGGTTGGACTAGATGACCCACAGAGGTCCCTTCCAACCCCTAACCTTCTGTGATTCTGTGAAATTGTAGACCATGTGCATTATTCCATGGCTGCTTTGTAGGATTTTGAAATGGGTGTCATTGACCCACTTCCATGGAATACATAACTGGGTGAGAATGAAGAGACTTCTCCCTTCACTCCCAAAAAATTTAGGCAGGAATTAGATGTCTTGCATTTGGCTAGTTTGAACAAAAGTGAGAAAGTGCAGAGTATGTTTTATATACATGCACACATGCACATATATGTATATGTGTGGACATTTTCTTTTTTAGCAGTAGTGACTCATGACAACTGGAAATTTGGCACCTTTCCTTATCCCAGGTCTGGCATTGTGCCCACTCTGCATATAGAAGGAGTGAAAAGCTTTTCAATTTCCCCAATCTAATTCATTATGCCGCGGTGCATTGGTTGCCATATGTGTACTGTTAGGAAGTCTCAGCGCAGATGGAAGTAGACCTTGTTACAAAATATAGGCATTCATCACTGGTGATGCTGAGCTTCTCCACTTGGAGAATGATTAGCTGTCTTGAAGTTCATTTACAAACTGATCAAAGCCATGAAATGGGGCTGACTAGCTAATGCCTGTTTATTCCCTCATGCCATTTGAAACAAATTGGAGGAATACCAAAGAGTGAAGAGTTTTGAATAGCACAGGTAAGAACGGCTTCCTACTCTGAGATTTGTAAATCCCCTTTTCACTAGAATAAAAGGCAACTTTTTTATAATTACATTTTGGATTCATGTGGTGTATGGATTCAGTATAGCACAAAAAATCCCCAAACCTGGGGTTAAATAATATATGATCAGGCACTACTCAGAGCAGACACTGACTGTACAAAACACCTGGAAAATCCTTAGAAGTTGGTTATTTCTTATGATATATAGAATAGTACAAACAGCTGGACTGGTACTTTGTTTCTCTTCCTGATCTGAGCAGTGCTAAGACTTGCAGCTTCCCTTGAGTTCACTACGGTTCTAATGCAATATAGGCAGAGATGAAATCTCTAGTTTGAACTTAAGAAGTTTGAGATTTATAATAATTCACCTCTGAAGACTGCATGTCTCAGAGAATACGGAACGGAGAAATTGAAACCTTCACAAAAAACGATTGCAGTTTCACTTACAGTACTAACTGGCAATCTCTGTTAGCAACAAGAAGGACTAGGCTGAGTGAAGCCACCTCCTCCAATGTGAGTTAAGTATTAGTGTGTTTTCCTAGCTCTCTTTTGGCTTTGGTTGTTCTTAGAATCAAAGAAAGTGAGAGATAATTTTACTAAAAACTTAGTAAGTGTTGGGAACGAGGGTTTTGATATTGGATATATCTCCAGTGCATTAGTAAGTGTTGGGAACGAGGGTTTTGATATTGGATATATCTCCAGTGCAAACACCCATAAAATCACGTCTCTTAAGATGTTTCATATATTAATTTTAGAAGACAGGGACTGCACATCACCCACTGCAATGAAGTCCCAATCCTGATGGGAGACAATCTGCACAGTGCAATCTAGTAATTGTTGTGACAGCAGACAGAATAATACATACAGCAGAGATTCCAGACACCGTTTCATGCTAAGAAGATATCAGTGCCTTTCCCTACTTGATAGTGACATGACACAACGATATACCACCTGCCTGCCTATCACCCAAATGAATGCAGACTCCAGTCTTTCCAGTTCTGTTCTGCTTGAAACAGTGTCTGCTCAAATGGATTCTGTGTGTCATATTGGCAGCTTGAAAAAGTGTGGTTCAAAGGGTCCCCTTTTTGTTAATAGTGATTCTTTTTCGTGGCTGTCTCTGTGGCCCCTAGTTCCAGCTGGAGTCTGAAATGGAAGTACTGTGTTCATGCTCCACAGCACAGTCTGGTGTTTTTGAGCCCAGTCAGAAGCTGGAAGTCCTGGAAATCTTGCAGAATAGCCTGCATGTATCTGCCAGCTTAGTTGTTGCTTGGTTGTCTGTAGCTGTGGAGGACTGGCTTTGATGGTCTGGATGTCTCCTACCAGGCCTGTGTTTACACGTTCATATTAAGATGGTTTGGTTGTAATCGAGAGACAGACAGACAACTGTTTTAGATATTTTTCCCACCTTCCCACTTTATCCTACCCTCTCCACATAAGATTAGTACTAGCAGGTTGCAGTGTAGCTTGAGAAGGGTATGGCACAAAGATGTAAAGGCCGAGGCTGGAAGCAGATTGTCATTTGAAAGGGAGACAGTAGGTATGCATTCTCCTCTCTTAAACTAAAATCGTATTAAACTTTACCAACCATTTTTCTGGGTGGCTTTTTCTTGTGCCAGATCCTTTATGCTGGTCAATGTACTGAGGAGGCAGAACTCTGCATCTTTTCCATGCCTGGCCTTCTATGCTTTTGAGAGGGCTAGTGATAACTTTGCTTTGAGAGTCTGAGGAACTTTTAAGTCTGTTATTTACCGCCACTGTTCTGAACAATTGCACAGATCAGTACATTGGTGTGTAATATCAGCTTGGTACACAAAATGCTACTCTTATTTTGTTCTTCCAGTGGTTTTTTGCATCTTTTATGCAGCAGTGTGTCAAGTGTCAGGCTGCTGCTGACTGTAAGGCAAAAAGTGTGTAACTGCTGATTTGTCAGATAACACCAGGGATGAGTGAGAATGGGCTAACAGCCGTAGACATCAGTAGTGCTAGATTCTGTTATACATGTTAGATGTACAACTTAGAGGAGAGAGGAAAAAAAGAAAGCAAACATCTCAGCATAACCCAAGTCTGAGTGGGGACAGGGAAAAATTGTTTGTGACAACCCTTCTCCTCTCTTGCCACTTTCCTCCCACCATTTTAGTACTAAATACAATCCAAACCTTTGGAGTGTCTCAGCTATTGGAATAAGATGCTGGTTTCCATCTGGGTCTGGAGGCAGAAAAGCTAAAATACCACAAGACAAACCTCTTGCATGTTACTTCTGATCATGGACAGGAATCTGGCCTGACCCCTAGAAGGGCCTAGATGTGTTACAGGTATAGCAGGCACCCCGCAGTGCTCTGGGAAATAACACAGTGTTAGGTCGCCAGCTCCTTAGACTGTACTTGCTTGGTTACTGGGCACGTGCAAACTTTCCCAAGGAAATCTATGCAGCACACGAGGGCTTTCCAAAACAGAACTGGGCCAGCTCGCAGCAACTTCTGTGAGCAAAGAATGAAAAATCCCCATGCCCAAAATGCTCAGCAAAGGTATACAGATCTTTGCTGTTCTCAACTGTATTCCAGTTTACAGCTCTCCCTCTACGTTGTTGTTAAAGTCACAGGCAAATATGTTAATATGTGAAAGAGGACCCTTGCATGCAAATAAAAATGCCATTTCTGAAAACGTGTGCAAATCAGTCTAAGTTTCATGGAGTACGAAGATAAGAGGTAAGAATGTGTTATGACGTTGGTTACATTTGTTAGTTTAAGAGCATTCTTTGGGCTTCTGTATACAGCAGCAAAATCCCTCAGTCTATCTTCCCTTACTCTGACAAAGTACCCTCATTAAGGGATTAAAAATGTTATTGCAATACTATTCATAATGTATACACTTTGCAGCCCCTCACATCTGTTTTCTGCACTATTTATCTAATCATCAAGACCCTTATTCTGTTTGCCTTGGAGATAACAGGGCAGGATACCAAAGGATTCCTGGGCTAAGAGGAAATGAGAGAGAGTTGGTGTAATGGACTAATTAAAGACTTCAAGGTCAGACTAAAGAAATCCAGAATTCTGTGGTGTGGAGAGACTCACAGAATACACAGCACTGCCCCATTTTAATGGCACAAGTGTGATCAAAGCTACAAGATCGTTACACCCCAAGGAACGTGCCTCTGCCAGAGCACCCAGCTTCTGATAAGTGGCTGATGTTCTCAGCCACACACTAAGAGAGGCTTTACTTTGCGTGTGAGGAATTACAAGGAAGCCAGGCAGCTTGTGAGAGCAGAGAGCTTGCTCTCAGTAAGGCACTAACAGGCCATACGTGAGTCAGACTTTTCTCTCTTCTTGCTGACCTGTCAGTTGTTTGACTATCTTGGGTCAAAGAGTTCTGATGGCAGAGTAACATACAGTATGAACATGGAGTCTATATTCTTTTCAGTATGTACTTTCAGATATGCCTTCCCGTATCACTTCTACTGCCAATATGTAGAGTAGAAAAATGTTCACACATGTGATTTGTGATAGAACTGGGCTCGGTGGCCTAGATCCCTGGGTGGTACTTAGGTTTCATATCAAAAATTCCCAGAGAAAGAGAATTATAGAAAATTTCACTGCAGAACAATAAACATATCTTATAAGACAACTATTTTATATCTGTTTATGCAGACATTTGTATGTGCTGCATAAGATGGATCAAATTAATACAAATTATCAAGTCAAAACTCATTACTTTGAAAGTTGGCACATGGAAGAAGTTTTCCTCCCCTGAATACTTTTCAGGTGTTACTTTGTTGAAGTCAGTAGATAACAATGAAAATCTTCGACTGGAAATACCGTAAATAAGTTTAGATTGCATCTAATATCACTTACAAAGCAAGAGTTAAGTGAAACACAAGGAAAGATGTACAAGGTGAGAATTAAACAATAAGGATCTGTGCAACAAACAGTAGTTACAGAGTGCTGGCTATTCTCGTGACCAGTCTGACAGGCAGTTTTACTATCAAAAATAAAAGCTTCTGAGCCACTAGGCTTAAAGAGTTAGAGTCATACTCAGAAGGGATGGCTGTAGCAAACTCAGACTCTTTGTGAACTGACAGTGGGATGCTTAAAACAAGTATAAGGACATTTCAGCTGCCTAAACATTGCCCAATGTTTTGTAGACCTCTTTATGGAAGAGAGTTTTAAAGAGACATTTGAAGAATTTTAAGGTCACATGCTCTGCTTCTTCATCTGGCTAATGTCACTAACAAATTAATTCTAAACAAATGACTGTTTACGTGCACATTTAAAGAATTGAGAGGACTTGCCAAAATCAAAGAGATCCAAAGTTTAGAACAAGATGGAGCTTCAGCCTGCAAGAGCAGTTTACCTAGCCTGCAGGCTATTGCAACTTCTCCTTTTTCTGGGCATCTCTCAGCTGTAGAGATGGTGCTGAGACAGACTAAATGAATTGCTTTGGCAGCCAAGTGCTTGCTTCTATTACAGACCTAAAGAATATCTTACAGAAGGGCATGTGATATGTCCTCTTGAAAGTCATGTCCCATAGCAGGGTAAGTCCTGCTATGAGACTGGGGACATGTATTGCATGACCATAATTCTCACATGCTCTGCAATGTTACTGACTGTGCTCATTTGGAGGATACTGGTCTCTGCTTGTTTAATGGGCATAGTTGCAGTTACCCAACACACCTTGTCTCCGTAAATGTCTATGAAGCTCATCTGCTTGGAAAGTTCCCATCTCTGTTCTAGAGCACTCAGAACATAAATCCATGTAGGGCTTTTGTAAGCTTCTGTCACTGTATCAACAGCTCAGTTTGGTTATGGATTTAGGGAGAACTAGTAACATGATCATAGACTCCTCTGACTTGGAAATATAGTAGAAACCACTAGAACTGGCTACACCCAGGTTCAATGGAAAATCACTTTTGAGTTTCCTCTAAAGGTCTACCTTCTTTCAACTTCTTCTCACACTGTATTTCATTTATTTATAGTGGTCTGAATCAAACATCCCTATTTGAACTAACAGAATTTTCATAGTACAGATGAGAGCAGCTCTTCAGACACATTCCTGTTTTCTGATCTGGGCACTAAGAAGTGTTTGTCTGCCACTGTTTTCCCTCAGAAAGTGAACTGGAATAGTGTGATGCTGAAAATCACCTTAAGGTCAGGGTATGGAATGAGCTTATTTTAGCCAGAATTGACTATTGTCCCAAACTAGAACCTCTGAATTTCAGAGGGTGGAATTTCAGGGCTGAAAATCAGAGATGGGCTAGCAAACTGTCCCACTGTAGAATGTACTGCAGCTTTATATCTACTTCTGTATCTCCTGTATGCTTCCTGTCATCCATGCACAGGACCTGTGAAGATGGTTTACTTACGATGTCATTGTGGAAGAACGTGTTAATTCTAGTTTGATTTTGAGTGTCACAAAAGTAAAGTGCACTGGGATTTGTATCATTTCCAGTGTGCCAAATGGCAGTGCTAGTGGTTCCAAAGACCTGAATTATGCAACTTCTTTCTTGTTGCCTTCCCAGGTGATCGTGAGAAAGTCAGTTTACGAATTTCCTCTTCTTCTCATTCCCCACCACTGAAGTTGGATCTCCTTTGTAAAACACTTTAAAGTCTGTGGATGAGAAGTAGAAGATACTGGTTCACAGTGGTAAGAATATGGAGTTGTATTATAGTTATATATATTTATATTATTAGCAAAGAAGGAGACTTTTCTGTAGTCTTCTGTAGCTGGACTGAAGATTAGGACCTGATCAGAGATGTGATTAGTCAGGTTTTCACAACCTGGCAAAGTCTCTGTCCATTATGCCCTGACAGACCCAAGGCATCATTAAAGGGCAGAAGACAGCATCCTTACATTCTGTTAGTATCTAGTGATCTGAAGAGAGACAGTGGCCGGTGTGAATGGCCGTGATGAGCAGCACACCCCACTGCCTGTCACAGTCACATGTTAATCAGAATACAGTAATTTGCAAGAACATTAATAAATACAAATCACTCTCTAAGGGACTGCAATACATTATGTTACCTCTCAACAATAACAGACGTTATTATCTTGCAGGCAGAAGCTCCTGTCAGGGCAATAAAGGATGGCCACTTTTAATGAAGACAAATGATGTCCTTCAAAGGAGCTGTGAGCCTTGATTTGGCTTAATGGCTCACTAGTACGAAGCAGAGATTTAATCAGAGCTCCAGCTTCTGTCACACAAGGGCCCTGAAGTCAGGTAATTGGAGGCAGGTGCTAAGTACAATTTAAATGAAATATCTAGTTAATAAGGACAGTTTGAAACAAGCAATTTATATAGCCTCCCCCAAACCCTGGCCCTGTCAGGGATGTGAAGGCAGTCAGCTGTGCTCAGGAACTAAATGACTTCATTTCTCAGCATTGCCTTTCTCACTCCCAGCACTCTGCTGCCACTTTTAGCTTGCCAGATGTCCCAATTGGAGTGATCCTCTTTCAGATAAGATGGACAACTGAGAGACTGTCAGAACTCAGCATGCTTTGTTTTGTGCTGGAAGATGCAGCTGAGCCAAAATCTTGACAGAGATGTGGTCTATAAGATTCTGGCATTTAAGCATCTCAAAGTCCAGGGAGGGAATGAGAAGGAACAAAGTAGCAGTGTTTCCTTAAAACATGTATCATTATTAACTCCTAAATTGTGGATCTGAATGAGGGGATTAGAGTCTCCAGGCTGTATTGTGCAGGTCATTTTACATGGTCACAACTGCTACGTCAAAATTGGAGTATGTATGACCCACAATACTTCTCATAATCCAAATTGAGAAGCTTTCTGAAGAACATCGTGGTCCCTTTCCTACCTGCTAACCTGTTATTCTTCCTTTGAAGAACATCATTGCAGTTCGTATTTATAACTTTTTCCTTTTTGGTGGTGGTGGGGCAGGGAGGAGAGCAGATCCTTTGAACTTGTGGGTGCCAACAAGCAACTTCCAACAACCTGTGACCTATGTGAAGTTCCCATTTGGAACCATGTAGTAATTGTCAGCATCATTAAGTCTTGTGCTTTAATGGAAAGTCTTACAACAGTTGTGTTTGGTTTTTTTCCTTGAAAATTGGGCTCAAGGAGTTGTGTGCTTGTGAAGTAAAAAATGCTTGTGGCTGGGGAAAAAAATCTGAGTGTGTTATCTAAAACAACTGCATCACCTACCTAATACCTCACTGAAAGAGAAATACTTATTTTGAAATTAATATTTCAGTTTTGAAGAAAGGCCTCTCTTATTTTTGGGCATTTGATACCAACAACGCTGAACCTTATAGGGAATATAGGAATGTTCAGTGAATTACCACTAATACATTTGTCATATTATAGATTTTCAGACACGAATCAACAGGAAACCAAACTGGGTTTTAAACTTTAATTATCAGTTACTTAAAAGCAGAGTCTGACAGGCAAAAGCATAAGAGCAGTACTATAGGTACTACAGGATCTCCCTTGTCCCTTTTCGGTCCTTCTGCCATCCCTTGAAATTAACAGTTAAAAGGTAGTGCATTCATAACAGAAACAAAATTTTAATTCTGAGGGAGAAAGCTACTGGATGTGGAGGTATTTTCCATTAGCAATTTTTTAAACATAGACTGGAATTTTACTGTGCTGAGTGGTGCAGCTGACACACCAGAAGGATGGGATGCCATCCAGAGGGACCTGGACAAGCTCAAGAAATGGGCCTGTGTGAACCTTATGAAGTTCAACCCATGTGCAAGGTCCTGCATCTGGGTCGGGGGAACCCCCGCTGTCAATACAGGCTGGGGGATGAAAGGATTGAGAGCAGCCCTGTTGAGAAGGACTTGGGGGTACTGGTGGGTGAAAAGCTGGACATGAGCCATCCATGTGCCCTTGCAGCCCAGAAGGCCAACCGTATCCTGGGCTGCATCAAGAGAAGCATGGCCAGCAGGTCAAGGGAGGTGAGTTTGCCCCTCTACTCTGCTCTGGTGAGACCCCACCTGGAGTCCTGCGTCCAGCTCTGGAGCCCCCAGCACAGGAAAGACATGGAGCTGTTGGCGCGGGTTCAGAGGAGGGCCACAAAGTTGATCCGAGGGCTGGAGCACCCCTCCTATGAGGAAAGGCTGAGAGAACTGGGGCTTTTCAGCCTGGAGAAGAGAAGGCTGCGGGGACACCTTATAGCATCCTTTCAGTACCTGAAGGGGGCCTATAGGAAAGGTGGGGAAAATCTTTTCAGTGGGGCTTGTTGTGATAGGACAAGGAGCAATGGGTTTAAACTAAGGGAGGGTAGATTTAGACTGGATATAAGGAAGGAATTTTTTACCATAAGGGTGGTGAAACACTGGAACGGGTTGCCCAGAGAGGTAGTGGAGGCCCCACCCCTGGAAACATTCAAGGTCAGGTTGGACGGGGCTCTGAGCAACGTGGTCTAGTGGAAGATGTCCCTGCTCACTGCAGGGGGGTTGGACTAGATGACCTCTAAAGGTGCCTTTCAACTCAAAGCATTCTATGATTCGATGATTCTATGCCTGTAGTGACTGCATGACTGGGAGAAACTACAAACTTTCACTGTCGGGTGGTTTGTGTGATCAGCTTCTGTGAGACTCATTTCTTAGTCAAGAAGTACACACAGGAAAGCAAGGACCATTGAAGCAATTAAGGAGCCAGGCATCTCTATGTGCTTTCTCAGGATGACGAATTCTCTTTTGATTTGCAGTAGGGCCAGGTCACAGGTGAGGCTGCATCTCTATAGCAGGACCAAATTTACTAAGCCTGAGCTGTAGTAGGTACACGTATTTCTGGGAGCATGACATGGCAGTGACAATGGAAATTGATTTCTCTCCGTTAATATTTTATTATAGCAGGACCATTCAAGATTCGTTGACCTCTCAGGAATCTTTTTTAGAGAAGAATTAAAGTAACCCCTGGCTCATATTGCTTATTGAACTGTTTGGAAACAAGAATTCTTCCTGGGGGCCTCTGCAGTTTTTTCTAGAATATGGGAAATGAAAGAGGTTTTGGCTTTTCAGATACACTTTGAAATTCATTGTTGATTTTTATTTTTAATTCTTTTCTCTTCATCTGTTTTTTTTTTGTATTGGACAAGAAATTACAAGAAATTAATAGATGAGAAATGGAACAATCTTGAGCCGGCACATGGATCAAGAAAAGCGTCAGAAGTAAAATACAGGCCTTTTAGATTAGAAGTTAGTGTTCAACTGAGCAGAATCCTACTACGCTTCAGTTTTATGGCTTGAATTCCTTCCAGTAGCCGTGAAGATGGAAAATTTCCCACTAGTTACAAAATAATTAACAGGCAAATTGTTCAGATGGCCTCTCAAGTTTACAGCAACATTTGTGGTCATGGATGTGATTGCAACTCAGGTACCTGCAAAAGAGATGCCAGCTATTAGAATTACTAAGTCTAGCTAAGTTGGGTATCAGAAGCAGTGGACATTCAATAGCACGGGCTGCTCTGCAAACTGAACAAGGCTGGCTGGGGTGTGAGCAAATGTGCTGTGTCATTTGTGGTCATGTCTGTCTGTAGTGGAGGAGAGAAGCAGCGTTCTGTTTGTTCTTCCAATCCCACAGTCACTTCCTATTCATGTGTGTATAAGTAGGGTTTGTCATTGGCATGCATGATGATGAATGCTCATGGGAGTGAGAAAAGGAGGGTAATTTGATTTGGTACCAGAAGGGGACGGGTGACAATGTCCACCTTGCCTTTTAAAAGTTGGTCATTTCCGTGTACCTGTCAAAGCAAGATGTTTATGGCAGGAAGAGAAACTATTATTCTATCAGAAAATGAAGCATTGGAAATGCTATGATACTTTATTTAGTCTTTGGCCCAGCTGAGGAAAAAAAGAAGTTCCCAGAAGAAGAGAAGGAGTTTGTGATAACTGTATAGAACACTTCTGCTGAAGTAGGGAAAAACAGTGGAGACAAAGCCCAGGCTGGGATTGTAGTTCCCCTCTCCTCCTTGGGAAGCAGAATTGGGACCATGTAATCACAGAACAATGAATGGTTTGTGTGTGCTCTGTCAGCAGTCATGAATTATTTTATTAAGGTATATACAACTCTTAGAGACAAATCATATCTTAACAATAAGTATATTCCAATTCTAGATTGGGAGCTATTTTGGTAGTCCAGGAGAAGAATGTAACGCTGATAGCTGCAGTGGACAGGAGACCAGGCTACCGTTACCTGCCGAGTCATAGAAATAAGACAGAAGACAAACCCCTTTGCTGAATCACCCTGTGACTGTTGTCAGCTTGTCAGGGCACCAAAGAGTAAAGCCAAACTGTGTTCGTTCTTCTGCATGCCCTTGGCTGCTTTGTACACTGTAGAGAGCAATGTGCATTCTGTTCCCAGCTACACAGGACAAAATGGCTTTGCTGTTCCTATGGACAAAGGCGTCTTCATTACAGTGTTATCTGTGAGAGCTGATGCAAGAGAAACCAACTGCCATGCTTCCCTAGGAGCAAGGCTGCAGAAATAAGGCACTAGGCCAGAGGTTCATTTATGCTGATCAGGATTCTTTTTCCCAGCTCTGGGAGTTGCTCACCATGAGGCGAAGTCATTTTGTCTCAGTGGGTACTTCAATGTCTGTAAAAAGCCCAGAATAATGCTGCCAGCCTCTCAGAAGTGAAATGATCTGAAGCTCTCCGTGAAAGGTGCTATACAAGCCCAAGCTGCCATAGTCAAGCCAGCCCAAACAATACCTCATGGAATGTGTGCTTTTCATGTTTATTCTGGGCCCATGGGGAACAATGCCCTTTCAGGACAATAGATGTCTGCGATTCATGGTGAATTTCCTTCCCTTCTCTTGTTAAAATCCATTCATTTCCAGTTCAACCTCTTCATTCTCAAACATATGTCTTGGATATTTGTCAACTTCTATTCATTTTACTCAGTCTGTGCATCTAATTTCTTTGAGACCAAATGTTTCCTCTGATGGCAGAGCCTTAAGAAGAATTCTGCCAATTGGGTTGCATTGAGAAGAGCCTCTTGGCAAGGTGGTTCATTCTTGGGGAACACACATGTTTGAGTAGTGAGACCTCAGGCATTTATACTGTGCAAGACACCTCAATGCCTTGAAAACAAGGTGGTTACTGGCAAGTGTTTTGAAGATGGGTATGGAAAACTGGCTTCAGTACCTGATCTAATTCATGACTCCCTATGCAGTTTCAGGCAGGCCTCTTCATCTTGGAGTCTGTAGCCTATAAAGAAGTAACACAAACTTCCTTCTTGTGCAAGTTATTGTACCTCCTGCCTGCTCTGCCATGTGTCTCAGGTAATGGAGAGCAGAATTGTGATGATAGTGTTCCCTAGTAGTAAGCGAAGGGAGATAGACTCCTTTCAGGTTAAACTATCCAACAGCAATGAAATCATAGTAGCTTTGGCTCAGCAGCGATTCAGCAGTGTTTAACCCACTGGCACAAGGAAAGTCTCTGTCCTCAGCTCCTTACATTTTCCGGTTTACCCTGTTCTCTTTATAAGGGAAAGACAGTCTACATGACTGGCACTCAAGCAGGAGGCGTCTGCTGCCCTGACTCCAGAGATCCTTGAGATCTTGGTGACATCTGGTGGGATCTGGAAGGATCACAAGCCTTTTGCGAACCTTCACTCCCAAGTAATTTCTAAAAACAAATTTTAAAAATATTCCCCCCAAAACAAGTGACAAAGATTTCTATTGTTTTTATGTTCAGAATCACAAGAGTACAAAATCAAAACATGATGCTATAATGATGCATACTGAACACTGTATCGTTTAGTGATCAAAGGGCTTGAAATGCTGATGGGATATAACAGAGCTGAAACATGAGTAATTTGGCACTGGATATTTGCAGGCAAGTAAATGACATCTTGTTATCTGCCTGGTCAGAATATCAGTGTAAAAAGCAAATAATGCAGGTTACATTTGCTCATCATGCAGTGCCAGGCCCCTGTGATACAACCAAACTCCATCGTGTTTAAACTTTTTACAAAGCACATATATGCCTTAGCCTGGAAAGTACCACTGTGAGTATGTTCAGTAATTCACTTGTGAGCAGTTAGATATGTGTGCCTAGAGTGTGGATTAGGCATGGGTCTGACAATGGGCACAAAACTTCAGTGAAGGGAAAGGTAGTGAAGTTAATGTTATATTCAGGCTAATTCTGGTAAGGAAAGTGAAAATGGGTTGCTTGAAGTGCTAATAAGTTATCCCATTTGATCTGCATGCTGATGCATGTGAATGCGTTTTTTCATTCTTTTCTAGATCTTTTTAAGCCTATAAACATAAGCACTATCATCTTTCCTCTCACTCTTGCAAGTGCACTTTTTATAACTAGCTGTGTACAGCATTTCTGCAGCTTCACAAGATATACCAAGTAATAAGCAACAAAATTTTCTCTCAGTGTCTTTTAGATATTGGAACAGTATGTCCCCTGAAAGACAGAGGATTCCCTGCATTTGCCAAGGATTTTGTGAGGCCTTTGATAAGGGGGATGAGTCTGAAATGTTACCAATCAAGCTTCTTTTCTCCTTCACCCCTTTTTAGGATTTGTAACAGGAAAGAATGGATATAGAGGGAGGAAGTCAGTAAAATGATGGTCAAAGTTTCCAGAAGCGATTGTGAAGGCTACACCGGAGATCCAGCTACCACTGAGAATCCAGAATGTGGATGCACAGCCTTCCTGCAATTCAACCCCCTTTGGAGAATGCTGAACTGGGACCTTGTAGTCACTGGTAGGTTTAAACAATCACAGCATGTTACTGCAGCCTATTNATCTTTTCATCCTTCAGTAAGAAAGAGTTAGGATAGAGGACAAAGCAGGTGGATTTTCACCACCTGGGTAAAATCCATGAAGTCCAAAGCAGATATCCTCTTGGCAACTTCGGAGAAAGATTTTCGCTAAGAGTTTAGGTTGCCTACCTTGAGCTCCTCAGACCTCTGCCTCCCTTCCCATGCCAGCTCGTCTCTGCAATGATGTCATGACATGTAGTATCACTGCTGGTAACCTTATTAGCAGAGCCAATTGTCCAAGGACCTTCATATGGGAGGCTGGTTGCCATTGTGTGAGCTCTGGCCCCATTGTTTATGACAGCACTAAGTGACCTAATTCACTCCAGTGGGACGATCACACATATCCTCACAGGGTGGTTTTCCTCTCTGACAGGCCATTGTCACCGTCCCTCCTGCTATGGCTCTGCTAGCACTAGCCTCATGTTCATGCAAACACAAAACTATACACAGATAGGGCCCTCACTGAAAGCTTCGTTGAAAGCCCATCTAGTTAGTAGACATTTACATGGGCATAGCGAGCCTAAAGCTACTTGGACTGACCTTAGGCCTTTAACATAGCAGACGATAAGGAGTTTTTGGAGTTCAGTGTTGGATAAGCCCATTATTTTAGCTTCTCTGATCAGCACTGGAGCAGGAAACTGTTGTGCTGATACTGAGGTGTTCATGGTACTATTATGACACAGTGATAAGCTGTTAAGACCATACCCAGAGCGAAAGTGGTGTTCACCACCACATTGAACACATGGCAGAAAGATTGTCCTGCACAAAGCACAGACAGGAACGAAGGCAAAATCCCCACTGACAAAAGTTTAGTGGCTGTAAAGGGGCACTTAGCTGAATGTTTTTGATTCTGTTCTGTAGAGAGCAGTGTTACATACATGCATACTTGTGCACTGACACACAAACACCCATATTACTATGTCTTAGGTTGAGGAGTGAACGGGTGTCTTATTTTAATGTAGATTATTCTGTGGTCTGGCAGATGCAGAGAACAAAGAAAAGAGGACATTTCTCCAAGGAGTTAAATAAAAGTGGGAATTCTCCCTGCCTGCCCCATTTCCTGTGTAATTTGTTGGCAGCCTGCATCCATCATTAGCCTGCTCCCATGGCATTGTAGGGTGGTGAATGGATCCACACCAATGCAGATACCCTTCCCAATCCTGCCAATTTTCTGCCAGACCAGTAGAGATCACATGTGTTTGTGATATAAGTTGGATTGGGAATGGGTATATTCCACGTCTTCCAGAAGCCAAAGCAATTGCAATATACAGGCTTGGTACCCCCAACTGTTGAAGAAGTAATTAAGAATTAAAAGCAAATTTGTCGCATCCCGGTCGGTGTTCAAAGAACAGCCTGACTGGGAGAGAAATGCTGGAGTTTTGGAGGGACACCTCAAAGAGAATTGAACATGCGTAAGCTCTATGGCTGAAAGCTGTGGAGAGGACAGGTGTCCTCCCTTTGGTGGACAGGAGGAAGAGCTGCCAGAACACATTTCAGAAACACATTAGTCACAGATCATTTTGGTGTAAATGGTAGAATAGCAGGAATGAGGGTGTCACTATACTTTATGAACCTTGCATCGGTAAGGAACAGACAAGTGAATGGGACAAATGTCCATTGATTAATGACAAGCCTCATCTACCAGCAACAGTGTGGTACAGATCCTGGAAAAGCTAAGTGGTAACCTAGACTGTGGTAAGTAACTTTATTGTCTGTTCTGAGTCCTGTATATGGGTTGCTTTTTGGGGACTTCTGAGGGAGCTGATCTGTGTAATGATTTTGAGGCTACTTGGAATGAAGGTACAGAGAGCAGCAGCTTTGATAAACTTATCTCTTCCCTGCCCAAGGCTGTAATCACTTCAGCTGGCTACAAGCCATTAACCAGCACAGCCCTGACCACCTGGAGGTAGCCTAGCTGTACTTTGGATTCCTGAAGTACTTTACAAAAAACTGGGAGTCAAGGTGCACAATCAGAAGTGTAGTGTGCAAACCTGTTACCCTATTAACTGAAACAACTAAGAGGGGAGAACAGTTGACAAAGGAGAAAGAAGAAAAATTTTATTTAATGGGTATTTTTAATATATTTGATTTTTGGTGGTGCTCCCAGCTTACTCTGTGTCCTTCTCAGAACTCCAAGGAGATAACTGAGTTTCACGGGATGCTTGGAGAGACCTCAAAACAGTGTTATGTAAGTCCCCAGGAGGACTCCTTGGATAACTGGACCCGGTTTTTTGAGATGCTGACAAAGTCTATCAAAAGAACATAAAGCAGCAGCCACCCACACTCTTAGCTAGGGATCTAGTTGGAGGCCTGTATCTAGTGGTGTTCCCCAGGGGTCAGTACTCGGCCCAGTCTTACTCAAATTCATCAGTGATCTGGATGAAGGGACGGAGTGTACCCTCAGCAAGTTTGCTGATGACACAAAACTGGGAGGAGTGGTGGATACACCAGAAGGCTGTGCTGCCGTTCAGCGAGACCTGGATAGCCTGGAGAGCTGGGCGCAGAGGAACCTGATGAAATTCAACAAGGGCAAGTGCAGGGTGCTGCACCTGGGGAGGAACAACCCAAAGCACCAGTACAGGCTTGAGGCTGACCTGATGGAGAGCAGCTCTGCGGAGAGGGACCTGGGTGTCCTGGTGGATGACAGGTTGACCATGAGCCAGCAGTGTGCCCTTGTTGCCAAGAAGGCCAATGGCATCCTGGGGTGCATTAGGAGGAGTGTGGCCAGCAGGTCGAGGGAGGTTCTCCTCCCCCTCTACTCTGCCCTAGTGAGGCCGCATCTGGAGTACTGCATCCAGTTCTGGGCTCCCCAGTTCAAGAAAGATGAGGAGCTACTGGAGATAGTGCAGTGGAGGGCTACGAGGATGATGAGGGGACTGGAGCATCTTTCCTATGAGGCAAGGCCGAGGGAGCTGGCCTTGTTCAGCCTGAAGAAGAGAAGGCTGAGAGGGGACCTAATAAATGCTTATAAATATCTCAAGGGTGGATGTCAAGAGGATGGGGCCAGACTCTTTTCAGTGGTGCCCAGCAGCAGGACAAGGGGCAACGGGCACAAAGTGAAGCATAGGAAGTTCCGTCTGAACATGAGGAAGAACTTCTTCACTCTGAGGGTGATGGAGCACTGGAACAGGCTGCCCAGAGCAGTTTTGGAGTCTCCTTCTCTGGAGATATTCAAAACGCACCTGGATGAGGTCCTGTGCAGCCTCCTGTAGGTGACCCTGCTTCGGCAGGGGGGTTGGACTAGGTGACCCACAGAGGTCCCTTCCAACCGCTACCGTTCTGTGATTCTGTGATTCTGTGATAAAGGACTGAGAAGTAGTACTACAGAAACAGCTACAATCTTACAAACTCGAGCAGCAGATTTCTGCTCAAATCAACCCAAGTGCACACTAAAAGAAACATTTTTTACAAGAGAAATAAACTATACAGAGAGTGATTTACTCTAATTTAAAGATCTGGTTCAGCCCCTACTGAAACCAGTCGTACTGCCCATAGATTGGTTCAGATCCTAGGTAAGAATTACAGGATAGTTAATCAGTGGAAAGGATCAGGGGAAGATGAAATGTGTATGTGTGCCACAATGCATACACAGTCATTTCATCTGGTTTAGTATTGCATTCCTTTTTACATGGATGCAGAATGAAGGAATAGTGATGCTATCTATAGTTGTTCATATTGCTGGGAAAAAATAATATTCCATCCAATTAGAGCAAGCCTTCTGCTTTGAAGAGAACCATCTAGCTTTTAAAGGCATCCTATTTTTCTGTGAGTTTCTTGATTTAAGATGTCTAGTGATGGTGGTATAAATTCTTGGGCTGGAGCAATGACTAGAAATTATTCTACATTGTTCAGGCAACCAAGGGTAAACAAATTGAGTACGTCCACACAAAAGCATAACTACTGTAGAAAGTACTGATTTGCAGTCCAGAAGCAAAGAATGCTCAACAATATGTAAGGGACAACTAATCTTCCACCAACACCAACAGAATCTTGGATCTTTATAGTTGCCCTCTGGAAAATAAAGACTGCTGTCTACTCGTCACAGTCCCAAAACATTTTCCTAACAACTAGTATGTTATTACACTGAACATGCAAATTATTCATGGCTATTTAACAGCAGTGTTGGAATGCTGGCTGACTGTTTCTCCAAACTGTAACCCAAGATTTAAATGACTTACCCAGGACATGTTAAGCAAGGTTTTGAAATGCCTTAGAAATCAGAGTAATCTAAAAAAGCATGTCATATAACACTTGTCTGTGCTGGCTTGACATCTCTTTAAAGCAATTGCTGAGTGATCCCTGGAGTCCAATGGGAATAACAGCAGAGAAGAGTCATACTGCAGTCAGTAGGAATCCATTGCTTGAAGGTTCTGAAGGACTTCCAGCACAACTTTGTAACAGAATAAATACTCATCCTGTACGCAGAGACACCAGTGTAAAACACCCAGTTATATTCAACACAAATTCTAAACAAAGAAAGATGGACTGGATGAAGTGCTGTTTATAACAGCAGGATCTTTGTAACATGGATACAAAAATTTAGATATTTAAAACCATCCTTGTTTTTTTTGTTTCATCACTTGTAAAAGCTCAAGAATACTTTCCTATTCAATGCAGTGCCTGTAAGCATGTGCTGTCTCATTTAGGTCAACGAAGGTTATCTATTTGCTTAATTTTAATCATATGTTCAATCATTATTCCAAAGAAAAATATATCAAAGCATGTACTTAAATATTTGCCTATAGGAAAAACTTATCCTAATCTTGTCTGGCTGTTCTTCCCACTACCTGGTTGCTCTAAATTGAGTTAGCAGTATCTTGTCTTTTCCTGTGTAAAAACTCTTTTCAGGGGTAGGTTTAACTCAACGGTAGAAGGTGATGATAACTCAGCAATAGTAAGAATTCAGCTGAAGGCTGCAATTTTGCAGGTTAGTGTTTATAGTATCTCACCAGTTTTGTTGCTGATTACTGCTTTTCTTTTTGCTTAAAAAAAGGGGGGAAGAGGGAGGGAGTACTGTACTATACTGGTGCGTTGCTTTTATTTCAATTAGTTAGTAAGGGACAGACCTTTCATATTTAAGTCTAGACACCACTTGCTTGGAAGGCTGTTATTTTCCTCAAATGAGAGGTCTAAAATTATGCCTTAAGCCCAAGATTTATCAAAGTATGTGGTTATGTACCACTAATTGAGGCTTTTAAAAAATCACAATCTAATTGAATATCGAGAACTTACCTTAGTTTGGATCATGCCAAAACGCTGATCTCTCAGATCTCTCACTATCTGCTTGATGTTGAACTACCAGAAGAGAACAGATTTTGTTTTGTTGACATGCAAGTTATAAAGAAGATTTAAGCATGTTCAGATAGGGAAGCCATGACTCAGTTCTTTTACAAATACTGTATTTGTAGCTATTATCTGTATTGTTTAAAACAACAAAAGCTGGGTTTATTCCATTTTGTTATGATGAATTCTACCAGGAATTACTTTCGTCTAAGACACCCCTACATGTTGCTAACATCCATACCCGTTTTTCAATACTGAATAATGAGCTGTTTGATACTTACACATAAATCTTTTTCTATATAGCTGAGCAGAACTTCAACACACAGCAAAACTCCACTTCTTCCAACGCCAGTGTTGCAGTGAGCAACAATAGGTCCTGTACTGTGAGCTTTTCTCATGTAACAAATAAATTTTACCAGCTGCTCAGGCAGTTTGGGAGTATTGTGGTCTGGCCAACTGATAAACTGCAAATGACTTATAATGCGCTTCTCTTCTGTCTGGAAGAGAAAGAACAGAAATGTTAAAAATGATCAGTCTTAAGACCAGTTTTCAAGGAATTCCACTGATAAATTTCCCTTCAGCCTCATTCTTAGTCAATTGTTTGTCTATACTACAATTCTTCAGCTTTTCATACTTGACTCTGTTAAGGTTTCTTTCAGGTTTTCAGAAATACACTCAGAAGACACAGGCCTAGGAAATTTACTTCATAGAATTTTGATGAGACACTGAAATTGCTGTTGCCCTAAAGGATGTAGTTATCTTACTTATGGTTAGAAACAAAGAAATGAAAATTGTTAAGTTAGAACATTCCAATACTTTTTACCTAAATTGTTTTTCTAACTGAACTAAGATATACTAATAGAAGAGTAGTAATATGATAGCCAGGATAGTAAAATCGTAAATTCTGTTCTGTCTGTCATCAGCTATAAAAGAACAATTTGTGATTAGATACCCTAACATACAAAGCAAATCAACTAAAAAAATGCTTACAAGAATAATTGTAATGTAGATAAAATATTGACTGGTCCTGGGACAGTACTTCTTGTTGTCAACCTGCCAAAACATGTTAAGCTGAATGGAAAAGAACTACTGGGGATTTTACCATCGGGAGGATCTGAATGAATGTCTGGATTTCTGCTGAAGTAAGCCTGTGGCTTTCTGTAATTCTTTGATACTGGTCCAAGACAAACATAGCAAATATAACATGTTCATTGAAACAGTCACCTATAATGGCCCATGTTCCCATCTGAATAATCTTTTGGGAAGACTCATATCAATTGCTTTACTATACTTCACACTCAGTGACATCAGGTGAATTGTGTTTTCTTCATCAAGATAAATTGTTTTCTTGATGCAAACAGACATCAAGTTATTCTGGCACAAGTATGAATCTTCTAATTATTCCATTAGTTAATAAGTCCTGTAGAAATATATGCAAAGCTTTACTTAATATTGAGACAAGACTGATGGACTTATAGTTGTCCTGATTTCCATGTTCTTACATGTGGATTCTGTATTTGTTAGGTTTCTAAAATTTTGCTGCTAGATTTGTAGTTTCACGTGTATTCATGTCTTTTCATGAATGAAAGAAGTATTATTTGTTCTAAATTCTAGGATGAAAACCACCTTCTTCTCCTCTTTCCTTCCAGCCACCATTACAAAATAAAAGCCACCATTACAAAAAAAAAAAGAAGACACTCCAGCAGCCCTTACTGATTTGATTTCATGAGAACAGTAAGCAACTCTGCAAAACACTGAACACACCAGCTCTGTGACTATTAAAGGACTAATTTTTGGACATTCTTGTCCAAATGTATGTAATGTTGGATCCATTGCTTGTGTGATGAGCAAAGAAGCAGCATCTCATTAATCCTAATTTCATGTCTGTTCTTCACATTTTTACATTCCTAAAAAATACTGAGCAAATATAAGAGAAGAAGCAAATAATACCACTAGTATTTAATCATGTATAGATATCTAAGCAATTTCATCATATATTAAATTATTAATTATACTCAACTTACCTGCTTGTTGATCATTTCTATTGTTCTAATTATGAAGTGTTCCAGAATCTGGTAATTGTCTAGCCTGAGATGGAAATTAGCCAGGTCTATAGAGCTATGGGGAGGTGCAGGCCAGTATCGATGACATTTGACTTGCTCTAGCTCCACTTCTTTTGTCATCATGGCAATTGTATCTGATTCACTCTCCCAGACCATTTGCCAGAAATCAGCCATAGTGGATGGCAGAGGCCCTTGGGTTACGATATAGAAATGTTCCTCTTCTCCAACTTTCATTCGAATGTAACTTGCATTAATGTAGTCATTCTTTTCTCCCAGAGGAACTCGTGTCTTATCATCTGTACAGAAACAGAAAGTTGCTATTTCAGCTGTAGATCTCAAACACAGTTCTACCATCTCCAGCACTCAGGAGACGGGGAATCTCAGCCTCTAGCAGCAAAGTATGCCTCTGGATTTTAGAATACATTTGGCTATTAATCACGGCTAATAGGAAATCTCACAGATAAATTGTATGGTTCACTGCAGATTTATTTCTCTTAAGATACTTGTGTAACACTCTGACAAGCCATCTAACTATCATAGAATTGTTTGGCAGTAATTCAAAATACCATATCCAACACTGCTTTTAATGTGTGTCATGGGAACACTGTCACTGGATATTGGTGTTATAAAACAGGAAACTTCTGAGAATGTATGCTGTATCACTAACATAGAGGGGTAACTGTGCTACAAATTTTGCATGTGTTGTCCTGCTGCTGCAGTTTATAAAGTCATCAAGGGTCCAGAAAGTGTTCTTCTTCTGTCACGACACCTCTCAGGGAATCATTGGGCAGTACATTATTTTTTGGAAATCCTTGTTAACAGCAGTCATTCAGCTCTTAGACTCAAATCTTTCTTCTAAAATGATTTCTCATCGGTGATGAAACTTGTTTGTGACTCAGATCAGAGCTGAGCAGCTGAAAGCTCTGGCTGGATATTATGCTTTCGATTATTTCTGGAAGAATCTTTATGTTTCCAAGAGCTACGCAACTCCATGACTTCCACTGTGCTTTTCAGAATTCCACTGTGTCACAAGCAGTAGATGTAACTGTACCTTTAAATAGATTTAAAGAACTGCTATTATAGTTCAAGTTACACTTGCCCACAAAAATGTAGTAGATTAATATCTCTGAGAAAGGGCAAAATAAACACCAGGACAGCTGGCCCCCTACCAGACCAAGTCCTGCCTTGTGGAATATAGGATATTTCAGAAAATCACATACTGTGCAATGCAGACATCCTTATGTGAACTCTACATCTTTTACAAAAATCTCAGTACGTTTCATTATTAGTGGAGATTTCTGACTAAAGATGTGGTGAGATTTGCCTTCTACATCTCAGTATTATAGCTGGTTTTATGTTTTCCAATATCTTTGTTTACTGAACGTATGTTCTCATTAGTGTCAATACTTACATGGAAGAATATCTTGGTATCTGTTTTTATTCTGGTTTTCTGGTGCTTTGCCAGTTCTGCAGTCATCTATTGGTTTCACACATTCTAAAGCCTTGATCAAAGAGAAATAGTCAATCCATATTGTTAACATCCTTTACAGACAACATTTACAGAGTCAGTATGAGCTAACTTTACTGCTATATGTGACCCAAGACTGGCAAATAGCCTTCTTACAGAAGAGAATCAGTACGTCCTTCTCTAAACTTCTAGGCAAGGAATTCATAATGCTTTGTATTTTCTTCAGCCTGCACAAAATGTCTGGGGTTTTCAAGTGTGACTTCCAACCCACATCCTCAGCCCCTGTCATTACAGATCCCTGTCATATATTGCTGTAAAACAGATGTTGGAATAGCGTCTTGGCCAAATGTCAGCATTCATAATTGCTAACATACTGACTGAAGCACCAACTGTTGCACTGTTAACAGATAGTGAATGTCAGTGAATACTTTTTAGAGAATGAGAAAGGAATGGATATAGAGAACAGCATCAATGATGTTAAATGCAAATCATATGGTCATTAAGTACTTCATAGCAGATTTAGGGGACCAGAATGCAGTGTAGGTGGAAGCAGGAATGAGCAACTTAATTCCATTTACAGTTTTGAGTTACCTTCGCTTTTCTTTATTCTTTTACCTCTTGGGTGTGCATTGCACCATGCTCACCCATCACATTATGCCACTATACAGTGCATATGAACTGAAATACATGTGGCAGTTCTTTAACATCTTCATCAGTTATGACAGCTTTTACTCAGATAAAATATCCATTGGCTTTGTTGACTAGTGCTTTACCTAGTAGATCTCTGTCTCTATGTTTTCTGAGCAGATGCATGGCTCAGCTCATGGTATGCTATGACTATGTAAGAGAATGGAATGAACGGAAATTAGTACATGCCCTTGAGCCTTCAGAGAAAGTCACAAATCCTATACACTTGAGCCTGTGCGATTTTGTACCCAGAAAGTCAGAGTTATAAAGGCAAGTGAAAGAAACTGATTACTATGGAAAAATAATAGCAATCTATTTCACTGGTGATGAGTACATACTTTAAAGGAAATTCCCATACTGGGTTGAAGAGTTATGAAATAATCCTTTCTCTGGGAACTTGCTGATAACCGAGTACTCTATTTATATCCTGAAACAAGAGATTTTATATGCTTTGCTAATTTTACTCTTTTTCATCAATTATATGCTGTCAGATGTAATTATGTGTTTTCATTATCTATGGAGGTATGTTACTTTTTCTTTCTAATTTCACAAAGTTCCTGACCTTAATAGCATCTTGTGGCAATGAGTTCCACGGATCACTGGACCTTTGTGTGAAACATTTTCCTTTCATCAGCTAAGTGTTTCAACACTAGTGAATCCCTAGCAGCATGGATTTCTTGCTTTAATGCAGCCTCTAGAATAGTCCTTAGGAATATGTTCAAGCAGAGCTGAGGGGGTAATAGGAAGACATCAGTCTAAAAAAAAGTGATTCATACACTACTTTGTGTATTATTTATTCATTCCATGTGGCCAGTATCTTTAGACAGCAAACAGTGTAAGCCTGACCTGCGTGGAAAGAGAGAGATCCAAACACTGTAGCATCACCCAAACAGTAGAGTAGAAGCCCCATTCTGGCTGGAATAATACTCTGAGAAAGTGGAGTCAGTAAAGATATACAAGTGAATCTCCTATACAGTATGCAGAAGGCTGCTAAAAGGCACTTTCTTAGCTCTGCAAAACACTCAGATCTTAAAAAGGAATCACACTTTACCATAAACTCCTTTAACACCTCTTGATTCTCAATCCGCAACTGAAGGCCTCGAATAAGACCTGTGATGCCAGTCCTTGGAGCTATTCCAGTCACTGATGGTTTAAAGTTAATTAACTGAGTCAGTTCGTCTCCAGAAGCAAAGGTTCTGCCTATATAGCAACAAAACAATAAAGCAGTTTTTAATTATTAGGTTTCATAGTGCAAAGTCTTGGCTTTAAAAACTAAGAGGCTGCAGTACTTCAGTACATTTTGATGCTTATATTGTGAAAGTGAAATATGAAAAAATATTTCTGGCTTACTTATGTTCACAGCAAGAATAAGTCGTCAGCACCATGGATACAACCAGCATCACCCCTCAAGTAACTTGGAAGCAGATCCAACTACTGCAATTTATTGCCTCATACAGTTTCTAAATTCGGTCTGTTCTAAATAAACTGTTCTGGCAGAATTGTAAACTTTAAGGTTACTTTAGTTTGGTATAGGAGACTCTGGCCACATCTTCACAGGGAATGATCTCCATGTTTCCAGTACTTTCCTGAAAATTAGTATTTCCACACCCCACTGCTAGGAATAATCACTGTAAATTCTTCCTCCCAGAAGTAAGAAAATATCTTCTGTTCTTTTCATCTTACCTCACACTTCTCTTCAAGAATAAGATGTGAAGTATCTTTGATGCACTGAAATCAGTATTCCGTTTTACTAATTAGCTCATCCTGAAGTATATGTTCTGATTCAAAATTTGACAGATTAAGAAGATGGATAAACATGTATATCTCTAGAAATATCACTACTCTAATGGAGCAATTCAAAAGCTTTTGTTACCCTGTAGAGTAAAACCAGTAGCTAGTCTGGTAAAAAACAGTTGTTTGAGGCAGAGGAATTATGGAATTTGTCCTTTTAGTTATAGGCTACTGTTGGCAAAGAATAACATCCCAGCTGTCTCAAAGCAAGCCTGGTGATCTGTTCCACAGGTTTGTTGTAGGCTGAAGACAAGGATCAATGCTCTGTTTTCCTCTTGTAAAATTTCATTACTACTCTTGACTAATCTTCATCAAAAAATTGTTGTGCTTGCTGTGCTTTTGTCTGGGCTACAACTTGTACCTGAGCTTCTAAGACACTTTCTGTTCATTTTCTGTTCCCTAATCCTTACAGATGTGAGGGTATTTCTATTAACTATTTGAGTACTAGTGAAGACAGATCCTGTGTTCCAGAGTGTGCTATTTCCCATACACCTCTCTCTCCTTCCAGATCAAGTGGAATAAAAACCCCAAACTTTGAGCAGTTAGTAGAGGATAGATTGGTTATAATTTTCTGTTTGCTAGCCAGCACAGCTTGGTAGTGTGAGTGAGATAACCGTGATTTACTGCTGATAAAAGCCATCAGCAATTCATTGCTTCTACAGAGCAAGAAGCAGGGAGAGACCTGTATTCAGAGAATCTATGGGATACTGCAGCATCCTCAGCATGAATCCTTTCACAAATTATTCTTGTTTGGGGCAGAAGCAGCTTAGTTTCCTATAGGAACAACTAGGCAGATTCTTTCTGTAAACTGTCTTCTGGTATCAGAGGAGCTTTAGCACCTGAGCTGGGAAAGTGCTTCAATATGTATTTAAGCACATCAATTCTAAAAGTTTAAATGAATTTATTATACGAAATGAAATTCAGTGATTCTGTGAACAAAGTCTTGAGATAGAATTTGACCCTTTCATTCTACATTTTTGTGTGTTTCATTTACTTTTTTGAGGAGTGTGGGAACAGTAGAGGAGAATTATTTCAAAAGCCTATTGCATGCAGTGATAACAAGCACATTTTGTAGTATGTTCCTGGAATTTGTTTCATTAATTCTCAAAGCCCTCTTTGTCATTTCTTTTCATATATGAAAAAGGCCTTCTACTACATCCAGTTGGTAAGATAATCTGTCTGATTTGATTTTATTCATTTTGGGACAAACTAAGAATTTCAGATTTTCAGTTATGCACTGGGAAGCTCCCACCACCAATTTGTGTCTGACCCAAATTGTAATGTTAATTTTTTTGCTCAGCCACTGAGCCAATGCATAATTTCTTTACATTATCCAATAGTGCATGATTTGAATAAATGTCATGATGTTGCTTAAATAAATTCAACAAATTTCTTTTCGTCTTAATTGTTCAATTTGTATACTAATTGAGTATAATCAAGGTATTCAGAGATTTTCCTTTGGGGAAGAACATGATATATAACATAAAAAAAAAAATTTCCAACCAAAAACCAAAACAAAAGACACAAAAAATTGCACATATTTTTGAAACTGGAGTTCCAAAGCAGAAGTGCTCAGAGCAGTGATGAGTGGGTGAGGGCCAAAAGAGCTGCGCTCCCTGGATTCAGTTAACTACGTTCAGACTCATGTTTCTTCCTTCTTGAAGTTCTCCGAAAGAGCTGGAGAGACCCTGAGGTAGGCTGCCTTCTTGTGGATGTTGCAATGCTTTGATGGCCTTCGTATGTATCAATAGTAAAAATTGTGTCCTGACTACCCTGGTCTTTGAGACACAAAGAGCAAAATCTTAGCTTGTATACAAGGGATTAGTGTTGTTCTCACTGTACATATATGGAGGAGCTGGTCTATAACATTAAAGAAACAAGAGAAGTTTTTGCATGGTTACTTTCATGTAGAGCGGAAATCCTGTGGGGCATATCATCATCTTCATTGTTCCAGCTGTCTGACTCAGACTGCTGACTCTCTGTTCTGCAGCCTTCACATTCCACATATTTCTGTGACCTGTAAAACAACATGAGTTGAGTGGCCTTATGGAAGCAGCAGAATCTTTGATAATCTAAACTATACAAAGGTTTTATTTTTAATTAATTTTTGGTCACTTATAGCTTTCTTGAGCAAATATTTTCAAGAATTAGTGTGAACTCTGAAGAACATAAGTTCAAGGAATAATAGTAGCATTGTATCTGGAGTGGCGTTTGCAAATACAGCTAGTGAAAAACACTATCATTTGTATGTGGTAATTTATTTTTTCAAAGAAATAAGAACATACTTTGTATAAAAAGCTGCCTAAAAAATGATTGTATGTTAGGTTTGTCACAGTTATAGATAATTTTTCATGTATGACTTTTTCAGTTGTTAGGTAATCATAGGCTTTGCTTGTTACTCTTTCCTGAAGTATTTAGAAAATTATAGAGCATTTAAATATGTTTCAGGTAGAAGATATGTCTGCAATCTAGAATACAACTATAATGTGGGCAGAATGAGTCAAATATTTTTCTACTGGTTAACTCTGACACCCTTAGACCTAACATTTAACTATATTAACTATGTTAGTAGGTTTAAGCATATCACAGTCTTACATTATCCTACATTATGCATGATCATAATACATAATGTTAGAAATAGTAAAAGGTACATTTAAGAGGGAGAATAAGATAATATGTATCAGCTTTGCAAATATCAGTAACCACTGCAGGCTGTGCAGAAAAGTTACAGAAAAGTTTTGCAAGCAGAAAATAGAAATATCAAAAAATACTGGTAGTAAAAAGATTCAGATTACATGACAGGAGCCAGAAAACCTGCCTATTTGCAAAACAACCAGAAAAGATACTCGTCCCTATATATGATATTATTACTGTATTAGCCATAGATGCATTTATACATATTGCGCACAGAGCAAGATAATTTAATGCTAATCGCACCTAATTACCTGGTATATCACAAGATAGTGTTATATTAGCAATGAGACAATAGCAAGTGGCACTGAGGCTATGTTCACATGGATGTTCTCACTTGCAGCTGCTCTCAAAGCTTCTTTCAAACTTTATCACTGCAAGCAGTTAAGTTAGGGAAGATTTTCATCCGTAATTGATTGTCCAAGTGCTACTCTTACAAAATATTAAGTTCTAAATATAAACATTTATTCCTTTTTTCCATTTTTGTGGATTATAAGTGATAAAGAAAATGATCACATTTCATATAATCTACATCATTGTAATAGACAAAACTGCCCATGTCTTATCAATGCTCTGCTATTCTTTGATTTCCCACTGTACTGTAGATTTACAGTTTACAGAAAAATTCTTCTCTTCTTGTGCTATGTACTTTCTTTGGAGTAGCATACTCAAATTCTCTTGATTCCCAGATGTCTGGAGTTCAACATCTATATCACTACAGCCACAGTAGCACAGGGTTCAGCCAGGGCTGTAAGACCTATTTGGAACACTTAGTAAAACCCACAGGTACCCTGCCCACACCAGCGCGATAGTGCTACCACTCTTCTCTCCTCCTCAGCTAGAAAGGCTAAAGCTATCTTAGGCAGGTCTGCATGAGCTGTTACATCTAGAAGCTTACGTTTCATTTGTCTTAGTAGTTGTGTGGAAGCTGTTTAGCAACTCTTACTGCAGATGGAGCTGCTTTGCAATGGAACTGAATTTCTATCATTTGGGACACATGAGTGCATTTGCATACCATACTAGGACAGCTCTGGAAATACAAGAATAAATTATCCATACTATTTATTTTAATAGTTTTACTGCATTTGAAAGACTTACCTGTCTGAAATGTTACTGATGACATCCTTATAGTCTTGTCCAGCCAGCTGACCTTGCACAGAGGAATTGTATGTACTTTCTGGATCCTGCAGGTTTAAAATAAGAAAAAGCTGTGAAAAATCAGTACACAGAAACATCAGGAATAGTTAATTTCATCAATATTCTTTCTCATATCTGACAAAAATGTGTCCTTCATTCAAGAAGGAAAGGGAAATAGAATACTTCCCACTTTCATAAGAAAGTATGTAACTTTGATTCAGCGTTGCAGTATCTACTAGTAGTAAAAAGCCAAATCAGCTGTATTTGTGAATTTCACAACAATACAGTGTTCAGACATCTCTACAACTTCGCATGCATGACTAGACTTTGAAAAGGTTCATGTTAGTTATATCCTCTCTGATCTCATAAAGAAAATGCAATCACAGGAATCATGAGTCACACTACTCTCCACCTCCCAGTTCTTGGCAGCAGAAAGCTCCAGTGTCTGAGATGGAACGGTTGGTATTAATTTCCTTTTTTTATCTGAGACACAGTGGTGCCAGCTGTCAGAAGCAGGGTGCAGCTGCTTTACTGAAGATGCACATAACTAACAGAGAAGGCAGACTCTTGATCACCCTCCATCTGCAGTAGAAGCAATAGTATTGGTGACTGGTTTTCTGTCCCAGAGGATGATAACTGACTCCTGCATTTAAATAATGATGCAGGACATCTGCCGCTAGTGTGTGGAAGTGGCTCCTTCTCAGCTGTAATACTTGATAGATAATTATTTAAATTTTAGTTCAGAGTTTCTCCTTTCCCTGCTTAATATTCCAGATGCACTCAGAAACCACCCTGGCACATTACATAGTATAAACTACTGAATGCCCCACAGAATCTTAACGGTACCTGTCACTTTTACCTTATTTTCTTACTTTCGTGCTTGTATTTCTCCGTGAGAATAGGCGAAATTATGGCTGCCTGTTTACTCAGTTTATGCACCTACTGTCTACACTGGCTGGAGAATGCCACACAGATTTTTGTTTTCTATTTGCCAAGGAAAGGTATTTTACTGCTGCTTTTTTGCATCTGTTTTTTTCAGTAGCTTGTCAATTTCAAAGTCTACATCTTTGGAGTAGATGGCAGCTGTGCTCTATAAAGTAAAGCTTAAATAGTTTCTAATAATAGCAGACTGCTAAAGGCAAGCTAGAAATAATGAAGAGAGAATTAAGGGAATCAATTCAGCAAAAAAAATTAGCATGTGCTTAAAGTTAGGCATGTGCTGTGCTGAACTAGACAGAATTAACCACATGCTTAAAACTATATTTGTGTCTTAATACCTTGCAAACTCAGGGATCTAATATGGAATCAGTAAACTTAGTACTGTCGCCTACTTCTCATTGGTATTATTTCTCGGGTGTACTACTTTGTCAGATCATACACATGACCTCGTTTGGATATTACATTTTACCAATCTCTAACAGTTTAGTTCCACCACTCATTCCAACAGTGTACTTAAAACTTCTTCTGACAAATTCCTCTTCAAGGTTTTCTCAGCTTATTCACATCAAGGATTTCTTCATTTATTTTTCTAGTTTGATTATATTGGTTGAGTCAGGTTTTGTCTTTTTTTATTTGTTCTGGAGGATAAGAAGATGTATATTTCTCATATTTTCTGAGGAGAGCTTTTACATTTGTAAACTTAGAAATAATACATGCTGTAAAATTTGACATTGAATGTCTTGCAGGACTTACTAAGATTCAAAAACATAACCATGTTTGAAGAAGTTTGTGTGCCTTGGAGTTATGAATATTAGTGGAAGACAGTTGAATAGAAATCTTTTAAAGTATATTGTTTTAAAATACTGAAAGAATGGTAAAGTTAATAAATCATTCATTCCAATATTATAAAGCACCAGAACTAGACTTGCATATGCAACCTTCCTTCCCCCCACTCTTTTAGCGTACATACTATACTAATCATATGCTCTTATCTCAGTGAAATCCCCTGACTCATTCAACTGTTAGCAATTCCAGTCAATGCAGCACACTTCCCTCACATTAATCTTTTTTCATTAAGAAGGTGTGGTTCTTGCCAGAATTGCAGCAAACCCATTTTGTAAACAAACATACACGTACATTGCCTGGTAACTTCTAGAAGCCTGATTCAGATTTTACCTTGGTGCAACCAGTCTGGTTGGATTCTTCTTCTTCCTTGAAAGTGAAAAGAGGCTGAGCTCGCAGGCTTCCCTCAGCACTATCTGAATACCAGAAAACAAAATCAAAGTAAAATGACTATAAAGCATGAAAATATAGATCCATCTCTTTTGTGCAACCCACACCAGAAGACTTTGATTTTGGAAGAGGCACTGAGATACAGTGCCAGAAACTGACATGGAATATCGGTTTCATGGATGCTCTGAGAGGGTTAGTACAGCACATATGCTGTATATCACCACTGAAGAAGTCAGGGTAATTCACTTTGCCAGAGGATACACCGAAGTAGACCCCTGTATCAACAGCAGTTATGAAAAACATGAATCAGAATTTAAACCTCCCCTCCCTAACACAGCCCATTCCTTTGCAGTGCTAAGGGACAAATGCCATAGATTAACGTTGATGTTAGTGCTTCTGTGATACCATTGGGTTTTGCTGGTCCAGGAAAAGTGATACCATTGGGTTTTGGTGGTCCAGGAAAACAGTTTAAACTTTCCAGAAGCTGTGTAATTCACTAATGTCATGTTAGATGCAAATAAATGAGCCCCCAGCTAGTTCCTTGAATATGCAGAGCTGGAGAAAAGGCTAGTCTTGCTGAAGTGAACGGGAATACTTCCACAGCCCTTAACAGAACAAGAGCGCCAATCAGCCTTTTTGTAACTGGCCATCCTTGCATTTTTTTTGCATCATTAATCCCCAAAATTAAACTAGAAAAGAGACGGGGCAATGAACATCCTCCTTCCAGGTGGTACTGAGCATAGTTTTCTCATCCTTACGGAAAAGATTTGTTCTTGAAGCACATGGGGTATCTTCCAGCAAGTGAAGGAGTGTCCAGTGCTTATGACATAGGCTAAGAGTTCTAGAGGATTAGGTTTAGTCTAACACATACTGAAAAAACTGAGATCCTTGAACCCTGGAGGCAGCTGTTGCCTAAGAGCAGAATTGCCTAAGATACCTATGCAGTTAAGTTTGCATCAGTAAAGATAACTAGATGCATAAATGTTTGCTGTAAAATATGTCTGTCCTGGGTTAGGCCAGGACAGGGTTAATTTTCACCGGAATCCAGGAAGGGCCACAGCCGGGCGGGCTGACCCCACCTGGCCAAACAGAGCAGGGTATTCCATAACATGTGCCGTCATGCTGGGTTCTGGTGGGGGGTAGCTGGGCGGCGGGAACTCTCTCGCGGCTTGGGAGCGCGCAGCGTTGGTCTGGTCTGGGAGAGCGACTCTCTGGGTTGTGTGGTTTGTGTTGTGTTTTCTCCTTATCTGTATCGTTGTTGTTCCTGTTCCCCCTGTTTGCTGTTCTGTTAAACTGCCCTTATCCCGACCCACCAGTTTCTGCTTGTCTCTTTCCATTCTCCTCCGCACCCCGGCAGGGGGAGGGGCGGCCCCTTGGCGCTTATGTTGCCAGCCACAGCCAAACCAGAACATTAAATTTGGTGCCCAAGCGTGGGGCGGGGATAACAGCAGGGCCGAGCAGCATGTGTTGAAACAGCTTTCTTAGATTTTGTTAAAATTTATTATACGCATTTACCGTGTTAGTTTAACAGTTGCCGGTAAAAATGTTTCTGACTGATCAAATGTCTCTGCTACGTAAACCCTTACTTGCTGTATGTGTTCGCTGCCGTGCTGTTTATTACCTTGGGGAAAAACATCAGGATGACGATTTTGCTGTACGGTATGATATCAACTTATGACATGATAACATCACTGTACATCAAATTAGGATTGTATTTGCATGTGGCACTGTGGTCATTTCCATACCTCGGATTCTATGTCTTAGAATTTGTTAATAATCGAACCCAGCCTGTGGGGAAAACCGGAGGGGATACCTTCCCCCACTGTTTCGCCCCCCCTCCCTCCTTCAGGCTGGTCCTAACAGCTTTTGAGAATTTCGAGTACCCATGGGATGCTCAGGCCAGCACTCTCCAACTGTTCTGCCTCCTGAATGGGTTGCAGGTTTTGTTTAGTGTTAAACAGGCAGTTAAGAACATCGTGCAGAGACCTGCCCCGGGGCTGGATAGCTCTGAGTGGCTGGGTGTGTGGGACAGCATGGGCAGGTGTCTAGGACAGTGGGCACCCCCAGTTTCTTTGAAACTCACCCCTGAACAAGTGCAGAATCTGGACAAACTAGTAAAATATCTGCAAAAAGTGTGCTGCCACCCTGGGAACTCCAGAGAGACACAAATCACCGCAATGTGCTGGGGTCTCCCCCATGCCTACTGAGCCCTGTTCAACCTCATTCAGCGCCCTAAAGGGGAAAGGGGGGGAAACGAAGCGACAGGCACTGCGACTGGCGCTGCCCCTCCAGCTGGCCCTGCAGCCCCTCCAGCCCAGCAGGCAGTCACAGCCCCCCTGACCAGCACCGCACCACGGCTGCCACTGCCACGATCACAGGGGTGGCCCCGGTTGCCCCCAGCAGCCACAGCAGCTGCTCCAGCCCCAGCTCCAGCAGCAGGCATCGCGGCTGAGCCCAATGACCAACCTGTGCCGGTAGCAGTTGCCCCTGTAAAACTAAAGAAAGAGGCAAAGAAAGCAGATCGCTCCAGGAGGGATGACGATGAGCCAGGGTCATCGCAGGAGATAGAGACAGAGATCATCACCCGGTCCCTGTCCCTGAGTGAGCTGCGAGACATACGGAAAGATTTCAGCCGCCACCCAGGTGAGCACATTGTCACCTGGCTGCTGTGGTGCTGGGATAACGGGGCCAGTAGCTTGTAATTAGAGGGCAAGGAAGCCAAGCAACTGGGATCCCTGGCCAGCGAAGGGGGCATTGACAAGGCCATTGGGAAAAAGGAACAAGTCCTCAGCCTCTGGAGGAGACTTTTCTCAGGCGTGAGGGAGAGGTACCCCTTCAGTGACGATTTTGTGTGCTATCCTGGCAAGTGGACCAATATGGAAAGGGGTATTCAGTACTTGAGGGAATTAGCTGTGCAGGAGCTGGTTTACTATGAACCAGACGATGAGCAGGTACCCGCAGACCCAGATGAAGTCCAGTGCACACGACACGTGTGGAGGAAGTTTGTGCGGAGCGTACCATCCTCATATGCCAACTCACCGGCAGTTGTAAACTGGAAAGGTGAGGAGATACCAACAATGGATGAGGTGGCTGTCTGACTCCAGCAATATGAGGAAAGTCTCTCTTCCTCCCTTGTCTCAGCTGTGGAGAAACTGGCCCGGTAGGTCCAGAAAATCAAGGAGAATATATCCTACTCCCCACCTGTATGGGCCAGCATCTCAGCTATTAGGGGTAAGCGTTCCTCTGCTCAGGAAAGGGAACACAGAGGCTACACACCACGGGGCACTCTGTGGTTTTACCTGCGTGACCATGGAGAGGACATGAGGAAGTGGGATGGAAAACCTACCTCAACCCTAGAGGCACGAGCACGTGAGTCGCAAAATAAAACAATCACAAAAGGGGATTCTGTTAGGAAAAATGCCGCTCCAGTTTCCAGCAGCCAGCTCTCCAGACCAGGCAGACAGTTTGATCTTGATTCTGATCCTCTGGAAGGGACCTCCAAGTCATTCTTAATGCAAGTGAGCAGCAAATTCTCTGACCAGGATTAGAGGGGCCCTGCCTCCAGCCAGGTGGAGGAAAGAGACAACCACGTTTATTAGACGGTGTGGGTTCGGTGGCCTGGCACGTCAGATCCACAAGAGTATAAAGCTCTAGTGGACACTGGTGCACAGTGTACTTTAATGCCATCAGATTTCAAAGGGTCAGAGTCCATTTGCATTTCTGGAGTGACGGGGGTGGTCCCAGGAGC
>Ga0065711_1029458_pt1 | contig 36121 bp, 17 predicted proteins | sample Hoacrofraction12_FD_59098 | JGI IMG/M metagenome (GOLD analysis project Ga0065711, IMG submission 59098) | Hoatzin crop microbial communities from Cojedes, Venezuela - Epithelial fraction 12 v2 (version 2) | ecosystem: Host-associated > Birds > Digestive system > Esophagus > Crop | place...
AGGTGGCGCTGCTGTCCCGCCGTGAGGTGAGGTGCCGCCGCGGCGGGAGCGGGGCCGGTGCTTCGGGGGGACGGCGTTGCCGGGGCCGGGAGGGGTAGGTCTTTGTCAGTAGCCGCTGAGCGCTTGCGTGTTCCCGGGTTGCCTGCTTTGTACCCGGTTCACGGGTAGGAGAGGCTGGCTCTGGTGCGGTGCCGTTGAACAGATGCGGCGAGGAGTTGCGGCGGTGCGTGCTCCGCGGGCTCCGGTCCCCGCGGGGAGTCACCTGCGTCCCGCAGGCACAGCGGCCGCGCCGCGGTGCGCCGGTTCGATCCCGTGAGCCTCCCGCTTCCCCGCAGCGAAGCGTCCCCGCAGCCTGAAAACTCGATGACTCACGGTTTATCAGCCTTTGGAGTCTCGAGTCAGGGCCAGCCTCTCCTGGCTTAGCTAGTACCGGAAATCTTGGTGGAGATTGCTTCTCCTTATCCATCAGGACGCTGGAGGGAAAGACTATGTGATCACTACTTTTTTGTCCCAGAGAGTCGTCTGATTGCAAAAAAGTTTTCTCTGCCTCCCCCTACTCCCACTTGTTGGTTGGGGTGTTACTCTGCTAGAAAAAAAGATGTATTTACTCTTATTCAAAAAAGGAAGTTACTAGAACTGGCCCTTCTGATGGCTTGTTAGCAGAAAGTTCCTCAGAGCATTTCATCTCCGTAGCAGTCTGAAGTTGTTTCTCTTCTGAAGTTTTTATTAAAAACCATATACAGAACGTAGATACATAAATTCTAAGACAATAGTAGATTTCCACAGAAGTACTGAGTTGGAAGATCATGAGGACTGTACTATACTTTTTTTTACGACTGTATTTCAGTGAGGCACCACAGCATCGTGGGTGTAACTGTGTGACTGTACTCCTGGAAGTGTAAATTTTTTCGAGTCAGACAGAGAGGTTTTTTGAAATTATTTGTGTTTGGAAGTTTATTTCCAGTGATTTTTGTGTGTTTGCATTAAGACTTACTGGATTTTTGCAGGTTCTGTGGAGGAGCTAAGGAGTTTACTTTTCTACAGTAATTTTATGAAATTAGGGATGCAGTATTTTGTGACAGGCGGTTCTTGTTAACATGCAAGTCTGTTTTTTCGGAAGAAGGGAATTACTAATATCAGACTATAAAAGTTTGAAATGTAGTTTTAGTAGTTACCTAACTTTCATTGAACTGTTCATGATGGCAGAAATAGATTTTGCCACTTGTCACTTTTTAATTTACAAAGAAAAGTATTTAAGGAGCTAGGATTGTGGTCTTGTGCAGATGTTTTCTGAATGAAATACCTATTTAGACAACTTCCAAAGGATAAGAGAAAAAGACTTAAATGATAGAATGTCAATTTTTAAAGATTAAGCTTGTATCAAAATGGTTGTTAAAACCTGCCTTTGCTTGCTGTTTTGATACATCTACGGTATCAGCAAACTGGCTTCATGCTACAGTTTTTCCAGAAAAACTATAGACTACTTGTTGCAAACTTTTACATCATCAAAAGAAAACAGAGTTAAATGGGAAATACAGTCTCAGTGGTCAGAAGGCTGGGACCAGTATAATTGCTGGAGGCTTAGTATTAGCAGATAATTCACAGAAAAAAAATTGGTGACAAAGCAGTTATGACAAAGCTAAACATCTGGTGCAGGTTGTTGGATTTGTTACATAATGCGTTACATTAAGTAAAAATTACAAGACCTCTTGAACGGCAGTAGTTTAAAAAACACCCCAGAAACAGTTGGAAATGAGATACGCAGAAACCTCCCCAGTAATCTTTGATTGGTGTGGTGTTTGTTTGGTTTTTTTGGTATTTTTTTTGTAGTGGGTGAAGCTTTATCAATTTAAAGTTTGTAGTATGGCGATGTAGTGCTTTCTGTACCTTTTTAAGCTGTATCGTGGAAAGTTTTGTTTTTTGGAGACAGAAGAAAAATTTGCTTTACTTTTAGTTTTTGCATAGCCAGACTTGCTCTTATGTTTGTAATATTTAGAGAAGTTCAATAGGGGGCCCTTGGTGCTTTGATCTAGTGCCATGGTGCAGTTTAATGAGAGAGGGGTTTTCAATATTGTCTGCAATATTACAAATTCTGCCAGCTTTGTCTTAAATAAGAAAATGCAAGATTTACATCTCGGAAACCTTCTCGTATTTCTGGGCACTCTTTCTGTTTGAAACAGGTAATTACAAAAACCTCCGGATCAATTTTTGTAAAGGGGCACCCTGATGGGTGCCATGACTGAAGTGTGACATGAGCCTTTTCCAATACAATGGGTGGCCTAACATTCCTTGGGAAGGCCAAGCTCATTAAATATTCTCTTCTTTTTTTCCACCCTCTCCCCCTCTTCATGCACTTAGCTTGAGTTGCGCTAAGTCTGAGGTTTCTTCACTGAGGACTTAGGAAAATTGCATAGAGTTCTCAGATTGAATTTTTTATGTGTATGACTTCATGATGGCATTAGCATGTGCTTTGATCCATGTGTGAATGGCACTGGGTCGGCTCTTATTGCCATATCCAGATGGTGTTACAGGGAACAAACAGTTGTGTTTTAGGATTTCTCAATAGACTGTCTAGACTGGTCTTGCAGCAGACAGATACAGCCACCCATCAAATTAGCGTTTGTCAGATTTATGGTAATGGTTCACCAAAGCCTTCCTGTCATTGACATTAAGATTTACGCCTCCAAAGTTATTTTGTCTTCCGCAGAGTGTAAAGTCTGATCGTGTGTATGTTTGCGATTATCTATGTGTAGATGTATATTTGCGTATATAAATTTTTAAATAAAGGGGAGGAAAGCAACTGAAGAAAAGTAATTGCTATGATAAGAGGCAGAATTTTTAAAGTCTTTTTTTTAAAGAGGCCGTTTCCTACAGCTGGATTGATTAGGGAAGCTTTCCCTCGCTCGTCCATCCCCTCCCTTCAAATGATAATACGGATGTTCTGTTCCAGACAGTGTCTCCCATGTGCCCTTTTTGGAAAGAAAAACATGTATGTGGATTACTACGGCTAGATTTTGCACTTTCATGTTACACTGGAGTAATATGAGCTGCTCCCTGTCCGCAGTGGGAATAACCTTTTGACAGGCACTATGTCCATTCTCAGTGGAAATGTTTTTCCAAGTCTGGCCAGGGCTCCTTTGATCGTGCCACCTCGAATGTAGGGGTCATAGCTACTATGCAATGTAAGAACCACTGGTGGCTGGCCAGGGGAGGGATGATTTTGAGGACAGCATATTTAAAATAAGACAAATGCCGTGGGGTTTGGGGTATCTTTTTGTTTTTATTTTTTTAGGGTGTCAGTAATTTGTGTTGCAGTGGGAATGTTAAGCAGGGGTGTTGGGGAAATTTTTAATTAAGCTGAACATGCTGGTACACTTCATGGTGGAAACAAGAGGTGGTGTAAATTTTAAATAGCTGAATTGCAGTGGCGAGCTTTGGGCTTGAACGTGCCAGAGCATGTTTTGGAAATGTTTTCGTGTTACAAGGATATTTCAAGAGTAGTGAAGGGAGTAACGGGATGATGAAAGGATGCAGATATTATAGTAAACTGTATATTTGGGGAATGCTGCCCGTTCGTGAAGAAACAATTTTACAAAATACTTGAATTAATTTGCAAGTCTGTCTGGGCTATGTGCTTTGGAAAGTCACTGCACTGTTTGCTAGGAAGAATTATGACCGATCAGGAATAAGACCAAGATTTGGATTAAGTATAAAGCCATTGTACAGATAGTTTTATCTTCTGCCCTTGCTATTTTTCTTGCTTGAAGGAGTTTTGTGACATAGGAAGAAAATAAATATATCCAATAAATATGTAAATAGAAAATAAATGTGTAAATATTAATTGACAAGAATCGGCTCCAGGAAATCACAGCTGGTTCTCCAGCAGGCAGTTCGCTATTCCTGCAAAATATGCCTGTGTTCCCTGTGTGCTGTTTTGGGGGCTCGCAACCTCTCTGCTGCGCAGCAGCAGTGTACCACTGAGTCTTGGAAAAAGCAGCTAGTTTATTCTTCATAAATCCATGGCCAGAGATTGTGATGGTGTAATCTTTGTTTATTGGGTAGATTTGTGTGATTTATGCGTTCTGAACGTGTTTGACTGTTACACAACTTTCCTCTGTGCGAATTCTTTAGTGAAAAGAATATAAGATATCAGACAAACAAATCTTTAACAGCAGGATAAGAATTATTTTCCTTTCTGCAGAGAAGGCATACAGCTTCCCCCCCCCCCCCATTTCTTGGGGATATTATCTGTCTGCTGCGACTAACAGTTTGTTGAACTTTGTTTCCACATTGTATTTTTCCATATCTCAGTGGCAACATCATTTTCTGACTGTCTTTGAGTAGAACAACAGAAATATTCCTGGCTTTGATATTTTCTTGTGCTCCAGTTTTATCAAAGTAAGCATATGTCACATTGAGATATTTTAATAAGCCAGTTAATTTTCCATATAAACTTAAAATTAAGCAATATTAATACAGCATTTAAACAGTTGAGCAAGCATTTTAACTTCACTCTAGTTTTATTCTAGTTTTAACTGGATGTTATGAAACATGCCTGCATACAATAAATACAGGTGGCATTTTTTTTTTCAAGACTCTAAAGTTATACTTGGTTGCTTTTTATTCCTTGCTCATGGTGCATTACAAAACCATACCCAGCCTTGCAATGCTTTAGATGGGATACTTCTCTTTGAAGTTTAAGAATTGAGATTTTTTTTCTTGAAGTGTACTTCTGATTTTATTCTCATATGGTGAGAACTGGGGATGGAATCTTGCTTTGTGATGTCTCAAGTTGTCTTAATCCACTAAAAGATTTTACATGGACAGTTTAAATTTTCAAGAATCGTTAGTTCTACAGCAAGACAGTAGTATTTATATAAGCATTGCTTACGTTAATGAATGTGGCTTGCTGATTTGAACATACCTTTGTTGCTTACTGGTTGCAAATTTGTCAGAGATGGGCTGAAAGGTGCACACTGTATTTTTATGTGTGTGTTTCGGTCCCCTCCCCCCGTCTCACTTTTGGGTCATCCTATACTTAAGAAATAAGTAACAGAAGGGCTAACGACAACCGAGGTCCTTGGCCCCGCCGGGCTCCCAGCAGGGTGGTGCGTTGTGCTGCCCGCGCTCGGACAGGCGCCGGGGGTGGCTCTGTGGCAGACCGCGGTCACTTCTGAGACCGCTGGTGCCGTGGCGAAGGGCGGCCTGCTCCGTCGGGACGCCTCGAAGCTGCGGGCCGGTGGTGCCGGGTGCTGCCGTGGCAGTGGCCAGCGGTGCTCCCTCCCGGGAAGAGGTGGCCCACCCGTGTCGCCTGGCTCTGGAGACACGCGGGCAGCGAGCCTTGGGACTGCTCGTTGGGCTTTGCGCTTCGAGGAGTCGCTGTCGTTTTGGTTTTTTGAAGGAGACTGATAACGGGTGATCAGCTGGGAAAGAAGGTGCTGCCATCTCCCCTCTCCTCTGAAAGCGAGGAGAGAGAAGCGGGAGCGGGGAGGAGACAGACTGTGGCGGCTGGTGTGCGAGGCGCGGAGGCTGAGGGGTGGAGTGAGAGTGAAAAGCAGGTGAGCAGATGAGACGGGCCTGATTTTTAAGAACAAATTGAGACCTGCCTGTCCCTGCCAGGCCAAAGGCGCGAGCGGTGCCTGCAGCTTGCCCGCACTGAAGGCGGAGCGGGGGCACTCTGCTGCTGGGCGCTGGCAGGGCCTCTGCTTCCAGGGCCATGGCCTGTGCTGGGAGGCCTCCGGTTCCTGCCCCTGCCCCTCGCTGCCCACGTCTGGTCACGTCTTGAGGAAAACAGCATGAGCGTGAGAGTGAAGCTGCCTCAGCTGGCCTCTCATCAGAAGAGACGTCCTTCAGAGCTGTGACCTAATTCCCTTGTCAGTGCACGCCATCTTCACACCCAAATTTACGAGTGTTTTAAATCCCAGCTAGCTGGCCCAGCTGGGAACATAAACTAGACCTCAGGTATCGTTTTAACTCAGTCTGGCAACCTGCCCACTGTGCAAATGAGGATACTGAGTAGGTCTGGCAGTCCTGCAGGGCTGTCCCACAGCTCTTCCAGAAGCACAGGCAGATGCTTGACAATTGCTTTTCACTTAAGATGGGGAAAAATTCTCTTCCCCCCTTACCATGAAAACAAAGCAAAAAAACCCCTTCCTATTGTGATACACCTCTAGAGGTATCTTCACTGGTAAAGAAACGGTAATTCGGGCAGTGGCTGCTCACCCTGTGACTAAGTTGATGCAGGTGCTTGGGTCTGAGCACCTGGGCGAAACAGGCAGTGAAACGAAGTGAAACCTACATTGGAGCCAGTAGGCTGTGGAAATTCAAATTACTGAGCTGTTCAAGCTTTTTTGAGGGCCCTACCCAGTGATGGTAGCTTTGTAAGGGCACTGTCAACTTATGAACTGTATTTGTTGGAAAATGTTATCACCTAAGACTGGTGTAGATAAAAGATCAGAAAAGAGCTCTGTAGACTTTGTGTTGCTTTCACAGGACACGAGGTTGGAAGGAATCCTGGAAGGTCTGTAGTCCAACCTTGTGGTCAAAGCAGGGTCAGGCTGAGGTCTGATTGGGTTGCTGAGTGCTTTATTCAGCTTAGTTCTGGTCTTGAAAACCAAGTGGAAGAAACTGTCAAAGATAAGGACTGCAGACCTTCTCTGGGCACTGCTGGACTGTTCCCGTGGGGAAAAAGTATTTTCTTATATCCAGTCTAAATCTCCCAGGCTTCAATTTGTCCATTGTTTCTTGTCGTCACTCCATTTACAGTGCAAGTATCCCTTCAGAAAGTTCCCAGGACATTTATCTGGATATCTCAATTGCTTTAGATTGTCTCAGAGATTATTCTGTGTTTGTACTGCTGTGGTCTCGTTAGATTTTATAAGTGAGATTTCTTTCAGCAGCGGGTGCAACTCAGACTGCAGTGTAGTCTTTGAGAGTTGGCACGTTCAGTATGCCACATGTAGTATAACTATAAAATAAATGTGAACAAATAGAAATTTGTACTTTTGGCAATATTGTCATTGAAACATAAGGAAAAAATGTGATGCCTGATGCATTTGCATTAACAAATGCCTGTTCTGAAAGCAGGAAATCAGAGTGGCTTTGTAAGTAACAAAGGGAAATGGATATTTTTTTTTTTCAATATGCTGCTGCATTTAGGGCTCAGAGTTGAGAGACTGACTGATTTCAATTTCATTTAGGAAACTTAGGGCATCAACAAAGACACTAAAGAGCCCGCATAACCAGAAGACAGCAACATGCTAATACCTTACTATTTTCACATAGCAGGGCAACCTGAAATTAATGGTAAAATAATAGCTGTATGAAAGTAGATGTCATAATTCTTTCTGCTCTCCAGGTAGATTTTTCTTTAATGATTATCAAGTAGGTAAATGGTGTTTTCAAGCTCTGTTCATAGATTTGTCTTTTGTTTCCTTATAGCTTTTTGATAGCAATTACATGCCGAGCTGCATTCTAGTCTATGCACAAGTTGCAGTTTAATTAAAGTTGATTTAAAAACAGGTTAGGTAAGCAAGCACTAACCTGCGTGTGAAGATTCAATGAGTTATGTTTAGGCTAACTTTCATCATGCATATCTGTAATGTACGGGAGTAGCAAGAATCCACTTCTTAATTCATATTTGCTTTCTTGTTCTGCATTATCTGCAAGGGCTTAAGTATCATTTGTTTGTGTGTAGCTCCATATTGCCACTTGAGCTGTCTAGGGCCTATTACGCCTGTGTAGGTACATCACTTGTTTTCTTTTTAAATCGGTAAAACCCTGCTGTTGAACAGAGACAATGTTATGTTCTGCTTAGTCTGGATGCACTGGAGCTTTTCTGTATTGCATAGGATCTATAATGACTGTAAACTACCTAAAGCCTGTGCCTTAAGTAGTTACTTTTCTGCAGTGATACAATAGCATTCTTGACGTGCAGAGCTGCATATGAGTAGCCAGTATTAAAAATCTAGCATCAAGGCTGGAAAATACTTATTTAATACAAGACTTAACTAACTGAAAGTACTGTTTACTGGAGTGAGTGGCTTCTTTAAAAGCACAGAAAACTAGGAGTAGTTGGAACAGGAAAGACACGCGGAATCTAAACTGTGGGATGGTCTCTGCCTTGACTTATCTATTTATTTATTTATTTTACCTCCGTCACATGAACTGCTTCCCAACTGGCAAACAACAGAATTGGGTAAAAGAAAGCTGCCATTGTTTTTTTGTCCCCTCCCTGCACTTGCTTCTGTGTAAAGCATCACTTGTTACCTTTTTCATAAGCTTTCCATGTGACTTTTTCAATGGCATTTTTTGTTCAGACAAAAATGTTGTAGGCATACTTGCTCAAAAGACATGGTAATGCAATATGAGTGTTAACTGAAACTCGGCATAGTGCTCTGAGATGGTGCTTTCCGTTTTTCTCTTTATAGGCAATGGAACTATTCCTATAATCGCAATGCTATCAAAGAGGAAGTTTTGCTGAACTAATAAATCTTTTGTGTTTGAGACAGCACCACAAGCATTTAGCTGCTGCAGTCAGCCGCTGTGGAAGTGAGCCTCCCTCCCCTGATTTGGCCTGTACCGATGGTCTCTCAACGGCCGTCATCACAGAAATTCATAGGGAAATGGATCCAGTCCCACTCCTTAGCATGAAATCAGGCACCAGATCTTGGAAGGTATCTGGTGACAGACCAGCAGGCAGCCCGGCGCGGGTGAGCAGCCTCCACGCGTTGCTTCGCGGGGCGTGCTGCCTGTCGATGCGGCTGAGACGCCTTGTCCCTGGGGCGTAGCGCTTGGTGATACTCGGCCTGGAGGTGGTGAATATGTGGATAACTATGCTTGAATACACATTCCTGGAGAAGCGGTGCAGTCTCCTGGACAGCCAAAGATGTGGAGAGTTTTTAGCTACTGTTACTATGTAAGCGTCCAAGAGTGCTACAGATAGCTCTCAATTACAAAACCAAACCAAACCCTTCCTCCACTTTTCAGGGTGTGGCAATCCTTTCAGTTATCTGATTTGGAAGCTGTAGCCTACCAGTGTCTAAAATTGGCGACTGAAAAAGAAAAATAAAGATACCCCTCCTGAAACAACAAACAAGCAAACCCCCCTGAAGGTATGAGACTATACCATAGGTAAGGTTCTTTTCTTGGTACATTGGTTTTGGTGGGCCCAATGTACGTGTACCGTATGTTGGTCCTGAATATGAAAACTTGGCCTTTACCATGCAGTACAGCATAACATGGCATGGTGTGCTTGTAGGATAAACACAACAGGGGAATTGCAGCTTTTCAGTATTAGAACATTTTTCTTTGGGTGTTTAGATGGAAGCAGTCACTGAAGTGAATTAAGCACAATTTCCTCTGTTAGCAGGCTATACAAAAGTGCAGAAAAAACAACTGGAATTTGCTGCAGTGTTCTAAAATATCTTCCTACAGACTTATGAATTGAAAACTCTGTCATAAGAAACAATTTGAATATTGGCTGAGTTGCTAAAGAGGAAAGTATAATTGCTAGATGATGTGTGAAAAGCCACTGGAATACTGCAGGAGACTTCACCGTCATGATGTTGAACATCTCTAAAAGTTTTAGGTGCTCAGGTTTCCAAGTGAAACTTTCCACCCTGCCAAAAGTCCGAAGTTCCATGTGTTGAGAATGGGAAAAGTTGTGTGCCTGTTCTCTCACGATGTGGAGAGTACCCAAGCCAACGAGTACACAATGCTAAAGGGTATGGCTGACATTTCTCCCACGTGATAAACTGTGTAAAGTGGTTGAAAACTGCAGGATCATTATGTCAGTATTTTTTCAGGGGAAGAGATGGTTTGAAAAGTGTAAACTCATATTGCTCCCTGTGACAGAAGAGAAAATAAAAGATTTTGCGCATGTATTTTTGATATTTTCTCATCTCTTGTCTGTATTGGAAGGAGAGGATTCTGCAGTGTTGGAGCAGTATTTTTTCCTATGCATGGGCAACGGAGGAATCAAGAAAGTATAGGATGTATGCTTTCTTTGCCATTATTTGTTTTCATTATCAATTTGTAATGGCAGAAATGATTACATCAAATCCTTCAAAAACAAATCCGTGCAATCTGGTTTTTGTTTTCACTGTCCTAAGATGTCAGTGATGAAGTCTGTTTTTAATAAGTAGCTAATGAGCCAGTGAAATAGCTCTAGTTGCTGAGATTCTTTCTGGGAAGATTGATTAAATTCTTCTATATACTACAGTAACAAAGCAGATCTAGAGTGCAACCAACACAGGAAACATTACAAGCCAATCAGTCTTCCACTGATGATGGTTCTTGCACTGAAACTGATGAATATTGCAGAAGTTCAGAATGCAGAATGGACTGGTACGACTTTTCAGATGTAGTTGGAATTTGTGGAATGGTAAGCCTTAGCAATCTTGCTTGTTTTTTAACCCTACTGTGACTGGCAAAGTATTTCTTCTAGAATTTTCTGAAGTTCTTACTGTGCTGACCAGAGATACAAAGTACATGTGCCAAGCACATGGACACGGTCTTACTCTGCTTCAGAAGTTTCAAGTTAAGATCAAAAGAATGTCCAATATATGTAAACTGTCATGCATCTTAATTTACTTTAAGTAAATAGCACATAATATAACTTTGTACTTCACTTGGCATGTTAGTGATGCAAAGGAGTTAAGAGTTCAGATTTTGTCTGAGCCAAAAGGTAGTGTTAATTCTAGTTTAAATAAGTCATCCACAATAAGCACTTAAGGGAAATTCAAAGCTATTACAGCAGATGGCCTGCCAAAAATCTTAAGTCATTTATGACAGTCTAATAATGTTAAATTCTTTGAACATGTGTAAAAATAGGGAAACTTGCAGGTCTAATTCCTGAAAATGTGGGCAGCACAGAATTGTATGAGAACACTGATAAATGAGTTGCACTGCAAATTTACACAGTTCTTTGTTATGTGCAGTTTGATTTAATGGAGTGTTTCATTGTGGATAGTTCAGCAGTTCCTCAAGGAAAGGCTTTGTTTTTGTTTACCCTTAGTGAGATTGTGTGTCGCACCTGCAAGGTAACGTTTTGGTCACTGTTTTTGTCTAGTCAGGTACCACCAAATTTTTTTTAACCAGAAAGCTGTGAAAAGGACTTTGGTCTCCTAAAATTCCACGTATGAGTTGCTTTTCTTTTCCAGATGAAACATACGTGATCGTGTAGTAGTGCAATACCATAATGCTGCTTGTGTAGACCTTTTCATTTTATTTTTACTGGAGTTGATCTTTCACGCAGCGTGACTTTTCTGATCCTTCTGAATCCACACAGCTTTAAAATTATGGAGTGAAGTCCAAGTCACATGTTAAATTTTACAAAAATATCTATACCCCATTTTCTGTGCTGGTAGGTTCACTAAGGAAATTCTTCATTTCTTGCTTCGGTATTATTTCAACTGGAATCTGTGGTATATGAAGCTGTCCCTGAAGGATTTTCTTCTGTGTTTGTCTGACACACGAGAAAATTTTTTCTAGGAAATACCACGGAGTAGTATGGTTGATTAGAGTAGAAAATATGTTGCTATTAAGCTGGAATGTAAGGCTTAGCAGAACAGAAAAGCACTGGACGGCAGGAAGAAGAATCATGATACATTTGTTATTAAAATGCTTCAGTGTGCCTGGAAGTCCAAGTAAGTTTTAATGTTTTTACAATGGACTTCATATGTATACTTAGTGCAGAAATACTCACCTGGTTTCATACTACTCAACGCTCTGCTTATTGTTGTCAGTGTGATTTTTCTAATGTGAACATTTCCAAATTAATTTGTGGTCTGTTGGAACTTCTTCTTATTTGTAGATGATTATTTTTCTTAGAATTTTTATTGGGGTAGGACTTAACTGTTTTTACCCTTTAAGAGGCTGCATAATCTCCCCAGCTGAAAAATCTTCAAACATTTAGACTACAGCTAAATAGTTCATTTTGATTCCTGTTTCTGGACAAGAGTCAAATATGAGACTGCTAAGCTTAGTTGTGTCCTCTTACAATAACCTACTTCAAATTACTCTAGTTCCCTTGTGCTAGGTGGCAGTAGCAATCATGATCTCGTGTTTTTTGTTGCCTTTAAGAAGAAAACTAGCATTGAAATTTGCATCTGCTTGTTTTTTTAGACCATGTTTATATGCTGAAGGACTCCTTTCTTTTGAATTACATATAGGTTGAATCAGTCCCAAAACTGAAGTCCAAGTCTGAACAAAATAATATTAAAAACAGCACCACATAATTATTACTTCTCTTTAGGGTATGGAACTTACAGTCTCTGCTGCTTTACACACATTGCACTGTGGTTTGGATCATGCTGGACTTCAGTGGTATTTCACTAATAACAACATAGTTTTTCCCCTTCCTGCTAGTATTTTTAGGTCTCTTTTTCAGCTCTTTGGCTGAATTTTAGTGTGCAGTCTGACATTATTTTCAACTTTGAGAGGTTAGCTACATTTAAAAATAGATTTAATAGATTTTGCTGGCTTGTTTCAAATAATAAAGTTAAAAAACAACTCATCTCGCTGCTAGTTTGTCAGTTTAAAAATTTAGAAAATGGCATATTAGTTTTGGAAGTCACAGTTTGCCTCATAATAATCAAAGGCCTTTCACTGTTTTTCAGGAAAATGCATTTAGATTTGTGAACTTGAAACAGCATATGTTCACTAGAATTTCATATGTTTTGGTTTGTCTTGAACTGTCTGCCTGGGTATTCTGTTCTTTTCCATCAAAATATCTCTGGGTTTAGAGAGTGCACTTAATTGCTTAAAAGATATGGGTTTTTTTAGTTTCCTGTGGTAAAGAATTTGGAAAATTCAATAGGAAAACAGTAGCTGTTAACAAATTTTCAGGTTTGAGCACTGTAGTTAATAGTGGCAGGAGAACTTCTGCTTCAGCATTCTGCTTAACTGGATGAGGCTTAAGGGTGGTTAGGATTATGCTTTTTCACGTGTAGCTCCATATTTTGTAGTTTGATTTCCTTGGTATTCATCAGTTGAGGATAATGACCTGACACAATTTGCAGGTGCTTCAGCTCCTTTGTTGCAGAAGACATAGGGGCTCATACTTTACATAGGGCACCAAGAGTTTTGCCTCTTGCCAGAGAACTGCGAACAGCATGTTTTTCTCATTTAGATAGGCTTTATAAACTGCTTGTATGAAATGAGTGGAAAACATTCTTTTGCAGTAATAACTTCAAATTCTAATCTCTCTGCTCTAGACCTGCAGAGCTGGCAGTGTCTGGAGTCTTGGAGGATCTCCTCCTTTTTAATTCGTTTGGTTCAGTATCTATCCAGAAAGTCCCCTCTACTTCCTGCTCACCTGTGCAAGACCAAGGAGATTGCATGTAGAGTTGATGCCTCACTACGAACCCTTAGTCTGTTGGGTTGTGGGGTTTGGGGCAGAGTTTTTACTTCCTACTGCTCTGCAGAGGTAGTGTTTTGATGGATAGTAGTACACCAGCACCTTTTTCTTGTCTCTGCTCTTCAAACCTGCCAAGTGAAGGTTCATCTGTGTGCAAGTTTATTCCACCTAGGCATAAGATAAAGTTCTTGTGCAGCCTGCTAGGAAATTAAGGTTTAATATCCCCATTTCATGAAAGTTTACGATAAAACATTTGTTCTGAAATACTTTTTTTCCTTCAAATGTCTTGCTTCCCCTGCTTTTATAGATTGCCCTTTCTTCCTGATTAAGCACTGATCTCTTTAGTTTGTGATTGTATGCTTTTGTAGCAATAAACTTGATAACATGAGCGTAAGGATTTCTTGCAAGGATGAGGAAACATGATCATTTACACATTTCTTCAAATAAGCACTTAAGAAAGTAAAATACTTGTGGTGCTTTTTCAGTTACTGTGATGTTTATTTGACATGTTTTAGTGTAGTTGGTTTCTTCTTAAGTGCTACACTTTGTAATTTTATTACCCAATAACATAATCAAACTGTGCTACACCCCTTAATCCTTGTATAAAATGGTATGCTATAGCCTGTGCCTTATCGTATCTTTTCATTGTTATAAATTACTTTGGAGAAATACGTATGAGCTGTGAATGCTTCCTTTTCAGTGAAAAATCTCTGTGGCATGAGAAGAACTATGCGCATCTCTTCTCATACTCTTGACATTCCTTGTGCTTCAGAAGTACTGATCTAATGATATGTAGGTAATTGGCAGTTACTGAAGTTTCACTGTAAAAGTTGTTTCTGTGTAATACCTTTATATTGCAAAATGCTAGCTTCCAGTTCTTCATTACAATCCTTTAATAATCTGTCAGTCCTTAGGGAAGTGATTGTGAAAAATTAAAAATACTTTAAACAAAAAGATTGAGTTGAAGCCGGTGTTCTGCTTTTACGACTAGTCGTATGTCTTAGTCTCTAAAAGACAGCTATCTTCTCTTTCTTAAGCCTGTTTTTATTCACTGTCTCACTCATAATTATGCTGCCAGCTCCAGATGGCTAATGTTTCTCTGATAGACTCTCATCATTATGGCAGTTCTCCCTGGTCCTCAGTGAAATTTTCTCTGTAGCCAGCAACAGGAGGAGTTTCCCAGCTTGGCAAGTTTTATGCTCATCTAGAATAAAGGATAAAATTTTTGTTCCAGTAAGAAACAGTGAGTCAATTGTTACTGAGGTGTCTGCAGCTTCCTTAGAACAGGTATTAAATCTCCCACAGCTGTGCCTTGAAGCAGGTGAGAGACTGAGCACCCCAGAGCTGTGCTCAGTTATCTGAATAGCATGTTGTGTTTATTGCTTCTTGGATTTATGATCGTATTTCATCAACAGAATGTATATTCTTAAGTAACAACCTGTTGCTATTTTAACTTAAGAGAATTCTTATGGAACTATTGTGTAATAATTATCTGAAAAAACAGACACCTAGCGCACCGGCAGTGAAAACAGGAGCATTGGGAAAAGCAGGCCCAAGGAAGGTTTCAGGCTGAGGGCTTTTACTCAATTGGAAAGTGTGCATTTGCTAGAGCTGCTTGGATGCTGCACCTACCCAAAGCAGAAAAATTTGAATCCCCTCAAAAGGCTTTCATCAGCTCTGAAACTAAAAGCAAATCTTCACCACAAAAAAACCCCAAAAGTCTGGCATAGTGATACCTTCCTGTGGTTTGGAGTATTTCATGCCCTTAACTGATAAAAAATGGTTGTAGTTTAACCAGGAGAAACGTGCTGGTCTGGGCTGTCTGCACCGCAGAGAGTGCACACTGACATAGCCGTGAGTAGGCACAGCTGTATGGCAGGCTGTGTTGTGAGCAAGGCCACAATAATCTGTGTTTGCAAAAAAGTAGAACTGGTTCTTGCCAGCTCCCATTTTTCACCCCCAAAAATTACTATTCAGCTGTGGCTTTTCAAAGACAGCTTAACCTTTAAATGTGTCCAGAATTTATCTACAAAATATTCTTTACCTTTTCTCTTCTCCCCCTTCACCCCCCCATGTAACTCAAGTAGATGAATAGGAATTGGTCAATGTTTATTAGAAAAAATTCTTGTTTGAACAGACTAGGGTGGTGGTTGTTTGGGCTTTTGTGGGGTTTTTTGTTTGTTTTTGTTGGCTGTTTTTAACAGTTCAGGCATGTGAAAACAGCTTCTATCTGTAGTTGACCTGTTGCTCTATATGATCCATTCCCTTCTGTGTCAGCTGAGAATCGCTATCTCAAACTGAGTTGTGTTCCCCAAACATTAAAGCACTAGAAGCAGAGTACCTGTTGGTTTTCTGTTTGAAACAGTTTAAAGGCTATGTGGTCCTTGATGCATGCATGCTCAACACTGTCAAATTTGACAGTTCTGATTTTACAATGCTAGATGAACAAAATAGCCTGTAGAGTTTTCATCAGCACACAGATTGGTGGCAGCTGGGAAACTTGGTGGTAGATGTGGATAAATAGCCAGGAAAAAAAAAAAAAGCCAAACTTGCAACTGGAGAGAGCAGAAATGCGAAATGCCTATGGAGATGTTTTCAATGGCTGAAGTTTCTCAAACCTAACTCATTAAGAATTTGATTAAGGCAAAAACTGTTTTACCTTCAAAGAGGCTCTCATTGATTAAAATTTGAAGGATTTTTAATGGTACTCGAGATTTGTATGCCTTCCTCCAATTCTGTGTTTTGTATTAATGTTTTTGTGTGGGTCAGTCTTCTATTTCCTCCCACAGTTGTAGCGTGCTGTGCTAGCCAAGTAAAACTCTCATGCTATGTAAAAGGGGAAGAGAGGTTCCTGTATATGTTGCTACGTATTTCATATTCCCTAGATCTTTTGGTCAAAATAGATCTCCTCTTAGAGGTCCTTGTTTTTGTAAATATAGCATGCTGGGAAAGTAAAACAAAAAGAGCATGTAAGAGTAAAATCATTCATAGGGAGCCTAATGAATAAGAGTTGCCCATAGCCTGCAACTATACAATGCTTCAAATTCAACTCTGGAGATTGATAACTCTGTAAACTGGTAATCCTGTTAGATCTCCCAGTTGTGTCTCTGCCAACTCTGGTGTAATTTTTACTCTATTTTCTACTGTTGGAAGGCGGTCTAGTCTCCAGTGTTCCAAGCAGAAGAATTCTTTGGCCAGAAGACTTGCACTGCCAGCTATCACTGTTCTTCTGTCCACATTCTCCTTTTATCTAAACCCTCCCATTACTTCTTGCCAAGACTACATGTACACATTACTAGTAATGCTTTTCACTCTTACATTTGAATGTTAACCACATAGACTGTTCCTGTTTTAGTAACTTTTTTTGCATAAGTCTCTACTGGTGTCCTCTTTCCCTTGCCTCCTGAGAATTTTGGAGCAGCCAAGCATTCGCTGGTTTGCTAAGTTTTTGGTTGGGTAATTGCTAAATTTGCTGTGTGCTTCTTGTACTATGTGAGCAAAGAGAGAACTATTAACTGGGACCCCTGAACACGTAGGTTTAGACATGACAGTTGGAACTGTACTTCCTCTTTGAAGTACGGTCACACTACCATGATTTTGTTTAATTTTACTTCATGGTATTTTGTAAAATAATTCTAAAACTATTTTAGGTTTTTCCTTTGTCAATCGGTCCTTCTCTCCTGTTCTGTCGTTTGTTCAGATTTTCTTACTTTGACTGATACCCACCATCTCTGTGTACTTACTATACTACCTCAGCTGTGAACATGTTTGATAAGACTGGACTGTATATGTAGGACATAGTCTGGTCTGCTGTCTTAGAGATTTGGCCTATTTTCTCTCAGATTTGATGGTAGATGTTAGTTTTGAAATCTTTCATAAGAAAGAACAAGACATATCCTGGGGCTTAATCTCAGAGTAAACGTTGCTGTAAGTAAATATTAGGTATTTCTGTGTTGTGGTTTTTTTTTTTTCTCAAAACACACTTGGAGTTTCTCTAGCTTCCTTTGCTTTTCGATGCTCTCAGACATGCACGCAGCCCAGAAGCTGTTTTCTTTTACTTACGGTTATGATGCGCAACAACTGAAAGCGTGGGCTGAAGCTGGGTGGAAAAATTTTTCTGGAGTTTTGTCTGTTTGTGTAATGTTACTGATACAGTGGGTGAAAGAATTGATATCTTGTTACTCAGGCATGTATTAACTGGTATCACCTCAGTCCCCCTTGAGATCTTCTGGCTATCAATGCATGAGGTCACACTTCTCTTGTTTGTCATACCTGGCCATTCCTTATGCTTTTTCCAACTATATTTCAGAACAATTTGTTTGTGTTTATTTTAACTGAATATTTTTGAGACCCTTCTTGCTATAGAGATCATATTGTAACTTGCAGAAATCTCACTTAACACTTAATGATGGGTTTTACTCTCCTAGTGTACTTTGAATTTGCCTAGCAATTTCAGAGTACTACAGCAGCAGTAGTTTATCTGTTCTTTTTTAATGTATGGAATGCAATGCAAGTCTTCATATACTTTCGTCATCATCCAGTGTACATCTGAATTTCTGTTTGCATCTGAAGTATTTCTCTAGTTTTGGTGCTTTGAGGTTATTTGACCCATTTGGGCATGGGATTTGGATATAGAGCTGTACTGTTTTCATAAAGCCTGTGTTTTTTATATTATTGCAGAAGTAATGCTGTGTGCGCTGTGTATATCAAATGTGGATGTCTAAGGTCTTGTGTACCAAACTGTTTTCAAGAAGAAAGAAACATAGTGTACTGTTGCATTTAGGTGACATGTAGTCAGCTTTAATTAGAAAAATTAAAGAAGGGCAAGTGGTCTGTATGCTTGTTTCTGGTTTTTTGTTCCTATGTGATCTTACAGAACATAAGTAATTACTCATGCTATGCTGAACAAAAGGAAAGTGTAACCTACCTTGTAACACACATGAATCATGGAAAAGCTTTTTATGATTTCGCTCAAAAATTGTAAAGGCATGACTTTTAGCAAGCTTGAAAGCTTATATATGTATATGTGATCCATATGTATCCTTCGTCCTTGCTAGAAACTAGAAGTGACAGGTGGTGCTACGTCCTTAACTTTTGCACATTCTGGTGGTGCTGCTACTGCCTTTTTTGCTGGTATTTTCAATGATTCTTCAGGCTTTTTTGGTTTGGTTGTGTTTTGTTAGGTTGTGGAACAAACTGTTTGCAAAGGTTCTTGTTCACCTTTTTTGCCTTTGTCTCTTGCTATTAAATCTGAATGGACTGATGGGTTGAAAGAGATGAGTTACTCTTGTGCAGCAAAACAAATGGATGACAAACTGTCAGAGAGGAAACAACTTGAGCAATAATTCTACACTTGATGAAACCTAGCAATGTCCCACAGCCCCCTTGGAGCTTGATGTGACACTGCAGTAAAGTGAGTGGTTGTCGTCTCCTGTTCAGAGTAGCATCTATGCATATGTTTAACTGTTTTGCTGACTCAGCATTGGTTTATCATAGCCATGTGCCATTTTGTTTCATGTAGGCTTTTAATTCATACTACTGCTCTGAATATCTGAGTACATCCAGAACTTGATATTGTTTTTCTTCAGGCTTTCTTCAAGCATGGTGTGAATGGAGTGGAGAGTCAGAATTTGGTTTTGCTGCTCTTTCATTTACAGTGACTAAATAAGAGATTAAGGTCAGAGAGGCTCGTTTTCCTTTTTGGACATGAAGTTCTGTGATTTGTTTTGGCTGATTGTAGGGAAAGGTCTTCTGTTGCCATACAGCTTCTTCATGGAAGGTTAGATTTTTGACTGCGTTTATTGAATTTTTGTGGTTCTTAAAGCCCTGAACTTCTGTGTGAAGCCTTCACCCCAGAGCATTCCCTCTGATATCAGGTAAAACAAGTGATCTCCTGCCTTCTGCCCAGTTGTACAAACAAAGATACTGTCCTTCATCCTTGTGCAATGTGGCAGCCAGCAGATTGGCCATCAAAAACTGAGCTGAAACATTTACTTTACCCTTGAGATAGTAAAGACTTTATTTTCTTGAGAAATCCAAAAGTTGTTCTAGATTTTGGGCAGGATTCAACCCACAGTGATTGTATTATTGTCACTCAAAGGAAGAAATCATCATGACTGTGAAGTCTTTTGAATTGATATGCTCAGAACAGCAGTGTTGTATCTGGCTGCTCAGAAGTCAGCCAGTTCTTTATTCTTGACCTCATTTCCTCCAAGCCTTCTCTGCTGGTAGTGGAGTTGTCAAATCTGTCAAAGAATGAATAGGGCTGGTTTTGGTACTTGAGCCTGTGTCTTACATCTTGTTAAGCTGATGACTACACAGGGATTTTGAAAGTCATTTGAGATATGATTGCTGCTTTTGAGACTCCAGAAATGTGGCTCATCTGAAATACTGAGAATTTTTTGACAAGGATTGGTAAATAATTTCAACCAGTGAATCCAAATGTATTTCTTTTCTCAGTGGTCTAAAGGAAGAATTTGAGATTCCTGCTCCAGACAGTGTGTTGATATTTTAGTGTCCTGTAACATTTTTGTAAGGTAAGACATGACCAGGACTCTGTTTGCTCTATAGAACTGTCTCACTTCATTGAGAATTTGTTTTCCTCTGTCCTGTTTTATGTTATCCTCTCTTTAATCTATATACTTGTCCATCTTCCTGCAGAACAAGCTGATATAAAAGATGTGTAGACGTGTGTAGAGGGAGGAGTGCTTTTGGGTTCAACCAGTGGGCTGACCACTCGCTTGTGAAGATTGATCAGGTTAAGTGGATGGAGTGGTGCGGTAGGTTAGTAGGCCTTGAGATGGGGTCCCCTCTGTTGAAGTATGGATCATTAATCCGTATTGGGACGGAGGAGCTTGAGTATAGCGGTCACTGTTTAGTGAGGTTGTTGCTGTTTAACAAGGTTTAATGAGGCTGTCGAAGAAGGTGACTGGTCATGTTTTTAGTAATTTCGTCTATGCTGAACATCGCTTCAGGATAGCAGTGGCTATGCGAGTACCCCTTCATCTCTCTTGTTAGCCACAAAATGAACAGCAATCTGTTGGGTTTTGTCCTCATAACTGTTGTCATATAGATGAAGATGAACCTTATCAATCTGGTATTTTAAGAACATGAAAGCAATGTCACTGGTTATGTGTCTTAACATCGGTAGTTTTTTCTTCTTCCTCCCTTTTTTTGTAGTGGTAAAACCAGCTGTGCAGTAGTATTGAAACTGAAGAGCCTGCAGCTTTAGCTCATAGTAAAATACATAGTTCTATTGTATGTTAAGGTATTCAGACACTTAAAATTTATTTACTTATATATCCCTTTTCTCCCCTGTCTCTCCTAGCTGTATGTAATTTTACTCAGGTGCCTTGAGTATTTTATTACTTGCATTCAATTACTCCTCTGCTGTCCTCAGTTCTTTTCTATCCCTAGTGTTACGACTGTCTACCTTGGTATTTTCTGCCACCTTTCACATTATCTCTTCAGGGTTTGAGACTTCTTTGTGCTTGTGTGATCTTGTACAGCGTCAGAGCTATTGAGCTTGCTGTGTGTAAATTTGACTTTTTATAGCAATGTCCTTGAGTTTTCATCGACAGCTTCAGATGATTAACCAGTCCTCTGGGTAGAAGTGTGTGCCGAGTACTAGAAGTCTGTTTGTTCAAAGATACCGTAATTGAAAAGTAGAATGCAAAGGGGGACCATATCCATAAGTATAAGCAAGAGGGGGAGGGGAGCAGAGTTATGGTTGAGCTTTCAGCCTAATTTCTGGATTTCAAGAGCTTTGAATGCTTGGTTTGTTAGCATTAATGTTACACTAACTTAGGGTATTTTTGCATGAGAGTGTGTGTATTTAATCAACCAAGCATGAAATCCCTTGCTTCTGTTTGTCCCTATTAAATAGCAGCAACAAAAGAAACAGACAGGAGATGGGTCCAGAACAAAGTGGAAATAATGGAGTATTTCACCCCAAAAAGGAGAGTGAAACGAGAAGTACAATGAGTAGGCAAAGACAGGCTCGATGGCCGGAGGCAGCATAATGTCTTGGAGAGAGCAGTAATTCAGGGACATTTGCTGCCCAGAGCTTCAATCTGTGATCTCTGAGCAGCAGATATATCAGAAGTGTTTGGCCACCTCTGCTATAGGCACAATATTTAATGCATTTCCAGGAAGAAATCTCCATAGGTCTTTAAAGGGACACTGTCTAGGACTGTCAGCTCAAATACTTATCCACCTAAACCTGGAATCATCTGATTGGGATAGAAATCCCTAAGGAGGAGTAGGACTGGCTACCTTCTTCCATTAGCTCTTGCATATGGTTATACATGAACATGCACATGCATGCACACATACAGGTAAAATGAAAGTAACAGTGGTGCTGAATATTGCACAGTTTTCTGCAGACTGCAGAACCTAATTACTCCCAGTTTCCTGAATAAATAATGTCTTTATTTCCAAAACTGGCTAAATGCATACATTTTTTCAAGATACTGTATTGTTTTATTTCCAGTATGTTAAAATCTGCTCATTCATTAAAAAAAAAAAAAAAGAAAAAAACAGTTAACTCCTGACTGTCCCTCACTGCCTCTTTGCCTGCTTCTTCTCCACATCCAATGGCTATAAAGAGTTTGGAGTGTGATGTTCTCAAAAATCATGAAAACTGACACTTTGTTTGACATGTCTCTCGCTTTAAAGTAGGCAGTGTCTTACCCTCATGGGACGAAAGGGCTCCAAAAAATGTTGTTCCTTTTTTGTGGCCAGCAGTGGGGCTGAAATGCATGACCATACCCCAAACAACATTTAAGTGACTATGCCTGCTAGCGCCACTTGACCCTGTATTTGCGGTAGTCAGATACTTTCTGTCTGTCCTCCCCGACACTCCCCCCAAGTGGCCTGATTTGCGTTTGAAGATTGTTTTATACCTAAAAGGCAGCCTTTTATTGGACAGTCACTCATCAAGCAAATCGGTTTTGGGAATGAATGGAAGAGACTTCCAGGTCCACATCTGACAAGTATTTCAAGACCAGTCAGGCTGTTAATTCGAATTCCTCTTGTACCCTTTGGGTTGTCCAAATGGAGTGGAAAGTATGCCAGATTTGGAAATGACTGAGTGCTAGTTGTGAACTGAACAACTCTGTCAATGTTTTTGATATATTTGTGTTTTGGATTTCAGGAATAGATTCTTCAGTCACTAATACACATTTCTTGCAGTTCTGTGCATTTCAGACTGCACTGTAATATGTGATGACGTCTTAAATAAATAACGGTGTAGCTCTAGCCCATGCTTTATAAAATATTTCAGGATGCGTTTCCTGTCCATAATCAAGAGCAGAATATGGGATGTAATGTTATTTGCATGGTCAATGACCTCTGAGTTTTCTGCTCTCCACAGATCTTGTGCAGCTACTAGATGCAGCTGCCAAAATTGTGACAATAGAGGCTTAGTGTCTATAATGGATGTTTAAATAGCCCTGACTTTTTTAGGGGCCAAGTAACTTTAAGCTGCTGAGAGAGCAGGAAGGCAGTGATCGGACTGTTTGTGTAGTGATATTTCCAGTGGAAGAGATGTTTGTTGAGTTTGAATAAGGATTGCGAAACAAGTTTATAAAATTTAAATACATTATTAGAAATATCCCCTAAAAAGGGCTGTAGAATTTCTCATGTCAGCCAGTGGTAAGAGCTGTATGCAGCAGCTTAAATTTCAGGAGTTTTTGAGAGCTAGAATAGTTGAAGTCAGCTCTCATTCAAACCGAACAAAAATATCTACTGAAGGAAAATGCCTTGCAGAAGGACAAAGTCATGAACATAACAAAGACAGGGGAATCAAATCAAATAAAATACAAGAGTGGCCTGGAGGAAGGAATTTCCCTGTCATGTGGGGTTCTGTGTCTGCTGTGTCTCGGGAACTTTCATACCTAACTTTGTTACTGGTGAAGGATGAGTGAGTGGGTGGTGGGTCTACGTATGCTGCTTTGGAAATGGAATTTGACCTGTATTTTTGGTCACACATTTACTCAAGAGCATGTGAAGATTGTCCAGACTAACTCAGACTTAAGGGATCTGGACTAAAGAGATACTGAACTTCACAAAACCAGCCTGCAGAGCCCCTGTGTCACCCACAGAAACTCCAAGTGTGTTCTACAAAGAGCAGTAATTATATTTGACAGAACTGGAGGTTATTAAATGTTGTCAGGGCCGCAAGAGTTGTGTCTGGTTGCATCAGAACTGGCACAGTGTCTGGACAGAGAGAAGCACAGACTTTCATCAGCTGATCTATTCCTTTGTTTTTCAATATGACATTAAGAAGTTGTCGGAAAAATGCTGTGCTGATGAGGACATATTGAATCCTTTTTAAAGACTGGCTGCAAAGGGCCTGACACACAGCGTCAGGAGTTCTGGCAAGCTTCGAAAAATTTTATGTGGCCTTCAGTGTGATATCCATTAAGTGGAAGCTCTGTTTGAAGAAGCTTATGTTGTGCAATGAACTCAATTGGCCTTTCTCACTTAAGTACCAGAGCAGAATATTTGCTGTGGCTTTGCAGAAAGCGTGCGATAAGTACTAACTGACGTCAGTGAATAAAGCTAGAAGGCATGTTTACTCTGTTTAGCTTTGGCACACACATAAAGCAAACCTTCTTGAAAAAAATAATTTTTGAGTCAAATTTTAATAGGGACAAAGTTTTTATTTTTAAAATGTGTTGCCTTTGGTCAGCTTTACTACTACTGTAAATGTTTTTACTCCCAAAATATTTCCTTTCACGTTTTTAAAAGGTGTTGAAGGAATTTCGTAACTTTCCCTGAACTTATCTTTTGCTTCTTTAATTCAATGAAGATTTTTTCGGCAAAGTGTATAACAACTTACCATCTATACAGAAAGAATCCAATAAAAGTTCTGCATTCAGTGAGCTGTCTTTTTATAGTCATGCTCTAGTCCTCAGCGAGAGATCCTGGGTAGTCACATAGACAAATTAGGTTAGGGTTGTAAAGACTGGATTTCTTGACTCAATCCAGTTATTGGCTTGTGGTTAAGATGGAAAAAAAGAGCTAGGACTATGTAAAGATGGAATGTGTGAGAGAAGAGTGACTACACAAACATATTTTCCCTTCGTTGTTATAGCACATGTATTCCTCTGATAGGAAGGGGGCAGATACTGGGGGGAATAGGTGTTTATATGTATTGGGATGGTAGAGGCCTGTCTTGGACATTAGTGTGTGATTATACCCCATGCCTTAAATATAAACTTCCTGGCTTTCCCAGAATGTTACATTTTTAGATTTTTACATTAAAAAAATCCAAATTACGTGTAAAAAAAGGTCTGATGAACCTTAGTGAGGGCTTAAAGGACCTTTTGGATGAGCTTGGCCTGCTTCAGCAATACTCTTGAAGAGACGCGAGTAGAACTCTGAAGTATTCTTTTTGTGAGAGACTTTTATTCTTTATATTGTGATTAATTTATACTTCTCCAGAGAAAGGAGAGATCTACATATTTATACCTAGAGCTATGTCCAGCAAATTTTATTTCTTTACAAGCTGTACTGTTTAACAGCTGATATTGTAAGGTAAAACACATGACAGAACAAGCCTGGGAAGGACATCAATGGAGCAAAGTTCAGGTAGTGCCTGGCCAGCAGCTGCTCAGGAGCTGCTCTGATGTTCACACCAAGTATTGTATGAAATTAGCACAGGAAGCAAACTCATGCATACTTAACTGCAGAGTTGAGTAGAGCATGTGCTTATCTCGCTGTATCTGCATGGTTAGTGCTATTCAGGAAATGGATATCACTTTCCTAAATCCAGTTTCATGAGGTTTAGGTGAAAAGTTAACAAGTGTATTTATGTTTTCTTATAAAGCTGTTCTAGATTTTAGTTGCGGTGGTCTCAGTCTGTTAGTTGTTGATTTTGTCAAAATAGTTAGTTGGAATAATAATTTCCTTCTCTCTAGTGCCTTTACATTTATGAACTTGATTTTTAGAACCTTGTTGAATAAGCATTTGCAAAAAAAAGTAACTTAATTTTATTTTTATGTTTGTTTTTCCCTACCCTGGCAGTGTTTTAGAGCACTTTGCTGCAAGGGGCCACCACCACCACGACCTGAATATGACTTAGTTTGCATAGGCCTCACTGGTTCTGGCAAGACAAGTCTTCTGTCACAGCTTTGCAGTGAAAGCCCGGAGAACATAGTGTCTACCACAGGTAAGATGGTGCCTTTATTCTATAGTGCGCTGTAACATTGCCTAAAGCTAACTTTTGAAACATGTAGTAAAGGTGGTAGAGAACTTCAGCTTAGTTATCTTGCTTTTAAAGTACTTAGTGGATTGATTTGAAGCTACCACTACTTACTGTTTCGGTGTTTGGTCAAACACTGGGGAATATCTGTGAAAATACGCAATTTGGAATGCGTTTAAAATCAAAACATACACTGTGATGTAATGAAGTAGAACCATTGGAAACACACAATAGCAGTGTAGTGTAGACACACATTAAAAGGTTTCTTCTTTTTTTGCTTTTGGTTTTTAAGCAGTCTTGTTATTTGAACAGAAAAGAGGAAAATGTGCTATAAAATAGAATGGGACAGTGATGCTCTGAATTTTAACTTGGGATCCGGGGCTGCATCAAGAGAAGCGTGATCAGCAGGTTGAGAGAGGTGATTCTGTCCCTTTACTCTGCTCTCGTGAGACCCCAGCTGGAGTCCTGCGTCCAGCTCTGGAGCCCCCCATATAAGAAGCACATGGATGTGTTGGAGCGGGTCCAGAGGAGGGCCACGAAGATGATCAAAGGGCTGGAGTACCTCTCCTTTGAAGACAGGCTGGAGGAGTTGGGGCTGTTCAGCCTTGAGAAGAGAAGGCTCCGGGGTGACCTTATAGCAGCCTTCCAGTACCTGAAGGGGCCTACAGGAAGGATGGAGAGGGGCTTTTCACAAGGGTGTGTAGTGATAGGACAAGGGGCAATGGCTCTAAACTAAAAGGGGGCAGATTTAGATTAGATATTAGGAAGAAATTCTTCACCATGAGGGTGGTGAGGCACTGGAACAGGTGGCCCAGAGAAGCTGTGGCTGCCCCCTCCCTGGCAGTGTTCAAGGCCAGGTTGGATGGAGCTCTGAGCAACCTGGTTTGGCAAAAGGTGGCCCTGCTTTTATGGCAGGGGGGTTGGAACCAGATGATCTTTAAGGTCCCTTCCAACCCAAACCATTCTATGATTCTATGATTCTGTGATTTATTTCTTCTCATACTTGGTCAGTACTGCCTTGTGGTATCTGCTAGCAACCAAAAGAATAAACGTGATAGAAATGTTTATTTCCGGTGATAATCCTTTGTTTTTAGATCAGCAAAAAGACTTTTTAATGTAGTAAGTGCAGACTGAGGTGAGAGAATCAATTTACAAAAAGTTTCAATGGCATTGAGGAGATACATAAAAACAGAAACAACCACCATGACTGAAAGGTATCTTAAGTCTGAAAAATTTGAATGTGCACGCTGATACAGATGAACCAGAAAGCCCAACACTGAAGAGTATTGTGATTAAAAATAAACCAAAAAACCCAAAAAACAAGACAGCACCAGAAAAAACACAAACGAACATGTGGAGTGAGAAAAAGGAATACCTCTCTGCCAAGTTCATAAAGAGGACAGATTAGGTCATAGTGGTGGATGAAATCTGGTTCTGTGGCTGCATCTGTTTACTAAGGTTGATTTTCTGAGGGAGCAGACAGAATGTGTTGTGCAAGTGACTTGTGTTTGTAGTTATGTGGCTTTATATTGTAGCTGTGGTTCATGTACTTGAGTTTTATGAATGTCCTTTAGCAGCCCTTACTGGTTTTCAGTGTATCTTTGTCTAAATTACAGTAAGGTAAGGTTATTTAATACAACTTGTAAGTAAACATATTAAAACAGGTACAAGAAAATACTGTGGTTTTGCTGTGATTAATAGTTAACCCATTGTCTTCACAGTCGTGTTACTGGGAATATGAAAGAGATCTGACAGCATTTTGTGGAGGAGGTGTCAATGTCTAACACAAAAACTTAGAAGGGAACAGTACAGTAATTCAGCCTTTTTTTTTTGTCTTTTTTTTTCCCTCTCCTGAGCTTTATCTTCAGACTTCACCTGGAATTAGCACAAGTTATGCTTTAACACTTTAGACACTGAAGGAAATAGTAACAGCAATATAAATAGCAGTATAGATCTATCAGAAGATATAATGAAAACATGATTAATTTTTAAGTTAAATGTCTTACATGTATCTAGATAGTTGCAACAAAATACTATTATTTAGCTAGGTGACTTGAGGACAAAATCAGACTGCATTCAAACAAGGATGATGCATTTGTAGGCTATTCAACTTATAAGAAATCTACTCATATGTACCGTATCTGTGCTATATCAAAACATATTGTTGAGAATCCAAGAATACAACGTGACAACTCTTGCACTCAGTTTTCAAACTATAAGTGTATTTTTGCTTTTCTCATCAACACCACTCAGGTCCGTTCCAGTTTTTCCTCTGTTCTAGGAAGAGTTTAGGATTTCTTTTAAGACAACAACAAAAAAAGCATTTCTTAATTACTCAGTTCAGAATCATGTTGAAACTACTTGTACTAGATGGAAATAAATTTAATGTCTGGGCATCTTATGCTGAATGAGCAGACATTTTTTCCTGTACAAAGTATTATATACACTTAGGTGTATGTATGCAGTAAACACGCAGAATTTAGTATAGCGTATATTGATGGATTGCTGGGAGCCTTTCACATTGCATTTCTCTTTGGCTGTCTGAATTTCAGTTAAGGGAAAACCTCACACTTTTAAAAATTTTTTTGAGTTTTAGGCATATAACAGTCTAATAGGGGGTTCATAGATGCTTCTAGTGTGCTTGTAACCATTTTAATGCATACCACTTAGGTCTGTAAAAGCATCTTTCTGTTAATAACTTCTATAAACAGGAATAATACTCTAGGTGTTACCAAAACCTGTGAAGTTTAAATGCACTAAACTGATTTGAATTGCATGTTTTCTTCCACGTCTCCTAAAAATTGCAGAAGGATCACTTCATATTACTGGTAGTCTGAAGTCTCAACTTTTGTTCTGTATGTATTAAAAGATGGTTTTATAAAGATATGTTCTTTACAAACTCCTTACCAAATGGTACAAGGCCTGGATAGAAGTTTTGTGCTGAATTTTATGTGTGCCAGCTATTTAATAGTATCATTACAAATTTAATTTTCAAATACTGATTCATCCCCCATGTGTCCGTCCCGTCCCCCCCCAATAACTTTTTAAATATCATATTGAAACAATTTCACATGCAAAATCCTGGTTCTTGATGAAGAAAGTTGTCTTTTCTGAATGTATGCAATTGATTACAAATGGCCTGTTTAACAAATAATAAACTAATACTCTTTATTTCTGTTCTTAGGTTTTAGTATAAAAGCAGTGCCATTCCAGAATGCCATCTTGAACGTAAAAGAACTTGGAGGTATAGCATTTATTCATTTGATTGTAAAAACGTGCAGTGTATGAATCGCATTTACCAAACTGTTAGTTGTTTTAAAGTTAAAAGTAATAAATCAATGTGGCTGGAATTTAAAGTCAGTGTTTCATGACAGCAGATGAAATTGAGAAAAACTGCGCAAATGCTGACTATAGAGAACAAAAAGTAAAAAGCAGGAGGAGTGGAGTGTGGAGAAGTGTGGTGTATCTCCTTAATGTAGTTTCTTGGATTGGAGTGGTTAAGTTACACAGAAATAGAAACTGAACTGCAGTTGTAGTACAGCTCACGTGGCAGCTCAAGGAAGTGAGTTCCCTGTGTCTGTTGTATGTATAAGAGTTTACTTACGAGCACATGCTCAGGTAACTGTGAACATTTGGCAACACCAATATTTTTGCTGCACCACTGAAAGTGTTGCAAAGGCAGCCAGCTTCCAATGAGTTGTATTTTTTGAGATCTATTCTCTTGTTGGATTTTTTGGGTTTTGGAGGGATGACTGTTTTGTCGTCGTGTTTTTTTCATTGTCTCTATACAGGTAAGCTATTAGGCTGCCCAGTTCTGACCCAGAGTCTTAAGTGATCAAGAGATAGCTCCGTTAAAAGGAAGAAAGCCCTCTCCTAAGGAGAGTTCTTGTGGAGTCTAATTTAATGCAATATTATTCTAATTAAAAAACACGTAGATCTTCTTTATATTCTAGAATTTCTGTAGATCTTCTTTCTTATCTGTGTAAATGTAGTAGAATGAATCTTGAGGATGTTCATTAGATTTTGAGCAAGGTTGAAGCCTCTCTTAAATGCTCTGGGATAGAAGTTAACTTGGTTCTTGAAGGAAATTTCATGAGATCAAATCAAGTTTCATAATGGTTGTCTTGTCTGAAGCTGTTTCAGGAAGGCTTTGAGATAAGCACATATTAAATGGGTAGCATTTCCTCTGTACTGCAGTTGCTCCATGGATTTAAACGTGCATACTCTTGTTTGAGCATATATACTGTGAAAGAAGCAGAAGTTTCGTTTGATAAAGGAACCACTCCACAGGGATAGTATTGATTCTACTTGAGTGTCTTCTCTACATAACGTGCATTTAGGTCACTTTTCTTTTTTTTTTTTAGATAGGGTAAACCTTTTGCAGCCCAGTTTATATATTCTGCTGTCTAATCTCTATGAAATACATTATTCTTACAGGTAAATGCAGTTTTTGCATCAAGAATTGAATCTGAATGTTCTATAGCAGATCCTCATTAAAACTTCTTCCTTAACCTTTTCTCAGCATAGAACTTTTATTTTATGCAGCTATGTGTGTAATAGGAAACCTTATCTTAGTTGAGTGCTTTCATGTCACATGACAGGATGTCCTGAACTAATCCAGAATATTTGATTTGGTTTTTTTTCACACATTTATCTCTTCACAAAGACAGAAGAATTGTCAGAATTTTTTTACTCCACCTTTTGATTTCTTTTCCCTTTAGCTATGGATGTATACATGTCATACTTAGAAATGACATTGTTTTTTCTGTGAGATATTGGAGAAAAATGCTAATTCTGATAGCTTTTCATTGCCTAGGTAAGGGAGCTAAGGCAAGCTTCCAAAAGTTTGTTTTCTTTTTGAAAGTTGGTGGTCAGTGTTTAATCTTCTAGTTCAGAGATGTGTTCCTATTTGATCAAAGGTAAAGCCTGAGTATGCATGGTATGAAAATAAAGAAAAGCATCTTGCATATTTAATCACAGCTGAATTTTATTTTGGAATGTCTGCTTCTGGTGTTGAACAGAAGCCTATGTTTTTTTTCTGATTCCTTGTTTTTGCCTTCAATTTTTATGGTATTGTTGGCTGAGTTCTCTTTACTGTATTATGGAGGTCTTGTACAGATATTTCATCTTGGGAACTCGGAGGAAGGTAGAAAGGCATCTGTTTTTAACAATCACTACCTGTTGTTGCATGTTATTCAAAGGGTGAAGTTCTATGTAGTTTTAATTTTTGATACTTTTCTAGTAAGTTTTTATTTTTGATACTCTGTTTTAAAATTGTCTTTTAGGTTTAGGTAACTGAAAGCTTCATATGTCTTCATAAAGCAATGTATTAACAGCCACTATTTAAAAAACTTAAGCAGAAGTCATACTGTTTAAGGTTCTTTTATTCAGCTGCCAAGCAGTTATGTGAAACAGATGCTGACTGTGTAGTATCCTTTTTGTTTGGTTGAAGCAATATCCTTCCTCAAGGTCAAAGATGGTGCTAGTTTTCACTGTGCTGGTTGCGTTCTGGAGCTGCTAATGAAGTCAGGTTTTGTTTCTTGATTTCTGTTGGGACTGTGAATTTTCAGGCAAAGGGTATAGAAAATAGTCTCTCTTCTTTTGTCTTTTCCTGGTCTGATTATCTCTTCATCAGCCTTTAGGATTAGAGACCTGGAGCAAAGTTTGCTGTTGTCTTTCTGCAGAAATTTTGGTTTGAAGTACATGATAATAGAATATTAAAAAAAAAATCCTATTTCTGAATTTTTTTTAATGTGTTTGTTTCCTAAGCCAGGATGCTTTCTACCAGCAAATAAGATTTTTATCCAATTTCATAGACATTAAACATTTTGTTTCAAAACATTGAATTTGATCCCAAATAAGTAAGAATATACGTAACTTTCAAATCAAAGTTAGGCCTGCTTGAATTACTTGAAAAGGAGATCTTGCTTTATTTACTGACCAAGTTGAACTACCTGTTCTCAAAGTTTCTGTTTTGATATGCAGATAACCCCTTCCTGCTCCCTGAGAAATTAAAAAAAAAAAAAAGAATTTTCTTTCAAAAAATTTAGTCCATAAAATAATGTAATTTAGATTACTGGGAAGATGTGCTGTGCTCTAGTCCTCATTCTTTCAGAATGTACTTTTAGCAGGATAACTGGAAATATCTCTCTATATTATGCAACTCAGCTGAGTAATGATATAGAAAGAAATTACACGTTTGAAGATTTCCTGTTACAGTACAGCAATCTCTGTTGGAAACTAAGGATGAAATAGTGTAGGATGAACGTAGAGGAGAGTGGGGAAAGGCTGGAGACATAAGCCAGGTGGTAACATTTGTTGTTCAGTAAGTTCTAACAGTGTTTTGCTGAAAGAAGCTTGGGATGCTGAATGCTGAGGTTTATTCTCAAGACAGAGAATAAATGTGCAAAGGCAACAGGATGCTCTTTTTTTTTTGTTCTAACAAATTCCAACCTGGAGACACGGTGCCTGAAACTACCATTTATTCAGCCTGTTTATTCAATCATTTGCTGTTGTAATGCTGTCATTCATCGTGTCTGTTGTGACATAGATACTTATTCAGGCCTAAACGAAGATTATAGATGCTGGAGGTCAACTGATACTTTACAGTTGTTTTTTAGAAGAAGTCTGTTTTGTAATTTAGTTTGCTGTCTTCTAAAGGCAGGCCTAGAAACTACTGGTGAGATGCCACACAGTGAACCTGGTCAAATTTAAAAGATTGATTCTGGATGTGACAGGTCTTTTTCTTCTTACCAAGTTTAAAAGTACTAACAACATGTTAGAGGGTTTAGTAGCATTCTGTTTTGTGTACTAACATATATTGTGTTATGTTGGCGTTACGTTTTTGTAATCCACCCTAAGGCCTTTTTCACAAGCACAGAGACTCAACATGATGTGTAGTCATCTTTGAAACCTCATTGAAGACAAAATGCATGAAGTGCTTAGCAAGAGCGGAATGGTTAGTATCAGGGATGCTGAAGTCTCCAGTTGGCTGAGCATGCCCAGGAAAAGAGAGATGAGAGCTGTCCTCCCCACTGCTGTTCCTTCTTAAACTTCATGACCAAAGTCATAAATTTGCACTCTTGCGCCAGCTAAATTGATTGTCTAGGTGAGAGCTTGAGAACAAATAACTTTAAATAGGATTGGTTAAACAAAGCATGCGTATTTTGCCTTAATTTGGAAGTAAAGAGCAGAAGAAGAGAGAGTAGGAGGGGGAGTCACACTGTCATGCAATCCAAGTTGAATGGAAAATATGAACCCCTGGAGAAGACAACAGCAATTGTTAGGTGGTATCTGCCTTGTGAAGAAATGCGGGAGGAGGCAGAAAATAATGTTGAGCTATTAATTAGAATCAAAATTTGAATAGTTACGAAAAATCACTCTCCTCCTTTGCTCTGTGGAGGCAGAGGGGAGTACTGAACACCTTTCTAGCAACATAGCCTGGCAAAGCAGCTAAAATTTCATTGTTAGTCATCAGAAAACCAATCCCACAAGTAAATGCCAGCCTAAGTCATCTTCACAGGGACACACTGACACAAAGTGATAAAATATCCATACTGTATTTGACTAAAAGGCAGTTGACACCGCTACAAAATCTGGTTGCGCAGTGCTTGCAATGTCATCTGCGACATAGCTGTGTCTAACAGTTTACAGAATGTCTTAGCAGGTGACATTTTTAGATGACCCTGATGAGTTGTCCAAGCTGTGAGTCGCACAGAGACATTCAGCTTCCGAAAGTATTAAAGTTAGATCTGTTTGCTGTCAATCATACTCAGCCTACTGTTCAAATGGTGCCTAAGCTCTGTCACATAGTTTCCTCATTTCATAGATAAGAGAGGTCGTTTACACCTGCTTACAGATCTCATTGACTTGAGTCCTGAGGAAGCTCTGATAAGGATTCAGCATTAACGATCTTTCCACTGTTCTTTGGAAATACTGTTCTTTTTCTACAATTAGCTTTTTACAGTGTGATAGACAACCTGAGGCCTATCTTAGTCAAAACAAGTAGGAGGCATGCAAGCAATGCCTATCAAAGCTATGTACAGCATGATAAGCAAAACACAGAATTTCCTAGTTACATTTTTTGTGGGGCAGGGGACTGGTTCGTTTTGTTCGTGGAATGTTTCATGAGGAGAAATGTAGAACCTTTGGTCTGCCAAAAAACCTCCGTCTCCTGTTGGGACTTGTGACACTGTTTTCTTCAGGCTGAATCGAAGGATAGAGTATAGCAGCCTAGTTTAACATCAGAAATGATACCTACATTTTATGAACTCTCCACCCCCCCTCCAAATAAAAAGAAAAAGTTTTAACTTTGATTCTAGACAGAAAAAGTCTTGATCCTTTCAAGGGCTTAAGTGTTTTCAAACTGTTGTGAGCCTGTCAGCAGAAGGGCTAAACAGACAGAAATAGACAGCTGTGGTAGACTTGCTGCTTCCTTTGTATGCCTACTAGTCTTAAGTGCCATAGAGAAAGATGTGGTTTGGGCTTTATTTGAGATTACCTGCTTTGTTACCGAAGGTGTGACTGCAGCTCAGAGGAGGGTGCATCTGAGCCTTGCAGGGTGCTGGCAGCACTCGTCAACTGCGGGAGTTCTGCCACTGGTTGTGAGATCCGGGCTGTTGCCGAGTCCTCTAGCAGAGGTGGAAGAAGGGCAGAGATGGGGTAATGGGTAAAGGAAACTCAGATGATTTATTTGTCGCAAACCATTCTTTGCTAGCCCTAGAGGACTGACGGTGGTTTTTTTGCCTTTAAAAAAACAAACAAACAAACAAAAAAACAAAACCAACTTTTTTAAAAAAAGAGGATCAGGGGTGATTTTGAGAATGGCTGTCTTACATGAAGTCCAGTTTAACGTGGTGTGCCACCTGCTGCAGACTATTAAAGCTTCAGACTTCAGGCTGAAAGAAGTGTTAGAGCATATTGCAGGGCACATATTTTCTTATATTTCTTTTGAAATAATCTGTAAGATTTTTTTAATGAACGTTTGAAATCGTCTTTATGTTACTGACTAGAAAAGGAGATTTTTGTTTCAAATTGCATGTTTTATTTTAAGATGATAATAAAGTACACATCCTAAGTAGATCAAACTGACTTTCTGCAGGCAAGTGTAGATATGGTGTTTTTAAAGCTTCCAAGTGCTTGCAACATAAATGTTGTTCTAACATTTTTAAATACCAGAGTAGGTGGAAACTCAAAGTTGGAGACGGCACCTAAGTTAGCTAATAGGGAAAATACTAAAGCTTGACTTCCAGACTAATCTCGCTGGGGAAAGCTGGAAGGCAGACAAGAGATGACAGAGATGGTTTCCATAAACTTCTGTTTGATAAGAAAAATAAAAGAAACAAGAAACTTCTGTGTATTTCTGATTTTTATATATATTGAATATAAAGGCAGAAAATTTATTGCTCAACATTTCTTGTTTTTTTTTTTTTTCTTTTAAACTGTTCAGAGTGTTGTGGAATTGGTGCAGTGAATATAGCTGATCTAGCAATCTCAAAATGCTCCTCTTTCAGGAAAAAAACCTACGAATTTCTTGCTGCCATACTTGATGTATGATGGCAGGAATGCAAGCCCGAAAGGCTAGAGGAAGCAGGCTGTAGTCGCTCGGTCTTAAACCCTAGGAAGAAAATGTCCTGGGACTTTTGAGCCTTGAGGAAGGTTTTGGTCTGGCGTCTGTATTGCTGCTTAGCGTTAAGCAGTAGCAATAGAAAATGGCCATCGAATGGTGACTGACCACCCACGGGAGCCTTCTGTATAGTGTGTGTGCGTGGATGTGTCTGTCGGTGTTGACTAACTGTGCGTACATACAAAGTGGCTGTCTTGGAAAAGATTTGCGACTTTTTTTGTGATAAAAAGGAGCTAACAGGTTGAAGAATAGCTAGTGTTAAACAAACAAACAAACAAGATCTATATGCTGTATTTCTTCAAGGGGACTGCTGGAAGACCTAAACAGAAAGTATGCCTAATATAGGCAGGGAGCAGCCACATCTTAAAAATGTGTTAAGATTTCTAAGATTTCAGGCGTCTTCCTGATTACCTAAGAAAACATGTCAGTTCTCCTTGTGGGGAAGTGATAGGAAGTGAAGGTTATAAACGCGATGTAGATTTAGAAACAGTTATTTCAAAATTCTTTTTGTAAGGTTTTCTTGGGATGGAAGGGTAGGGTGTATTTAAAGATTTTGCAAGAATAGGTGAGAGATTTTTTTTCCCCTTCCTTTCTTTCTTACTCCCCCATCAATGGGCTAGTCTTTCAGGCAAAAAGATTTGGTGGTGCAGTTGGCGTCTTTTCGTTGGCATCTTTTCACCTTTTTGCTAATTAGAAAGAGTCTGTTTAGTATCAGTAGAGGAATTATCTATATAATTTTTTAATCAACTATAAAACCTTCAAAGTAGATCGCTGTCTTTATTTCAGGTGAGTGGCTGTTATAGTGGGAGTGGTAGAGAAACTGTTTGCAGCCTGCATATCTCCTTCTCTGGAGATATTCAAGACCCGCCTGGACGGGGTCCTGTGCGGCCTGCTGTAGGTGACCCTGCTTCGGCAGGGGGGTTGGACT